>Ga0099364_10007994_pt1 | contig 14980 bp, 14 predicted proteins | sample TergutTh196P3_FD_73070 | JGI IMG/M metagenome (GOLD analysis project Ga0099364, IMG submission 73070) | Microcerotermes parvus P3 segment gut microbial communities from Pointe-Noire, Republic of the Congo - Th196 P3 | ecosystem: Host-associated > Arthropoda: Insects > Digestive system > Gut ... | reverse complement strand
TCATGATAATATTGGAACATATGGCCGGGAATGCGGGGATGCATCGCCAGCTTTTGTTAAATTTAACAAAAGCTGGGAAGCGGCAAAAAAGACATTATCAGTCATCACTTTCAGCTTTAGTCGAATTCGACAAAAGCTGGGAAATGTTTATATAAATATGGGTGCAAAAGGACTTAATCCAGTATCATAGACGTCCATCCATTATCTCCTGCTCAATATCATCGAAAACATTCACATAAGGGCACAGTTTCCCCGCCTTGGCAGCTTCGCGGCCTTCATCCAGTAAATTATACAGTTCCAGTTTACCGTTCAAAGCCTCATACAGTTCAATGCTCATCACGGCCAGGTCGCCTTGACCATTTTTCGTGATAAAGACAGGTTCGCGCATCTCGCGGCAGAATTTTGATATGCTATTATAATTATTCCGCAGACTCGTGCTGGATTGGATATTAGGCATGATATGTACCTCCTCTCACCTTCTACACAAAACACCGGTCAAACAGCTCACGCAGGTCACTCCCGGTAAACAGCACCGTGCGGCTACCCACTCTCTTGCCGCCGCCTTTTTGCTTGGCATCGTCGGCCTGCTCGGTATGCAGATAATCTATTTGCACCTCCAGCGTATCTTCCAGCTTAAACGGCTTCATTAAATCCTTTTGCTTTACAGCATCCGCTGCGGCCTCGAAAATCAGTTTTCTGGCCTCATCCGGATGCAAACACTCCGCGCAATATGAGCTGAGCCCTCTCTTTACGGCCGCCGTGCGGACATTTTCCACCAGTTGCTTTGCCTCCACGGCTGCCCAATAATCCCCGGCGACCATGCCCAGCGGTATGCCATAATAGCCGGCTATCGCGGTGCATATCCCGATTTCCCCCACGGGCCGCCCGTTCAGGGCGACATTATAGAATTTATCCTTGCTGAGCGTATGATTCATCAGCCCTTGCTGCGTGCCCGCCATCGAATGGGCGCCGATTATCATCAATAAGTCGAAGGATTCGTCTACGGTGTTTAGGTGTCGCGCAAACTTCCCGACCAGCAGCTTGGCTCGTGAATCAAGTTTTTCGCAGATGATGTTCGGCCCCATGTAGCCGCCGCCGTGACCATCCTCCACGACAAACTCGGCCTCCGGATATACGGAGCAGACCCCCTCTATGGCCGCGTTGATTTCCGCAGTCAAAAACTCCTTCGTATAACCTATGCCCCGGGACGTGGGGATGTCCGCCTCCGCCCAATCATAAAAATCACAGACGCCTTCTAAGTCTGTATGGATGAAAATTTTCATGTCGCCTCCTAGCACAGTTGTCAGTGGTCAGTGGTAAAAGTTGTCGTCTTTATTATAACGTAATAAGGCTTTATGTCAATCATGCAAAACAACCCGTCCCAGCCGCACAAAACAACCCGTCCCCGCCGCTGTATACGTTTTCAAGGACGGCAAGCGACATATTCCTCCAAAAGCCGATGAAAACATGGTATAATGCCTGTGTTTTCTGCCTTTCCACCATGCAAATCATGGCAACAGGGAAGGAGGTGAACTTGTGCAGTTTCTGGTTTCGTTGATTGCTTCTGTCATGGCGAACGCACTTGGCTGGTGTATTCGCAAATGGCTAGACAGGAGCAGAAAAGACAACTAGCCTAGGCAAAAGCCCGGGAACTGTTTGGCTCCCGGGCTTTTGTGGTGAACTTGCACTTCTTGTTTCGTTTTTTTGGCTAATCACAGCCTAACACATATCATGGGCGGTGTCAAGCTGCTTTTTTTGACCGCCACCCTTTTGGCCACTACCATGCAAAGCAACCCGGCCCAGCCGTGGCCCCAAGCGGCTCAGTATCTCGTTGGCAATGGTTCCCGCTTGGCCCGCAACGTCACAGGCCGATATTTCCTCTGCACCATCTTTGCCGATGATGACCGCCACGTCGCCGCTGCATATGTCCGGGATGTCACTGACATCGACCGAGATGGAATCCATGCAGACACGCCCGACGATAGGCACCTTGCGCCCGCCGATGATGACCTGGCCGATACCATTTCCCAGGCTGCGCGGCAGGCCGTCAGCATAGCCGATGCCTATTATGGCGATACGCATATCTTGTGGGGCCGTAAAATCCAGGCCATAACCCACCGACTCACTGGCCAAAACACTCTTCACCATGCCGACCCGGGCCTTCACGGACAAAACCGGTTTGATTCGAGCCTGCCACTGCACTGCGTCGCCGCTGTTGCTCAATGTTCCATACAGGCCCAGTCCGATGCGGGCCAAGCTGTCGCTATCGCTACTGTCCGGCTCATGGCGGCGGCCAAAGACACCGTAGCTGCTTAGGCTATGCACTGTCGGGAGTGGATGACCGTTTTTTGCCAATGCGTCCAAAACATCGCGGAAGCGCCTCGCTTGCAGTTGGGTAAAGGCCCTGTCCGCCTCTCCCTTACCATCAGCCGTGGCAAAATGGGTATAGATGCCCCTGACATCCAGGTTTTCATGCGCGAAGATGTCCATGATATGTCCAATGTTTTCCGCGCGCTCGCCCGCGCGGCGCATACCCGTATCAATTTCGACATGGACGGGCAGTTTGTGGCCGAAGGCGGCGAGCAGGGCAGCGTATTCATGGTCCATGACGCTCTGGCTCAGGCGGTAGTGCCTAAGCTGGGGAAAATCGGTCGGATGGGTATAGCCCAGTACCAGTATCTCACCCTTGATGCGGCCTTTCCGCAGGGCCACGCCCTCCGCGACGCTGGCGACGCAAAAGGCACGGATACCTAGCCTGTATAGCTCGCGGCAGACGACGAGGGCACCGTGGCCGTATGCGTCGGCCTTGACACAGGCCATGAGGCTACAGTGCGGCGGCAGGGTGTCGCGTAATACGGCCACATTATGGCGCAAATTCGCCATGTCCAGCTCCAGCCAGGCCCGGCCCGTCGGGCTGGGGCTTGGGCGGACGGCGTTTCGCCATGTTGTGTATATGGCCATGTTGATGGTCTTTCGCAGTTTGCATATGGGGGCAATGTCGGCGGTTTTGACAAGCTTGATTATCTTTAGCGTCAATATGGCCGCCACGGCCGAGAGCAGGCAAACCGCCAGATAATGGATGAGACGATTTTCCACCAGCCAGGGCGTAAGATCCGCCACACTCGCCAGGCCGCGCAGACCGATGATGACCAGCGGATGGAGGATGAAAATCCACAGGGCGAGACCGCGAAAGAGCAGCGATATGTCTTTGCGAGGCAGCTTTACACAGCCATCCTGCGCCGCACGCAGACGCAATCCGGGTTCATGGGCATCCACGGCCAACAAAAATTGAAAGAGAAAAAACATGCACGCTATCAGGGTGACATACATACTGTCGTGGCGCGGCCAGCCGCATTGCCGCAGGGCAAAGCCCTCCGCCAGCATCAGCGCCATTGACATAATGAAGCCAGGCAAAGCCCAGCGCAGGGGCAGCGGCCGCCCCCTCCCCGCCGCCGCGCCCATGGCAATGAAAAGGGGCGCGAAAAACAGACCGTTGCGGGTGTGGGAAAACAGGCAAAATCCCCATTCGTAGGCATCGCTGAGGTAGGGTATCCGCATGGTCATACCGTGGTAGCTGTCGCCCAGCAGGCCGAGTGCGTAGAGGATGAGGACGACCCCCAAGACCACGCCCGGCGGACATTTGCGGCTTAAAGCCTGGTAAATCAACAGCCCGATGACCACGGCCGGCAGATACCAGAGGTGGTAGAAGGTGCCATCGAAGAGGATGTTTTTTATGGCGGTGGAAAAGATGTCCACGTTTGCATAGTGTCCGGCATAGATGCTGACGGGGAGGTAGATGAGCGTTGCACCTGCGTATATGAGCAGGGTCTTTTTGATGAAGTCTAGCGGTAGCTGCGGGCCACGGCAGACGAAAAAGCCCGTTACCATCAGAAAAAAGGGTACGGCTATCCGGGCAAAGACATGGACAAAGGCGAAGTTCAACTCCGGGCTGATGTCGGACAGCGGATAGGTATGGATGGCCACCACCAAGAAGGCGGCCACAAGGCGGAAGCAGTCCAGGCTGTGATATGTGCGGGAGTGATGGTTTATCATGTATGTTCCCCTATCCCCAGCCCCAACGTGATCACCCGCCCAACGACCTCCGCAAAACTTAGGCCGATAGCTTTCAACATCTCGGGGTAGCGGCTGTGGGCGGTGAGGCCGGGGATGGTGTTCACTTCGTTGAATACGATTTCGCCCGAGGGTGTGAAAAACATATCCACCCGCGCGAAGCCTTTTAAGCCCAGGGCGCGGTAGATAGCCTTTGCCATCTCCTTGGCTTTTGCGGCCTTCTCGGTGCTGATGCGGGCGGGGACATGGATGGCCGAGGTCGCAAGGCTGTATTTTTCATCATGGTCGAAAAAGCCACCCGCCAACTCAATCTCATCCAGCTCCCCGACGATGAGCTCATCATTACCCAGCACGGCACAGCCAATCTCGAAGCCCGCCACACCCTCCTCGATGATGATTTCCTCGTCATAACGGGCGGCCAGTGCCAGGGCGGCGGGCAGACCGCTTGCGTCCATGATCTTTGAAATGCCATAGGACGAGCCGGCCCGGACGGGCTTCACGAAGAGCGGGTAGCCCAGTTTGGTTACCTGGGCGATGTACTGCGCCATGTCCGCAGAGTCATTTTGCGAGTTAAGACATACTCCACGCCCATGCACGGGGATGTCGCTTTTCTGCTTGAACACAAACGAATGCGGCACGGCCACGCCGACGGAAGCGGCGATTTTTTTAGCTTTGTCCTTATCCATACACAGGGCCGAGGCCAGGGCCCCGGATCCAATCAAAGGGATGCCCGCCAGCTCGCAGAGGCCCTGCACCGTGCCGTCCTCGCCGTTTTGGCCGTGGAGGACGGGGAAACAGCCATCCAAGCGGAGGACGCGGACACTTGATGCGCCGGTGGCTGATTCGAATACCAGCAAACCCCGCGTTACGCGGTCGGGCGAGATGGCAGCTTTTGTGCAGTCGGCACCATTATGCCAACTGTCATCCTTGATTTTTTCGATGTCGCCGGAAAAGAGATACCACTCTCCGCCCCGTGTGATACCGACGGGGAGCGGCTCGTACTTTTCGCAGTCGATCGCCCGCAACACGCTGTAGGCTGATTGCAAGGACACTCCGTATTCCGGCGAATGGCCGCCAAAGAGGACGGCGATTGTTTGCTTTTTCATGTTTGGCCCTTTCCGTCGTTGACTTTACACTACCTACCAAAAAAGTGCGGCAAAAGGCGCGGTAAAGGTGCGTGACAGGGGTTTTCGTAGGTTGCCATCATAAGCATAGCGCAAAGGAAGGGGTTGTTTTATAATACTGTATTATATAATTCCTAAGAATATATAAATATAACTTAACAAATTTATATTTTTGAAACTATTTGCCCGCTTGCCACGGATATATTTATAGAGGCCGAAAAGGAGGACTGCGGTTGGACGGGGAGCAACGGCTGATACGCAACATTCAAAATAAGGGCGACCGCGCTGCCGCCGATACCTTGGTACGGGCTTACTACGATGAGATTTACCGCTTCATGCGAAAACAAGTCCCGGATGCTGAGGCGGCGCTGGATTTGACGCAGGAGGTTTTTATCTCCGTGCTAAAATCAATAAGCCGATACGACCCCAAAAAAGGGGCGGGTTTCCGGACATGGCTCTACAAAATTGCGACCAACAAAATCGTTGACTACCTCCGCTCCCGCGCCGCCCGACGTGTGGAAACACTCTCCATCGACGAGCTGGAGCCCATGGACGCAGTGGATTTTACCCTGCGCCTTGAAGAGCGCGACTTCGCGGAGCGGGTATGCGCCTTTGTCAACACCCTGCCAGCGGACACACAGAGCATTTTTCGTTTACATATATTCGGCGCCTACAGCTTTGCGGAAATTTCAAAGCAGATGGAGCTGCCCGAGGGCAGCGTCAAGTCCAGGTATTACCGTTTGCTCACCACCCTAAGAAAGGAGTTTGCCGCCTATGAATGAGCAAGAAAAAAACGCCAGCATCGACTATATTCTCTCAAAGGGTTTGGTCACGCCGCAAACGGCGCGGGCGCGTATCGCAGAAATGACACATGCGCTTGGATTGCGTTATATCTTTTGGGACATGGGCTTCGTCCTGTGCTTTGCCGCCGTCACGCTTGCGCTTGTTCTTGTGTTATTTGCCATTGCGCCGGACAATTATCGCTACTGTGCTTCTGTCGCCATCGCGCCGCTTTTGTTTCTCCTGATAAGCGTATTTACCGAAACGTCGGAACGCTCTTGCGGCTTATATGCGCTTAAACAGAGTTGCCGCTATACCATTCGGCAAATATGCGCCCTGCGCATGGTCTTCTACTCGGTTGCGGGCGCGGCATTCACGGCGGTTATCGCGGTTATCGGCGCAAGGGACGTATACGATTTTTTGTCGCTGTTCCCGCTATGCCTGTCGGCATTGTTTATCTGCGCCCTGCTGTCACTGTCAATCATGCGCTTTGCGCGTGGCAAATGGGCCAACGCCGTGTTTTCGGCGGCTTGGGTACTCGTGAGTAGCGTGCCGGCCTTTTCCCATAACGAACAATGGGAAGCGCTGCTGGGCGCGACGCCGATGTTTCTGTCTGTCATTGTTGCCGCAGTCGGTGCGGCGGCGCTCGCTTATCAAATTTCAAGGATGTTATCGGAGGTAGGCATCTATGCTGTCACTTAACAATGTAACGAAAAAATATGGAAAGTTCAGTGCTTTGGAGGACATAAACCTCGAATTTAAGGACGGGGTTTACGCCCTGCTCGCCCCAAACGGTGCGGGCAAAACCACGCTGATAAAAATGCTCGCCACGCTGATTTTCCCGAACAAGGGCGAGATACTGTGGAACGGCGACGACATCGTGCGGCTGGACGCTTCATACCGCGAGATAATCGGCTATCTGCCGCAAGATTTCGGCTATTACAAAAACCACTCGCCCCGCGATTTTTTGCTGTATATGTCGGCGGTCAAATGTATGGACCGCGGCAGGGCAAAGCGGCGCAGCGATGAACTGATTGAGCTTATGGGGCTTGGCGATGTGCGCGATAAAAAGATGAAAAAGTTTTCCGGCGGCATGGTGCAGCGCGTGGGTATCGCCCAGGCCATGCTGGGCGACCCGAAAATCCTGATCCTCGACGAGCCCACGGCGGGGCTGGACCCGAAGGAACGCGTCCGCTTCCGCAACTGGATTTCCTCTTTGTCCAAAGACCGCATTGTCATTTTATCAACCCACATCGTCAGTGATATTGAGACAATCGCGGGCAATGTCATTATGTTCAAAGACCACAAGCTGTTTACGAGCGATGCGCCCGCCAACATCTGCCAGACAATAGCGGGCATGGTGTACGAAACCGATGCTACCCCTCCTGCCGGAAGCCTTGCGCTGACCGAACGGCAAGAGGGTGACCGGACAATCACGCGCTTTGCGCATGATAACGACTGTTCCGGCGTGGCGCGGCGTGTCGAGCCGAACTTGGAGGATGTGTTCTTGTATATCTATCGGGACGAGGCGGTGTAAATATGCTCTTTTGGCATGAACTGAAAAAAACCCTGCTGGCTCCTGCCATCATCGGATTTGCCCTTTTGTGCATTGGCTTAAACATATTTATCGTGATCGCAAACGATTACGCATACCAGTATGTTGAACGCGAAGGTGAGCCTTACAACATCTTTTTGGGATATGATGCCGGCGCCACTGCGGATTATTACGTCAGGCTCTACAGAATGACGGGCCGGGCCGAAGAAAACACACGCGCAAAATACGCAAAACTCCAGACTGTCATAGATGAAAAAGCGGCAAAGGGCGACGCCCTTTCGCTATATTTCGGAAGGGGCAGCTATTATATGCACGAGTTTTTATTTCAGAAACTACTCTTTGCGTTTATCGCGCAGGCAGCGCTCATGGCTTTGTTTGCCGCCTTGATGCAGACAGGCTTTGAGAACATCCGCAACACCGAACAGCTTGTCTGTTCATCAACAGTCGGACGGCGCATCGTGTGGACAAAACTTGCCGCCGCGCTGACGACGGGGCTCATCTTTTTCTGCGCGATACTGGCCATCAGCCTGTGCCTATTCTTTATCCGCTACGATTACTCTGCCGTGTGGCATGACAACGTATCCAGTTCGTTTAATGTCAACGTTTTTCAAGCCCCCTTCATAACATGGCACAGCTTTAGCGTTGCGGGCTACCTATGGGCAATCATCGGCGCGGCGGCGGGCCTGACGCTGGTGTTTGGCTTGTTCGGCTATGCCATCGGGACGTTTTTTCGCAGCGGCTACGCTGCCTGTGGCATCACTGTCGCCTTATGCGTTTTGCAATACTTGGCCCTGCTGCGTTCCCATGTTGGCAGCGGGGTACGGGGCGTACTTAACCTCACGCCGCTTATGCTGTGGCAAAACTCGGGCAAAAGCGGCTGGTTCACCGACGGCGGCGCAGAAATTATTTGGGCGCATTTTGAAACAATCGGGCTGATTGCCTGCTTTGTGACACTCGCGGCCGTAAGCGCCATCGCCGCAAGCAGCTACAAACGGAGGGATTTATTGTGAGAATATTTGCACATGAACTGAAGAAAATTTGGAACTGGAGGGTACTTTTGGTAATCGTCGCGTTTGCCGTGCTGACATGGTTCGCGTTTTTGGCTGACGGACTTGCTACCTATGTCAGCTTGAAAAGTCATGGCTATTACGGTTCATATCAAACAGAAATGTTCGGGCTTTATGGCAATACCTTGGAACCGAAAGAATTGGCGGATTTTGACATACCCGGAAAATTGGCGGATATCAACACGGAAGTTGACGCAAAAGGGCTAATAAAAAACGAACCGGCCTTTGCAAAATATGGGATCAGCGATATGTATGAATATGAATACTGGCGGGCCTCGAACGAAGAATTTTGGAACGAAATAGAGACGGGAACAGAAAAACATGAGGAGGTCATGGAAGATTTAGGCATCATGGAGCGGGTTTTATCCGAACAAAGCGACACCCAAACCCTTGAGGAATGGTTTGCCAGCCCGGAGCTAAGATGGGGTAATCTGCACGCCCTGGAAAACCGCTATGCCAACCACGACTATCATCGGACCTATTTTGTCGAGTCGCAAGAGCGTCCCGTGGTCGCCCGTGCAGGGGCGAAAATATTGGAAAGAGGCAACAACAGCCTGATCCCCTACCACTTGCCCGATGTATTCTCACTCAGCGCGGCAGTAACGGCGGTTTTTGCCGTTGTCGCGGTGATTATCCTGATAACGCCGCCGCTAATCACCGACCGTTCACGCAAAATACAGCTCCTGCAATACTCGTCGGCGGTGGGGCGTAAGATACTGCGCATACAATTTCTCGCGGCGATTGTCAGCGCCTTTGCCATGTCCCTCCTGCTGATGGTTTTGTTTCTGGCCCCGCTTGTCCTGTCGGCGGCCGAGTACTTAGAGACGAGCATTTTTCACGGCAATGTTACCTGGGTATGGCTGTATGACATTACTTTTGGCACCTTTGCCTTGATTCTCGCCGGAATGATTGTCTTGCTCTGTGTCGGCGCGGCTTGTGTCGCGTTTATTCTCGCAAGGTTCAGCAATAATATAGTGACACTCATGGTAAAAACAGTCCCGGCGGGTGCGGCACTCGCGACGGTGGCGGCCCTTACGGTCAACATGGCGCTCGCTGATTGGAATTATGTCTTTAATTCCGTCTTTCACGGCAGGGTTGATATGCCGGAGGTCATGCTGTGCGGCACGGTTTTAGTGCTTGGGGTGCTGGCGGCGGTGCTGGTGTTGAAAAGGGAGAAATGTGTTGATGTGGTTTGAACACTGACCGCCACACGGCGCGCCGGGGTCATCGCTCCCTACAAATTCCCACGCGGCGCGCCGGGGTCGTCGCGCCCTACGGGCAGCTCCACCGTGAACACGCACTCCCCGCCACTGCTCTCCGCATATATCCGCCCGCCGTGGGCCGTGACGATTTCCCGCGCAATCGCCAGCCCCAGCCCGGCGCCGCCCGTCCCAGTTGAGCGGGCCTGGTCCAGGCGGTGGAACTTGTCGAAGATGGCGGACAGTTCCGACGGCGGGATCTGGCCAGGATTTACGAAGGAGATAGTCGCCACCTCCCCCGAAACGGCCGCCCGGATGGTTATGGTGCTGCCGTCTGGGCTATAGGCAATGGCATTTTTCAAAACATTGTTGAAGACCCGCGCCAGACGGTCGGCGTCGCCCCATACAACCATGTCCTCCGGCACGGCGAGGACGGCCGTTTTCCCACTCGCCGAGAGCAGGGGGTAAAATTCGTCCGCCATCTGCGCCAACATATAGGCGAGGTCGATCCGGGCCATCTTCGGCGCATCCCCAGCGAGGCTATATCGCGCAATCTCAAAAAATTCATCGACCAGCTTTTCCAAGCGCCGGGCTTTATCCAGGCCGATGTCCACATACTTGGCCTTTTGCTCCCTGTCCATGTCGGGGGCCTCGTGGAGCAGGCTTAAGTAGCCGACCACGGAGGTAAGGGGCGTCCTTAAGTCATGGGCGAGATAGATGAGCATCTCGTTTTTGCGCTCCTCGGCGGCTTTCAGGGCCTGTTCGCGTTCCGTGAGCGTCTGCCTGATTGCCTTTAATTTTTGCTCCATCGCCGCCATTTCCGTGGATAATGTTATCTCACCGCCGGCATCGGCCACGAGCACGTCCAGACCATCGGAGATTTCGCTAAAATATTTGGCAAACTGGCCCAGCAAAAAACGGGCCAAAATGACGAAGAAGACGGCCACTGTAACAAAGAGGATGTAGTTTAGATTGCGGCGGATTACAGCATAATAAAAGCTCTGCGCCCGCTCGGTGCTCATCCCGAAAACGCCCCGCAGGACATCGACAATCAGGTTTCCCATGCTGCCACTGACAAGCAGGCGGATGAGAAAAACCGACAGCAGGGCCGCGAGGGCGATCAGGGCGATTTTTAAGTAGATTTTGCGTTCCAGGACTCTATAATCCGGTTTTTTCCTATTTTTCAATCTTGTAGCCCACCCCCCAGACGGTCTTTATGTAGCGCGGCTGGTCCATCGTGTCACCCATTTTCTCGCGCAGATGGCGGATGTGGACGGTGATGGTGTTGTTGTTCTTGGAATAATACTCGTCGCCCCATATCTCATGGAAGATGCGCTCGGAACTGATTGCCGTGCCTTTGTTCTCGCACAGAATACGCAGGATGGCAAATTCCGTCGGCGTGAGACTCAGCGGCCTTTCGTCCAGTGTCACTTCGCGGGCGGCGGGGTTGATGACCAGGCCTCCATGAATGATGACAGCGCTGTCATTTTTTGCCTGCCCGCCGCCATATTTTTTGTAGCGGCGCAGTTGGGCCTTGACCCGCGCCACCAGCTCCAAGGGGCGAAAGGGCTTTGTGACATAGTCGTCAGCTCCGAGCAAAAGCCCGGTAATCTTGTCCGTCTCCGCGTCCATGGCGGTCAACATGATGATGGGGAAGGTGTGGTTTTCGCGGATTGTCTGGCAGATGGAGAGGCCATCCGTATCCGGCAGCATCAGGTCCAATATGGCCAGGTCCAGCTCCTCCCGCGCAATGCAATCCAGCGCCGCCCGGGCATCATAAAATTTAAAAACCCTGTAGTTTTCGTTTTTCAGGTATAGCTCCACCAGATCGGCTATTTCCGGCTCGTCATCGACGATCAAGATTTTTTCAGGCATGGGCTTGTCTCCTTTGCCCCATTATACAATAAACAAGGCATGTTTTCCTTGTATATTGTTGAGAAAAGATTAAGATTTTCATAAGAATTGACCAATATGGTCAATGGTGTCAATATGCCATCTGCCACGCCGCTTGACCACGGCTACCCCTTTTTTGCACCATCGATCTCCGCTCTATTTCCTCAATGGTCATGACTCCGGATGCTTTCACCAAAACCTCTTCCAAACGTGGATTTATCGGCAACTTTCTTTCATTCTTCCGTCGCAAAATCCCGTAGCAGCCTACTGGAGACATATATATCTCCTCCGGGGCATCCGGCGAGACGATGTCCATCATGGATGAAAATACGGTTTCCTCCGGTTGCGCCGAACAGTTCCATTGAAAATCATCAAGTTGTACAATATCCCTGCCGAAATCGTAAAAGGCTTCTCCATCCGCCAGCCTGACACGAAAACCAGCCGAAAGCATCTTGTCAAGCAGCATCTCGTGCGAATCCCCGAAGCGGAGCAACCTCTCGCCTATCCAACTGACCACGGGCACGGCCCATGAATTACCCACCGCCTTATATCTGTTGGTTCTATGGGCTCTGGCTATATCGGTATAATTATCGGGAAAACCCATCAGACGCTCACACTCCAGGGGCGACAAGCGACGGACACGCCCGTTTTGCATGACGAATAGCGAGCCATTATATGCGGCCGCATTTCCGTTCCATTTTGTGCCATAGGCGGAATACAGGCAATCCGTGTATTCCCTGAAAGTTTCAAAGAGATGTCCGTCCTTCTCAAAAGCGAGGGGCAAAGATGGATATTTCTTCAGTGTGTCAAAATGCTTTTCAAAGAGGATGTTTTCGGGGTGAAAATCCTTTCCGCCCGCCAGGACAAAGAGCCTGCGTCTTTGCTGCGGCAAGCCGAAATATTTTGCGTCCAAAATCCGCCATGCCACATTGCGCTTCGGTCCTCTTAACAATCCTGCGTTCGGCCAGCGCTTCATTTCCAGACTGCTTTCCAGTCCTGCTAAAGCCGTGACAAAGAGGCCAAAGGCGTTTGTTTTGTCTGACAACACACCTTCGACATTCTCCCAAAACAAGGCACAAGGGGGCAGCCCTTTTAACCGCCTGGCCGAATCGTTGGCTTCGATAATATCGATGAATTTTATACTAAGATTGCCGCGTTCGTCATGCAGGCCCAGTTTATGACCGGCCATGGAAAAGGTTTGGCATGGGGTGCCACCGCAAATCAGGTCGGTTGTGTCAATCTGCCCTTCCAGCAGCATTTGTGGTATGTCATTCATGTCACCAAGATTGGGAATGTCGGGATATCTGTCTGCCAAAATCTTCGCAGGAAATTCTGCGATTTCAGAAAACCACTTAAACTCATAGCCCAGCGGTTTCCACGCCACGGAAGCTGCTTCTATGCCCGAGCAAACACTGCCGACCGTCATTGTCATTTGGTCGCCTCCCTTAAATAGCGGTTGAACTTCTCTTTCCACAATGCCAAATCATACCAACAACATCCCGCGCAAGCTCGCTCATCAGCCTTGGATGTCCCGGCCCATTTCTCGTTTCCCTCATAAAACCATTTGATGCCGAAGAAATCACCTCTTTCACCCAATGACACGCAACGCTTACAATAACGCTCCTTTTGCAAATTGGTTTGATTGGTGAGCAGTTGAAATTTGGCTTTTATATCGTCATCGGACATCGACATATCGTTAATCGTTTCCCCCATGACCCAGCGCGAAGACGGAAACTTATGGTCAATAACCAACTCGGAAGCCTCATGTACTGAATCGAAACAGGCATCTTTCAAAGGCAGCACCTGCTTAATCCGCTTTTTCAGGCGTTCCGAAATGAATGAACGTTTTTCATTGTCGGCAGCTTGACGGGGTAAGCGCAACAATAAATCGAAAAATTGCTTTCCTCCACAGGTCTGACAATCAGCATAAATGGTGGCGATGAAATATCCCATTTGTTTCAAACTTTTTATACGCGCGGCAGGTTGGGGATTCACTACGGGAACAGGGCCGCATTTGCGGCACAGCCATTTGGTCAGGTCGTCTTTTCCATCCAACGCTTCAAAGACCGCCCGCGTGGCATAGGAATGTTTATTGTTCCAAAAGTTTCGTTGTTCGTTTTGCCAAGTACTATGTTTGCCGGGGTCAATGGCTTCGTAGCAATATATCAGCCACTTTTTTACATCCTCATCTGTCAAAGGAATGTCCGTACCCTGGTACTTGGACTTTATTGGTATGCATCCATACCAGACTTTGGTATGATAACGAAATGTGACGTGCAAGTAGTAATCCGACATCCCCCTAATCTGGAAGATGGAACCCGTCCTAACGTCAGGGCTTATTTTTGTGTTTTCAAATTCATAACTCATAACGTCGCTCCCTGCCGAAAGGTTGTTCCTAATAGGTATAAGCCATTATACAATAAACCAATCCACAAATCAAGCGCAAAATCGAATATATGTTCTAAATGATCTAAATATGTCAAAATCTTCAATCACCGCCGCCATTCCCCCTCAAAACACCCAAAACATAATCCGTGGCATTTTTGATGAACGCCATCTCACCCGCCCAGGTCCGGAGCGTATGTGCGCTTATGTCCGGACGCTCCTTGTCCGCATACCAGACATTCAGGATGTAACGCCTTTGCTGTTCGATTTCATCGGCGTATATGATGCCCGGTAAATTCAGGCTCTTCGCATTGGCCAGGTGCAGCCAAAAATCATCCCGGCCCTCGTATGTCTGGGCCAGTAAGATGTCGATTTGGTTACATTCGTGATTGTAGATTTTTCCATATCCCGCCCGTGCTTCCCCGACATGGCTGGCTTTGGCGTAGTCATCATAATGGACGCCGTATCTTAAGCGAAACGGCGTCCATTCATGTTCATTGTTATAGACATCAGCCAGGGCATGGCAACAATATCCGCGGATAAAATCACAGTTTTTGGAGCGAGCGTGTTCTCTCAGGAAAGCGCTGATGTTTTCCGCCCATTCGTCATTTTTGGTCGTGAAGCCCCACTTTTCGTCCCCGCTTATCAAATGGGAAGCCTTTTTGTGTTCCGTGATATAGCCCGCCCGGTTATGTACGGCATCTGGGGCGATTGCACCTAGGTAAAACTGCGGCAAACTCCCGATCTGCCCGGCGTATCTGTCCGCGATATTTTTGGCGATAATCAAATGCGTCATCGTGTAGGGCATGGGCTACCTCGTGGGTTGCATATCCAATAACGTCATAAGCGCAAATCACGTAAGCGCCGGCGTGGTCGTCGAGGTGGGGAAATGCCGGGTGGCCGTCA
>Ga0099364_10007993_pt1 | contig 14984 bp, 15 predicted proteins | sample TergutTh196P3_FD_73070 | JGI IMG/M metagenome (GOLD analysis project Ga0099364, IMG submission 73070) | Microcerotermes parvus P3 segment gut microbial communities from Pointe-Noire, Republic of the Congo - Th196 P3 | ecosystem: Host-associated > Arthropoda: Insects > Digestive system > Gut ... | reverse complement strand
ACAGCGGCTGACGCGCTTCTACTGCTCCAAGCCCTCACAGGAAACGCAGAACTCAACCCGCTTCAAGCTTTCTTAGCAAGCTCAAGAGGCGACAGCAAATTCACAGCAACCGATGCGCTGAATATATTGAAACTTGTTTCGGGAATGCTCGATGAGATTTAAAAAGACCATATGCTATAAACCGCTCAATAATCCGCACGCCGCACCCACGGCGATAAAAGCGGCGGGATGAATTTTAATTTTTTTCAACTTAGGTATATATTCCGCCGCGAAACAAGCGGCGGTTAATACCGCATATATGAAAAGTGAGTTTATGTTAATTCCCTGCGTTTTTTCATCTGTCAACGTAAGAAAAAGAAGCAGGAGTAATGCACCCGCGATTAATCCCGTTGCGGCGGGACGCAATACCTGAAAAACACCGCCTGCGATGCGATTTTCTCCGAATCGTTTTAGAAACCGTGAAATAAGCAGGATTATTACCACCGAAGGCAGAACTAACGATAGCGAAGCGGCGGCGACGCCCAAAACTCCCGCCGCATTAAATCCCGCATAAGCCGCTATATTAACGCCGAGCGGACCGGGTACGGATTCAGCCACGGCAATCATATCCACTAATTCAGCTTCGGTAAACCAGTCGTACCTTTGGGCTGTTTCACGCAGAAAAGGAATAGTCGCGAGTCCGCCGCCTATGGCGAGCAGACCGATTTTAAAAAACTCAATAATAAGATTTAAAAAATTCATGATAGCCCCTTTCGGTGAGAAATTATCGCCTTACCCACACCGAGAACCGCCACCACGGGTATGATGAGTACGGGCGAAATACCGAAAATCGCGACCCCGATAAACGATGAAGCCGCGATTAAGCCCGTTATAATACCTGTGACTGACTGCCGCGCCAATTTAAAAGCCGAGACTGTGACGAGGGCGCAGGCGGCTATTTTTATTCCCGAAAAAGCATTTCTGACTATCTCACTACTCCCGAAATTATGCAAAAAAGCGGCAATCAAAGTCATGATTAAAACACCCGGCAGAATTAAACCGAGCGTCGCAAAAACCGCACCCGCGACGCCTTTTTGCTTCGCACCTATAAAAGTTGCTGTATTTACGGCGATGAGTCCGGGCGTGCATTGGGCTATTGCGTAGAAGTTTAACAGTTCTTCCTCGTTCGCCCACTTTTTATCTTCTGCAACGATGCGGGAAAGCATCGGCAACATAGCATAACCGCCGCCGAATGTGAAAAAACCGATTTTGGCGAATGTGAAAAAGAGTTCAAATAATTCTTTCATGAGCCATCCTTTTTTGGGGTTTTACCCTTTTACAATACGGGGCGGACTTATAAAGCCCGCCCCTGAAAATAATTGTGTTGACTTATTTCGCAAAGTCTATCGCCCTGCTTTCCCGTATCAGATGAACCTTTATTTGTCCGGGATATTCCATTTCGTCCTCAATTTTCTTAGCTATATCACGCGCTAAAATCACCATTCCGTCGTCGCCCATGCTGTCGGGCTTTATCATGATTCTGATTTCGCGTCCCGCCTGTATAGCATAGGACTTTTCTACGCCGTCATAGTCTGTACAGATTTCTTCAAGTTTTTGGAGACGTTTGATGTAATTTTCGTAGTTTTCGCTCCTTGCGCCCGGTCGTGCCGCGCTGATTGCGTCGGCGGCTTGTACTATTGCGGCAATAACCGTCTTCGCCTCGACGTCGCCGTGGTGGGCTTCTATAGCGTGTAAGACTTCGGGGTTTTCTTTGTATTTTTTACAAACCTCTATACCGATATGGACGTGAGAGCCATCGATTTCCTGAGTCAATGCCTTTCCTATATCGTGCAACAGCCCTGCTCTACGCGCTAAAGTCGCGTCTACGCCAAGTTCTGACGCTAAAATCCCCGAAAGATGCGCGACCTCGATGGAGTGTGCCAGTACATTCTGGCTGTAGGATGTCCTGTAATACAGGCGACCGAGTAGCTTAACTACCTCGTGATTCAAGCCGTTTACATTGGTATCGAGTACGGCGCGTTCGCCCTCCTGCTTGATTTTCACTTCGACGTCGTTTTTTGCCTTCTCGACCATCTCTTCTATGCGTGTGGGATGGATTCTTCCGTCTTGAATGAGCCGTTCGAGTGAAATACGAGCGATTTCACGCCTTACGCGGTCATGGCTCGACAGGGTTATGGCTTCGGGCGTGTCGTCAATGATTAAATCAACGCCTGTAAGCTGTTCGAGGGTGCGGATATTACGTCCCTCACGCCCGATTATTCGCCCTTTCATCTCATCGCTCGGAAGCGGAACCACAGAAACCGCAAGCTCCGACACTGTTTCCGACGCGAGTCTCGATATTGCGAGCGAGATATAGGCACGAGCTTTATTGTCACATTCGTCTTTTACCCTCTGTTCATGCGCTAAAATTCTCACAGCCTTCTCGTGGTCAAGCTCACCCTCAAGAAGCGAAAGCAGATGCTCCTTCGCCTGCTCTGTTGAAAATCCCGACAATCTGACTAACTCCTTACGCTGCATTTGCTTCGATTCCTCTGCGGATTCGAGCTTTTCGTCAATCAGCTTGTTCTTTTGAACTAACGACTCCTCCAGTTTTTCGATTTTTTCGCTTTTTTTCTCGATGCTTTCTTCTTTTTGCTGCAACCTTTTTTCGTTGCGGCTGAGTTCTGACCTACGTTCTTTAAGCTCTCGCTCGGATTCGTGTTTTTGGCGATTTATGTCCTTTTCGGCTTCGCCCCTCAGCTTATAGATTTCGTCTTTTGCCTCTACTAAGGCGGTTTTTTTCTTAGTTTGCGCTTTTTCGTTTGCCTCGTTGATGATTCTGAGTGCTTCTTTTTCTGCGGATTCTATATGCGCCTCCGCGAACCTCATGCGATGTTTTTCGCCTATTTTGAACATTATAAAGCCTGAAACCACGGCTCCTATGCCCAAAGTAAGCAGACACAGCACTACAGCCTGCCACAATCCTATCATTGGCAGCGTCCTCCTTACTATATTAACCCGCTATAACGGGATAAAAATGGTGATTTGCTCTATAATTAACACTGTTTCACTTCATTTATAAGGTGAAAAAGCATAAAAATTACAAAATTACATTTAGTTGTAATTCATACAAGCATATCACCTTTTATTTTAAAGTATATTTTGCCCGTTGTCAAGTGTTTTGTGATTTTGCACGAAAATTTTGGCAAAGAAGTGTAAATATTGCTCTTGACAAGACGCTTTTTTTGTGCTAAAATAAGTTTTATGGTAAATAAAATCATTTTCACATGGCATATGGGTTACATTCGGGGAAGTACCCAAGCGGTGAAGGGGCCCCCCTGCTAAGGGGGTAGGTCGGTAAAACGGCGCAAGGGTTCAATTCCCTTCTTCCCCGGTCGGGAACCCCGACACGCAATATCCTCACACGACTATAGGTTCGTTGGATGTTGAGTGTCGGGGTTCGTATTTAGATTCAGCTACTCCGGTCGGTTCTTATAAAACAACGCTCTCAAATTCGGGGGCGTTGTTTTGTTATGCGTGGTTTTGGCGGTGTTAAAATAAATCGGCGCAAAAGCTATTATCTATGCGGTTTTGTGGCGAGAGATTTTAGTGTTTCTCAAGTTAATTTACTATATATCACACACAAAACGCCGCATAATGCGGAATGAAACGCACGTTGTTTTCAACTCCGAAATTCTTTTCAGAAAACCGAATTGAATATGCGGGGTTATATTTTTGTGCGAAAACATTTAAACTCTTTGAGCGTGTTTTGATGCCTTTTTTTACTTCAATGCCGATAATATCAGTTTCTTTTTGCAACACAAAATCAAGCTCGGCTGTGTGTTCGCTTGCCCAGTAAAACAGGGGGTTATTGTTTGCGGTCAATGCCTGTGCGATGTAATTTTCGGCTACAGAACCCATGAATAGATTGCTATCTCCGCTTAAAATCGTCTGTTGCGGCAAGCCGGAACGCATGGTAAGCAGACCGACATCGCTCAAATAGAGTTTGAAAGCCGACAAATCTTCATAGACCGCAATCGGATTTACGGAATGATTAATTTTGCGGCATTTAAGTACAACTCCCGCTTGAACCAACCAATCGATAGACCCACCGAACAGAGTGGAACTGCCGCCTTTTTGAACTACCTTATACTGAAATTTCTTATTTTCTTTAGCAAGCTGTGCGGGTATGGAATCATAGCAAGCCCTGATTTTAACGGTTTCAGATGGCTCTGCATATTTTGACATATCAGACACATAATTGCGGACAATCTCGTTTTGAATATCGGGGACTAAAACCGTTTTACCGTTTTTTGAATACGCCTGAACGCAAGCGGGCATTCCGCCAACTATGAGATAACAGCGTTCTAACTCAATCGCTTTTTGATGAAGAGCCTCCGGCATTGGTTCGAGATTTTCATAGCAGTTGCGGATTTCTTCTGCCAGCCTGCTCTCGCCGACAGCCCAAAGAAATTCCTCAAAATCAAGTGGGTAAAGAGTTAAACTCTCCACTTTCCCGACAGGGAACGAATACCGCTCTCTGTTTACAGCCACACCAAGCAGACTGCCGGCGGCGGCAATATGATATTCCGGTGCATTTTCCGCAAAATATTTGAGAGAAGTTAACGCTCGTTCACAGGATTGAATTTCATCAAATATAATCAAAGTTTCTCCCGGCAGAATAACATCATTTGCCGCCGCCTCCAAAAACCGAATCAGCCGCTCCGGCGTTATGTCATCGGAAAAATACCGTGCAACCGCCTGATTAACCTCTAAATTTATATACACTGTGTTTCTGTAATTTTGCTCACCAAACTTATTCAAAATATAGGTTTTACCCACCTGCCTTGCACCGTAAAGCAAAAGCGGCAGCCTGTTTTCTGTATGTTCTTTCCAGTCAAGCAATCTTTTTTCAATTTTTCTCCGCACAAAAACACCTCCCTATGAGGATAGTATACCATATAGATGATAGTTATGTCAAGAAAAATATTAAATAATTATATTTTTGTGGTTATATGGTTTGGGTTGATGAGGGTTTTATTTTTTGTTGCGAAATTTTTGGCAGTTTTTTTACTCTGCATGTTGCGAATTACTCCAAAAAATAGTATTATTAATGAAAGCTTTCAAAAACGAGGTGTTAAATAATGGAGTGCGTTGAATTAAAAAGGGCGGAAAAGACGGAAATTTCAAAGCGTTATGTGTTCAGTTTTTCCGAAATTGCCGAGCGGTACTGGGATACGCTGTTTCGGATTGCGCTGAATTATTACGGTAATTCGAGCGATGCCGAGGACACTGTGCAGGATGTCATGCTTAAACTTTACAGGAGCAATAAAACCTTTGACAGTGATGAGCATATTCGCAACTGGCTTATTCGGGTGACGATTAACGCCTGTAAAACAAATTTAAGCCATTTTTGGCGCAAGAACCGTGTTTCGCTTGATGATTTGTCCGAAATTGCAGAAAATACGTCTTTTGAAAGCACAGAGCAGAGCGATATTTTTATGGCGGTAATGTCTTTACACGAACAACACAGGACTGTTTTGTACCTGTATTATTACGAGGACTTCACCACGAAAGAAATTGCCGAAATGCTCTCTACAACCGAAAACCATATTCGCACCCGTTTATCCCGCGCAAGAAATAAACTAAAAGGAGTGTTGGCAGATGGACAAGGAAATTAGGACTGAGTACAAAGCTGTCTTTTCGCAGGTTCGTTCTGCCTGCCGGAATAAGACGGAGGTCATCATGAACTTAAATAATACGAAGAAACAAACAATAAAACTCAGCAGAAGACCCATAGTCGCAGTCGCCGCAATTGCGCTTGTTATCGCATTATCTGTAGCAGGTTACGCCATTGTTATGAATTTACGTAGCCCCGGCGATATTGCAAGAGATGAGGGAATGAACAAGTTAGCAGAAGCTTTCGATAACGGAAGCGGTCTCGAAATTCAAGAATCGGTTGTGTCAAACGGCTATGTTTTAAGCTTACACGGGCTTGCAATAGGTAGCGACTTAAACGAATATCGGGATTTTACAGAAATTAATTCCGAAGAAACATATGCAATTATTTCAATCGCAAAAGAAAGCGGCGCGAAGATGCAATACTCTGACCCCGAATTCGCTCTCCCTTTGAGATTCCACTCTAATATTCTTTTCGAGGGATTCAAACCTTGGCAATTTAACTCAGTTTTCTTTGGGCTTGGCGGCTCGGTTTTTGAGAAAGACGGCGTGATGTACATGATTTATTCTGTCGGTGAGAATGTCGAGATTTTTGCAGACAAAGCCGTTTATCTTGCAATCTGGGACGACAGTGAAGCCGGTGTTTACCCGTCTTCCGAATTGTTTGAAATTTCCGATGACGGCAAGATTAGTTTTGTAAGCGGTCTGACTTCGGCACACGCACTGTTTACGCTCCCGCTTGACTCATCCAAAGCCGACCCCGCAAAGGTAGAAAAGCTTTTAGATGAGTTGGGTGTTTATGCAGAATTTGAAGGCGATGACGAAAACGATGACGTTCTTGACGAACCGGAAGTCATAATCATTGTAGAAGGCGAGCTTGAAGGCGAAAGTCGCCCCCAACCCTTCGTGTTCGTTGAAGAATTCGGTGCCGGGGAATTCGGGGAATACCACGTGATTTATGAAGGCGAAACGGGCGGCGGTGCATGGTTTGAGGATTAGGTAGAATAATTGAAATGCAAAAACAAAGCAACGCTCATGGTTTAATTCGGGGGCGTTGTTTTGTTTTGCTTTTTATTAATTTTGAAGTCCAATATGAAACTTTTACCTTATTTTTACAGACTACTCTATATATAAATATAAATCAAATACATTTAATGGAGGTAAACTTTAATGAAAAAGCGTTCCTTTTCCCTTTTACTTGTTGGGGTTCTTTTAGTTTTTACATTTAATTTATCCGCCGTTCTCTCTTTTGCGGCGGAAAGCGGTGAGCAAAGCGATAATCTTGATGAAAATGTAACCCTATCCCCTTATTTCTTCATAGAAAATGAAGATGTTCCGCTTGATAATTTTCCGCTCAAGGAAACAAATGTTAATGTTAACATAAATGGGGTTATTGCAAGTATTTTTGTTACCCAAACGTATGAAAATAAGGGAAATATTCCAATAAATGCAAGTTATGTTTTTCCTGCTTCGACGCGAGTTTCTGTTCACGGAATGAAAATAGAGGTTGGCGAGGACATAATAATAGCTCAGATAAAAGAGCGCGAGGAAGCGCGGCAAGATTTTGAACGCGCCAGAGAACAGGGACAAACAGCATCCCTACTTGAACAAGAACGACCCAACGTGTTTTCTATGAGCGTGGCGAACATTATGCCAAACGATATTGTCCGTATTGAACTGCATTATACAGAGCTTATTACCCCGACCGAAGGTATATATGAATTTGTTTTCCCGACTGTCGTAGGTCCGCGCTATTCTCCGTCTTGGGTAACAGGAGAACAATGGATTGCGAGTCCATATTTGGTAGAGGGTGAAACTCCCCCGGACGATTCGGGAGAATATAATATAACCGTTAATCTTGCAACAGGACTCCCTATTTCCTCTCTTGAATGTAAATCACATACTGTAGATATATCATATACCGATGATTCGACAGCCGCACTTGCTCTTGTCGATGATGAAAGTTTTGCAGGAAACCGTGATTTCATAGTGCAATATAAGCTTGCCGGAGATGAAATTATCTGCGGACTAATGCTTCAAGAAGGAGTTTTTGAAAATCACTTCCTTTTAATGGTGCAACCCCCCGAACGTCCTGTTACGGAATATATTGCACCTCGTGAATATATTTTTATTTTTGATGTGTCCGGTTCTATGCACGGATTCCCTTTAGAAACCTCGAAAGAACTCTTAAAGGACTTTCTCGTCCATCTTCGCGATATAGACAGTTTTAATTTAATACTATTCGACAGCAGAGTAATACAAATGTCACCCGAATCAATGCCGGCAACACAAAATAATATTACAAACGCGATAAAACTGATAGACGATGAATTTGGCGGCGGCGGAACGGAATTATTAAAAGCGGTAGAGACAGCAATTGCTGTCCCTATGAGTTCAACCACAGAATCAAGAAGTATTGTCTTGCTTACTGACGGGTATTTCAGCGGAGAGGAAGCTGTTTTTAACACAATCAGCAAAAACACAATCAACACAAATTATTTTTCGTTCGGGATAGGTCATGGAACAAACCGCTATATTATTGAGGGAATCGCTAAAGCAGGAAACGGAGAAGCATTTATATTAACAAAACCTACAGATATACCCGAAACAGCGGCACGATTCCGCTCATACATTGAATCCCCTGTTCTAAGCGATATTACTGTAACTTTTAACGGTTTCGATGCTTATGATGTCGAACCGACACATTTTTCCATACTTTTTGCTCAAAGACCCTTAGTTGTAACCGGTAAATGGCGCGGTCAGCGTGAAGGCACTATACGTATAACAGGTAAAAGCGGTAACACCGATTTCGTACAGGAAATATCGGTTTATGATACAGAATTGTCGGAATCTGATTCGCCTATCAGCTATTTATGGGCGCGGATGAGGGTTGACAGACTTATGGATACTGTAAACAACCAATACGGCGGCAGTTATCAAAGTAGCCAAGATGCGAAAAAACAAATTATTGAAATTGGATTAGAGTACAGTATGTTGACTGCTTTTACATCGTTTATCGCAGTATTTGAAACAAAACGTACAGATACCGAAAGCGTGGATATTAATCAGCCATTACCTTTACCCTTGGGTGTATCTGATTATGCAGTTGGCACACCGGCGGGTTCGTGGGATATCAATGAGCGTACAGGAGGAAGTGCTTTATCAAGAATTATAATCTCGGCATTTATTTCTGCATCGATAACTTCAGTCTTTACAATGAAAAAACGTAAAAAAGAATAAGATGATATGTAATTTTAATCGGCATCGTATTAAGTACGATGCCGATTGAAGTTTTTCATAAACTTTTAATAAATTATGTAACCTTTCCTCGAAAACAGGGTCTATATAAGTGAAAGCTTTCAAATAAACAACAAAAGGGACTCAACTGTGGACTATAGCGAGATTATTGAAGCTATATTAAATTTTCTCATCTTCGCTACCCGTAAGTTCCCGCTCAATGTCATCGAACACATCAACATATGAACGCTTGAGACCCGCCTTTGCAGCTGTACGCCCTTCATCAAGCAAGCTGTATAGTTCAAGCTTGCCGCTAAGCATTTCAAACATTTCCATGCTCATAACCGCCAAATCGCCTTGTCCGTTTTTTGTAATAAAGACAGGCTCGCGGCTTTCGCGGCAAAACATAGAAATATCATTATAATTGTTGCTAAGGTCTGTGCTTGATTGAATCCTCGGCATGGTTTTTACCCCCTATGATTTTCTCCTAAAGACATTATACCACAACTTTTTAAAAAAATCAAGACACCGCTTTCTTTTTTACTTGATTTTTCCCGATAAAAAATTATTTCAAGAAATTTTCAAAAAGTGCTTGACAAATCGGGAAGAACCGTATATACTATACATATACGGTAGGTGATAATCATATGCGTATAATTATTTCACATCAGTCGGGCGTTCCTTTTTATGAGCAGGTCAAGGAACAAATAAAGGCTTCTGTTTTGTCGGGTGAAGTGCCGCAGGGAGAACCCCTGCCCTCTATCCGTCAGCTTGCACGCGACCTGAAAGTCAGCGTAATAACCACCACAAGGGCATACAATGACTTAGAGATTGAAGGATTTATTCAAACCATACCCGGTAAAGGCTGTTACGTCAAAAAGGTTGATGAAAGTTTAATAAAAGAGCAGTACACGGCAGAAGTTAAAACCGCACTTGCCGCCGCCGTCCGACACGGAAAATTAGCGGGACTTACGACACAGGAGCTTCATAAGCTTTTATCGGAAGCGGAGGAGGATATATAGTGAATAATGTGAATAACGCTATTGAAGTAAAAAACTTAACAAAGAATTATAAAACCTTTTCGCTTGACGGCATAAGCTTTAATGTCCCTCACGGGTATGTCTGCGGATTTATCGGCGAAAACGGGGCGGGGAAAACCACGACTTTAAAACTTGTGACAGGTATGGTTTTAAGGGACAGCGGAGAAATAAACATTCTCGGTAAATCGGCTGATGAACCATCTGCGAAAAAAGACTTGGGAATCCTTTTTGAACAATCACATCTTTATGAAAACTGGACGGCGATTAATATTGAAAAAGCTCTACGTCCTTTTTACGAGAATTGGGACAGCACGGCATATCACGGGTATCTTGAAAAATTCTCTCTTTTGCAAAGACAAAAAGTAAAGAAAATGTCACGCGGTATGAAAATAAAACTTGCTATGGCGGTCACTCTTTCTCATGATGCGAAGCTGTTATTACTTGATGAGCCTACGGCAGGGCTTGACCCCGCGGCGCGTGATGAAATGCTTGATATAATGCGCGGCTATATTGCAGACGGGGACAGAAGCGTATTTTTCTCAACTCATATTACAAGCGACCTTGAAAAAATAGCGGACTATATTGTATATATAAGCGGTGGTAAAATCCTTTTCAGTGGCTTAAAAGACGAGCTTATTGAAAAATATTGTCTTGTAAAGGGTGGGGTAAAGGAACTGAACGAATTGCCCGAATCTAAGCGGAAAAACATAATCGGACTACGGGATTCGGGGACAGCGGGCGGATTTGAGGGAATGATGGAAGTGATGAATACAGGCGGTTTACCGCCCGGTATTATTACAGAAACTGTTTCGCTTGAAGATGTGATGATACACAGTGAGAGGAGCAGAAAGTGAAAAAACAAATCTTACAAATCGCCTGCATTTATTTTAGAGCAATCTGCACACATCAGAGCTGGTCTTACTTTTTGATTCCTGCTGTCTCTCTTTTTCTCGGATGGCTTACCTCTTCTGTTTTAGTAATTCCCATGGGTATATATATGTGTCTCGTATCTTGCATTAATATGTTTTATATCGGGGATAAGGGTGTAGACGCGCTTCTGTATACCCTGCCCGTAAGCAGAAAGGACATTGTTAAGGGCGGCTATATTCTTTCGCTTGTCTGTGTCCCCCTTTCCGTAATAATCGGCTTCATTCTGATGCCGGTAACAAATGCCGTTCATACTGTCGGAGTCCTTCATAATTTTGAATACAGTCTCACTATTATAGCGGTAAGTTATTTTATTTTCGCAATTTTGAACATAGTGATGTTTCCGCTATTATTCAGATTTGGTTATGGAAAAGCAAAGTATTTCGCGTATTATCTGCCTATATTTGCGTTTGGGTTTGCTTTAGGTACGCTCGTGGGATTCGGAGAGGAAGTCGCTTTTAAATTTTTAGACTATGCGAATGAAAACCCGCTTTATGTTAACGGGAGTATATTCATATCGGCGGCGATTATTACATTTTTGTCTTACAGGATGTCTGTAAAATTGTATTCAAAGCGGGAGTTTTGATAAACTAAAAAAGAAAGGAACAGCACAATGAAAGAAATACTGTCGGTGACAAATCTCACCAAAATTTTTAAGCTGTCGAAAAAGCAACAGCAACTGCGAAACTTAAACAAACCCATAATCACGGCAGCTGATAATGTCAGCTTTACCTCGTATGAGGGGGAAGTCTTCGGACTCTTAGGTCCCAACGGTGCGGGGAAAACAACAGTAATGCGTATGCTCGCCACACTTATTAACCCCGTTTCGGGCGATGCGACTGTCGGCGGTTACAGCATAGTAAAAGAGCCGCAAAGAGTTCGCGAAAACATAGGGTTCCTCACAAACGAGTTAAAATTAGATGACTTTTTCACACCTAATTACACCTTTGATTTTTTTGCGGAAATGCACGGTATACCTAAAGACGCCGCAAATGCACGTAAAAAAATGCTGTTTGAAAAATTCGGGATTGATAAATTCGCCGAGGTAAAAATCGCCAATCTTTCGCTCGGAATGAAGCAGAAAATTTCGCTCGTCACTTCAATTGTACATGACCCGAACATCATCATATTCGATGAGCCGACAAACGGTCTTGACGTTATAACCGCGAAAGTAGTGACTAACTTCCTCATTGAACTTAAAAAACAGGGCAAAAGCGTGATTCTATCAACCCATATATTTGAGCTTGCGGAAAAGTTATGTGACCGCGTAGGCATAATAATCGACGGCAAAATGACAGCCTGCTCTTCCATTAAAGAAATGAGTGGAGAAAAAACGCTTGAAGAAGCTTTCTTTGAGCTTTACTACAAAACTACAGGGGAGGCAATATAAATCATGAAAAATAACATACTTACTATAATGAAAAAGGAACTAACGCGGCTTTTCGGGGATAGACGACTCGTGTTTTCGGGAATTATCCTGCAAGGTTTACTGCTTTATGTAATGTACACGCTCATGGGTACGTTCATGAGCGGCATGGTCAGCGTGGACGATGATTATAAATATAAAGTCTCGGTAGTGAATATGCCGGAACAAATTTCTACGATTCTTGACGAGTGGTACACAGTGGTAGAAATAACTCATGTTCAGGGAGCAGATACAGAATCGGCAAAACAACAGGTAGCGAATAGCGCAATAGATTTACTTATTGTGTTTTCCGAAGGTTTTGATGAAGCTGTAACAGCTTTTGAATTGTCATCGGGAGAAACTGCGCCGCAAATCCAAATATGGCATAATGCGGGACATATAGAGTCGTTGGAAGCCGATTTCATGTTCAAAGATTTTTTCAGAGAATACGAACGCAGTATAGTCAAAAAATTCGATGTAAACGCTGTTTTAGGCGCGTATGAATATGACTTAAATGAGGGGACTGATTTTGCGGCTTCGCTTCTTATGTCTATGATTCCTATGATGATTATCATGGTGGTTTATCAAGGCTGTATGGCGATTGCACCCGAATCAATTTCGGGCGAAAAAGAGCGCGGAACGCTCGGAACTCTGCTTGCTACTCCTGCAAAGCGCAGTCATATGGCTCTCGCAAAAATACTGAGTATAACAGTATTTGGGGTTCTCGGCTCTATAGTTACATTTCTCGGCATGATGCTGTCACTGCCGAATATGATGGGCGACGGGGTTAATATCTCTTTTGATTTTTCGCCCGGCGAATACCTCATGATTTTTGCTGTTACGGTTTCGACGGTTCTTGTTTTCGTGGCACTCTTATCGATTATGTCGGCGTATGCAAAATCAATTAAGGAAGCGACTTCATACGCATCGCCCTTTATGTTAATCAGTATTTTCTGCGGTATGTCGGCTATGTTTACAGGCGGCGCAATGAGTGAGGTTTATTACTATTTAATTCCCATTTTCAATAGCGCTCAGAGCCTTACCTCAATATTTAATGGTGATATATCCGTAGTTAATATCACGGTTACAGCTTTGACAAATGTGATGTTTGCCTTGATTTTCACGGGCATACTTGCGAAGATGTTCAGCAGTGAGAAGATTGTTTTTGATAAGTAAGAGATAATAATTGTAATAAATAATAACAAAGCCGACTGCATACAGTAGCAATCGGCTTTTTCGTTTTTGGAGGAATATGATATATTGGGATTAAGCCTTGTGACAGTCACAACCACATGGACACGGTTCGCCGGATGTGCATTTGCAGTTGTCGCCGCATTTGCAGTTCGGGCATTTACAATGCGGATTATTGCAACTGCCGTCTTCAACCATACAGAGCCTTATGTTTTTCATCTCGTTCACCTCCTTTACCCCATTGACTTTATTTAATCCTTATGATATAATTATAACATAACAGATTTAAAATACAAGTACGCACTTTAATGTGGCATAGTACCTTTTTGGAAACTATAGGAGGGGAACATGAATAACAGCAATAAAATCAACTGCCCCGTTGTGGCAACGCTCGACATGATTGGCGGGAAGTACAAGGCTCTGATTCTATGGCACTTGATTGACGGAACGCGGCGATTCGGCGAACTCCGCAAGCTTATTCCGCAGGCGACGCAAAAAATGCTCACGCAACAGTTACGCGAGCTTGAAGGTGATAACTTGATTATTCGGAAAGTGTATCCCGTTGTGCCGCCAAAAGTCGAGTATAGCTTATCAAAACTCGGAAAAAGCATAACCCCCATTTTAGAAGAGATGCGTAAATGGGGGACGGAATATATGAAAAAGAACGGAATTGAAGCCAACTGTTTTATGACGGAAAGGTAGATGCAATATCGGACACCACCCAAAAAAATATTCCTTGACAACCTTTCCTAAAACAAAACCGTCTGCTTTATTGCGGACGATTTTTTAGAGCAATCAACGTAAGTTTACATCCTCTATCGGCGTATCGTATTTGGGTGAAATTTCAAGCGGCACAACAAATGTCGGGTCGTTAATGCTCCCGCAAAGATTTTTAAGTAGTTGGCGTTTCCCGGCATCGGACAAATTATCAACGATTTCTTTTGGCTCATCAAGAATAGTAATAATAACCTTTCGTCGTCCGATTATATTTGTCAGTACCTCGAATGGCTCTGTCGTAAAAACACGCCCATTCTCTAAATATCCTTCGTATGCTTGCATAATTAATACCTCCCCTCGCTTCCTACTACCCCCATTCTACCACACCCGCCCCCAAAAGTCAACCCCCGTTTCGTAGGGGACGCCGCCCACGGCGTCCCGTTAAATTCGTCCCGCAAATTAACACCCCCTGCGAAAAAAACTCTTGACAAATCTCCTTAAAATGTGCTATAATGTTTACAATCGAACTAAAGTTTTAAAAGGATTGACTTTTATGAAAAAATATGGTATAATAAAAAATAGCAATCAATCAATCAATCAATCAATCGCAGCTTAATACCGCTTTATCCCCCTGCGCCGAATTACATATAAATCACAAGGCGACTACCCCGCATTAGCGGGAGTAGCCGCCTTTTCGTGTTTTAGGCTATTCACTGTTTCTACAACCCGCGTAATCCGCCAAAAATACAACCTTCCGTCAAGCATTTCACGGCGGTAGAGTTTCCTATTTCTCTATAGTCGATTTCGTT
>Ga0099364_10007992_pt1 | contig 14987 bp, 13 predicted proteins | sample TergutTh196P3_FD_73070 | JGI IMG/M metagenome (GOLD analysis project Ga0099364, IMG submission 73070) | Microcerotermes parvus P3 segment gut microbial communities from Pointe-Noire, Republic of the Congo - Th196 P3 | ecosystem: Host-associated > Arthropoda: Insects > Digestive system > Gut ... | reverse complement strand
CCTCCGTACTCACCGAATTGGAATCCAGATGAGAAGGTATGGAATCATTTGAAGTGTCAAGAATTGAAGTCACACCAAGCAAAAACGAAGGAAGAGTTGAAAGAATTAACACAAACAAAACTCCAGACAATGTCAAATAATCCAAGCCTGTTGCGAGGAATATACTTCAGATGCTGTGTTGCCGATTTTTTGAAATGACCTATACTATAACAGGAACGAACCGCCAAGAAGTATGTTGCAAATTTTTTGCGACGGGCTATATAAAACATTTAATAATTAAAATGTTTTATACTTAGAATTCACATGCGAAAAATACGCCTTTTGATTTGTGAGATAAAGTTCCTTGCAACGCTTGATGGTACGCGTGTTTATGGTAAGCGTTTGTTGAAGTATGTTAAGGCGATGTTTGCGACTATTGATCGACAGGACGAGTTGACGGAGAGAGGTTTTAAGCGTTTGATGCGTCGACATAAGAAGTTGATCATGAAGACGGTTCGTCGTTTTGTACCTGCTCACAAGAAGGCGGCGGTGCTATCAGAGCGATTGGAGAAGTATGGCGAGAGTTATTTTCTTTTTATTGAGCAGCCGTTGTTGCTAGAGTCGACGAATAACATTGCGGAGCGTGAGATTCGGACATTGGTATTGGATCGAATGGTAACGCAGGGAGTTCGTAGTGATATACGCAATATTGATCAAACGATCGAACGTGGTACTCGACATTTGCTCTTTCGTCGGCTATACTCAGGTGCTATTACGAGTTTGGAGGTTACTATGCCAAAAAAACACTGTTTCACTCTGTTGCTACTATTCGTTGCCGCTCCGTTTGCGACATGCCTACTATTTCTATGCATTGGCATCTTCTATGCATTGGCATCCCGCTGGCGGCACAAACAGTAACGCTCTCGTCGCTACTCGACGAAATGATCGACAGAGACGCGATCACCCGGTTCCCCGAACCGGCATACCTCTGCTTGCAGGCAAGTTCATACGACCGAGCCTCCATCAGTTCCGATAAGCCCGGCTGGTTTGCCAACAACGATGCCAGCCAATTCATCCGCGAAGAAATGAATGAGGACAAGAAAGAGTGGGTACTCATGGATGCCGAAGGTCCCGGTGCCATCGTTCGCTGGTGGATCACAGCATCGCATTACAACGCCACGTTTCGTGTATACCTCGACGGTAGCGACATGCCGACCATTGAAGCCCCCATTGAACAACTCGTCGGTGGCGATTTCCTCGTCGGTGCTCCGCTTTCTGCTGTAAAGGCGGGAGGACGCAATCTCTATTTTCCGATTCCCTATGCCAAACACTGCAAGGTAACGGTAGACAATATGCCAGTACAGCAAAATTTGTATTATCAGATTAACTACCGGAAGTACGTCAAAGGGACGAAGGTCGAGACATTTGCGATGGAAGAATTCAATAGGCTCCAAAGAACATTTCAAAGAAGAAGAGACTGGTTATCTATGGACGACTTGCTTCCTTTCCGACATTCCTCTAATCGCGGCAAAAGGACAGTCCCGGCAGGCGGATCGATTACGATTCGTGAATATCTCGAGGAAGATCATGCCAGATCACAACGTCAAAGATACTATGGCCCCTCTGCTTTTGGGCCACCAACATTTCTGGGAAGAATGATCGAATCAATGAAAGGTCAGCATCCAGCCCTAGATCGGCTCATATTGAAGGTGAATGCAGAAGATGAGGAACAGCGAGCGCAGGCGATGCGAAATGTCGTATTATCAATAACATTCGACGACAAGGAAACCGTCTGGTGTCCGATTGGCGACTTCTTTGGTGGCGGTGTTGGTGTCAATCCCTATAAGAGCAGATATGCTTGCATTGAAAAAGACGATGTGATGGTTTCACGTTGGAAAATGCCGTTCCAAAGGACGATGCATATCAAACTTATCAACTACGGCACAGTGGATGCCGATGTCGAATTTTCAACAGGAATCGATGCTGCTTACAGTTGGAACAACCGCTCGATGTACTTCCATGCCAACTGGCAACAACAGCGTGGGATCGAAACAGTTGCTAGTGATGGAACGATGGATTGGAATTACATCAGACTCACAGGACGCGGTGTGTTCGTCGGCGATGTGCTTTCTGTTGTGAATCGCTCGCCTATCTGGTGGGGCGAAGGAGGCGAAAAAATTAATGTTGATGGCAAAAAATTCCCCACGCACTTCGGTACAGCAACGGATAATTATTATGGTTACGCTTGGGGTACGCCGGAGTTTTTTGAGGCACCACTCCATTTTCAATCGCGTGCAGAAGGACCGGACAACTTTGGTAACACCACGAACGGTCGATGGCGGTCGCTTGATGCTGTTCCATTTACTGAATATTTCCAGTTCGACATGGAGGTCTGGCACCAAACGGCAACAAAAATCGATTATGCCGCCACAACATTTTGGTACGGCTTTGCGGACACTATGCCCGTCGATTTTTCCACTCGGGAAGAGCAAATAACAGAAGTCCGAGCACCGGTTTCGTATCGAACGCCGATGATAGAAATGGAACCTCCAAAAACTCACTGACAAAACAACAAGTAGTGGCAACATGCAATACAACGCAACTCAATGCTTTTGTAAAATGGCAAAGCAAAGCAAAGCTGTGGTTTTTCTGAGGTCCTTCACACAGGTTTAGAGATTTTTCAAAGACTACGGACAGTCGTCACACTCCCACACCAATTCACACCACTCTTCCTGAGTGCTGTTGTAAGCCACACCACCTACAATAGCAACAGTACCTGCATACAGAAGAGCAAACTCATTACACAGCTCAGTCCAAGAGTAGGACTGGCAAATTGTTTGCATGTTAGCAAGAAACTCTTCATCACATTGGGCTCGGGTTTTGTTGCAATCTGCATAACATTCGTCATGCGTGTTGCAAGCCCCCGTAAAATTAAATCCGAGCGGGCTATCTGGAACTCCCGTACATCCATTTTTGCCGGGGTCTTGTCCTTCCTTCTCTGGTTTAGTCCTCCGTTTTAGTTCGCAATGATGTCCTGGTTCTGGATCAGGATAAGTTTCTTGGTATGCATCGGGATTTGCTTGACAAATGTCGGCACAAGAATCACGTGTTCCTTGCGCGAGATGTGGAAACAGTTCATCAAGGAGTTGTATATTATGGTGTTTCAAGCACGCAGAGTAACAATTAAAATAGTCTCCTTGTAATCCCATTGCATCTCGATATGTTTGTGGAGAATTGGTGACATATCGATACAGACTCACATCGTCCGCTTTATACCCAATCAGATCTCTTGATGTAAATCTACCAAATCCCATATGATAGTACCGATTACGATAGAGCATCAAGCCGGTTTCGCTATCGAGGACTTGTCCCGTAAAAGTGCGATTCCACGCGTAACCAGAACCTGCTTTTGGTGCAAAAGCGGTATCAAGCCACGTTATTGTGCCAAAAGCACCGTACTTCATGCGTTCTTGCACAACGCCCGACGCACTGACTATCGCAACGACGTTCCAATTCGGGTCGGCAAGCGAGTAGAAGCGTTCTTCACCTTTTTCACACAGAACGAGGTCGTCGACATAACGTACTCCCCAAATATAAACCGTCGTGTCATTTCCGACCTTCGACTCCAATTCTTGCCATTTTTCGTTGAAAAATGACGTTGTAACAATGTTTCCAACCGTTTTTTTAATTCGTTGATTTCGCCCATTGTAATCATAGCGTGCAATCAGATTGTCCGAAACATCTCGCACCTCGACCAAACGATTCCAAGCATCATATTTGCCCTTCAGTTCCGGCATCACGGTCATATTGCCATTTTTATCGTGGGTCGCAATGCCCTGAATTTCGTTTGCTGCATTGTGTGTGCGATTTTCAACAATGCCGTCCCTATTGTACTGCGACCAGTTTCCAGTCTTATCATAATTCCAAGACTCCGTGAAATTTGAGGACGTAACTGTCGTCTGATTCTGTTCCAACATTCCCCGATTTAACGTTTTTATTTGTCTCAACGTGCCTAGAGCGTTGTAACTGCGGGCAATTTTTCGCACGGTGTCATCGACTCCATTGCCCAATGTTGTTACAAGAAAATCGTTGGTGGAAACAGTCGGGCCATTCGCCGGTCTTGTCGGCTTTGCAAAATTCGCCCAGACTGCACCGCCACTGCCGTAATTGGTTTGCGCTATCTGCCGTCCCGCCTTGTCGCCGAAGTCAGAAAACAGTTCGATGGCTTCGCTATTAACCGCTCCCAATAGTTTTCTCCGTTCGGCAGCTCTTTCCTCGGAGGTGGCGTTGGAGCGAATGGGAGCAGCCATGTCACACCATTCCGGTAAACAGCCCGGAAATTTGGGGTTCATGTAAAAGGTAACAGAATATTGAATGTCGGCGGTCATCACACGCCGGGAATACTTTTGCGTCGGCAATGCCATGAAATCTGCATCCGTAGGTCGGCGCACTCCCCGTTTTCGACTCATCCTTCCAGAACAGAGAGCCGACTTGGATGTATTGACAATATATCCCCAATAATGGAGAATCAGGGGGCAAAAATTAGCAACATCATTTCCCATGACGAAAACACATGACGAAAAAACTCAAAATTGCAGTGATCGGCGGCGACGGCACCGGTCCCGAAGTCGCAGCAGAAGCCGTTAAAGTTCTCAAAGCCGTCGGAAAAATCGAAAAAATCGATATGAAGTTCGATGACTTCGATATAAACGGAAACAGATACCTTAAGACGGGAACCATCATTGCCGACGAAGAAGTTGCTGCGCTTCGCCAGTACAGTTCCATTCTTCTCGGTGCCATCGGACATCCCGACGTGGAGCCGGGCATTTTAGAAAGAGCAATACTCCTTCGGCTTCGCTTCGAGTTCGATCAGTACATCAATCTGCGACCCGTGAAACTGTTGCCCGGTGTCGATACGCCTATCAAAGACAAAAATCCCGAGGACATTGATTTTGTCGTCGTTCGGGAAAACACCGAAGACCTCTATGCAGGTGCCGGCGGATTTCTGAAAAAAGGCACAGCAGATGAAGTTGCGATGCAAACCGCCGTCTATACACGAAAGGGGACGGAACGCTGCATCCGCTGGGCGTTTGAGCACGCACAGAAACGAAACAATCCGAAGGGCAAAATGCTTACGTTTGTCGGCAAAACGAACGTGCTGACTTACGGGCATGACCTCTGGATGCGGACGTTTATGGAAGTCGGTAAAGAGTATCCCGACGTGAAGACCGACTACAACAACGTGGATGCGTGCTGTATGTGGATGGTCAAAAATCCTGAATACTACGATGTGATTGTAACGACGAACATGTTCGGCGACATCATTACGGACTTGGCGGGAATGATTCAGGGCGGCATGGGCGTGGCGGCGGGCGGCAACATCAATCCCGAGGCGGGTGGTTGCAGCATGTACGAACCGATGGGCGGCAGCGCACCGAAATATACCGGTAAAAACGTGATCAATCCGATTGCGACGATCAATGCGGCAGCGATGCTGCTCGAACAGGAAGGTTGCACTGCCGCTGCCGAACGTGTAATGAAGTCGGTGGCTTTTGTAACGGGCAACAAGATGAAGAGTCAGGCGGCGGGCAGAATGGGGTACAGCACCAGCGAAGTCGGCGATCTCGTCTGCGAGCATCTGTAAAGAACGGCAGATTCATCGTCAGTGGAAGTGTAAGTTTGTTTGAATGCCGGAAGGGTAAACGGAAACCGGGAACGCAACGAGGTGTAGCGACCGGATTCGACGGGCTGATCCGGTCGCTCCGCGTTGCTGCGTTTCCGGCTTTCATAAAACTTGCACACATGCTGTGAACCGGCTCTGTGAACTTGCAATTTCCTCTTTATGCGGTAAAATTCCGTAACATAGTTAATCATCAATCCTTCGCACATAATGACCAGTCCGGCTGAATCGAGTGATTCTCTGTCCCTTTCCCAACAAGAACTCGACATACTAAACTTTTGGCGGGAACACAACATCTACGAAAAGTCGCTCCAAAGCCGAAAAGATGCGCCTCGATTCGTCTTCTACGAAGGTCCCCCCACCGCCAACGGTCTGCCCCATCCCGGTCACTGCCTCTCCCGTGCCATCAAAGACCTCTATCCCCGATACAAAACGATGCAGGGCTTTCACTGCACCCGAAAAGGGGGCTGGGACACCCACGGACTGCCCGTCGAAGTCGAAGTCTGCAAAGAACTCGGTATTCACTCCAAAGAAGACATTGAAAACTTCGGTATCGAACCCTTTGTACACCTCTGTCAGGAAAGCGTGTTCCGTTACATGAAACAGTGGGAAGAGTTGACCGAACGCCTCGGATTTTGGGTCAACCTCGAAGAGGCATACGTTACCTATCACCGGAGTTACATCGAATCGGTTTGGTGGTCGCTCAAGACATTGTTTGAACGGGGACTTCTTTATCAAGGGCACAAAATCGTTTGGTGGTGGGCGCAGGGCGGGACTGCTCTCTCTTCCGGCGAAGTGGGACAAGGCTATCGGCAGGTTGCCGATCCGAGTGTTTTCGTGCGTTTTCCGCTTCTTGATCCGTTGCCCGGCGGTAACTGGACGATGTTCAACGAAGACTCCGGGGTGGCAATTCACCAAAACGGCAATTTCACCGGTGTCGTCGATCTGCTCGTTTGGACGACGACTCCGTGGACGTTGCCGAGTAACCAGTTCGTTGCTGTACATCCCGAGTTGGAATACGCCGTCGTCCGCTGGACAGACGAGGCGGGCAACATCGATGACCGGCTTTGTATCTTGGCGAACGACCTTGTGGACACTGTTGCGGCGAAAGTGAAAAAAAGAGCCGAAGTGATCGAAACGCACATCGGCAAAACGCTTATGGGACTGCGTTACCTTCCTCCGTTTCCGTTTTATCATGATAGTCTCGGCGGAAAGACGGGGACGCTCAAAGAGAGTGCCGAATTGGCACCGAATGACTTTTTGTAAGGCTTCTGCCCGAAAGTGTCATACCCGCTGCCGTCATGACACGTTGTTTCATTCCGGCTTTTGTTAACGTTGAACAAAAGCCGGAATAGAGCGCAGCACCATGACGGACGCAGCACGTTGCACTCCGTCATTACACTGCCCCCTTAATAACAATACATTCTGGCTTCTGTTTCAAATGCCAACTAAATTGTTACACACCCATACGACGTGTGTCGTTTGAAATTTCCTATTGACAAGTTCAAGATAAATTGTTAGGATGGCAAAATGCCCTGAGGGACTGCTCCCCCAGAGCGAGTTACCTACCGTTTTCGGATTTTGAGCAGTAACTCAAAACCGAGGAAGCGAAGCCTGACCTTGACAGCCAGTTTTCGCACGGCAAGCAACCCACGAATCAAAGCGGACATCATGTCCTCCTTTCATTCGCTCGCCAATCCTTCTGTTTTGTTTTTCATCTTTGTTGCGTCATGCAACAAAGGCGAAACAGACAAGACAGCGAGATCGCCTTATCACGGCGATGCGAAAGAAGGCAGAATCCTCCTGATTCGTCCCGCCGCCGTCGATTCTATAAAATAGCGTCGATGGTCGGTCGGGTATTTTTCTTATTTATCGGCAAAATCTGTTGTTTGCTCTATCTTTTTCGCCAGACCGTTTTCGATGCGCTAAAAAGCCAGGGACTGCGCTCCGGCTCTTTTATTCGCTATCCGCCAATATACTTTTGCCAGCCGGGAATAAAATGTCCGAAGCGTCCGAAAAATTCGACGGCTTCGGGACTCTGCGAAACCGGACTGATAACATGAACTCCGGTCACTCCGCCGCCGCAAGCATAATATCCAATGGCACCACCGCCTACGGCAACAATACCAATGGCTAGTCCGCCGTTGGCGATTGCTCCGATTGCCAAACCTCCCATCGCAAAGAGAATCGATAGAGCGAGTCCGCCCAACGCAATCACGCCAACGGCGGCACCTCCTATTGCCACCCCTCCGATGGCGACTCCGCCGACTGCCAAAACTCCGGTGGCAATATCGCCGATAGCAACAATGCCTCGAGCATGACCACGTATTTCTCCCTTTTCCGGGTCGGGACCACACGCAATGGAAAGAAGCGGAAGTCCCCACAAGGTAGCCTCGGAATTTTTACGCACTCCTTTTGGCAGTTTTGACGACAACACAGCAACTGTTTGTCGTAATTTTTTGACTTCCGCAACGAGTTCATCGCGCGTCATTGCGTCCCAATCGTTGTTCTGTAAAGTGGTGTTGTTCATGACTTTGGTTTCGGGTTATTGTTCCAGTGATTACTCCTGTCCATCGTAACAAGTCATCAATCGGAGGCCGTTGATGTCGGTGAAATCTTTGGCATTATGCGTAACCAGCGGCAATTCGTAGGTCAATGCCGTCGCCGCAATCAGGGCATCCGGTACGGCAATCGGGCGGTTGCGCCGCTGATGTCGAATACGCGCAAAATACTCGCAAAGTTTTTCGTTCCAAGGAATGACGAAATACTCGGCACTCAACCGCTCTTTGAAGAGGCGAAGGTTGCGTTCATTCAATCGCCGATGGTAGGCACCTTCTAGCATCTCGGCTAATGTCATAAAGGAAATAAAGAGCGTTTTGCCCTGGAGGATCGGAACATATTGGTCTTTCCAGTTGGCATTGTTAATAAAGTAGGAAACGATATTCGTATCAAGCAGCAACATGGTATCTCCTCGTTAATATTTTCCTTGTTAATATTTTCGTCGTTCCAAAAAATCTTCCAATTCCGCTTCGGTGTTCCAAAGTTTCGGGAAGTCTTCCCAAAGGCTGGCGGGATTTGTACAAACCCTCGGCCCGCCCTGTTCGGCAACGATTTCGTCGAGTGTTTTGGGTTTCCGAAGATCATTATCACCCTCCGGCAGCAAGGCGTCGGGTTCCTTGCGCACAACCACATCGACCCGACTGCCGCAAAACTCCGGCGGGAGTGCGATTATACCATCGCCCGGTACTGTCGTGTAAAAAACTTGCAATGTTGTCATGGTTTGCTCTCCTTGATTTTCTTTGGCACACGTGCCGGAATACCGGCTCAATTACACCTTCTCAATCGCCTTGAACCGGCAGGAGTCCACGCACGCACCGCAACCGATGCACTTGTCTGTTACAATCGTATGAGGATTCTTTACCGTTCCCAAAATCGCATCCGCCGGACACTTCTTAACGCAAAGAGTACAGCCCGTACACTTCTCCGTTATGCGGTAAGATATCAACTCCGTACACGCCTTTGCCGGACAACATCGGTCATAGACATGCGCCTCGTACTCGTCCCGAAACCAACGCAACGTCGATAACACCGGGTTCGGTGCCGTCTGTCCCAATCCGCAAAGCGATGTATCCTGAATCACCTCCCCCAACTGTTCGAGATGTACAATACTCTGAAACCGTTCCAACGTGTTTTTGCCGGTTTCGTTTTTCCGACCGCGAGTGATACGGACAAGCGTTTCCAACATCCGCTTCGTTCCTTCCCGACACGGCACGCACTTGCCGCAACTCTCCCGCTGAATGAAATCCATAAAGAACTTCGCCACATCGACCATACAGTTGTCTTCGTCCATCACGACGAGTCCGCCGGACCCCATCATCGCTCCGACCGTCTTGAGCGACTCGTAATCAATTTCGATGTCCAAATGCGACTCGGGAATACACCCGCCGGAAGGACCGCCTATCTGCACCGCTTTGTATGCCTTGCCGTTTTCAATTCCGCCGCCAATCGCAAAGACAACCTCTCGCAGCGTCGTTCCCATCGCGACTTCGACGAGTCCTGTTCGGTTCACTTTGCCAGAGAGAGCGAAGACTTTCGTTCCTTTGCTGCCCGCCGTTCCGACAGAGGAGAACCAGTCCGCCCCGTTTTTGAGCAACTGCGGAACATTCGCAAAGGTTTCCACATTGTTGATAATCGTCGGGTGTCCGAAGAGTCCCGACACCGCAGGAAACGGCGGACGCGGTCTCGGCATGCCTCGTTTCCCTTCGATGCTGTGAATCAATGCGGTCTCTTCGCCGCAGACGAATGCGCCCGCCCCTTTCTTGATAATCATTTTGAGCGAAAAGCCGCTGCCCAAGATATTGTCGCCGAGCAGATTGTTCGCCTCCGCATCGGCAATCGCTTGTTCCAAACGCAGGATGGCAAGCGGATATTCAGCACGAATATAGATGTACGCCTTGTTCGCTCCAATGGCGTAGGCGGCGATGATCATTCCTTCGATCAAGCAGTGGGGATCGCCTTCGATGACGGCACGATCCATAAACGCCCCGGGATCGCCTTCATCGGCATTGCAGACGAGATAGCGTTGCGGATCACTATTGTTTCGGGCGAATTTCCATTTGAGACCGGTGGGAAAGCCTCCGCCGCCGCGACCGCGCAAGCCGGACTTTTCTACTTCGGCACATACATCGGCGGGATCCATTTTGAGAACCTTGTACAGTCCTTGATAGCCGCCGAAAGCGATGTATTCTTCGAGTTGAGTGGGATCGATGACACCGCAATTTTTGAGTACCCAGCGGGTCTGCGGTCCGAAGAACGCATGTTCGTCTTGGGATTTTACGCCGTCCCATTTAGCGGTTTCGCCTGCGAAACGCTCCGCAGGCGGAGCGGCTAACGGGAACTGACTCAATATCAACTCTTTCGGCGGTTCATCGGCAAAGACTCCGTCGAGCAGAGCGGCGACTTTGTCTTTGGTAACGGTTTGGAACATCAACCGTGTTCTGTCGGGCAGTTGGACATCGACGCAGGGTTCGACGGCACAGAGACCGACGCATCCGACTTCGACGATGTCGGCATCGATGCTCTTATCGGCAAGATATTTTTTGATTTCTTCGAGGGTGAAACCTGCTCCGGCACCGAGTCCGCATGTTCCGGTGCCGATGTAGATCGTCGGCTTTTGGACTTGCTCTCTTCGGAGCGTTGCCATTTTGGTTTGCCATTGTTCGTTGGGTTGTGTGTTACCTTGAATTGCCCAGTGGAGAAAGTCTTTGTCGATTTGCTTTGCTTGCATCGTGAGAGATAACGAGAGTGTAAGACGCTGTGTATATTCTACCCGAAAAACCTACGGTTGTGCAAGCCCCGCGCAAAGTTACGGTGTTGCGGCTCTGTGAACGTGAACAAAAGTCGGAATGAAACGAAGCGCAATGACGGGGGGCAAACGTTGGTCTTCGTCATTGCGCTGCGCTCCATTCCGGCTTTTGCTTCATCCCAATAATTAAAATTTACAAGACACTAGCGGGAACGGTATCGGAAAGAGGTATTGCTGGTTACTTCCCTCTGAACTCTGTACTCAGAGACACTCATCGGAACACGTCCAATGATGTCGTCCATTACTTCTACTTCCGCTCCTGCATCGGTTGCGCTGGAAGGAGTAATTGTGCTGACACCCCTCGGAACATCACTGGTCATCCTTTGAACACTGTATCTCGAAACACTCATCGGAACACGACCAATGATGTCGTCCACCGCTTCTGTGATTGAATCCGTTGGGCGGAATACTGTGTACGCGGAGTTCGTCTGAATCCCGCGCATCGTCCACCAAATACCGTCGCTTCCGATTCCTATGGTATCCATCCGAGACGATAAAAGGATGGCATTATGCGCAGGGCTTCGCTGCCACGCTTGCAGAGCATTGATACCGCTCTCACTGCTAATCTGAGCGCAAATTTCCATTCCGCCCATAGGGTCATGCGATAAATGCCCTCTCTGCCGCATATGAGACGACCAACTGCGGCACGCACTGGACAACTCACTGCTGACTCCTACCGAATGCAACCCGCGAGCCGATCTATATTCATTAAGAGCCGCTACAAAAACCAATTCCTGTTCGGTATGTCCGTAAGACACGTTTGTGTCAGGCTCATCCTTCACCGGGTCATCCGCTTGTATGTCCACCATCGCAAGCGACAAAGTAAGCATAAAAGCCAACCCGCAATTAAAACATATCTTCAAGGTCATAATGTATCTCCTTTCGTAATTTCATAAATGAGAGTGTGTAAAAAGTTATGCGGCGTTTTGTGATAGAGCGCAAGAGCGGGGGATGTAAGTCCCCCGGTAAGTCAAACCGGAGTACCGGCTAAATACCGGGGGGCTTACGCCGCCCCGCTCGTGCATTGTTACCACCGGTAATACGGCGAATAATAGACCGAACGCGGCAAACAATGCACCGGTCGGACGAAAGCACGCCGATATTTCGGTTTCGGATAATAGCAAGGACTGTAACACGACGCATAACAGTAGGGACGTGCAACCGGTGCGTACACAACCGGTTTCGCACAAGGACACGGAAAAACCGGAGGCGTTGGTTGAACACGGACATTCTGTCCGAACTCGTATTGAAGCGACTGGACATCAGTGTGTCTTTGCTGCGCCCATGCAGCCGACATGAACAATGCCGTCAATAGTAAACATAAGGAACTTCGTAACATTTTGGGGTTCTCCTTTCTGGGAACCTCTAAAAATACAAACTTCTTCGCGTACTTTGCGATTCCTTTGCGTCCCTTGCGGTAAAAAAAACTTAACCGCAAAGTGCGCAACGAGTCGATTTTTAGAGGTTCTCCTTCTGAATAAGGGTTAAAAATGAGGGCTTTACTGACCTGCTGTGAAAAATTGACCGTACGTTCCGTCATTGCGCTGCGCTCCATTCCGGCTTCTGTAAAACATGAACAAAAGCCGGAATGGAACGAAGTGTAATGACGGCACTATAAAGAGCGGAACGCCGTCGCACTCCGCCCTTTGAGACGGTCAAAACTACCGGGCGCGGAATCGGAAAGGAGTCACGGTGTTGACTCTCCTCTGAACATCACCAGCTTGCTTCTGCAATGAGTTTTCACCGATGGTGATCGCACGCTCCAACGGTTCAACAAACGCCGCTCCGGTGGCACGTCGCGGATCGTAATTCGGGTTGCCGATGAGCGAAGGCGCTCGTTCCCAAAGAGACACAGGGTCATAATTAACACGAGACACAGGGTCATAATTGACCGGTACATGTACGTACGGACCTTCGTTCAACGGTTTGAGACCGCCTTGCACACCCACTTCACGCGATTCATCTTCCGGTGTCAATTTTAATGCCCAGTCGCCAAGATCTTCGCGACCTGCCATGAGCAGTTCACCTTTATGATTGACGTGGACAACCGCACCACGCCAAATCTCAACGTCGGCATAAACTGTACCCCACACCTTCTTGACACCACCGGGGAGACCGAGATTGCCGAATTCGTAATAGAGTGATTGAATGTCGTTATGCAATACTCGTTCTTCTTGAATGGGAACTTTGATCCATCCTTCACCGATATCCATTTTGCCCTTTACAGACACGTACAGTTGGTACAGTCCCTTATCTGTAAAATTGTGGCGATAGGTCCAGACGTAAAATGTTGCCTTATCGCCTTCGAATAGTTGACCATTCCCTATTTCGAGATTTGGGTTCATCTTGAAAGTAGGATTGTCTGCGCTGGCTTTCGCAACGGCTTCGGCGATTGCAGGTTCCTCAATCGTATAACTACCGAGTTGGATATCGGCTCCGAGTCGTTTCTGCATTTGGTTGAGTACAGAAACGGAGAACGGGTCGATGTCCAGCCAGCCCTGCCAACGGATAAGCCGGTTGGCATCTCGTTTCAATAGTTCCCTTGTGGCGGGTTGCGGGGCGGCGAAATTAGGGCTGTACCCGGCAACGGGGGTTCTTACGGTTGGGTTAGGGGGATGGGGAGTTTGTTTTGCCCAAGTGACTTGCGCCTGAGCCAGCGGGGCGGGTGCTTTATCCTGTTTTGGCTTCAGGTGTTGTGCCGAAGCGGTTCCGGCGACGAAAAGGTACGCACAAATTAGTGCGGCTGCAATCAAGGTTGCTTTCTTCATAAGTATTCCTCCAAATTGTAAGGGGAAAAAAGGAATATGTGCCGACGGGAAGACGTATCCCGCTGTAAAAACACACACTCTGTGTTTTACTGGTCTGACTATTGGGTTGGATACACCAATGCGATGCATCTTTGCTGCTTTTCCCTGCAGCGGAACATTGGTTGTCCGACCTGTTAGTTTGACAAGTTGGGGGAATTATAGAAAAAAAAAAAAATGCACAAGGGGGGGCAAATAGGGGGGATGGGAAAAATAGTTAATTTGGGAAAGCCGTCGATTTTGACTCTGCCGTTTTCGGCACAGATCGCAAGAGCGGGGCGGGCGTGTCCAACTCCTTGAAGACAACCCTGGCGGATAAAAAGTTCACAGAGCCCGGTGCTGCCGCACCGAGCTCTGTGAACGTTGCTTTTTTACACACTCCTTTGCGGCAAGTCGTGGACGCTCCGTCTTGACAAAACATCATTTTGCGATATGCTAGGGGCAGTTAATTGAACAAAGGCGTTCATCGGATGATACCGAGTCACCCATTGCGGGGCGGACTCAAAAGGTGTCATGTGGTGAACGCCTTTTTTATCAAAGTGCCGCACATGAACATAAACGAAACGCAAAAGGCATGGAGCGGTGTCTTCACCGAAGGAACCGACAGACGCGTCGAAACGTTCACCGAAAGTATCAGTTTCGACCGAAGACTCTATGAAGTCGATATTCGTGCGTCCATTGCTCATGCCCGAATGCTTTCCGATGTCGGGATTCTGAAAGTAGAAGAATTCCGACAAATCGAAGAAGCACTCGTTACCATCTGCCGTGAAATCGAAAACAGTAAGTTCGAGTACAAAACCGAACTCGAAGATATTCACATGCACATCGAACACGCACTGATCGAAAAAATCGGCGATGTCGGACGCAAACTGCATACCGCCCGAAGCCGAAACGATCAAGTTGTTACCGACCTGCGGCTCTGGATGCGCGATGCCATCGACCGCATCGACCGATGTTTGCTGGAGGTGCAAGCGGCATTCGTTGAACGCTGCGACGCGGATTTCGATGTCATTCTGCCGGGCTACACGCATTTACAGAGGGCGCAACCGGTGCTTGCTTCCCATTATTGGCTGGCATATTGCGAAAAGTTTCAGCGAGACCGGGAGCGGCTCAATGATTGCCGAAAGCGGGTCAACATTCTCGGTCTCGGTGCGGCGGC
>Ga0099364_10007991_pt1 | contig 14987 bp, 13 predicted proteins | sample TergutTh196P3_FD_73070 | JGI IMG/M metagenome (GOLD analysis project Ga0099364, IMG submission 73070) | Microcerotermes parvus P3 segment gut microbial communities from Pointe-Noire, Republic of the Congo - Th196 P3 | ecosystem: Host-associated > Arthropoda: Insects > Digestive system > Gut ... | reverse complement strand
GGTTGTACCAGGCTTTGGGTACCTCGTCTTCTGAAAGATAAATTCTTGTGGGGATTTTGTTACTCATGACATACTCCTTTAATAGACTTGTTCTGAACAAGTCAAATATGCCGGCGATGAGACTCGAACTCATACCCCATTGCTGGGAGGGGATTTTAAGTCCCCAGTGTCTGCCATTCCACCACGCCGGCTTAGTATCAATCTTATACTACTATAATACGGCTTTTTTATGCAAGCCCAAAATTTGTGCCTAACTTATCAATCTTCCATTTTCTCTGTAGCTCCACCATGCATTTTCTGAAAAAATGATATGATCTACAAATTGCAGTCCAAGTATTTTTGCCGCAGATTGCAGTCGGTCTGTGATTTCATCGTCTTCCGGGGAACTTTCAATTTGCCCGGATGGATGATTGTGCGCAACACAAAAAGCGGCAGCCCTGTCTTGAATAATGTCCGCAAACACTTCCCTTGGGTGAACTATCGTTTTGTTGACAAGACCGATTGTGACAATCCTTACCGCAAGCACTTCATGTGCGCCGTTCAAAGAAAGACTGATAAACCTTTCTTGTTTACGGTCGGCATAATGCCGTACAAGAGTAAAAATATCCGAAGGATGCTTAATACGGGCCGAAAATGATCCGTATCGTCTCCTACCAAATTCCAGCATTGCCGCTATTGTGCAAGCTTTGGAACAGCCCATCCCAGATAGCCGGGAAATTTCCTTTACAGAGGGAATTTCCTTGTTCTTGTCCAGAAACTTCAAAAGATCATCCGCTAGTGCCATGACATTTTTCCCCTGAATGCCTGTGTTTAAAATGACAGCCAAAAGCTCTTTGTCAGAGAGGGCGGAGGGTCCCCGTGATTCCATCTTTTCCCTAGGCCGTTCGTCTTGCGGAACGGCAGCAAAGTTGTTAGTAAAAATGATATTTTTCATGTATATATATGGTGTGGAAGTGCCATTTTGCTTTATCGTTTTTAAAACTTTTTTAAAAAAAATCACTTTTTATACAGGTTTTCCACAGGTATAGCCACATATTAACGCTGAATTTCACCCACCGGCTACTTGACACCCTTCCCCATAATTTGCTACTATCGAACATGGATACTAGAAACATCTTTAAAAATATCTCCCCTATTGACCACAGATACTCTATTTCTGACCCTGCCCTTCGTATGCAGCTTGAAGAATGGCTCTCTGAAAACGCATCGATAAAAGCCTGTACCAAGGCGGAGATTGCCCTGATATGCGCCCACCTTACAGTCCGTAAAACCATGACGGATGCGCTCCGTACACAGCTTGAAACAGTTGCGCAGAGTGTCGATCCTACAGAAGTATATGCGGAAGAAGAAAAAACCCATCATAACATCCGCGCTTTGGTGAATGTACTTAAGAAAAAAGTGCCGGCTGACATTGCTCCGCTTATTCATTTGGGGGCTACCAGTGTTGATATTTTAGATACCTCGCTTTCATGGCGCATGGCGGGCGTTACTTGCAATGTTGTGCTGCCCGGTTTAAAAAAACTGGAACTGCTCCTATGCGAATTTGCGGAGAAGGAAGCGGAAACACCTCAGGTTGGACGAACTCACGGACAGCACGCTGTTCCTATCACACTGGGTTTTACCTTTGCAGAATATGTTTCAAGATTGGGCAAATCGATACTGGAAATAGAAGCCCGCTCCAAACAGCTTAAAGGAAAGCTTTCAGGCGCGGTTGGTGCGTATAACGCAACCAGTATGATTGTAAAAGACCCGGAAGAATTAGAAAGAATTTATCTTTCTGAATTGGGGCTTGAACCTTCTGAACATTCTACACAGTTGGTGGAGCCTGAATATTTATTGCGGTTACTTTTGGAAATTAATGTTGCCTTTGGAATAATAGCAAACCTTGCGGATGATTTACGCAACTTGCAAAGAAGTGAAATTGGAGAAGTACGGGAAGGGTTTGGAGCGGATCAAGTTGGATCTTCTACCATGCCGCAAAAGCGGAACCCGTGGAATTCAGAACATGTAAAAAGTTTATGGAAAGCGTTTATGCCCAGAGTAAACACTTTCTTTATGGATCAAATAAGCGAGCACCAAAGAGACCTTTCCAATTCTGCAAGCCAAAGATTTATAGCGGATTATGTTACGGGCTTCTGCCTTGCTGTGTCCCGCATGACAAGCGTAATAAAAGATTTAGGTGCAGACACAGAAAGATTGCTTGCAAATCTTGGCGGCTCAAGCGGCGGCATCCCCGGCGGTGTCTTGGCGGAACCTGCCTACATTCTGTTAGCGGAAACAGGGGAATCTGACGCGCATGAAGTTATCCGTAAAATTACATTAACCGCAGAAAAAGAAAATTTAAGCTTTGCCGCCGCTCTTTCCAAAGAGCCTAGCGTGCTTAAAAAAATAGGTGGAAAACTTGCAGAACTTGGGTTTGTCTCAAATGCGGATAACGCCTTATCTTTCTTTGAAAAACCTGAAAGCTACAATGGGCTTGCCGCAAAAAAAGCAACAACGCTTTCAGCAAAATATAAAAAGCTAATGGAGTAAAAAAATGAACAATGAAGCTATGTTTAATGACGGTTTATCTTATGATGATGTTCTCCTGCTTCCCGGTTATTCGGAGATTCTGCCAAAAGACTGCGAATTAAAAACCATGCTGTGTGCGGGCATTGATCTTAATGTGCCAATAATTTCCGCCGCAATGGATACGGTAACGGAAGAAAAACTTGCTATCTCTATTGCACTAGAGGGCGGAGCCGGTGTTATTCATCGTAATTTAAATCCTGAAGAGCAGGCACGGCAGGTTAGCAAAGTTAAAAGATTCTTAAACTGGATTATTGACTCCCCTGTAACTGTTCCTGAAAATTCAAGCATTAAAGATGTAAGGGAATTATCTATCAAGTACGGGTTTTCAGGTCTTCCTGTTGTTGACAGTAATGGAAAATTAAAAGGTATTATTACAAACCGGGACTTACGTTTCTGCAAAGATGATTCCCTTCCCGTAATAAAGGTTATGACAACAGAACCTGTTGTTGTCCAGGGAGAACCTACTGTAGAAATAGCTCTGGATAAATTCAGTGAACACAGAATAGAAAAACTTCCTGTTGTTGACAAAGACGGAAAAATTACGGGTCTTATAACCGTAACGGATATAGAAAAGCATGAAAACTTTCCCAATGCCGCAACAGACAAAGCGGGCAGGCTCCTTGTAGGAGCGGCAATTTCACCGCAGGATTACTCAGTGCGAATGCCTCTTTTGTCAAAAGCAAAGGTTGACTTTGTAGTAATAGACACCGCACACGGCGATTCTAAAAATGTTATGGAAGCTATCCGTCAAATTAAAAAGGATTATAAAATCCCTGTCATTGGCGGAAACGCCGCAACAAAAGAAGGAACAAAAAGATTGATAGAAGCAGGAGCAGATGCCGTTAAAATTGGGATTGGCCCAGGCTCTATTTGTACAACTCGTGTTATAGCGGGAATAGGGGTTCCTCAGTTTACGGCGGTTTTAGACTGTGCGGAAGAAGCGGCAAAACATAAAATTCCTGTAATTGCAGACGGCGGTATAAAATTTTCAGGCGATATTACTAAAGCTATAGGAGCCGGAGCAAATGTTGTAATGATAGGAAACCTTTTTGCAGGATTAAAAGAAGCGCCGGGAAGTGAAATTATCTTTGACGGAAGGATTTACAAAGAATACCGAGGAATGGGCAGCGTAGGCGCTATTGCCGACGGCGCGGGAGACCGCTACCAGATGGGTAAAGACGAGGAGCCCGTCCCCGAAGGGATTGAAGGCCGTGTCCCTTACAAAGGTGAATTAAAGTCCTACATGACTCAATTATTGGCAGGACTGCGCAAGGGAATGGGCTACTGCGGGTGTAAAAATATAGAAGAACTAAAACGCTATAAGAAGTTTGTAAAGATAACCTCGGCAGGTTTACGGGAAAGCCACCCGCATGATGTGCAGATAACGCAGGAGGCTCCTAATTATTCACGATTGTAGAGGGGTAGGCGGGGTTACCATTTAACGCGGATTTACACTGATTGAGCGCTGATTTACGCGGATTATTTTTTTTGATTTTTATGAAAGATATATTAGATTATTGGTTTGAGAAAGTTTGTAATTACTCATTTATTATTGATGATCCTTTGCAGTTTTCTCATAGGTACAAGAAGCGGGAAGATATTGAAATTGCTGCTTTTCTTGCGGCGACTATTGCTTGGGGTAATCGTAAGATGATTATTAATTCTTGTAATAAGATGTTTACTTTAATGGGTAAAAGCCCTTATGAATTTATTATGTCAGGTGAATATAAAAAATTAAAAAACAAAAACATCCACAGAACTTTTTTTGAAAACGACTTAAAATATTTTTGCAAGGGTTTAGCGCATTGTTATAAAGAATACAAAAATCTAGAAAAACTATTCCTCCGCGCTCTCTGCGCCCCCGTGCCTCCGCGCGAGGGAATTTGGAATAGCTTAGCTCTATTCCGCAATGAAATGGCAAAAGCAAATAAAGGGCAATACACCAAACATATCTCCGACCCTGAAAAATCTGCGTGTAAAAGGCTAAACCTTGCGCTGCGATGGCTTGTGCGCCCAAAGCCTGTCGATCTTGGATTATGGAAAGACATAAAGCCAAGCGAACTTTACATTCCGCTAGATGTCCATGTCGCAAGAACCGCAAGAGAACTAGGATTGCTCACACGCAAATCAAACGATAAAAAAGCAGTAATAGAACTAACAGAAAAACTCCGCACATTCTGCCCGAAAGACCCAGTAAAATATGACTTTGCACTATTTGGTCTGGGATTACAAAAAAATCAAAAAAAATAATCCGCGTAAATCCGCGTTCAATCCGTGCAAATCCGCGTTAAATCGTAACCCCGCTAAATACAATACTCCCCACTACCGGAATGGCTTTCATCAAGTATTGTTTGCAAGGTAACGCTATCTAAATATTTATCTATCACATCTTTTAAGCCTTTCCAGACCGGCAGTGTTTTACAATAGCCTGAACGGTCGCAAAGGATTGGATCATCTTCCAGACAGGAAACAGGACAAAGACTTCCCTCTGTTATTCTAAGAATTTGCCCAACTGTATATTGATCCGGTGGTTTTGCCAGCATGTATCCACCCTGATTTCCGCGGTTTGTGCGGAGCAGCCCGGAATTGTTAAGCAACGAAACAATCTGTTCAAGATACTTTTTAGAAATCCCCTGCCGCTCAGCAATATCTTTCAGGGCAATAAACCCCTGATCCTTATGTTCGGCCAGATCCAAAAGCATCCGTAAAGAATAACGCCCTTTTGTCGATATCTTCATAACCCTATTTTACCTTATACATGCCTTTTATACAATACCTACTTGACATATATGTTTTATGCTGACAATGTTTCTCCCTCTGCATCATAATCCTTAGCATTTGAATCAGCCTGCTCTATTAGCCTGCACCTTAATACCGTCCCCGGCGGCGGAACCTCACCTTTGCAACTAACAAGCACTTTTAAATAATTCTCTGACACACCACGGCAAAAACCAGTTGTACCAGCTTTTTTTTCTTTTTGACTTTCTAACAAGACTTCCACTTCCCTGCCAATCCATCTTTTTACATATTCCCGTCTACCCTGCCACGCCAATTCTGTAAGTAACTGTACCCTGCGGGTTACTTCACTTTCTTGTACGCTGTCTGTAAATTCAAAAGCGGGAGTACCGGGTCTTTTTGAATACGGAAAAACATGTATCCACGCAAACTGCAATTTTTTACATAATTCATAAGTCTTATTGAACTCCGCTTCTGTTTCACCGGGGAAACCGGTAATTATATCACAGGCAATGAAGGGGTCATCTTTTACGCCGCGTAAGAGAGAGACGGCGTTTTCTATTGTCTGCGCGTTGTAAGAACGACCCATTCTTTTTAATACAGTTTCACTGCATGACTGAATGGATAAGTGGAAGTGCGGACGAATACGGTTATTAGCTATAACTTCTGCAAATTCTTTATTTATGATGAGCGGGTCTAGGGATGATAGTCTAATAGCTATTTTTTCTGTGTTGGAGATTAGGGAATTCAGCATCGCGCAGAGGCGCAGAGACGCGGAGTTGTATTGTGAGAGATTTACTCCTGTTAATACTGTTTCGGCGTAATTAGTTTCTAGGATTTTTAATCGTTCTAATACTTCTTCTGCCGGCAAACTTACGCTTGGACCTCTAGCTAATCTAATACGGCAGTAAGTACATTTGTTATCACAACCGTCTTGGATTTTTAAAAAACTACGAGTATGAGAAGAAAACTTCTTAGGATTAAATTGAAATGGATTATTGGGGAGTAGGGAGTGGGGAGTGGGGAGTGGGAAATTAGCAGCAAAATTTAAAACTTCCTCTCTCTTCAAAACTAATAATCTTCCCTCTGCGCCCTCATCTTCCTCTGCGCCTCCGCGCGAGGCAATTAATTTTATTTCCTCCCCTTCCAACTCAGCATAGCACCCAGTAACAATAACAATAGCATCAGGATTATCTCTAAGCGCTTTCCTAATAACCCTTCGCGCCTTCTGATCCGCTTTGGAAGTAACAGTACAAGTATTAACAATTATAATAGGTCTAGTTTCGTTGGCAAACGCTTCCGCATAGGATTCGCTTTCCAAAGAGTTGAGTTTACAACCAAGTGTGTGAATTAATACCTGCGGCACTTAAAAATTACTGACCGCCCATTGAGCGTCTGATTCTGTCAATTCCGCGTTGGGCATCTGTCAATTGAGAATTTAATGAAAGTGCCCGCTCATACGCTTCAAGCGCACTGGAGAGGTCTCCGGCGTTTTCCCGTGCATAAGCAAGCCTGGCCCACCATGCCGCATTTCCGGGTACCCAATGAACAGCGGTGGTAAGAGCTATATCCGCATGGCGGAAACGACCCTGCCTGATAAAGATTTCCCCCATAAGATAATAGACATCGGCTATCCTAGAACCTTCCGGAGCAAGCGCCACATATTCCTGAAAAAATTGCAAAGCTTCATTATTGTTACCCATGTAATAATGTATTTCTCCAAGTATCTGAATAATTCTTACATCACGATTATGGATGGCTCTTCCGGCACGGGCATAGCGCAAGGCTTCTTCGTATCGATTTAAACGAATAAGGCTCCAGCATATTACAACATGTGACTCCAGATTAACAGGGTTAGCCTCTATTTCATCACGGCAAATCTGGATAGATCGTTCATAATTCCCCGCGCGATATTCCACCAATGCATCAGGAGGTCTGTTCTGCGAATAGACTGATATTGCTGATATAGATATCAATATAAATAAAAATAACTTTTTCATGAGGGATTTCTTCCTACCATTGTACAACGACCGTTAAATATACAGCCTGTTTCCATATAAATTTCAGGAGCCGTAACATTACCAACAAGTTTGCCGGTAATGGTGACTTCTACTTTCTCAACAGCGGTAATATCTCCTTTTACCTGCCCGCGAATCAACACGCGCAAAGCGCGAATATTGGCATTTACAACGGCATTTTCATCAATGACTAAAAGCCCTGTTGCGTTAATTTCCCCTGAAACCTTGCCCCTTATTAAAAAAGGTTTTTCAAAGTGAAGAGTGCCTGTAAAATCGATATCTGGAGACAGGATGGTATCAAAATCCGCATCTTCCATAAAGTCGTTATATACATCTGTCATATTGACATTATAACAGGTTGCTAAAAATATGAAAAGGGTGTATCCTATATAATCAGGAGAAAAAAATGAACTTCGTAATAGACATGAAAGCCAAAGCTTCAGCCGCTCCAAAAAGACTGGTATTGCCGGAAGGAACGGATAAACGGATCATTAGAGCCGCCAGAATCATACTAGATGAAAAGCTGGCAGCCGGCGTTACCTTGCTGGGCAAGACAGCGGATATTCAGGAAGCCGCAAGAACCGAAGGGGTGGATCTTGGCGGTATTGGCATAATCTCCCCTGCTGAGGATTCCCGTTTAAGCAAATATGCTGAAGTTTATTATGAATTGAGGAAAAACAAGGGGATGACTCCTGAACAGGCAGAAATCGATATGGTCGATACTCTAAGGTGGGGCGCCATGATGGTTCAGCAAAATGATGCCGATGCCATTGTCGCGGGTTGTGAACGGACAACCGGTGATGTCCTTAGAGCCGGGCTGTCCATTATTGGCACAATCCCCGGCTTAAAGACCGCTTCTTCCTGCTTTGTTATGACCGGGTTAGACCCTCAATATGGAACAGACGGATCGATGATTTTCAGCGACTGCGCTGTGGTTCCCAACCCAACTTCCGACCAATTAGCGGATATTGCCCAAAGTGCCGCTATAAGTTGCAGGGAATTCCTGAATGTGGAGCCGGTTGCCGCACTTTTGTCATTTTCCACAAAGGGTTCCGCCGCTCATGATGATGTTGTAAAAGTTCAAACTACAGCAAATATCCTAAAAGAAAAAAAGGTTGACTTTGTATTTGACGGCGAATTACAGGCCGATTCTGCTCTGGTTCCTTCCGTATTAGAGAAAAAAGCTCCGGACAGCCCGTTAAAAGATAAGGTAAATGTACTGGTTTTCCCTGATTTAGACGCGGGGAACATTGGCTATAAGCTGGTTCAACGGCTGGGCAAAGCTCAGGCTTTTGGGCCATTTTTACAGGGATTTTCCAAGCCAATCAGCGACCTTTCCAGGGGTGCTTCTGTTGACGACATTGTAACAACATGCGCTGTAACATTGGCAAGGGTAAAATAGCAAAAATAATAGTTGATAAAATTTTAATAACAGGTTTATAATGAGAGATAGACTTATATTGTCTATTGATTTTAAACCAAAAAAATTCCTTAAGGAGGGAACATGGCAACTATAAAAAAAACTGGCACTAAAGTGCCCGCTAAAGCACCTGCAAAAAAACCGGCAGCGAAAGCGCCTGCCAAGAAGTCTGGTGTTAAAACACCTGCTAAATCACCCGCTAAGGCACCTGCTAAAAAACCGGCGGCAAAAGCACCTGCTAAAAAACCCGCGGTAAAGTCAGTGAAGTCAGTGATAAAAGCACCTGCAAAGAAATCTGGTGCTAAAGCACCTACTAAGGCGCCTGCAAAGAAGACCAGTATCGGAGGAACAACAGCTAAAACATCAGCAAAAAAACCTTTGATAAAAACTGCCAAAAAATCAACATCAGCAAAAACAACAATACCCAAAGATGACTTAGATCCCAATGTAAAATTCCGCAACTTATTTGATGCTTACGCAAAAAACAAACTTCCTTTTGCACAGGGCTACATTATTTCATCATTCTTTAGTGAAATTAATGCTTATTCAGTTTATGAAATTGTATCCTATGCCGGCGTAAAAGAAATTTACCCGTCAAGTGAAGGTCTTCAGTTTGTTTGCGGCGGCAAAAAACTGTATATTCTGCTGGAACATGATACATATGAAAAGAAATTCATTGAACCCGTCAGCAGAAGCAGGTCAGATGGTGAGCAGATACCAAAACGCTTTTCAGAGTTGGAAACCATTATTGCCAGAAACCAGTACAGAGTTATGGTAGCAAAAGAACCAAATGAACTTACAGGTTCCTTTACAGTTCTTAAGCCAACAAGCATTAACTTTGCTGTAATATTCTATCAGTTGCCTGATGTATATACATCTATTGGCGCTTTCTTTGTTGAATCACTTAACAGACAGCGGAAAGTACCGGAAATTGATGCCAAAAAAGCCTCTCAGTTAATTGTCCAAACTCTTGAAAAAACAATGAGCTTCAAGGGCGAATATGTGTAGCGGAACTCTGTAAACCGCCATAAAAAGACCTATTATTTAAGCCTGATCTTGTGGTCAGGCTTTTTTTTATGTATAATAAATAATGACAAAAAAACAAAGAAAAGTTTACATTGACTACAATGCTACAACACCTCTAAGAGCAGAGGTTAAGGCTCAAATAACTGAAGACCTTGATATCTTTGGTAACGCTTCCAGTATGCACGCTTCAGGAAGACTTGCGCGCGCCAGAGTAGAACAGGCAAGATCCGCTGTAGGCTCTCTGGTGAACGCGGCTCCCAAAACAATTATCTTTACTTCCGGCGGGTCAGAGGCTAACAATATGGTATTTCAAACCATGTACCGCCTTGCCGCATGTTCCAATTGCCGGCAGGGCAAAAGTTTTGGCGCGCAAAATGCGGGTGTCCAAAATCGTAATGAGATTCTTACTACTTCAATTGAACACCCATGCGTGTTAAACTCTGCGTTAAATGTAGAAGAAGCGGGTCTAAAAGTTAGAATCCTTCCGGTTGATGAAAATGGCAAGCTAAAAATTGATGAACTTAAAAACGCATTAAGCAATAAAACTCTCTTTGTTTCTGTAATGGCGGCTAATAACGAAATTGGCGTAATACAGGATATTAAAGAAATAACCACATTAGTAAAAGAAACAGGTGCTTTTATGCATACCGATGCTGTCCAAGCTGCGGGAAAAATACCTATTGATGTTAAAGATTGGGGCGTGGACTTTTTAACCCTATCCGCTCATAAAATATACGGTCCCAAGGGAGTAGGCGCGTTATATGTAAAACCCGGGGTGCCGCTGTTTCCGCTTATCCATGGCGGACATCAGGAAGACGGCCTTAGAGCAGGAACTTACAATAACATGGGTATTTTAGGTTTTGGAAAAGCTGCTGAACTTGCCGCCGCTGAACTTGACAAATACCGCAGTACAATTATCCCCCTAAGAGACAAACTCCGTGCCGGGCTAGAAGCAAATATCCCAAACATTACAGTAAATGGTCATAAAACAGATACCCTTCCAAATACTTTGAATATTTCTTTTCCCGGCGCCGAGGGAGAATCGATCCTGCTTTCTATGGATATGCAGGGTATAGAAGCTTCTACGGGTTCCGCTTGCGCGTCAGGAAGCCTAGAGCCGTCCCATGTGTTAATGGCAACCGGTCTTGGCCCTGAACTTGCGCACGGCTCTATCCGTTTTAGCTTAGGGTGGGGTATAACAGAAGACGATATTAGTTATATAATAGAAACATTGCCGCCAATTATTAAACGGTTAAGAGCAATGTCAACTATTTTAGTGAGTAGTAAATAGTGGGTAGTAATGAGAGGAAATTTATGAATGGTTTATATTCAGATACAGTAATGGAACATTTTACAAATCCGCGCAATGCGCTTTTGGAAGATGAAGCTTCTTTTGGTGCGGATGCCAAAGGGCTGACCGGAAATATTAAGTGCGGCGATCAAATGTTGATGCTGCTTAAAATAAAAGACGATGTTATAACTGATGTCCGCTGGAAAACTTACGGCTGTGCAAGTGCTATTGCTTCTACAAGTATGTTATCAGAAACAATCAAGGGTATGAGAATAGAAGATGCGTATAAAATAAAGCCGGAAGATTTGGTAGAAAAACTTGGCGGACTCCCCTCTTTTAAAATTCATTGTTCTGTTTTAGGAGATAAAGCCCTGCGCTCCGCCATTGATGATTATCTTGAAAAAACAGGTAGAAAAGGTATGTTAAAAGAAGAGGGGACTATTATCTGTAAATGTTTAGGTATTACAGATAAAGATGTAGAAGAAGCTTTTCATAATGGCGCACATGATTGGGAAGCACTGCAACAGGCTACCAAAATTGGCACCGCCTGCGGCTGCGGATCATGCAAAGAAAAAGCTGAAGAATTACTCCACGGTTTAGAACATATTTATAGTTAAGCCACATCACAGTATGTTATACTAAAGGAAGCGGATTTTAAACTGTGGGTTAAGAAGAGAGCAGAGGTTTTAGCAAAAGGAGCAAAATACAAATGAAATATAAAAAACGAACAGATGATAAAACAACAGGATTTTCTATCGGCGCAAAATTGGTGTTGATTATTTCTGTTTTAGTATTGGTGTCTTTGGGGTCTATTACTGCTCTTGTATCTTACCTAGTTTCGCAAGATTTGCGCATAACAGCAGAAGCAAATAATTTTGAAGTAAACCGCCGTTCCGCCCTAGAAGCGGAGGCTGCCTTTGCCAATGTTCAGGCTAATACAATTATGATGGCTAATATAATTGGCAGTGAACAAGAGGGGCGGATAACAAGGGTTTTCTTTGAGCAGAACCCGTATATTGCGGCAGTTGTTTTTTCTGTACGCGGTCAGACCAACAGGTTTTTTATTAATGACAGGTTTTTTGCCTTAAAAGAAATTGATACTTCTTTGGCAAGGCAATGGACTGAAAGACAGACACAGCTATTAAGACGAGCAGCGGGCGGGGAAACTTTAATAGTAAATGAAGTGCCAAATTTTGCGTTTTCACTTTTGACTTTTGCTTTTCCGTGGCAGGAAGGCGCAACAGAAGGGTCTATAGCTGTTCTTTTTTCTGCCGAAAGTCTAATTGACAGTTTTGGTTTTGGGACAAACTTATCATATCTTATAAACGGAGATGACGATTTACTTGTCCATTCAAATTTTGATCTTCTTCGTACAGGGGTAAATCTTTCAGGGAATGTTTTTATTCGGGAAATGCGCCGTTCCACACAGCGAAATTTGCAAACACTCTACACCGATAATGACGAAGTTAGGTTTTTTGGAGCATTTACCAAATTAAATATTGGTGGGGCCGCTCTTGTTACCACTATTGAGTATGACAAAGTTTTTGAAGGTATTGTCGCTACAACATGGCGAAACATCCTGCTTACCGGTGCTGTTTTAAGTATATCGATTTTGTTAATCTACTTTTTTGCAAAAACAATTTCTATCCCGCTTAAAATGTTGGCGGCAGCAGCAAGACAGATAGAAAGCGGTAACTTTGAAATATATCTTAAACAAAAAGGGCGTGACGAGATTGGCGTTTTAACCGCCAGTTTCCAAAAGATGAGCGGAGCTTTGGGCATTTTTGGAAAATTTACCAATAGGGAAATTGCACTACTTGCTATGAGGGGACAGATTAAACCAGGCGGACTTCCCAAACATGCTACCATCTTTTTCTCAGACATCCGGGGTTTTACGCAGATGTCGGAAGAGTTTACCAAAACATTCGGAAACAAAGCATCTGATAAAATAGTTTTCTGGCTAAACGAATATCTTACAGAAATGGTTGAATGTGTCGAAAAAACAAACGGCACAATTGACAAGTTTATAGGAGACGCTGTTATGGCCCATTGGGGAACCGCTTCAACATCAGGCAGCGTAAAAAAGGACGCTCTTAACTGCGTACTATCCGCACTTATGATGAGGGCGGCTGTTTTTAAGATGAATAAAGCAAGGCGGGCAAACGATAAAAGCAATCCGCCTATTAACATCGGTTGCGGCATCAATACAGGTATGGTAACTGCAGGACAGATTGGTTCGGAACAGCGTATGGAATACACTGTTATTGGGGATGCAGTAAATCTTGCTTCCAGAGTAGAAAGTCTTAACAAACCTCTTGGAACTGATATTCTGATTAGCGAAAACACATGGAATCTTGTAAAAGATTATTTGATAACTGAAGAAATGCCGCCCGTAACCGTTAAAGGCAAGGAAAAACCTGTGCGTCTTTTTGCTGTTATAAACGTTTTGGCAAGCAAGAAGGGACCTCATACGCTTACAGAAATGCGGAAATTACTTGGTATTAAGCCGCCGGAAGGTGCGGTGGACTTAAATGCGGAAGAGAAGAAATTCAAAATTGCATCACGCGAAGACGCGAAAACGCAAAGGAAATAAAAAGATTTATGAGTAGCATAACTAACAGGCAGTTAGTAATTTATTCTCCTCGTAAAAAAACAAGTTCTGTCAGGGTTTTGGACTTTTTTATGGTGTTAGCCTGTCTTTCTGCGGCTTTTGTTTGTGTTTATTCTTTCTATCTTAGTCTTACCCAAACTCTTGCTTCTGATCTTGAGCCTGTAGGCACTGTCAGTGTCCGCTATAATTCTGTTCAGCGCAGAATGGGTGACCGTGTTCTGTGGGACAGGATTTTTAACGATTCTCCTTTATACCCCGGGGACATAATCCGTGTAGCGGAACTTTCCGGCGCGGTTTTGCATTTTGAGGGCAATAATATTGAACTAGATGAAAATACTTTAATTCGCGTAATGGTTGGCAGATCGGGTCAGCCGCAGATTGAATTATCCGGCGGCACTTTGAGTCTTGCTTCCAGTGATGACAGCGGGAGTATCAATCTTGTTGTGGGCGGCAGAATTGTGGAAGCGGGGCAAGGTACTGTGCTTAGCGTAACTGCGGCAGAAGAGGGAGTGGTGCTGAAGGTGAGCGAAGGCAGCGCTATTATTGTTGATGAAACGGGGCAGACAACAGAAGCCACCGCCGGAACTGTGATAGCGCAGGATGCCGAAGGCATAGAGCGGCTTGTGCCGTCTGTGGTTGTTATGCATCCGCGTCCTAATGCCCGTATCTTAAAGAGCGGCTTGCAGCCCTTGAATGTCCCCTTTGCATGGAGCGGAGTTAATATCGAACGAGGCCAAGATATGCGGCTTGAGGTTTCTGCGGACAGAAATTTTAACAGGATAGAAACAAGTGTTAATGCTTTTGATGCTGCGCAAATAAACCTGAATCCGGGTGTCTGGAACTGGCGGCTTTTGTACCATGATGAAGTTTTGCATAACGGACGCTTTACCATTATTGAGGCCGCAGGGTCTTTGCTTATAAGCCCTGCTATGGGAAGTCTTTTCCGTTACAGTTTGGAAATGCCACAGGTACGTTTCCAATGGTCCGGCGTTGAGGAAGCGGCGTTTTATGTTTTAGAAGCAAGCCAAACGCCTGATTTTGCCAATTTGAGTATTTCTACTCAAGTTCAGGGAACTTCTTTTGCAAGTCAGGAATTTTATTCGGGGATATGGTATTGGCGTGTACGCCCTGTTTTTCCTTCTAATTATGAAGGAGAAGGCGGCGTTTCTTCTATTGCAAGTTTCCGCGTTGAACAAATACAGATAGCAGATCAAATAGCAAATAGTAATGAGCAAATAACAGAGAGCATTGAGCAGATTGCGGAAATTGCTGTAATTGAACCTGAACCCGAGCCCGAACCTGAGCCTGAGCCGC
>Ga0099364_10007990_pt1 | contig 14987 bp, 11 predicted proteins | sample TergutTh196P3_FD_73070 | JGI IMG/M metagenome (GOLD analysis project Ga0099364, IMG submission 73070) | Microcerotermes parvus P3 segment gut microbial communities from Pointe-Noire, Republic of the Congo - Th196 P3 | ecosystem: Host-associated > Arthropoda: Insects > Digestive system > Gut ... | reverse complement strand
AGAGTGTCTTTCATGGTCGAATACTCACGCTCGGCTTTGAGTTCGTTGAGATACTCATTCGACATTTCGCGCGATTTCAGGAGTTCGTCCAAGAGTTCGCCAACGATATATCCACCGTGCTTGCGGATTGAGGGAAGGACTTCATCGAACACCCACTGTTCAAATTGTTCGGCGGCAGGGAGCTTGGAGCGGATAATAAGGCGATACAAATCACCCTCAGGGATATAGGTTTTTTCCTGCTTACCCCCGCCCGTAAGGACGGCACGTTTCATGCCCCCCTTGCAATGCCTTGTAACTGCGTGTCTGGGAGTACTGTAACCGAGAATTTCAGCACACTCGGTTGCGGGGAAGTACGGCTTGTCGTTAATTGTCAAAATTTCAAGCTGACCGAACTCCCTGTTCTCAAAGACTTGAACCTGATTATTTTGCATATTTGTTCTCCTTGTTTTTTATTCATACGCCTTGCGGCTGTATGTATGAAAGCCCCAATAGAAAAAGCCCTATCTGTAAAAGATAGAGCTTCGGGGATACTATATTATATGTGAAGGGTTTTTATCTGAGCTGTAACATCGATTCGACTTCGTAGGTGAAATTGTGAGGTCGTCTGCCGTTCTTCGACTGACAACGCCCAAAAATATAACTGTCATTTGATACAGTCAACACATATGATGGCGGCGAATATAACTACCGAAGTCTCCCCCATAGTAGGCTCTGAAAAGCAGAGTGAGGAATTAATTCAATATCTGCTTCATGATTTTGAGGAAGACCCGACAAAAATTTGGGACAGCAACATTTTCGGCAAATCGCTTCATTCGTTAGTAAATGAGGGGCTTCACAACAAGCTCTACCGTATGCCGCAAGATGCAAGGCTGAAACTTCAAGAGACAATCCAACGAATTATCAATGACGGTTGCAGTGGGCTTATTTGTATCATATTGTAAACAAAAATTCAAGAGGCAGTTGCTTTAACTGCCTCTTGTTTTTTGAAATATTTTTTATCATCTGCCATCAAAATTTCTGCAATAACTCTTCTAATGTATTTACCTGTGCGTTCATTTCCTCGGCGGATGCTGCACTCTGTTCGGCTGTCGCGCTGTTTTGCAAAATTACCTGCGAAACTTGAGCAATTCCATCGTTGATTTGTTCAATCCCGTGTGATTGGGACTTAGAAAGGTCGGCAATCTCGCTTATAAGCAGACTGCTGTCGGTAATTCCGGAAACAATCATTTTCAGGCTTTCTGAAGTCTCACCCGCAATTTGCGTTCCGCGTTCAGCCTTTTTCATGGAATTTTCAATTAGCCCTGCCGTATCTTTTGCCGCCTCAGAACTCTTGCTTGCAAGATTGCGAACCTCTTCCGCAACAACGGCAAATCCCTTTCCGTGTTGCCCGGCGCGTGCGGCTTCAACTGCGGCGTTGAGTGCTAAAATATTGGTTTGAAATGCTATATCATCGATTACTTTAATGACCTTGCCGATTTGTTGCCCTGCCTCGTTAATATCCTCAACCGCCGACATCATTTCGTCCATATGATGATTGCCTTCTTCGGCATTGGCTTTGATTTTTTCGGCGAGTGTTGTGGCTTGTGCCGCCAAATCGGCGTTCTTTTTGGTGTTATCGGTAATCATTGATATTGTCCCCGATAATTCGTCAACCGTTGAAGATTGCGCGATGGAACCTTGCGAAAGTGTCTGTGCTTCATCGGCTATTTGTTTGGACATAGAAGAAAACTGAACGCTTACATCTCTGATTTGTTGCACTATTTCGTATTCGTGCTTTTGGGCTTGAAGCATTTTTGTAATGTCTTGAACAAGCTCGATATGCCCTGTTTTCTTTCCATTTTTGTCGGTTAAATAAGAGGTGTCAACCTTGAAATCCATGCCCCCTTGATTAAATTTAGTGGTGGGTTCACCGCGCTCTAAACAGCGCACGCCGCATTGTTCGGTATTGCAAATCGCGGCACCCCAGTTACTACAGGGTTGTCCGATTACTTCAGCGCGTTTTTTGCCGAGAAAGTTCTCTGTTACTTTATTAATGAAAGTCCATTTCAAATTGTTGTCAGAAATAGAAAGAGGGAACGGAATGTTATCTAAAATGTTTTCATACCAGTGTACTTTGCTCATTATAAATCTCGCAAGGAACACTGAAACAGCTATACATATTATTGCGGCAATGACAAGTATGATTATAAACAAAGTCACTAAACTTTGCGCCCCTTCAACTGTAGCCTGTGCTTCAATCACGACAGTTTCGACATCCGCCGCCGTTTGTCTTGCTTGTTGTGAATCTTCGACAACCTTTTGCATCGTATATTCAATCATCTCATCTAACATAGCGTTGATTTCGCCTGCATGTGCTATGGTGTTACGGAGGGTTGCGGTCGCGCCGGACGCGTCACCCGTTAAAGCAACCGCGCGCACTTGGTCGACTTCTAATTTAAATTCGTCAACCATTTTACGCAATTCTTCTGCCCTAAGTTTCGTGCTGCTTTTTTCGGCTTCGGAATGTCGTGTGTCGTTTTGCACGGATTGTATGTATAAATTAAGCTGTTGATTAAAATCGGCATAGACAGCCTCAAATTGTGGTGTAAGCGTATTTAGGATTATGTCGGGATTTTCAGTTTCCATGGCGAAGTTTGCCCCTCTGAAACGTATGAACGTAAACGCTAACTTCATTTCCCTTAAGGCGCGTTCTTGTTCAATGGGTGTTTCTAAAAGGTAAGTATAGTCATCATTGACTAACGCGCTCGTATCGCCTATGACCTCGCCGGACTTTCCGATTTCTACGATTGAATTGCCGGTTAAAATGCTTGAAGAAACTCCGACTAACGTCAACAGAAAAGACAGAGAAATTATAGCCGCGAAACAAACGACTAATTTTGTGTTTAAATTTTTCATTCTGGAATCTCACTTTCTTTAAATTTTTAAATCACAGTGTATTTGCTATTATAATAATAACATAATTTTCCATTTATTGCAAGCGTTTTTTTGAAAAAAATATCAATATTCCCCTTATATATATATATATATATATATATAAGGGGAATTTTCTATACAAAATAAAAAATAATTTAAGCGCGTATTTGTTCTTATTGACAAAGCTAACTACATATCCTCTCCATTTCTTTCCTCAATCGTTTTATAATCCTTTTTTCTAACCTTGAAATATAGCTTTGTGAAATGCCTATTTCGTCGGCGACTTCTTTTTGCGTTTTTTCTTTTCCGTTCTTCAGACCGAACCTCATTTCCATAATTTGCTGTTCGCGTTCGCCTAAACGGCTTATGGCGCACATGAGCAATTCCCTCTCTACCTCATTTTCGATGTTAATGTTTACGACATCGTTTTCTGTCCCCAATACATCTGAAAGCAACAATTCGTTGCCGTCCCAATCTATGTTGAGAGGCTCGTCGATTGAAATTTCGTATTTGTATTGGTTCGACTTCCGCAAAAACATTAATATTTCGTTTTCGATACAGCGCGAGGCGTATGTGGCAAGCTTTATGTTCTTGTCGGTTGAAAAAGTGTTCACCGCTTTAATAAGCCCAATGGTTCCTATTGAGATGAGGTCTTCGATTCCAATGCCGGTCGCCTCAAACTTCTTGGCTATATAGACCACCAACCGCAAGTTATGCACAATTAGGGTATCACGCGCTGTGTTAAAATCACTTTCCAACAGCCTGAACGCCTTTTCTTCTTCTTCTCTTGACAACGGCGGCGGCAGAGATTGCGCGCCGTTTATGTAATAAACACCGTTTCTTGTTGATTTTAAGCTCTTAAAAAAGTTCTCAAATAGTTCTCTTACATCAATCATTGCCGTTTCTCCTCTTTAATAATAATAATTTTATAATAATATTTTAGGATTAAATACAGCCTCTATGCCGGGCTGAGCAAATGAGTTTGCTATTCCAACCATTGTGGTAATGTCTTTACCTTCTTTTACTCCGTGGCCTGTGATTGTTATCTCATCGGGCTTAAAAACAGGCATTATCCCGCTATGCCCCACGGTGTTAAAAGGCAACAGACGAATTCCGTCATATTGTGTCGTATAAGTATCACATTCTAATATTTCCCCGGGCAATATTCCACTAAATTTTTCTTTAGAGCAAACGATTACCGGAAGACCGCTGAAATAATCCACAACCGTGTTTCCTGAATCAGCAAATCCGCAAAGAGATATTTCTGCCCCTCTATACTTGATTTTAATTTCATAGCGTTCGTCAGAGCTGAAATTCGAGTCCATTCGATAACGGATTAACCTCACCACGCCATAGGCTATTGCGGTGAAAATCAAAATCGCCAAAAAAGAAATATTGAAATAAGCATAGCCGTTGTTATAATTCATTCCCAACGGAGATGAAAACAGCCACAGCGCAAGCATAAGCCCGGCATAAATAAAATTCATTATTAAAAACGTCAAAAGCGTCTTTAAAAAGGTGAAAACCTGCTTTTTAAGCAAAAAGGTTGCCGCAACGATTAGAAAACCCAAAGCAATCTTGATTGCAACATTTATGGTGAAGTGCAGCGGCGGCATTAAAATCAACAGTGAAGACATTCCGCCAATAAAAGAGCCTAATGCTACCCTTCCCCCTTTAACCTTCAAACGCAAAAAAAACGCCGTCCCCTTTAATAAAAACCAGGTGACGTATAAGTTAATAATCACCAAAACGTCTATGTAAATCATATTAATGTTGCCCATAAACTTATTATATATAAATTTGTCCGAAAAAAATGTCGTAATTTAAGTGAGAAATAAAAAAATTTTACCCCAACACTTTTATAAGTGTCGGGGCAGTTATATTAAACTAAATTAAAGTTTTTATGTTTTCTGTCGATAAGATATATAAGTAGTTAATTTCTATTCTCCCACACATCATTAATAACATAAGCACTTTGGGTTATGGCGGTTATTGCGTTCTTATCTTGTATAAACCCATATTCGTTTATTTGGGTTTGCGCGGTTTTAGTGGCTCTGTCTGCTCTTTCTTTGAGGTTTTCGTCAAGCCAACCTTCATAAATTCCACGATGTATAACGCTCGACACAATCAATCCTGCGGCGGTGTCGGGCTTAGTTTTCTTATTATTCAAAACGCCGTGAAATAAGCCGTCGTCACGCTGAAATTTAAGAATATTATTCAAAAACTCAGTTGCCGCCACAGAAAGGTCTTTAGCCACCTCAATTTCGTTTTGAACTGCCGCTTCGTTGATTATTTCGGCGGCTCCCAATAAAGCCAAGGCGTTGCCTTTGGCACTGAGCCTTCGCGAAACAAAGGTGTTTGAACCCATGTCATAGCCTTCAAACAACAGCCCCGTGCTTTCATCAACGAGAATATTATAAAACCCCGCGAACATCTTAGTCGCCTCTGTTAACTCATTCATGAGGGCTAAAAAAGGCGGTGATGAATAACAGTCTTGCGCCCAAATCTGCTTGTGGGTAAAACAGTCAACCGGGCGGTCGGGTGAATAGTGAAAAATCACACCGTCTGTTGTGCGCGGCGCGTACATCATGAGGTACGCCATCATATTATCAACGCCCTGTCTGAAATAATCGTCTTTTGTATGTTCATATGCGCGCCAAACAGCGCAACCCGACGCAGCGGGTTCAGACACCAAAAATCCGGCGTTAGCGAGTCGCCCGTCGGCACAGGCATCTGCGACCGCCGTATAAGCATAAGCGACAAAGCGTTCGGTTTCCCCTGCCTCATAGAGGCTCTGTGCAACCATGCCGCGTTCAAGGCAGGTTAAAGACATTCCCAACATAGCTGATATTACTTTTTCTCTACTCATAACTTATACCCCTTTCACTAAACTATTTTAAGTATAACACATAATATTTAAAAAATCAAGCAAATTTTTTACATTGTTGACATTCTCTTATAATAAATGTATAATGATAATAGTGGTTTTTGCTTCATAGGGCATTAGAGATATAAAATATTTAAGAAAGGAAAGTATGATTTAGCTATGAATTTATCATACGGGTTCACATCATGAAAAAGAGGAGATTGACAAGTCTGTTTGTCGCCATGGCAATGGCAGTGTCACTATTTGCGACAAACTCCGGTTTTTTGGTTAGAACAAGCGCGGCACCCGCCTTCGACGGCTTTGCCGAGGGCAGACACACTGTTACCGTGAACGGTTTAACCGCCACGGTTAACGCCTGGAATCCGGATAGCAGAACCATGACAGTTGAATTCAGCGGAAGCGCGACACCACTCGCCGCCGGAAGTAAATACATCATCTACGCAAGAGCAGGCACCGGCCCTAACACAGGAGATGTTGCACCAGTCACTTCCGCAGCCTCAACCGGAAAAGGTCTTAAACAAACAAGAGATTTTGGTCCGATTACTCAATTCAGAGTCGTTGAAAGCGGCTCTACACCTGCTGAAACAACATTAACCTTTCCCGCAAGCGGAGGTAATGCCGAAATCAACACAGTCGCGCCTTGGACTTTTGATAACACTAACGTAAGATTATACATCGGAATCGTGAGTGCTCTGTTTGTCCCCAATGCGGATGCAACCAGAGGAACACCGGTTACAACTAACTCAATATTAACAGTTAACGGTTTGACTATGTCCGCTACCTACACGAGAATAAGCGACATTGTATGTGAATTGAGTTATCGTCTTACCGGCAATGTGGGGCAAAGCGGAAATTACAAAGTATGGTTTACCCAGGATTCATCGAATTGGGGTGGTTCAAATCCGACTAACATTAACACTATACCCGATAACGGTGTGAATAATGCCGCTTTTGGTCCGTGGGCAACATACTCGCAAATTGTAAATGAATTCAGCTTTTTCAGCGGCGACAGAACAACAGCAACCGGCTCGTGGTCACCGAGTATAATGCGCCCTCGCCCCACTGTTGTAAGAGTTGAATTTGAACCCCTCCCTCAACTCGGCGGCACAAGCACTGTAAATAATGTGACGGCATCTGCTCTCGGCGCGTTGTCACAAGATAAAACAACATATACCGTAAACATATCGTTGAACGGCACGGCGCAGTCGGGCGGTTATCACAGTGTCGCGTTGACCGGATTGCCGGCAGGTTATACTGTTGACAATACAGGGGCGCAGGCTGTTCGCGTTGAAGGCGCGGCGGTGAACCGAACGGTTAGGTATCAAATCGGAATACCCGATGACAAAGACGGTTCCGAACTACCCAAAGTGTTGGGAATAACCCATGATTTTTACCCCGATGTTCAGCTTGTGTCTAACACCGAAAGCGGTTTAACCGCCACCGGAGTTGCTAAACTTTCATATGAAGCCGGTTTGGTTTCGGTTGACGTTAAAGTCGCCGGCACCGCGACAATGGCAGGGACTTATAATGTCAACTTAACCGGTAACGGTGTCCCTGCTGATGCGAGAAGTTTCCCGGTGTCAACCCCGGGTGCTGTTAACAGAGACTTAAAATGGTCTTTTGAATATAGCGCGTTAGATTTAACACCATTAAATCTTAGTCTCGGAATATCCATAGCGGCAGACAAAGTTTTAAACGCCACCCCCGTTAACGGGGTTACCGCAACTGCCACGGCAAAAAGCGGAATTGGAAATGTCAGTATAACCGCAGTTTTGGGTGGAATGTCATCTGCCACTCAAGCCGGGACATATCGTATGTATGTTCAGGATAAAGACGAAAAGCGCAGCGATTATTCAAACACCCACTTGAAAGCAGGTGAAAGCCCGAAACCGGGGAATGTCACACTCAACGACTCCCATGGTCTGGACTTTGACAGCCTAACCCTCAAGCTCGAATTCTTCCCCGATTTCTCTGTTTCAGAGAAGGGCGTAACCGCAACAGGCAATATAGCAATCTATGAAACTGAGGCCGTCATAAATGTCGCGCTCAGTGGGCAGGTTGAGAGAAATTCAATTGCGCCGGGCGCAAATAACGGGTATTATCGTATAGGCATAGTAGAAGCTTCAAACGAGAGATATGAAGAGTGTGACTATGTTTATTATCTGTTGTATGAAGGCTCTGTGGTTAAAGAAGGAACCGGTTTTGTTATCCGTTTCACCGGTAATCCGGACAGTGGAGTTTTCGGCGAACAATATTTCTTAGATAGCAACAACAATATTGACAACCTCAAGCTTGAACTCAAATGGATTTCCGACTCTGATTACGCTTACAGGGTTGACTACTGGGGAGAGCAAATCTTCTTAGGCGGAAACGAAGAGGTTGAATTTGGCAACAAAGCGTTATATGCGTTCATCACCGAAAAAAACATGACTAAATTCTTAGCCGACCCGTCTAAAACTAAATTCTTTCCAACTTTGAACGGGCGTATAGATATAAGTAAAAACATTCCACGAAAAGGAGCAAGCGTTTATGTCGCACTTAGGTCTGTGGGAACAGGTCAATTGCTCACCGAAACAAAAGATGGCGTGGAAGTTCCTATTTTAATTGAGCTGAAAGCGCGCCCTGATGCCGCCGCTTCACTCAAAGCCGCCGCTAAAAACTTGTATGACATTCATGAAGCTAAGTTTAAAAATACCACCAACGGTATTCTTGAAATTCGTCTTGGTAGAGACACTGCCGCTAAAAAAGGCTTGTTAGTCGAAAGATTGGGTGTCGGTCAGGAATTCGCATATGACTACGACATGTTCCCGTTCGGCTCACCCGGGACGATTAGAATTGCCGCCGAGGATTTAGTGACAACCAAATGGGAAAACGGTGAACTTGTGAACCTCACCGCCGCCGAAATTGATGCGCAGACACCGAATTTCGCTTCCCTGCCGACTAAATTTAAAGTTCCTGCACAACCCAAAGCCCCCAACATAGCAAAAATGGTTGTAACCGCAGGCAAAAACGGGTTGCCGAACTTTATTAAAGGCACGAATAACAAAATGAAAGTCAAATTAGGAAACGACATAGAAGGCAACGCTATTTGGTCTGAACCGCTTCGCGCAAACACAACGATTATTGAACTTGACTCACTGTTAGCCACCGAAAAATATAACGGGCAGATTCTCAGCGGAAGCAACTATCTGTTTGAGCTTAGAATTTTCGATGCTAAAGGCAAAAGACCGTTGTCCGCTCCCGGGTTTTTGAAAATCGACAAAGACACATATGACGGCAACCTCGGCTCATCAGCAAGAATAGGCGATGTGTCTATTGGTGGGAATGTCGTGAGCGAACCTTCGGCACTCACCTCAGCCGAAAAATCAGCAAATTTATTCAAAAAAGGCGTTGATTTTGTCATCACTGTAGTCAACGATACCCCTCTCTCAAAGTCAAAGGATAACGTCAACAGTTGGTTTAAGGCTCTTCCCGAAGGGCTGACGGCTACCGTTAAAAGCGTTAAAGGCGCGAGCATAACTATTACGGTAAAAGGCGCGACAACAACCGCCTCGTCAGCGGCAATCGAGATTGTCATTCCGGCAGACAAATTAAGGGGCGAAAAAGAACTAATAGTCGAGCCAAACCCGAATGCTGTGTTTGATATAAAATAAAATTGATTTTAGAAAAGAAGCCTGTAATATTATAGGCTTCTTTTTTTAATTAATTCAAAAAAACTATTGACTTTTGTCGAACATGCTGTTACAATAATATAAGAACAGAATTTTTGGAAAGGTGGCTGAGCTGGTCTAAGGCGCACGATTGGAAATCGTGTGTGGGCTAATACCCCACCGAGGGTTCGAATCCCTCCCTTTCCGGTCATAGGAACTAATGCGAACCCTCCCCCATTTTTCATCGTGGGGGAGGCGTTTGCGTTTGTTTTTCATCTCATCGTTCCTCCACAACTCTTTTTAGGAACAAAAAACACAGTCCAATAATCGGCGACAAACTCGCAATTATCGGCACTGTGGCTGGCTCTGTATCCGGCTCTGCAACTGGCTCTCTGATAATTTTTGACAGACTAATCCGTCTGTGTTTTTGTGTTCTGCGTTAATTCTATCACGGAAATTCTGTGATGTCAAATGGCTTAGCGATGCGGTTTTGTGCAGTTTTGGTTATCAATGTTGCTACTTTTGAAGAGAGAAATTTTGTGACTTTATACCTGTTTTGGCTTTGGGGTGGTAAGCGAAGCCCATGTTACAGACTTTTTGTGCATATTTAACAAAATTTCAAGAAAATATTTCTTGAAATACTTGAAATCAAACTTTTTTTCTGTTATAATAAATGTAGCTACTTATCCGGTAAGTCAAGACTAATAAAACAAGGTGATAGATATGAAAGCTTTAGTATGCGAATTGTGCGGAAGCAATGAAGTGGTTAAGCAAGACGGGTATTTTGCTTGCCAACATTGCAAAACTAAATACTCTCTTGAAGAAGCAAAGAAGATGGTGTTAGAGGGGACTGTTAGGGTCGATAGCGTTGGAAATGTCGATAATTTGCTTGAATTAGCGGAAAACTCCCTAATATCCGAGAATTTACAAGAAGCTGAAAATTACAGCAATCGTATTCTTGAAATAGAGTCGAAAAACTCAAAGGCATGAATAATCAAAGCGAAAGCCACAGGGTGGCAATCTACCGCTATCAAATTTAGATTTTCAGAAGTGGTTGAATGTTTCGGGAAAGCAGTAGACAACGCTCATGCTGATGAGTCGGAAAGCATAAAAGAGATTGTATCTTCCGAAATGGTAAAATTGTCGGGCGAAATGCATACGCTTTGTAGTGGCAATAATAATATTGATTTATACTTGACAGTTGTTAAGGATAAGGAAATTCCCTTACTTGAGAAATGTTGGGGTTCAACTGCCGATTATGTAAACTCCATTGTCAGAAAATCCGCTTATAGCCTATATGGATATGACGATAATTCTTTTCAAACATATCAACAATCTCTACGCTTGATTTCTGTCGTTAATAAAGATGCATATAGCGATTATGCAAGCAATGGGTTCGCCCATATCGATGAAACAAAGGCTGCTCTTGCTTTTGCAGATGCACACCCTAATATAAAAGCTGAGACCTATATTGAATGTTATAAAAGAATAATAACTATTACTCAATGCTTACTTAACGCTTGGGGAGAAGAAACGTGGTGTGATGTTAATGGTGGAGCTCCTTATGCAACTCATAAATACCCTCTTATTTCAGGTCACGAACAAAAAACGCGAATTGACGAAATAATGGAGTATCATAAGAAAATAAAAGAACTCGACCCTAACTATACTATCCCCAATCGACCTGCACCTGCGGGGGCATCTAAGGTGAAAAACACCGCCTGTTACATAGCAACAGCGGTTTACGGTTCTTATGATTGCCCTCAAGTATGGACTTTGCGCCGTTTTAGGGATTATACCCTCGCCCAAACCCATAAGGGCAGGCTTTTCATACGTGCGTATTATCTTATTATCCCGAAATTTATTAAACTGTTTGGCAATACAAAATGGTTTAATAAATTTTTCAAAAAGAAACTTAACAGGCTCGTTAGTAAGCTTAATAAAGAGGGGTTTTCGGATAAACCATATAATGATAAACGCTAAAAGCGATTGGAGCGTGGAAATGCCTTATAAAGAAAATAGTCTTGCTGTAAAAAATCCCGAACTTGCTAAGCAATGGCATCCTACTAAAAATGGCGATAAAACTCCTTTTGATTTCACAGTTGGCTCGAATGAAAGGGTTTGGTGGCTATGTGAAAAAAACAGTGAGCATATATGGAAAACCTCAATTCACAGTAGGGCAAAAAAGACGAGACCTACAAATTGTCCGTATTGTTCTAACAGAAAAGTGAATTTGACCGGGCAAAAATTTGGAAAATTAACAGTAACACGGAAAACTGATAAAAGAACGCAGAACGGAAAAGTGATTTGGGAGTGCTTGTGTGATTGTGGGAATATACATAATACCAGCACCGATTCATTAAAACAGGGGAAAGCCAAGTCTTGCGGTTGCATATTGAGTCCAAATTTGATAGGTCAAAAATTCGGTAAACTAACAGTGGTACAGAAAACCGACAACAAAACATCAAACGGCTGTGTAATCTGGGAATGTCAGTGTGATTGTGGGAATATATGCGAGAGAAGTACTCGGAGCTTAAAACCCGATAAAAACTGTTCCTGTGGTTGTTTGACATCGTTCGATTTGATAGGTCAAAGATTTAATAAATTGGTAGTAGTAAAAAAAGCAGGAAAAACACCCCACGGCAGCGTGCTTTGGGAATGTAAATGCGATTGCGGTAATATTTGCGAGCAAACAACCGGGCATTTAAGAAATGGAACCTCTCAGTCGTGCGGTTGTTTACGAAGACCGAATTTAAAGGGTCAAAAATTCGGCAAATTAACTGTAATTGAAAAAACTAATGGTCGTGATTCAAACGGTAATGTGATTTGGGAATGTATTTGCGATTGTTCAAAACATACAGTATGTTTTTTTACAACCAGGGGTTTGATGAAAGGTTGGAATAAGTCGTGTGGGCTTTGTAATTCGGTGTTAGATTATGACGTTGAAGAAATTGATGCTTTTAGTGCAGATATATTAGGTAACTTTCTTGAAAAAGGCGGAAATCCTATTACTTCTGATAGGCATGAACGTAACCCCGAGGCAAGGGAAGCTTGTATTGAGCATTATAAAGAAAAGTATAAATGGGAAGCGGTACAGTGCTTTATCTGCGACTTTAAGTTTGATAAATATGGAGTAGATTTTAAAGATAAAATTCATGTGCATCATAAAATAATGATTAGCGGACAAGAGGGCGAGTACAAAATTGACCCTCGAATACATCTCGTCCCCGTGTGTCCTAACTGCCATATGGTAATACACAGTAAAAAGGAAGGTTTTACCGTAGAGGAAGTTAAATCGATGATTTCAAAAAAATAAGCAAATCAACTTCCCATTTTAAACAACAACATTATGGAGGAAAGTAAATGCCCCAAAATAACAAAACTTTAGAAAAAGCGCCCCCTCATACAATAAAAAAGTTTGAGCTCATCGAAGAATACGTCAAAGCGTGGGCGCAAAAGCTTTTAAATCTTCCGCTGTGCAGCGAGATTGTTTTCATTGACTGTATGTGCAATAGCGGATTATATCAAGATGAAATCGGAAGAGAGGTTCACGGAACTCCGATTCGTGTGGCTACTTATTTAAGCGATATTATGAAAAACTACCCAAATAAAAAATGTATGTTGTTTTTAAATGACATTGACGGCAGTAAAATAGATGTATTGGCGAAACATCTTCCGTGCAACGCCGCCAATTTCTTTATAAAAACAAGTTCCGGCGACGGAAACAAGTTGCTCAAAGCCATTGGAAACAAGCTGTCACCAAAGTCAGAAACGCACTATTTACTCGTTTATGACCCTTACCAAGCGGTAATTGACTGGGAAGCTCTCTCGCCATTTTTGAAACACTGGGGCGAAATTATTATTAACCATATGGTTTCGGACTCGATACGAGGAGTATCGCAAGCAAAGAAAGATGCTGTGATTGATAAATACGAACAAACGTATCGAACAGAAATTGAAGAATTAATCGCCCTTGGTAGTGACAGAAATGCTTTTGAAAAACGAATAAAAGACATAATTGCGGTTTTAAAGGGAGCAACTTCACGAAAATACTATATCGGCTCTTTTCCGTTTTTTAACACAACCAATAACCTTATTTACAATCTTATCCATTGTAGCGGTAGCGAGGTAGGGTTTAATTTATATAAAACAACTGCGTGGAAGGTGTTTGGGGGTAAATCATCAACAAAGAAAAGCAAAAATATAGACGGGCAATTATCATTTGGCATGGAATTTGAGATAGAACTCGCCTCTGATAATGACGAAAACTGTTACAGCGTTTCAGATATTGCTATTTATTTGAGTGCAACATATAAAGGTCAAACGGTTAAGCTAAGTGATATGTGGCAACATTTATATGAACACCCTGTGTTTCCTGTAGACGGCTACAAGAACGAGGTTAAAAAGTTGTTGAAAGACTTTTATAATGTTAGCACAACTAAAGATACGATTACATTTAATGATTGATATAAGAAAGGGGAGCGGCTATGAAAAAAGTTAAAAATTTCATAGAAAGAAAATCCTTGTTATACAAAACCGGCGTTGAGTACGGTGATTATACCCTTAATCACATTCAAGGGTGTTCGCATGGGTGCTTATATCCGTGTTATGCTTTTTTGTTGGCAAAGAGATTCGGGAAAGCTAAAACACACGAAGAATGGATTGAGCCAAAACTTGTTGCAAATGTTTTTGAAATATTAGAGAAAGAAATTCCGAAACTAAAATCTAAAATAGATTCTGTTCACCTTTGTTTTACAACAGACCCATTTATGTATGGTTACGATGAGATATGCGAAACAAGCCTTAAAATTATTTCGACCTTGAACGATGCGGGGATAAGATGCACTGCGCTTACGAAAGGGTTGCTTCCTTTGGAGTTAGCAGAGTTGTCAAATGAAAACGCATACGGTATAACTTTAATTTCGTTAGACGAAAAATATCGTGAAGAAAACGAAGCTGAAGCTGCACCATACGCCGATAGAATACAACGCTTATATGAGTTACACGAGCGTGGCTGTAAAACGTGGGTAAGTATTGAACCATATCCTACACCTAATATTATTGAACAGGATTTTGACGAAATACTTGAAACAATTTCTTTCGTAGACAAAATTATTTTTGGGCGGACGAATTATAACACGGCAGTATCTAAGCACAAAGGTTGTAAGACTTATTATAATGAGTTAAGCGAAACGGTTATCGAGTTTTGTACTAATAATAATATTGACTTTCATATAAAAGAGGGAACACAAACTTTAGAAAACGTTGCAAAAAGATGAAATGAAAATCGGGTCTGGGTGTCCCAGTTGCGGAGCAAATCCCTCGCCGCAGCGACCCAATAATGAAGCGGAGCGAAATGTCCTGTTTTGTAATGCCCATCAGGGCAGGGCGAAACGGGTATTGGGTGAAGTACACGAATAGGCTTGTAAGCTATAAAAGAATGAATCTTCGAAAATGTTTTCGACTTGCTGTATAACGTCCTCCCTTGTTACAACTTCAACCGCTGTAAGTGAGCGTTCATTAAGTGTAATATTCCG
>Ga0099364_10007989_pt1 | contig 14988 bp, 15 predicted proteins | sample TergutTh196P3_FD_73070 | JGI IMG/M metagenome (GOLD analysis project Ga0099364, IMG submission 73070) | Microcerotermes parvus P3 segment gut microbial communities from Pointe-Noire, Republic of the Congo - Th196 P3 | ecosystem: Host-associated > Arthropoda: Insects > Digestive system > Gut ... | reverse complement strand
GCGGCGGGCTGTAACAGCCCGCCGCGTTTTGTATCAATTGTAGGGGCGCGCATTGCGCGTCCGCCGCAGGGGGCTTTCTGCCCGGCAGGGCGCCCTGCCCTATCCGAATACCGCCAGCAGGAAACCCGCGGCGATCGCCGAGCCGATAACGCCCGCGACGTTCGGGCCCATGGCGTGCATCAGCAGGAAATTGGAGGGGTTGGCCTTTTGGCCCTCGACCTGCGACACGCGCGCCGCCATCGGGACCGCCGAAACGCCGGCCGAGCCGATGAGCGGGTTGATTTTTCCGCCGGTGGCCCAGTACATCAGCTTTCCGAACAGTGTGCCGCCGACCGTTGACAGCATGAAGGCGGACAGCCCGAGGAAGATGATCTTTAACGTGCTGGGGCTTAAAAAGCCGATATTGCCGCCGTCGGCGCCGGGGACGTAGCCGATGGCCGTCGCGCCCACCGTGACACCGAGGAATATCGTGACAATGTTTATCAGTGCGTTCTGCGCCACGTCGCTGAGGCGCTCGACCACGCCGGACTCGCGCATGAGATTGCCCAGCATGAGCATGCCCACAAGGGGCGCGACCGACGGGAGCAGCAGAACCGTAAAGAGCGTGACGGCGATGGGGAACAGTACCTTCTCGGTTTTCGACACCGGGCGGAGCTGTTCCATTTTTGTTTCGCGCTCTTTTTTAGTGGTGAACAGGCGCATTATGGGAGGCTGGATAAGCGGTATCAGCGCCATGTACGAATACGCCGCCACGGCTATGGCCCCCAGCAGATGGGGCGCCAGCTTAGAGGTCAGGTACAGCGCCGTCGGGCCGTCCGCGCCGCCGATAATGCCGATAGAGGCGGCTTCCTGTCCGGTAAACCCGAACACGACGGCAAGTATAAACGCGCAATACACGCCGAGCTGCGCCGCCGCGCCCAGAAGCATCGACGACGGGCGGGAGAGCATGGGGCCGAAATCCGTCATCGCCCCTATGCCAAGGAAAATCAGGCAGGGATACACCCCGAGCTTGACGCCCAGATACAGGATGTCCAGCAATCCGCCCTCTTTGAGTATTTGGGAATAGCTTATATTAGTCGCCTGATAGAACTCCATGTTCATAAGCCCGCCCAAAGGGAGGTTGGCTATCAGCATACCGAAGGATATGCACAGCAGGAGCAGCGGCTCGAACTGTCTGACGATCGCCAGATAGAGCAGCGCGCAGGCGATGAGGATCATGACGGCGTTTTCCCAGTGGACGAACAGGTTGGCGAAGCCCGACTCTTCCCAAAGGCTGCTTAATACGTTTCCAATGTTCATCTATGTCTCCCCCTTATGCCAGCGAAAGCAGCGGGGCGCCCGTATCGACCTTGGAGCCTTTGGCGACGGCGATCCCGGCGATCGTGCCGTCACGGGGAGCCACAATCTCGTTCTCCATCTTCATGGCCTCTAGTATAAGCAGCACCTGACCCTTTTTAACGGCGTCGCCGGCGGCCACGTTCACTTTGAGGATTGTTCCGGGCATCGGAGAGCTGATAGCCTCGCCGCTGAGCGCGGCAGCCGCAGGCGCGGGCGCCGGCGCGGCAGCAACGGGAGCGGGAGCGGCTGCAACGGGCGCCGCCGCGGGAGCGGGCTGCGCCGCTTCGGAGACATTGACCAGAATCGCTTCGCCGCGTTCGACCTCGACCTCGTAGACCTTGCCGTTTAATGTAACATCATATTTCATATTCGTTATTCCTCCTATTTTGTACGGATAGAGATAAAGCGCAGCTCGTTCAGCGGGGCTTTAAGCTCGTCGGCGATGATCGCCATAACCATCGCGGCGGATTTTTCGTCGGTGTCATAGAGATTGATCTCTCCCTGCGAGCCTTTCGCCGGAACCATTCCGGCCCGCGGCGCGGAAACGGGGGCAGGCGCGGCGGAGGAGGGCAGCAGCTCGGTGTGCTTTCCTTTGTCTATCGCTATGGCGGCCGCCGAGATCAGCTTTATTATAGCCATAAGGGAGACAAGCGCGGCAAACACAACAAGCATACCGATAAGCGATGTGCTGAGAGATTCGGGGACAGTAATCAGAAACATGGTCAGCCCACCTTTACAATGGAATATTTGACTTTATTCTGTTCTTTTTCGGCGCGCGCCGTAAAGAATTTACCCGCGATCTGCGGAAACATGGCGTATGTGAGGACATCCTCGTCGCTCTTTGCCATATCGGAGCATTCCTGTTTGAGCTTGTCAAACTCGGGCTGCAGCAAATCCGCGGGACGGCAGGTGACGGGTTCTTCATCGCCGATGATCTTTTTGCGGAATTCATCGCTTATGGGGGCGGGCGTTTTGCCGTACTCGCCCTTGACCATGGCCCTGAACTCTTTGGTCACGGTTTTGTACCGCTCGCCGTTGATAATGTTGAACGCGGCCTGTGAGCCCACAATCTGTGAGGTCGGCGTGACGAGCGGCGGATACCCCGACTCCTCGCGCACCCTCGGAACCTCTTTGAGGACATCGACAAACTGATCGGCTTTGCCGGCCTCTTTTAGCTGGGAGAGCAGATTTGAGAGCATTCCGCCCGGCACCTGATATATAAGTGCGTTTGCGTCGGCAGCCAGAATTGACTGATCAATAAGTCCGCTTTCAAGGTATTTCTTGCGGAGAAGCATGAAGTAATCTCTGACCTCGTTCAGAAGGATCAGGTCAAGCCCCGTATCGTAGCCGGTGCCCTGAAGGGCGGCGACCATTGATTCGGTCGGGGCGTGGGAGGTGCCGCCGGCCAGCGGCGACATCGACGTGTCAATCATTTCGGCGCCGCTCTCAATACCCTTCAGCAGGCACATTGAGGCGAGCCCCGAGGTGTAATGCGTGTGGATCTGAACGGGGAGCTTAACGGCCTCTTTAATGGCTTTAACAAGGCTGGCCGTTTTGTAAGGCGTGAGCAGGGCGGCCATATCCTTTATGCAGATGGAGTCGGCGCCTTCGGCCTCTATCTGTTTGCAGTAGCTGACAAAATACTCGTCGGTAAAAATCTCGCCGGTTGTGTAGGAGATGGCGACCTGGGCATGCGCGCCTTTTTCTTTTTTCGCGGCGGCAATCGAGCGCTTGAGGTTGCGTATGTCATTAAGGGCGTCAAAAATCCTGATGATGTCGATTCCGTTGGCAACGGATTTTTGCACAAAGTAGTCAAGCACATCGTCCGCGTAGTGGCGGTAGCCGAGCATGTTCTGCCCCCTGAAGAGCATTTGCAGCTTGGTATTCGGCATGTTTTTCTTGATCACCCGAAGCCTCTCCCAAGGGTCCTCGTTCAAAAAGCGTATGCAGGAGTCGAACGTCGCTCCGCCCCAGCACTCTACCGAGTGGAAGCCGACCTTGTCCATCAGCGGCAGGACAGGGAGCATTTCGTCCAGTGTCATGCGCGTTGCGAGAAGGGATTGGTGTGCGTCGCGGAGTACGGTTTCTGTCAATAGCACCTTTTGCATATAAAAACCTCCTATTGTGAAATAATTGCATTCAACGTTTATCCTAACATACCGGACGCGAAAAAGCTATTTATTTCTTGCCGCGGTCATATATTCGTGTGTTGTTACAAATAACTTTGAGGACAACGCGCCGGATTTCGTGCTTTATGACGAATCGACGGAAAAGTTTGCTTTAATATAAAAAACTGTGCTATAATTTCTAACAGTAAATAAAGAGGAAGTGTTATATGTGAAACTGCTATGGCGGCTGGCCCGCGCCGCGCTGAAATACAGGGGCCTTTACACAATCGCTATCCTGTCAACGTTTGCCCTGACTCTGGTTAACCTCGCCGCGCCGAGGGTGCTGTCCGAGATGACGCGCATGGCGCAGGACGGCTTCTCCGACTTGCGGCAGATAGGTGTGCTGACGGTTATACTTACGGGGCTTTATCTGCTGCGCGTACTGTTCAGGTTCCTGTCGAACTACCTGGCGCACAAGGCGGCGTGGAATCTGGTCGAGGATTTGCGCGTCAAGGTCTATAACAGGCTTCAAAGCCTTTCCATGAGCTTCTACCATGACAGGCAGACCGGCGAGCTGATGAGCCGCGTTATAAACGACTCGTCCACGCTGGAGGTTTTATACGCGCATATAATACCCGAAACGATAACGAATTTCGTGACCGTCGCCGGCGTTATCATTATATTAATGAATATAAATCCCGAGCTTGCGCTGTATACGTGCGTACCGGTGCCGTTTATCATCGCGGGCGGCATATGGTTCTCCAAAAAGGTGCGCCCCAATTTCCAGAAGGCGCAGAGCGCGATCGCCGGGGTAAACGCGAAGCTGCAGGATAACTTCTCGGGCATACGCGAGATACAGTCCTTCGGGCGCGAGGGCAGCGAGAGCGTTAACATCGCCTCCCGCGCGAGGGAGTATACCGGCGCGATTCTTTACGCGCTGAAGCTATCGGGATTTTTCCATCCAGCCGTTGAGTTCATGTCGGCCGCCGGCACGGTTATCGTCGTGGGCGTGGGCGGTGTTTTCGCGTACAGGGGGACGCTCACCGTACCGGACATCGTGGCGTTCCTGTTGTATCTCGCGCTGTTCTATACGCCCATATCGGGGCTGGCGCGGCTGCTGGAGGATATGCAGCACGCCTACGCGGGCGCGGAGCGCGTCATGCAGATGCTGGACATCGAGCAGGATATTAAAGACGCGCCGGACGCGAGGGACATAGGCGGCGTTAAGGGTTCGATAGAGTTCAGGGATGTGGAGTTCCATTACGCGAACGAGGTGCCGGTGCTTAAAAACGTCAGCTTCTCGTGCGAGGCGGGGCGGATGGTGGCGCTGGTGGGGCCGACGGGCGTCGGAAAGACCACGCTTACGCAGCTTATCAGCCGTTTCTACGATCCGACGGCGGGCACGGTCCATATTGACGGCGCCGATATAAAGACAGTCACGCTTGAATCGCTGAGGAGAAATATCGCGCCGGTGCTTCAGGACACATATCTGTTCAACGGCACGATCGCCGAAAATATCGCGTATTCCATGTACGACGCGCCGATGGAGGCGATAGTCGAGGCCGCGAAAGCGGCGCGGATACACGAGAGCATACTGGGGATGCCGGACGGATACCGGACGCAGGTCGGCGAGCGCGGGCTGCGGCTTTCCGGCGGGCAGAAGCAGCGGGTCGCCATAGCAAGGGCGATTCTGCGGCGCTCCCCTATTATTATTCTCGACGAGGCCACGGCGTCGGTGGACACCGAAACCGAAAGGGAGATACAGGCGGCGATAAACGAGCTGGCCAAACGGTGTACTATTGTAGCCATCGCGCACAGGCTTTCCACGATACGGCTGGCGGATTTGATACTGGTGCTGGAGGAGGGCGAGATAGTGCAGAGGGGCACGCATGAAGAGCTTATAAATCAGGAGGGGCTGTATAAACGGCTGACCGAATCGCAGGGCGGCGCGTAGGTGTCTGAAAAACGATACAAAAAATATGTAAAATTTTTATATAATTTTTGTTGACTTCTGTGTTACGCTTTGATATAGTGTAATGCAAATAGTTACAAAAGGAGGAGTATCATGTTAAGTCTTGATACAATTAAGCAGATCAAGCAGTCAAACGTAAGCAAGGACGCGGAGAAAACCAAAGCGAGGATCAAAGAGGAGTTTACAGCCGCGCCCAAAGACATAAAGGCCGCCATCATAGGCCGTACCACACAGAACCGCAACACCATATACCGGGCTATCCATACCGGCAGCGCCTCCGGCAGAATTATTCTCGCGTTCGCGGAAACGCTGGACATCTCGCCGTTTTACTTCACCGGCGCTATCGACGAAAAGGAAGCGTGTACGGAAAAGGCCGTTAAAAACTTCCTGTCGGAATACGGCTACAAGAAGCTGGCGCCGAAGCCCGAAAAGAAGGTCAGGAAGCAGCCTGAAAAGCCCGCGGAGAGCGAGAGTGAGAGCATCCCGCCGGCGATCACCGCCGAAGCGCATCCGACGGTATTCCGCGTGTCAATCAATGAGTCTGATAAGATGCGCTCAATGGTTGACGAGCTTGACCTCGCCAGCGCGTCGCAGCTGCTTGAAGCGCTGTTCATACGCGCCAAAGCGGGCGGCAACGCCGAGCAGCTGTGCGAGATCGTAAAATACTGCCTGCTGGCATAAATCAACATTCACAAAGAGGGCGCGGTGACGGCACCGCGCCCTTTACGCGTCCCCCGTTATAAGCTCCAGCTCGCGGAGCTTCACCGCGTTTTTGTAAACGCTCAGCATGTACAGCGTTCCGGCGGCGAGCGGGCCGAACGCGAAACGCCCGTTTTCATCGGTGAACATCTGGGATGAAGGCGCCGCCTCCTCCGGGCCGCGGCCCGTTTCAAACAGCAGAACAAGCGCGCCGGACACGGGCAGTCCGTCCTCTGTTCTGACAACGCCGTATACGGCGGAGCGCGCGTCGGGGACCAGCTCAACCTGAGCCTCGACGCGCTCGTTCACGCCGGGGCGTATATAAAAATTCACGTTCAAAATAATCTCTCCCTGATAATGACGGCGCGATGAGGATACCGCGCCCTACGGTAATTTATGTGGATATACATTTTATTGTGCAATGTGTACAAACTATTTCTAAATATTGGGTTTTTTTTCTGAATTGACACAATAGGGCGAAAGAGATAGAATTAGGTATAACGAAAGCCCATCATTGACTATGGAGGATTATAGCCTATGACCGGCTCGCAGAAACGCGTTGAACAGATAACCTCGCGTGATAAGGATTTCGCGCAATGGTATACCGATGTGGTCAAGAAAGCGGGGCTTATAGATTATTCGGGAGTTAAGGGGTGCGTTATACTGCGCCCCTATGCCTATGCCGTCTGGGAGAATATCCAGAAGGTGCTGGACGGCATGTTCAAGCAGACGGGACATGAGAATGTGTATATGCCGCTGCTGATCCCCGAGTCGCTTTTGCAGAAGGAAAAGGAGCTTATCGAGGGCTTTGCGCCGGAGGTGGCGTGGGTGACGCACGGCGGCGCCGAGGAGCTGAGCGAGCGCCTTTGCATACGTCCGACCAGCGAAACGCTGTTTTGTGAGCATTACCACAACACGGTGCATTCGTGGCGCGACCTGCCTAAGCTGTATAACCAGTGGTGCAGCGTGGTGCGCTGGGAGAAGACCACACGCCCGTTCCTCAGGCACAGGGAGTTTTTGTGGCAGGAGGGGCATACCGTACACGCGACCGCCGACGAGGCGATTGAGGAGACCGTGGCGATACTGGAAACTTACGCGGAGCTGTGCGAAAAATATTTGGCGATGCCCGTCATCAAGGGGCCCAAGACGAAAAACGAAACGTTTCCGGGCGCGGCCGTGACATACGCCGTCGAGTGCATGATGCACGACGGGCGCGGGCTTCAGGCCGGCACCTCGCATTATTTCGGCGACATATTCGCCAAGGCGTTTGACATAGAATTTACAGACAAGGATAACACTCAGAAGCACCCGTTCCAGACGTCGTGGGGCGTTTCGACGCGGCTGATCGGCGGCATTATAATGGTCCACGGCGACGACTCGGGGCTGATACTTCCCCCGCGCATCGCGCCGACGCAGCTGGTGATCGTGCCGATCTCCATGCACAAGGAGGGCGTTTTAGACGCCGCGAAGGATATAAAAACACGTTTGCTGACGGCCGGCATACGCGCCAGCATGGACATGTCCGACCAGAGCCCGGGCTGGAAATTCGCCGAGTATGAGATGAAGGGCGTGGCGCTCAGGCTGGAGATCGGGCCGCGCGACCTCGCGGAGAAGATGTGCGTTATAGTGCGCCGCGACACGGGCGAGAAGCTGCACGTCGCGCTGAACGGGCTGGAGAAGGAGATAGCGAGGCTCTTGGATATGGTTCACGACGAGCTTCTGGAGCGCGCACGCAAGAATCTGGCGGCGCGGACGTTCGACGCGACGGGGCTTGACGAGATGAAAGCAAAGCTGGAGAAAAAGATCGGGTTTGCGCGCGCGATGTGGTGCGGAAACGCCGGATGTGAACAGGAGATAAACGAAAAGACGTCCATGCGCGCGCGCTGCGTACCGTTTGAGCAGGAGAAAATCGCCGACACATGCGTATGCTGCGGGTCGCCCGCCGAGAAGATGGTGATTTTCGGGCTGCAATATTAGGGGGCTGTATTATGAAACGCATAATCTGCAAAAACTACGACGAGATGAGCAGGCTCGGCTCTTACGTCTGCGCCGAGCAGGTATGGCGCAAGCCCAACAGCGTGCTGGGCTTCGCTACCGGCAGCACGCCGATGGGCATGTACAAATGTCTTGTGGATATGTACAAGGGCGGCATGGTGGATTTTTCGGGGATCACCGCGTTTAACCTTGACGAATACTATCCGATGAGCAAGTCGCATGAGCAGAGCTATGATTATTACATGTGGGACCGGTTTTTTGCGCACATAAACGTGAAGCGCGAGAACGTCAACCTGCCGAACGGCGGCGCGTCGGACCCGCAGAAAGCGTGCGAGGAATATGAGAACAAGATAAGGCTGTGCGGCGGAATTGACCTCCAGCTGCTGGGCATCGGCAACAACGGGCATATCGCGTTCAACGAGCCCGGCGACAGCCTGCGTGTACGCACGCATGTCACCGAGCTGACCGAGAATACAATCGCGGCCAACGCCAGATTCTTTGAGTGCCGCGACGACGTGCCGCGCAGGGCGCTTTCGATGGGTATGGGCTCGATTATGCAGGCGCGGCGCATACTGATGCTTATATCCGGCAAAAGCAAGGCGCCGGTGGTGAAGCAGATGTTTTCGGGCGTCGTCACGCCGCAGATACCGGCGTCTGTTTTGCAGCTGCACAACGACGTGGTGGTGTTGCTGGACGAGGCCGCGGCAAGCGGGTTGTAACATCATGGGCGCATAAACAATAAACGGCCGGGCGCTTAAAGCCCGGCTATAATTTTTTATGTAATATTTTCGCGGATCGTTCGTATTAACAGGTGCAGGCTTGCAGTGAGGGGTGAAAAGGTTGGAGGAGGTGTGCATGGAACGGCGGATAATGCCTCGGGAATCGCTTGAGGCAAGATATGAGCAGTACTACAAACGGCTGTATAACTACTTCTATTTCCGCGCGGGCAGCCACCACGACGCGGAGGATCTGGTTGAAACCGTCTTTGAGAAGGTCGTCGAAAACTATCCCGCTTACGACGCCGGAAAGGCACCCTTCGACGTGTGGATATTCACAATAGCGCGGAACAGCCTCATCGACTTCACCCGTAAGACGCAAACAGCCGAACTCCCCGAGGACGCGCGCGCGGATTCAAACCCCGAGCGGGAGGTGCTGGAGAGCGAGCGCGACAGGGCTCTGGCGGACGCGGTGGCCGAGCTGCCGGAAAGGGAGCAGAGCGCGCTGGCCATGAAGTATTTCGCGCGGCTCAAAAACAAGGAAATAGCCCGTATTCTGGGCTGTTCGGGAGTGAATACCGGCGTTATTCTGCACCGCGCGCTGAAGAAGCTGCGCGTGATATTAACTGAAAAAGGAGTGTCGCCCTATGAATAAACTGGAGAAAATGCTTTACGAAGCCGACCCGTCGGCTAACGCCCCGGGGAAATGCGCGGCTTTGGCGAGGCTTGAGGCGGTCGATATACCGCGCCGCAAGGCCGGACGGCTGAGGCCCGCGCTCGCCGCCGCGTGCGTGTGCCTGTTACTGGCCGGAGCCGTCGGCACCGGAGCCGCGCAGGCCGCGTTTGAGTATATCAGGGAGGTTTTCTTTACCAAGGAGGTCGTCGTGCCGGAGGAGATAGAAGGCCCGTTCGAGTTCATTTCGTCCGCTGAGGCTAGTGCGCGCCAATGTGGTGAAATAGAATCAAGACAAGTTAAAACAGTTGAGATGAGTCCCGAGGAAGCAAAAGCTAAGTTCAGCACGCCGTTTATGCTGCCGGAAATTCTACCGGAGGGGATGTATCTTGATATGATTAAAGTTTATGCGGACTCCGAATACTCGCATGACGGTCGAAATGTATTTGTTTATTACAGCAATGATAACAATAAGTATGGATATCCAATGATGCTCTTTATAATCGCCAGATTGGATTGGGAGTATGATACCCTGAATATTACAGAATTTCAATGGATTACAGATGAAAAGAACATTACCAAGTATATAACGGCGGACGGAACGGAGGTTTATTCGTTCTTAAACAGAGAAGATCACCAAATAAAAATATCCTTCGTAAAAGATAATTTCGGCTACACATTTTCCCTAAGACCTGAAGAGCCGCTGACGGACGAGGAGCTTATCGCCATGGTGGATTCTATGAGGTAGCCGCAGACGGGACGCCCGGGTGTGCGTCCCCTACGAAAGCAATAACGCGCCGAGCAATCCCGCCGTGAGTATCACCCACGCGGGATTGACTTTTTTTATGACCAGGCCGCAGGAGATAAGCGCGACAGCCCATGTCCAAGCATCCGTAAGCGACGCCGCGCCCATGCCCCATACGGCGGCCAGAATAAGCGCGGGCACAACGGGGCGTATGCCGCTCAGGGCGGAGCTTACCAGCGCCGACTCCTTGAACTTGAAGAAGTAATGCGACACCAGCGCGGTTATCACAAACGACGGCGTCATCACGCCCAGCGTCGCCGCCGCCGCGCCCCAGACGCCCGCCAGCTTCATGCCGGCGAACGTGGCGGCGTTGACCGCGAACGGGCCGGGCGTCATCTGCGAGATCGCCACCATGTCGATAGTCTCCTGAAGCGTCATAAGCCCGCGGTCCGTGAGGATGCGCTGCATGACGGGCAACATGGCCATGCCGCCGCCGAACGTCAGAAACCCGATCTGGGCGAAAATAATAAACAGCTCTAATAATACGCTCATTTGATTCTTTTCGTCACGGCGCGGCGCGCAAGCCCCGCGGCCATACCGCCGAGTATGATCCACACCGGATTCACGGACAGAAGTGTAAGCGGCAGCGCCAGCGCGAACAGGCGCCAGCCCCACCTGTCGTTCAGGGTGGTTTTGCCCAGCTTGAATACGGTCGCCGCCAGCGTTCCGGCGACGGCGGCGCGGACGCCGGCCATCGCGCCCGCTATATATCGGTTCTCTATAAACGCCTGATAGCCGAGCGTTACGAAAATAAGCGCCAGAAACGACGGCAGCGTCGAGCCCAGCGCCGCCACAAACGCGCATTTGCGGCCGCCCAGCCTGTAGCCCGTCAGCATCGACGCGTTTACCGCCACGACGCCGGGCAGCGACTGCGCCACCGCGAATATGTCCGTTATCTCCTCGGGCTTCAGCCATTTACAGCGCTCGGCGAACTCCGCCGACATCTGGGGCAGCATGGCATAGCCGCCGCCGAACGTGAACAGCCCTATTTTGAACATGACGCGGAAAACGCGCAAATAATCGCGGAGTTTGAGGCTGTCCGGCATCGGTCAGTTACCGCCTTTATAGTAATTTATCAAGCAGCCCGCCAAAAGCGTGTCGCGTTCGGTTTCAGTCAGATCCGGCAGTTTGAGTGTGAACGGGCTGCCGTTATGCAGCGCCTCTATCTCCGTCCGCCCTGCTTTGACGGCCTCTCGGATACCCCTCACGGTGATCTTGTCGCCCGCGTCCCACGGTATGGCGTCGAAATCGTCGCAGATAAACGGCAGGATGCCCCAGTTTATCAGGTTGCTCCTGTATCTGCGCGTGGCGTATTCGGCGGCGATGTTCGCCAGCCCGCCCAGCACGCGCTGGCACGACGCGGCCTGTTCGCGCGCGGAGCCGTCGCCGGGTTTCCGCGCGACTATAACACTGCCGCCCTTGCCGCCTATTTGCTTTTTTATCTCCTTGGCGCGCGCCACATACGCGGGCTCGCGGCGCGAGAGCGTAAACTCGGCGAGATGGTGCGGGTTGGAGCGGTATGAGGACGTTTCGCCGGAGGGTATAAGCTCGTCGGTCGTCGTCACCTCGTCCAGCAGCACGGCGGCGACCGTCAGCTCTATATCGTCCGGCAGCGGTATCTGCGCGGGCCAGTCGGCGATACCGGGGCCGAACCGCAGCCCGGCGCTTGCGTCCGGCTTGCCGCAGCCGTAATAGACGCGCTTTTCATACGGGGTATGGTCGTACGCGTAAGGCGCGGAGATCTCCTTTATATCGGGAAGCTCGTCGGCGGCGGTCAGCACCCCGCCGTTACGGGCGGTGGCGGCGATGGAGCGCGCGTCCATCAGCGCGACGAACGCCTCCTGCCCGCTCGCGGGCTTGCTGCCCTCCCTGTTGGGGAAGTTGCGCGTCGCGTGGCGTATGGACAGGCCCTTGTTCACCGGCACGTCGCCCGCGCCGAAGCACGGCCCGCAGAACGCCGTGCGTACCGTGACGCCCGCCGCCATAAGACGCGCGGCGGTCCCGTCGCGGGTGAGCGCCATCGCCATCGGCTGTGACGACGGGTAGACGGAAAGCTCGAAAATGCCGTTGCCCACGGCGCCGTTTTTGAGTATCTCCGCCGCGTTTTGTATGCTTCCGAACAGCCCTCCGGCGCATCCGCCGATTATGCCCTGCTGCACGCGGACTTTGCCGCCGTCAACGATACCGGCAAGCGAAATATCCGCCAATATATCGCGGGCGTTTTTCTTAAACTCCCTGACAGTATGCACGTTGGAGGGGTGGAACGGCAGGGCGATCATCGGCTCGATTTTTGAGAGATCAAGCTCTATCACGCCGTCGTAATACGCGCCGTCGTCCGGCGCGAGCCGCTTATAGCCGTCCTCGCGCCCGTGCAGCGCCAGCCACTCGCGGACAACCTCATCGGTCTGCCAGACGGACGACAGGCATGTCGTTTCCGTGGTCATCACGTCGATGCCGCTGCGGGTGTCCATATCCAGGTGTTTAATGCCGTCGCCGATGAATTCCAGTATACAGTTTTTCACAAGGCCCTTGGGGAACACCTCCCCTATCAGCTTCAGCGCGATGTCCTGAGCGCCCACGCCGTCCGCCCTCCTGCCCGTGACGTGAACCGCCCAGACCGGCGGCGGGGCCAGATCGTATGTGCGCCCCAGCAGCTGTTTGACGATCTCGGGGCCGCCCTCGCCTATCGCCAGTGTGCCGAACGGGCCGTAGCGCGTGTGGCTGTCGGAGGCGAGAATCATTTTGCCCGACGCGGCATAGCGCTCGCGCATGTATTGGTGTATGACCGCCATATGCGCGGGCACGAACTCGCCGCCGTAGCGCCGCGCCGCGCTCAGCCCGAACGCGTGGTCGTCGGCGTTTATCGTGCCGCCCACGGCGCACAGCGAGTTGTGGCAGTTGGTAAGCACATACGGCACTGGGAACCGTTCAAGCCCGGACGCGCGCGCGGTCTGGATAATGCCCACGTATGTTATATCATGCGACGCCAGCGCGTCGAACTTAACGCGGAAATCGCCGCCGGAGCTGTGCGCCTTTAGTATCTTGTACGCCATGGTGAGCTTGCGCGCGGTTTCAGGCGCGCCGCCGATTTGGACAAATTTGCCGCCTTGGTAATAAGCCGCTGGGTGTATCATAGAATCTCACTCTCCTCTTCGGGCTATTATACCACAATGCCTGACGGGTTTCAACATTGACATAACGGCCTCAGCAGTGTATAATTGCTTGGGTATCTGTGTGCGGAATTACATAAGAATCGGAGAGAGCTTTTATGTTAACCGCATGTGAAGGAGGTGAAGCTGTGAAACGCGATTTGCACGAATCGTGGGCACGTTTTAAGCGCCTGATAACCTCGCGGATCGTCGCGGGGCCGCTTATAGCGGCTGTGTTTATGTTCACGGCTATCAACTTTCTTTCGATGCGCAACCACTATATCATCATCGACGGCGGCAATGTAATCATCCACACTACATATGAGAACAATGTGTTTACCGCGCTTGTGCAGGCAGGCGTTAATATTAACAATACCGATCTGGTCTCCGTGCCCGAGGTGAACGCGGGCGGCGGCTTCGCTGAAATCGTTATCGAGCGCATGTCCTATGCCACAGTGTATGCCGACGGGAAAACAATCAGGCTTATGACGCGCGGCGAGTCCGTTTCGTATATGCTCGAGCGCGCGGGCGTGAAAATGCGCCCGTCAGACATCGTGGAGCCGGCCGCCAGCACGCCCTCGTATGACGGGATGGAGATAACCGTGACGCGCTATGACACAACGCTGCGGCACGAAAACAGCGCGATACCGTTCGAGGAGCTGCGGCACGAAAACAGACGGATCCCCAAGGACACCGAAAACGTAATTCAGGAGGGCGTCGAGGGCGTCACCGAGTCGGTGTACCAGCTGAACTATGTCAACGGGCAGCTCGTCGGCGAGGAGTATATCGGGTCGAGGGTGCTGAGAGAGCCTACCGCGCGTATCGTCGAATACGGCAGCGCCGGAACCGTTGTCGTGGACGGGGTCATGTATACATACACCCAGATACTCGACGTAACCGCCACCGCGTACTCGGCGGAGGGGCGACCGGCCGCGCGCACCGCTACCGGCACGATCCCGAGGGTCGGCGCGATCGCTGTGGACCCGAAGGTCATACCGCTGGGCAGCAGGGTCTATGTCGAGGGCGCAAACGGCCGCTGGGTCTATGGTATCGCCACCTGCGAGGACACGGGCGGCGTTATCAAGGGGAATATTATCGACCTGTATTTCAACACTGTTGCCGAGTGCTGGGCGTTCGGGCGCAGACGGGCGACTGTGTATATTTTGGAATGAAAAATTGGAATGAAAACACCCGGCCCTGCGGGGCCACCCGCCCGTTCGTAGGGCGTGACGCCCTCGGCACGCCGTGTTTCGCGCCGTAAATCCCACGCCGTATATAACGCGACGGGACGCCGGGGGCGTCGTCCCCTACAGACGGCGGGGGACATTTCACACGGGCGGCAGGTTGCCGCCCCTACACACGCCGTGGCACGTTTTACACGGCGCGATGAGGACATCGCGCCGTACGAACACGCCGTCGCGTTCCGTAAAAAAACATTGCATTTCCGTTACGGTTGTGGTATAATGGCGGAGAATAATTATTGTAGGGGCGGCAACCTGCCGCCCGCGTCGGGAGGATTTTACATATGAAACG
>Ga0099364_10007988_pt1 | contig 14991 bp, 12 predicted proteins | sample TergutTh196P3_FD_73070 | JGI IMG/M metagenome (GOLD analysis project Ga0099364, IMG submission 73070) | Microcerotermes parvus P3 segment gut microbial communities from Pointe-Noire, Republic of the Congo - Th196 P3 | ecosystem: Host-associated > Arthropoda: Insects > Digestive system > Gut ... | reverse complement strand
GCCCCGCCGCCTGCGCTGTATCTTGAAATACATATGAAGTTGTCTGGTATATCGGAACTGCCCGCGCTCCTGTTTCAGAATCAGGCCGTTCCTGACCGGCGTGCAGCTGCAAGGTTTCAAATTTGTAATTTTTCATGGGTTTTCCTCTTTTCTTTTATTTATATTTTATAAAATTTATTTACATAACCTTAACCGCGCGGTTGAGCGAAAAAGAATAGATATAGGCTCCTCCGAGCTGTTTTTTTGTAATTTCCGCCGCCGCCGCACAGTAATAATCGAGCTGTCGTTTATGGCGGGTTATAAGAATTTGTTCGTTTTCTGCCGGTTTTAAATAATCTGTTTTAAAATCCACAACATAAATTTTACCTTCAAAATCTTCAAAAAACAAGTCCACCGAACCCTGAATAAGCGTATATTCTCCGGATAAATCGGCGCCGGCGGGTATATCCGCTGAAAGTTCAGGCGATACCGGAACTTTTAATAAAAATGGGGTTTCGCGGTAAATATACGCGGCGGTTTTTATATTTGAATATAAATCGGATGCAAAAAATTTGTCCGCCGCCTCAAAATCAATCCTGTCATGCTGCGCCTCGGTTAAAAACCCGCTTTCAAGCAGTTTGGCGGCTTCTTCCTTTGCGCCGAAAAGAGCGGCATATTCATAATCCGCAAACTGCATAAATATATGCGCCGCAGTGCCTTTCAGCGCCGCTTTATTCTCGGTTTCTTCCTCTAAAAAGCGCGGAAGCGGCTGCATTTCAGGCTCGTTCCCGGTTGAGTTGAGCAGCTCCGAAACCGCGATTTTAACGGGGATTTTCGCGAGAAAATCTTTTTTATATTTAAAATCATACATATTTTTAATCAGCTGCTCATATTCGCTCAGCCGCCGCTGTTCTTCGGCGGTTAAATCAACTGCTTCCGTTTTTTCCGGCTCTTGGTCTTCCGGCTGTTTTATTGAAATGCTGTTTTTAATCAGTTTTTTTAAAGTATACCCATCGATCAGATTTATATCGAACTCAATGCCGGATTTATTTGAGCCGTCCGGGTTTAAAAGGATTGCGGCAAGCCATTTTAAGGTTGAATCGGCTTTATAAACAAGGGATTTTAAAGAAAACGAATCCTGCGGCGTGCTTGTGTTTTTCGAAAGGAAACCGCTGACATCGTCAACGCTGCCTATAATGATCAATTTTTCGATTGCGCGGGTCAGCGCAACGTATAAAATACGGGCTTCCTCACTTTTGGCGTCTTTTTTTATTTTTTCCGCGCATAATTTTTTCATCGGTGTTTTTTCATAACCGATCTCGTCTTTGTATTTTAAATTAAAATACAACTGTTCTTCGTTTACAACCAAATCCTGTATATAATCGTTTCTGCTGAACTTTTGACCGACGGAAGCGAAAATACACACGGGAAACTCCAGCCCTTTTGATTTATGTACGCTCATAATACGCACAGCGCCCGAATTTTCGGCTCCTGTTTTGGCTTTTTCAAAATCCCTGTTCTGAGCTTCCGCATCGTTTAAATAATTTAAAAATCCATACAGACCGCGGAAAGCGGCAGCTTCGAATCTTCGCGCATATTCATATAATAAATTCAAGTTTGCCCTGCGTTCCGCCGCTAAATTTTCACGTGAAATTTTGCTTATTATATCTGTCTGCCCATACAGATACCAAATAAATTTGTCCACCGGAAGAATGCGCGATTTTGCGCGCCAGACCGTTAATTTAACCAAAAAATCCGCGCATTTTTCTTTTAGCGGCGGCAAATCCCCGTTTTCGGCATATGCTCTGACATATGAAAACAAAGGGGCGGCATACTTGTTAATTCCGGAGTTTTCGGTGTTGTTTATGCCTTTTGTCTTTTTTATATATATCAAATCATCAAGACTGAAGCCGAAAACGGGGCTTTTTAAAACCCCTGCCAAATCTGTATCCCTCGCCGGATTGTCTATAACCCGCAGCAGCGAGAGCACAAGCATAACCTCCGCTCTGTTCAAAAAACCTTTTGACTTGTCGGTGTAACACATAATATTATATTTTTTAAGGGTTTCGGCGAACGTTTCAGCATGTGTATAATCACGCATCAATATGGTCACGTCGCTGTGTTTTATTTTTACGCCGTTTTTCAGCCTGCCGTTTTCAAGCAGATTTTTTACGGTAAGCGCCGTATATTCGGCTTCAGCCGAAACAATTCCTTCAAGCTGCCGCTCCGCGGATTCAATTTCGCCGTTGTCTTTTTTTTCGGCTTTTTCAACAATCGCAAAACTGACGTCCGCTGTTGTTTTATCAAGTTCTTCCCCTTCGGAAACTTTTGCGCTTTCCAAAACCTCGCCGCCGGAGTAATCGATGCCGCCGAGGCTCTGTGAGAATAAATTTTTAAAGATGTGGTTTATAAAGTTTATAATGCAGGGGCTGCTTCTGAAATTTTGTCTGAGATATATTTTACGCGGGAGCGAACTGTTTACGTTGGTTTCGGAAAACTCTCCGAACAGCTGCGAATATCCTGTGAATATATGCGGTTTTGCCCCCCTGAACGAATATATGCTCTGTTTTGTGTCGCCTACCATAAATCTGTTGCCGTTTTCGCACGCCTTGTTTTCCGTAGATATAACTTTAAAAATCATATCCTGAATTTTATTGGTGTCCTGGTATTCGTCAATATAAATTTCACGGTAAGTTTCTTTTAAACGGAGGGCTAAATCGGTGGGTTGAACCTCTCCGTTTTCAGCTGTTTCTGCCACAAGCAATTCCAGCGCGAACCGTTCAAGATCCGAAAATTCAAAGGATTTCAGACGTTTTTTTTCGGCTGTGAATCTATCGTCAAAAGCGGTCAAAAAATCTTTTAATACTTCGAGGATTTTTTCATAAGCCAGCGCGAATCTTTTCAGCTCTTCAAAATCATGCGCAAAAATCTCACGTATATTTTCAAGCTCTTCTTTTAAAATGCCGTAACGCGCATCCAAATAATTTTTAAGTTCGGCTTCGCGGTTTTCGGTCAGACGGTGAGAAGTTATTCTTACATTTTCATAAACGGCGCACAACTCGTAAATATTATTATAACTGCCCCCGTCGGCCAGACTTAAAAACCGGGCGAAAAAACCGCGCAGAGCCAAAAACGCGCCGGAGTATTTTTTTTCGAGCTTTTCGCTTGTTTTTATTATGCTGAGCGAGTTTTCAATTTCTTCGAGCGCGAGTGTTATTTTCGCCTGAAAATGATTTTTTATTGAAATTCCGAACCCGGTTTCGTTAAAATTATCGAAGTTATTTATTTCCCGCATAAATGCCGTTTGTTCATCAAACAGCGCGAAGGGTTCGGCGCGGTTTATAATTTTATTGTAGATTTTGAAGATGACAGTATATATATTTTCATCATCACGCGAATTGATAAAATTTTCAAGGGCGAAAATAAAGTCGGAATAATCAAAAGGTTTACCCTCATAAATTCCGCTTTCGGCATCATAATAATCGTCAAGGAGTTTATCGAGAAGCCCGCGTTTGAGCAGCTCTGTTTCGTTTTCGTCCGCAAGCCTGAAATTTACGGGGATTCCGAGTTTTTCAAAATTGGACCTTACCAAATCATAGCAGAATGAGTGTATAGTGCTGATACTTGCGCGCCCGAGCAGGATTTGCTGCCGTTTTAAGTGCGTGTTGTTGATATTTGCGGCTATTTCGGCGCTTAAAGCGCGTGCGATTTTATTTTTTAAATCGTTGGCTGAAGCGCGGGTGAAAGTGACGACAAGAAAATCGGTTATATTATACTCGCCGCATATTTTTTTTATGATGCGCTCCGTTAAAACCGATGTTTTGCCGCTTCCCGCACCCGCCGCCACAAGCAGCGTGCCGTTCTGCGCGTTTACCGCATTTTGCTGAGCTTTGGTAAATTCCATAATTATTTTAAAAAACCTCTTGCAATTTTGTTTTGATTGTGATATAATAATTCAAAAAAAACTTTTTTGCGGGTGTGTCGGAATGGCAGACGAGGAGGTCTCAAACACCTTTGGGTAAAACCGTGCGGGTTCAAGTCCCGCCACCCGCACCAAGATAACACGACACCTTTGATAGAAAGTCAAAGGGTTGAAATACCTCCGTTTATCGGGGGTATTCTGCTCCCTCACAGCGCAGTTCTCCGGCATAAAAATTGTTCGTGAGCTCTGCGCCTTTTGCGTCCGGCGCAACATACGCGTGAACACGCTTTGTCACATTTCCCGCCCTGTCTGTGTCGCCCTGCTGAAAATACGAGTTGTAAACTTGAATCTTCCCGCCGTTAACTTTTAGCACAGGATTGCCCATGTTTACTATATTAGCTTGCTGCAATCGCACAACGCCGCTGTTTACCACGACAGAGTTATCAACATTGCCCCAAAACGCGCTGTTATACAACGCAAGTTCCGCGTCGTCATGCACTTTCCCCGGATTATCAAAACCGCCCATCAGCACATAAGCTTTATAATCTGAATAAAGCGTGACAAGTTCAGAGTTTATCATCGTAATGCGCGTGTTCGCGTCCGCGTCCTCGACGAACAAGCCGAATGTGCTCCCGTCTGTGCCGTGACCGATCACAATCAATTCTTGCGGATTATTGCCCGTTATCTCATCTCTTAGAAAGTGAATACCGTTCTTAGAGCCGAAGACAAAATTAAAGAAAATAGTCTGATTTTTCACGTCCCCGAACTTCAGCGCGCTGTAATTTTCGCGCTGAAATCTAAACAAGCCCGTGCTTGGATAGCCCTGCGAACTCGGCAGTCTTGAGCCGTAATGCGGATTAAACTGCACGTTGCGTATGAATCCGCCGTCTGCGCCGCCGCCGACCCAGATTCCCGCCCTGGCAAGCGAGCCGCCGAGATACTCGACATAATGCCTGTCAGTGTTATAAGACGCAAGGTCAACGCCTTTGTCCGCGTTGGGCAGCGTTATATTTATAATATAAACGTCCGCGCCTTGCCCCTGTATCAAGAACGGGCATGGGAGAAACGCTTCGTCGGCCGGTATATCTATAGAAATATTGCCGGTTTTCTGCCCAAGCTGAACAATCGTCAAGCCACGGATTCCCGCGCCGCTTTTTAGCTGTATAAGCGGCGGTAAGTCTGGATTTCCCGCGCCGTAGTTTGTGAATATAGCTGAACCGCCGCTTTGCGTATGGTGCTGAACGTCCCATGTGCCGCGCAGTTCAACGCCCGACGGGATAATAACAGGCTTGTTCAGCAGATATCTGCCGCCGGGCAGATAAACTGTACCGCCGCCCGCACTCGCGAGCAAGTCAAGCGCGGCCTGTATTTCAGCCGCAATGCAAACCGCCGGCATGTCACTATCTCCCGTTGCACGCGGCAAATCGGCGCGTATTATTTTATTAGTCGCCGCACGCGGCTGTACGGCTATATCAGTTACAAGATTGCGCGGCATCGGCTTCGCGACATCTTTTTCACTCTGCGAAAGCACAGTCGAACCGCCGTTAAATCTTAGCTCTGCGTCCGGGTTACAGCACTCGAATGATACTACTCCGCCGCTTCCCGTGCAGATAATAGGGCCGTGAAAATCAACGCTGTTAAATTGTATGCTCGTATTAAAAAGCGGACCGATATTAACAGCTGTGTCACCGGAGAAACGCGAGTCAGAGAAGAGCAAGCCGTAAGGATTGACAGATTCAGCTTCGAACCCGGTTGCGCAGTTTTCTATGTTAATCCTGTAAAACTGCGCGTTCGGCGCATCCCTGAATCCCGGCTCGCACCCGACCCACATGCCCGTTTTACAGCCGCTGATTGTCAAGTCTGATACATACTCCCAGTCAGAACGGTGCATTTTAAATCCGGTCGCGTTTGATTTTGTATAAGCTTCTAAATCTTCGAGTACAGGCGCATTCGCAAGCCCCGATTTCGCCCAGTATTCAGCAGAAATCTTCAGGTTTTCGATACGCCCGATATCTGTGCAGATATGTATCTCGATTCCCGTGCTTAGCGCGGTTATATAACTGTTGACTAAATAGTGCAGTTCAGCAGGCGCGGCGTAGAATCCGTTATAAGAATTAACAAGCGTCACGTTTTCGATTGTCGCGCTGTCGCCGCCGATTTGATATAATGTCCACGGGTACGGCTTTACATCGTCGATAGATTGTTCGGGATACCAGATTGAAAGATTTGTAACGCCCGTGCCGTCGTGCATTTGAATAAATCTGTCGGCAATGCTTGTCTTAGTAGTGCGCAGCGCGTTGCCCGCCTGAACGTCGCGCCGGTCTGAAGCGATATATCCGTCCGCGTTCGGCGAACCTTTGCCGGCGCGCACTTCAAGAATCGTGCCTGAAACTCTCCCGTAACCTTCAGGATTTGCCCAATCGCCGCGCAGCTGAACGCTCGGCGGCAGATTCAGCACGTACTCATAATCGTGCCATTCATAGACAGGCTCAGGATTTTCACGCGTACCGTTATCGCGCAAAGTAACGCGTTTCGCGCCGGTGGCAGTTGAGCTGAACTCATAATTCCCCGCCGGGATACAGACTACGCCGCCGCCGTCTGCATACGCCGCGTTAATCGCAGATTGAAAAGCTTCGCGATTGTCAAACCCCGGCTCAGCCTTCGCGCCGAAACTCGTAACGATAAAGTCAGATATTACCCAATCTTTTGTCGGGTACAGCGTTGCTGCCGCTGTCTTAATTTTTATCATAAATTATCCCTCGTTTTCATGTTTGTTTTATTTTGCACAGTATATTTCAAGATAACGCTCCATGCTGTCTTTTTCAATATCGCCGAGAATAACCCTGCCGTCAATTTCACGGTTATATAAAAAATCCAAAATCTCGCGCACATTGACTATGGCATGAACATCAATCCCGAATTCTTCTTTTATTTCCTGCGGCGCTGTTTTGCCGTTATAACCGAGTTCCATCCTGTCCGCGAGTATAAACATATCAGCTATGCTCACGTCCGCAGCCGCCCGCAGCATCGGTACAATCTCGCGCACCTGGGTTCCCGCGCTTATAACGTCTTCGATTAAAATCAGCCTGCTGCCTCCGGTGAGCGGCGCCCCGATAAACATACCGCCTTCGCCGTGGTCTTTTGCCTCTTTTCTGTTGAAACAATATTCTTTGTTTATATTATATTTGCGGTAAAGCGCGCCCGCGGCGGATATGCACAGCGGGATACCTTTATACGCCGGACCGAACAATATATCGAAGTTTTCTTTCACCCCTTCGGTGTTCATAATACAGTCAGCATAAAAATTGCCGAGCGTTTCTATATGCCCGCCGTTTCTAAAGCTGCCCGCATTGATGAAATACGGCGACTTTCTGCCCGCTTTTGTTGTGAATTCGCCGAATTTCAGCGCGTTTGTTTCAACCAAAAACAGAATCAGTTCCTCTTTAAATTTAAGCATATTAACCTCCGTTTTGCAGTATTATGATTATTTTCTTTCAAAAACCATGGACAGCCCGTAATAATTCTGTGAGGCGATATTGTCGTATTTTATATCAACAACAATATTTCCGCGTTTATCTATAACGCCGACTTTATCGCCGCGCCGCACAATCGCAAGCCCCTCTTCAAAATCCGACACAGCGTCATACTGCGGATTGATTATATATTTTCCTTTTTTGTCTATAACGCCCCACACGCCGCCTACCGATACCGGTGCTGTGCCTTCGCCGAAGTTTCTGTAATGGCTGAACTGTGCGTTTATGAGCAGTCTGCCTTTTTTATTTATAACCCCGTAAACACCGTCGATCAGAACGAATGCAAGCCCTTCGGAAAAATCCGAAACCTCCGTATATTCCGCGTTTATTTTATAATTTTGCCCGGTATCGATATACCCGAAAAGACCATTTTCGCTTACCCGCGCGTATTTTTCGGAAAACGCCCCCGCATCTTCATATATAAAGGGCAGGGTTTCTCTGCCTTTTTTATCAAGGTATCCGAAAAAACCGTTTCTTTTCGCCAGCAGCCGCCCGTCGTTAAAAGAACGCGCCAGCTCGTCATATTCAAAATTTGATACCGGTCTGCCCCGTTTATCGATAAGCCCCCATTTGCCGCCGCTCAAAGCAGCGGCGCGCCCATCGAAAAAACTTGAGACCGCCTCGAACTGCGGATTGATTTTCAACGCGCCTTTTTTATCTGTAAATCCCCATAACCCCCCGGTTTTCACCGCGGCAAGTCCTTCGGCAAAACTGCGCGAATCTTCGAAATTAGGCGCAATTACAAACTCGCCGCCCGTATTTATATAACCGTATCTGTTATTTATCAATACTGCCGCAAGCCCTTCTGAAAAAGAGCGCGCAGAATCAAAATCCGCGTTTATTTTATGTACGCCGGATTTGTCTATGTAGCCGTATTTGCCGTTTATCGATACCGCAGCCAAATTTTCCGAAAACGCATAGATACGCTCGTCATACTGCGCCGGAATTAACACTGTCCCGTTTTTATCGATGAATCCGAATTTTTCATTTTCCATAAACGAAAACCCGATCAGTTTCAACGCGGTTTTACCGGCTGTTAAATTATATACCAAAACAAACGCGCACAGCAGAAATAACAATAAACCCGCCGCAATTATCAAAAAAAACTTGTTATTTTTACCCGGTTTTTCTTTTTTCGGATTTATTTCTGTTTTAAGATTTACCAAAGCGGTTTCTTCGTGCGTTATCTGCGTATCATTATCCGTTTTATCCATTTGTTTTTTTCTCCCGGATTTGTTTTGCTTTTATTATACCATATTTTTATGAACAATTTAATAATAGAACCATTATGTAACAAGAATTTAAATAATTTCACAAACCGCTTGCAATCTTCGTTTGATAGTGATATAATAAATATACAAAAAATTGAATAAACAGGGGGGCTTTCATATGAAAAAACTGATATGCGCGATAATTTTGATCTGCGGCATATGCGCCGTATTTGCGGCGTGCGCATCGGATGCCGCAAACGACGGTCCGCAGCAGCAAGGGCAGGATGATATAAATATTGTTCCCGATAATACCGCAGAGCTTGAAATTTCCGGTGTTTCTGCCGTTTCGGCGGAAGATTTTGAGCCGGAACTGCCCGAAGCGGACTTTGACGGCTATGAGTTCAGGATTTTAAACATCGACCAGGAATCGATGTGGTGGGCGATAGTGGATTTTGACGCGGAGGAAGAGAACGGCGAAGCGGTTAATGACGCAATGTACCGCCGGAACCGCAATATGGAAGAAAAATACGGTTTTAAAATAAACGAAACTCTGACAAATTCCGGTCAGGTGCAAAACATAATAAGGCTGGCTGCGGCGGCGGGCTCGGACGATTATGATGCGGCTTTCCCGCATATATCCGCGTTTCCGGCGCTGGTTGCCAACAATGCGCTGGTGGACTTGAACCATATGCCGAATATAGATTTAAACAAACCCTGGTGGAATCCCCATATGCGCGAATATCTGTCCATGGAGAACAAGCTGTTCACCATGACTTCCGATTTGGTTCTGACCGATAACGACAACATCGTTATGCTGATGTACAACACAAAGCTCGCCCATGACCTCTCGCTCTCCGGCGCGCCGGAACTGTACGCGCTGGTCGATGAAGGCAAATGGACATTTGATGTTTTTAACCGGCTGGCGGTCGCCGCCGCTGCCGATTTAAACGGCAATGGGATCGCCGACGGGGACGAAGACAGGTTCGGCGTCACGTTATGCGGTTGGTTTTATCAGACGATGCTGGTGGGGTTCGGGGAAACGATAACCGCAAAAGACGAGTTTGACCTTCCGGTGCTCGCGGTGGGCTCGGAAAGGTTTATCCGGGCATATGAAACGATGGTCGACTTTATGTTCCGGCGCGATGTTGTCGCCCGTGAATTCACCGATTCCTCGTCTAACACCGAGTTTGTATTTATCGAGGACCGCGCTCTGTTCTGCGCCCAGGTACTGTCCTGCGTACGGCTGTACCGTGATATGCTGAGCGATTTTGCCATGATCCCTCTGCCGAAACTCGATGAGAACCAAGAGCGGTATTATACCCCGGTGCTCGGCGTTACCGCCGCGGCAGTACCGATGACTAACCCCGAACTCGACAGGACAGGACATATTCTCGAAGCGCTCGCCGCAGAATCAAGACGGCTTGTGCGGCCGGCATATTTTGAGGTGGCGATCGGGCTGCAGTATCTGCGCGATGAAGATTCTGTGCGTATGCTGGATCTCATGCTTTCAACCCAAACATGGGATATAGCATATAATATATACAACTGGGGCAGTTTCGCCGGAGCGTTTGACTCGCACGCCTCAAGAGGGGATACAAATTTCGCTTCTTTGATCGAGCGGCATGAGGACAGGATCCTGTCCGCCATAGAAAAAACAGTGGAATCGTTCAGGGATACCGATTGATTATAAGATACGCCGGATTCAGCTTTTCTGCGCTCACCGCGCCGGATTTTTTATACTTTTCAGCTGCCGCTGCGCATAAAGCGCCCGCTGAAGGCCGTTTTAATATTTCCGGGGTTTTCAGTTTCCCCGGGAATTTTATTTCGTTAAAACACAGATCGGCGGCATCCCCCATAAATATTATTGTTCTGTCCGAATAAAAGCAGTTAAGCTCCCGCTCAAATTCTTCGGTCGTTATAACGCGCTCCGGTTTTATATATTCAGGTCCGCTTTCAAACACCGCGCTGTATACCTGTTTGCGCCGCGCGTCTATAACCGGAAGAATCAACAGTCTTTCGGCGGGGCTTTCAAATCCCGCAAAACTGTAAGCAAGAGCCAGCAGCGAAGAAACGCCGATGCAATTATTTCCGCCGCCGAACGCCAGCCCTTTGATTGTCGATATACCTATTCTTATACCCGTAAAAGACCCCGGTCCTTCCGCTGCTGCGAACAAATCGATATCATTCACAGAGACCCCCGCGAGCCGCAGCGCACATTCAGCCATCGGCAGCAGGTTTTCGCTGTGGGGAATATGACCGCCGGAGTTTATTTCGGATAAAATTTTGTTTTCCGCCCCGTCAAACACAGCGGCAGAAGCGGTTTTTGACGATGAATCCACGCCGAGTATCAGCATATTTTTTATATCCTTTTGAAAGTTATTTTGCGCGAGCTGTTTCCGGTTTTTATAATATTGACCTCAACCGTATGTTCGCTGAAAAACTCTTGGATTTTATCGAACCATTCTATGATTATTATATTATTTTTATCAAGATAATCATAAAACCCGATCGAAAGCAGGTCCTCCTCGCCGGTTATCCTGTACATATCAAAGTGAAAAATATCATTATTGTCATCATTATAACGGTTGACCAGCGCGAAAGTGGGGCTTGTCACACGCGCTTCCGGCAGAAAAAAGCCCACCAGCCCGCGCACAAACGCCGTTTTGCCCGCGCCGAACCCGCCGTAAAGCGCGATTATATCGCCGCGCTTTATCTGTTTTGCCGTATTACAGGCGATATTTTCGGTTTCGCTTTCGCAAAAAGACTCTGAAATCCGCATATATTTTTTACCTCAGCTATTATAATTTTATTATACACTTTACAATATGGTTTGTCAATATATTTCTTGACAAACCAAAAAAAATATGTTAGAATTATAGAAAATATGTTATGCAAAATATTTTTTTTGAGAGGTGATAAATAATATTATGAAAGAAAAACTGTCGCGCCGCGAGAGGGTGATGCGCGCCGTTGAGCATAAACCTGTCGACCGCACGCCTATTGACCTCGGGGTGCATTACTCAACGGGAATCTCGGCGTATGCTTACCAGAATTTACGCGAATACTTAGGACTGCCCAAAAAGAAAATTGAAGTTATCGACAGTTTCCAGTTCCTTGCAAGGGTTGACGAGGATATACTTGAGCGTTTCCATTGCGATTGTATACTGTTTCATCCGGGTTATCCCGCAACGCGCACCTGGCGTCCGCGCGAGCATTATGAATTTGAGATTTCAGCCGCGATACACCCGGAGCTTGAAAGCGACGGCGCATGGGTTTTTTCGGGGGAGAAAAACGGTGAAAAAATCGGGCGTATGGTGAGTCCTGCGGGCGGGTATTTTTTTGACGGTCAGGGGTTTGACACCTGGGCGAGCGAGCTTGATTTTAACACGGAAGTTGCGCGCTATGCCGAAAAAATCTATAAAGAGACCGATTATTTTACGCTTTATGTGGGCGGCGGAAGCGGATATTTTTCCGATAACCCCGATTATTTGGTCAAAATCATGCTTGAGCCGGAAGAGATTACCAAAGACTGTGAAAGAGGGTATGAATGGAGCATACAATCCGTAACGGATATCATAAAAAAATGCGGCGGCTATATACAAGGCGTCTGCCTTGGTTCTGACCTCGGCACACAGATCGCCCCATTTGTCAATCCCGCCATTTACGCCGACCTGATAGCGCCGTGGCTTAAAAAGTATATTGATTTTGTCAAAGCCAATTCGGATTATAAAATATTCTTCCACACCTGCGGGGCGATGGAGCCGTTTATCCCGATACTTATAGAGTGCGGTGTGGATATATTGAACCCCGTGCAGGTGAGCTGCAAAAATATGGAGCCTTACGCCCTGAAACAAAAATACGGCGATAAAATATGTTTCTGGGGCGGCGGCTGCGACACCCACGGAGCCTTCGGCACAGGTACGCCCGAACAGGTCGCGGAAAACGTGCGGTACCTTATGAGCGCGCTTGCGCCGAACAGCGGTTTTGTGTTCAATCAGGTGCATAATGTTATGGGGAATGTCACCCCTGAAAACATCGTTGCAATGCTCGACACCGCTTATGAGGAGAGTTTTAAATACGGTAATTTATAAAAAAACCAAAAAAAGGAGTAATATTGATTATGAACCGTAAACCGATTTTTGAAAACCTGTTAAAAGTGCTGCGCAGGGAAGCGCCGCCGCGCCCGGTGCTTATGGAGTTGTTTATGAACCATACGATCTATAATAAATTCTGTGACCCGAAATACTTGGAGGGCAAAGAGGATATTTCGGGTATGCTGGTGATGGCTTCGGCATTCGCAAATCTGGGCTATGATTATTTCACCCTGCATCCCTCAAACTTCGGGTTCGCGCAGAAACCCAGGGAACACGCGCAGACGACCACGATAAACCATGAAGCGGCGATCTATGACAAAAAGAGTTTCGACGAATACAAATGGAACGAACCGGATGATTACAGTATGGCGCACTTAAACAAAGCCGCGCCTCTTATCCCCGAAGGCATGAAAGCGGTGATGATCGGTCCGGGTGGTGTGCTTGAGAATATTATAGGTATTATGGGGTATGATAATCTGTGTATGCAGATTTATGAAAATCCGCAGCTTGTGAGCGATGTCGCTGAAAATGTGGGTAAAAGGCTGGTCAGGTATTACGAACTGGCTTCGGAGTATGATATTGTCGGCGCCGCCTGGGGCAACGACGACTGGGGGTTCAACACCCAAACGATGCTTTCCCCCAAACATATGCGCGAGTATGTGTTCCCGTGGCATAAAAAAATCGTTGAGACCGTGCACAGCCGCAATAAACCCTGTATTTTACATTCATGCGGCAAAGCGGAAGAGGTAATGGACGATATCGTTGATGATATAAAATATGACGGCAGACATTCGTATGAAGACAATATTATACCGGTTGAGGATTTTTATGAAAAATACCATAACAAAATAGCGGTAATAGGCGGGATCGATGTGAATTTTATCACCCTTAAAACGCCGGCTGAAATTAAACTCCGCTCGAAAAAAATGCTTGAGCGCACAGCACAGAGAGGCGGGTACGCTTTGGGTACGGGCAACAGTGTGCCCGAATATATACCGGTTGACAATTATTTGGCGATGCTCGAAGCGGCTTATGAGTTTGATTGAGGCTGCCCGGGTTTTAATTGAGGTTGATGTGAAATGTTCCTGTTATAAAAAAAGACTATCAAAAATTTTTTCCCGTCAAGCCCTTGACAAGCCCGGAAATATATGGTATAATAAAAATACAAAAAAGAGAGAGTGCGGTAAACACCCTCTCGTGTACACGCCGCTTTTAAAGGCGGCAGGCTCGCTTCATATTAAAAAATAATCAGCCGACCTGTGCGAATTAGGGGCTGATTATTTTCCGTATTTACTGTCTATATAAATCAGCAGGGTTATAACCCATATCCCCGCCTGAAACATTAAACTCAATGCTTCGTATACTGACATTCGCATCACCTCCCCTGCGTTTGGATTTTTAACAAATCCTCCCTTCGAGTTTGGCGAGCCTAAAAAAAATACCGCCCTTATGCGCTCATGTACTGTTTTACATTATATCATAAAAATTTTTTCCCGTCAAGCCCTTGACAAGCCCGGAAATATATGGTATAATAAATCGTGTCAAGGTATATAAGCAAGGTTATCATTAATATCCCTGCTTGAACCATAATACAAAAAAGAGAGAGTGCAGCAAACACTCCCTCGTGTACACGCCGCTTTTAAAGGCGGCAGGCTCGCTTCATAAAAAAATAATCAGCTTGCCTGGGCATTTAGGGGCTGATTATTTTTTTTCGTTTTTCGTGTCAAGGTATATAAGCAAGGTCATCATTAATATCCCTGCTTGAACCATTAAACTTAATGCTTCGTATACTGACATTTGCATCACCTCCCCTGCGTTTGGATTTTTAACAAATCCTCCCTTCGAGTTTGGCGAGCCTACAAAAAAAATACCGCCCTTATGCGCTCATGTACTGTTTTACATTATACCACAAAAATTTTTTCCCGTCAAGCCCTTGACAAGCCCGGAAATATATGGTATAATGAAAATACAAAAAAGAGAGAGTGCGCTAACACTCTCTCTCCGTACAAAGACGGTACGGCTGAACTCAAATAAACTAAATTAGTCTAATCGAGAAAACAAACCGCATCCTATCTACTTTGGGCGGTTTGTTTTTCTGTCTTTCAACTTCAATATTAATTCTATCACTTTTATAAGTGCGTTTATATAGCGGTTTGACTTTTTGTTGTCGGTATTTGTAGGGTACGGCTTCCATGCCGTACCGCCGATAAAATCAACGTTTTCTTTGTTTCGCGGTCGGGCATGGAAGCCCG
>Ga0099364_10007987_pt1 | contig 14992 bp, 10 predicted proteins | sample TergutTh196P3_FD_73070 | JGI IMG/M metagenome (GOLD analysis project Ga0099364, IMG submission 73070) | Microcerotermes parvus P3 segment gut microbial communities from Pointe-Noire, Republic of the Congo - Th196 P3 | ecosystem: Host-associated > Arthropoda: Insects > Digestive system > Gut ... | reverse complement strand
TATTATTCGTAGGGCAGGGGCTCTGCTCCTGCCGCGAATTAGGCATTCGGAATAAACGAAACTATAATAATTCCCCTCCTCTGTGTAGGGGTGGCGTGTATGCGCCGGGGTTGTTAGACCAAATTCCAAATTCCGAATTCCGAATTCTGAATTCCGAATTTTCAAAGGTTTCCCGTCTGAAACATAATCGCAGCTAACGCCGCAACAGGCGCAGTCTCGCACCGCAAAATACGAGGACCGACAGAAACCGACAACAACCCCGCCGACTGCGCAAAAGCGACCTCATGCGGTTCAAAACCGCCTTCAGGACCCGTGACAACCGAAAACGACATAGCATCTCGACGACGCTCCAAAGCATCTCTCAAGTGCAAAGAACCCTCCAGTTCATATAGAAACAAAGACAAATCAAAACACGATGCTTGTTCAATTGCATCTTCAAAAGACAGAGCATACGAAACGGACGGCACACGACCCCTATCGCACTGCATAGCAGTCTCAAGTGCGATTTTTTGCAAGCGAGCAATACGCTTTTCAATGTTTGCAGGAGTCGAAATGCATCTCTCTGAAGGAAAAATGACTATCTCAAAAGCCCCAAGCTCAACAGACTTAGCAACGGCATAATCCAGCCTATCACCTTTAGCATGAGCAATGAACATATGGCAATCAACAGACGGCTCAGTTGACGAAGGACGAGACTCAATGACTTCAACAGAAACAGGAACTCGTACATCGTTTTGATTTTGTTTGCCTTTTCGAAACAATGTACCTTCCTCCACTTGTAAACCTACAAAACGACAAATGTGATCCGTTCCGGAGCCATCGCATATGGTAAACAACTCACCCGGGCGTATACGCAATACTTTTATATGCTCAATGTCGTCTACGCTTAGCATCACCATATCATCATAAATATTCTCAGGACTCGCAAAAAAACGTGTCATAGCAATTTATCAATCCTACTTAAAATCCTTCGTCCTTCGTCATTGCGAGGAGCCGCAGGTGACGCGGCAATCCAGCTGGAAATTCGGAATTCGGAATTACCAATCTTGGGATATTATTCGTAGGGCAGGGGCTCTGCTCCTGCCGCGAATTAGGCATTCGGAATAAACGAAACTTAATAATTCCCCTCCTGTGGAGGGGTGGCGCGTATGCGCCGTGGTGGTTTAATTCGGAATACTATCTATAAAAGTCAACTAGTAGCAAACTCAAGTCTTATTACGCAATTCTGCCCTCTTTATTTTACCGCTTATGGTCTTTGGAAGCTCAGAAGCAAACTCAATGATACGCGGATACTTGTATGGAGCGGTCAATCGCTTGACGTGTTCCTGCAACTCCTTAACAAGTTCATCTGACGGAGACCAACCTTTATTCAAAACGACGGTAGCTTTTACAACCTGTCCGCGCTTCAGATCGGGAGCCCCTGTGATAGCGCATTCCAGAACAGCATCATGCTCTGACAAAACGCTCTCAACCTCAAAAGGACCGATGCGATAACCGGAGCATTTTATCATATCATCATTACGACCAATGAACCAATAATAACCATCAGGATCGCGCCAAGCAGTATCACCGGTATCATAAACGCCATCGTCAAATGCTTCCGCAGTCATTTTCTCATCAAGATAATAACCTTTGAAAAGACCAACTGCTTCAATGTTACGAATAACAATCCGTCCTTCTTCGCCGTCCTCGCAAGTGTTTCCATCAGCATCGACAAGGTCGATATCGTACAAGGGAGCAGGTTTTCCCATCGAACCCGGCTTTGGTTCAAACCAAGGAAAGTTAGCAATAAGTACAGTGGACTCCGACTGTCCGAAACCTTCGTGCATATCGAGACCCCATGCTTCCCGCACCTTATAAAAGACATCCGGGCTAAGTGGCTCGCCTGCATTGCCACAATGCTCAAGCGCACTGAAATCGTAGCCATCCATCCCATCCGCAAGCATAAATCGAAACATGGTCGGAGGAGCGCAAAACGTGGTCACACGATGTCTGTCAAGCCGTTCCATCAGATGCTTAGGCACAAACTTCTCCATGTCATATGCGTATATGGGCGCACCGCATATTAGCTGCCCATAGATTTTTCCCCATCCGAATTTTGCCCAACCTGAGTCAGACATCGATAAATGCAGCTTATCCTCGCGTACTTGCTGCCAATATTTCGCAGTGACGATGTGGCCAAGAGGGTGTGAAAAATTATGCATGACCATCTTTGGCATACCGGTCGTGCCGGAAGTGAAATAAATCAGCATGGGATCCGATAATTTTATACCATCAGCACCGCTCGGTCTCTCGAAAGTGTCCGGGAAATCATCCAGCGGAGCATTAAAAGGCAACCAACCATCTCTGACTCCCGGGGTTAGTATCATGAGCTCAACTGTGGGGCAGTCGGGCATAGCCTGCTCCATCTGCGTAACCATGAAATCGTCGGAATCGCTGTAACATATGACTGCTTTTATCGAAGCCGCGTTTGCACGATAAACTATGTCCTTTGCCATTAACTGGTTTGTCGCCGGAATTAATACCGCGCCAATCTTGCATAACGCAATAGCAGTGATCCAGTACTCATACCGTTGCCGCAGTACGCACATCACGACATCGCCTTTTTTGATACCAAGGTGGACAAAGTAATTCGCGGCACGGTTTGATAATTCGCTCAAATCGCGTTAAGCGAAACTGCGTTCTTCGTCGTTGTCGTCACACCAGAACAGGGCGAGTTTAGTATTGTCGCGCTCTGCCCAGGCGTCGATTATGTCGTAGCCAAAATTAAAGTCCTCCGGTATGTTCACCTTGTAGTTGCTAATAAAGTCATCGTATGAATCAAACTCCACTCGCGGGAGATATTTGTCAAGCATTGTAAAAACCCCAATTCTAAAGCGCATAGCGCAATAATGATAATAGTAATAATGATATTATTATTCTGTGATGACCGTCAGGAATCTCGCTTTGACATCGCCAACTGCCTTTTGTCCGTGAGGATGAGTCGGGTCGAAGTAAACGGCATCACCGGGGTCAAGTACATACTCTTTATCATCATATGTTATGACGATAGAGCCCTCCAATACGAGATTAAATTCTTGCCCTCCATGAGTTACGAGGGCAGCGTCCGGTTCACCCGGTATTAAAGTGACCAACAGAGGTTCCATCACTTTTTGCGTAAATCGCGGTGCGAGGCTTTCGAACATATATCCGGGATAGCGGTCGATTGTTTTTCCTTTACCGCGTCTGCATATTTGAATCGTTGACAATCTGGCAGGTTCTCCGGTGAGGATTTCCGACAGGTCAACGTTGAATTTCTGAGATATATGGTATAACACGCTAATCGGGATGTTCTCTCCGTTAGATTCATACTCGAGGTATTTTTCCGTCGTCACGCCTGTTTCAATCGCCATTTCCTCGGCAGACATATCAAAAATCTCTCGCAGTTCCCGAATACGGTCAGATATTTTTTTCATTTCTTCATGATGTTGCATAGTTTCGTACATTCCTTTCGGATTCGCTCAAGTAAGTAGTATATCGACATTTCTACCCCCTGTCAAGAATTTGAATTGACAATAATCAAGCATCTGTGATACCCTAATCACAGGTCGTGAGGCCCTTCCCTGTATTGTCATTCTGTGGGAGCCTGCGACCGAAGAATCTTACTCTAATGTTATTCTGAGTAGAAAGATTCTTCGCTAAAGCTCAGAATGACAACTTTCCGGGGCGACCGCCCTCGGTCGACCGAAATGGAATACGCAAACCACTGTAGGGGCGATTATCAATCGCCCGAAACCGTCGAAAAGCGGAGAAAAACATGACAACAAGAACATTCAACAGCGAAGAAGAAATCCGGCGAGACATCGTGGAAGCCGGGAAACGAATGTATATGCGCGGATACATCAGCGGAAACGACGGCAACCTGAGCGCCAGAATAACAGATGACGTAATAATCGCGACACCCAGCGGAATCTCAAAAGGGTTTATGACCGAAGATATGCTGGTCAAACTCAGCATAGACGGACGAGTGCTTGCCGGAACTATGCAACCATCATCAGAAATAAAAATGCACCTCGCGATATATGAAAAATCGCCCGAAGTACAAGCAGTCTGCCATGCGCATCCACCGATAGCAGCAACATTCGCAGCGGCGGGCGAACCACTCGACAAGCCATACCTGCAAGAATCGGTCTCATTACTGGGCGTGATACCAATAGCAAAATACGCTCTGCCCGGAACCGAGGAACTGGCAAAAAGCGCTGCGGAATACTGCATCGAGTACCACGGAGCCCTGCTGGAGCATCACGGCGTTGTCACCTGGGGAAATACTGTCATGCAGAGCTTATATAGAATGGAGAGCGTGGAGTATACAGCATCAGTTGCGATGTACTCGAAGATGCTCGGATTCTCACGCACGCTCCGTAAGCAGCAAGTCGAAGATTTGATAGCATTACGCCCCGCATGGGGAATAACAGCCCCCCTTGGAGAATTTAGACATACTGACTAAATGAGGAGTACATATATATGAAACTATGCAGCATATTGATCGATGGGAAACCATGCGTCGGAGCAACGACGAGTGGAGGTATTGTTAACATCACCGCCTTGGGCTTTCCCCCTAAAATGAACGAGATAATAGCGAACGGCAGCGAAATGCTCGAAAAAATCAATGAAGCTCTGATTGGAGAGGAAATCACATACAATGAAAAAACCGTTGAGTTCCTGCCCGTGACGGAACCAATGAAAATAATCTGCGAAGGCCTAAACTACAAAGACCATGCGGAAGAAACAGGCGGAGAACCTCCGCCACACCCGATATTCTTTAGCAAATATAGCGACGCGCTAATAGGACATAACCAAGAAGTGCCCCTGCCGCAATGGTTTAACCGATATGACTATGAAGCAGAACTGGTAGTCGTAATCGGAAAACCCGCATATAACATAGCAGTCGAGGAAGCGAAAGACTATATATTCGGATACACATGCGGCAACGATATCAGCGTTCGGGAAGCGCAGTTTCTATCGACACAATGGTTATGCGGAAAAGCGATACCAAACTCAGGGCCCGTCGGACCGTATATAGTCACAAGCGATGAGTTTGATCCATATGAACCACACCGCATCTCCTGCGAAGTAAACGGCGAAACAGTCCAATCAGCAGATGTCACGCAAATGATATTCCCTTGTTATGAAGCCGTCAGCGCCGCATCGCGATTTTTCCCGCTCTCGCCCGGTGACCTCTTATTCACGGGGACACCGGCAGGGGTTATACAAGGAAAAAAACACGAAGAGCGCAAATGGCTTAAAGCCGGGGACATAGTAAAAGTGACTATCGATGGAATCGGCACCCTTACCACGCCACTTGTAACATTATAATAGTTGCTGCTCACGAACAAGCTAGGGAAAATCGCACCGTCTGTCATTCTGAGGGAGCTTGCGACCGAAGAATCTTACTCATCGGCAGTATCATGTAATAAGAACCTTCACTGCGATCAGAATATGTTATGACAATAATAGACAGCAATTTACTTATGAGCAAAAATAAATTTATATAAAACTAGGAGGAAAAGCACATGGCAGACATGCCCAGAATCGAAAACCTCAAGAGGGAAGAAAACGTATTTGAGCTGAAAGCATGGCAATCAATCCACAACACAATCACGAAACCGATGGTAACAGGCCTCGGACCCGCAGAAATCAAAGAATCCGCATTGGCAATGGGATTCGCGCACATAACAGCCCCCGATGTCCTCGGTAGCCCAACGCATGTCCACCCCTTTGACCAATGGATATACCTACTGGGAGCAGAAGTATTCACAGAGTTCGATGCAGATGTCGAGTTCACGATGGGTGACGAAATCCTTAAAATCGACTATCCCTGCTACATCTTCATACCAAAAGGCGTAAAGCACTGCCCGCTGGATATTAAACGTGTCGGGAAACCGATAATCTTTATCGATGCCAGCATCACGCAAGAAGCCTCGGTACGCCCTGATACAATCTCAACGACAGGTCGTCCGCAATATCAAGCTCTGAACAACGACTAAGCTGAAAGATTTGACAAAAGTAACAAAAAGCCGCTGCCAATCAAGCAGCGGCTTTTTGCTGCTTACCGGTCATGGGTAACCACGAATGAACGCAAAATAGCATAGTTTCGCCAGACATCATATAGCAATCACATGACAATATAACGCAGCAAGTTGAACACATGAAGATATTATGTCACGAAAAGTATGAAAAGTGTTCCAAAACACGAAAAGCATAAGAAAACTGTAACATAATAGTAACAAAAACCGTTGTTTTTTATGGAATATGTTGATATAATCTAATGTATATCATAGTAAGACAATAGTAAGACAAAACCTTAGAATAGACGAGGTGAGTCCGTATTGAGCGTTCAAATCAAAATATACACTTTCGGCAGCTTCCAGATAACCGATGGATCGCAACCATCGACCGACAACAAAGCCAAAAACACAAAAGTTTGGAGCGCATTGAAGTACCTGACAACGTTCTACGGAAAGCCTGTGCCGGCAGAAAGACTAATTGACGTGCTATGGCCGGACGGCGACTATGACGATGCCGGGAAAATGCTCAAGCAAGTGATATACCGACTGAGAAAAGAGCTAGCCGTCTATGGCGGCGAAAAACCACACATAATATACCAACGTGGAAACTACCTGTGGAATCAGGAAGTCGACTGCTGGATAGATGTATTTGAGTTCAACAAGCTGCTCGCCTGTGCCCGCGACATCTCAAAACCAACGACAGAACGCATAGACTACTACAACGACGCGATTGACCTATACCGCGGACCATACCTTGGCGACACGACAACAGAAATATGGACACTGACGTTCACCGACTACTACAGGCGACTCTTCCTACAAGCAGTCAGCGAGCTTGCGGACATATATGAAGGCGAGTCAATGCTCGACGAAATAGTCCTGCTCTATGACAAAGCAATCGTCAGCGAACCATATGAAGAACCGTTATACATCAGGCAGATACAAACGCTGATTAACAACGGCGAGTACGAACACGCAAGACAGCGATATCGCTATTTCGAGAAGATACTCATTCGCGAATTTGGCACGAAACCGTCGCAAAACCTCGAGCGGCTCTACTACGAAATCGACAAAGCAACGATCAATGAACCCGGCGACTTCGAAGAAATCGCTCAGCGCCTCGAAGAAGGAAACAAAAAACGCGGAGCATACTTCTGCGGACCGGAAACATTCCGCCACATATATATACTCGACAAACGCTCAGAGGAAAGGATACAGTTCCCCGTCTTTCTGGCACTGCTGACATATAACCAGTCGCTCGACATCGAAGAATCCGCGAGGGAACGCGAACTGAAGAGCGCAATGAAGACACTGCGGCAGGTGCTGGTCAACTCGTTGCGAAACGGCGATGTTATAGCCCAGTACTCAAAAAGCCAATTCATACTAATGCTGACCGCGCTGGACACCAACGGAGCCACGACAGCCCTGCGGCGTATGAAATACCTGTTTGAAGGCAAGCATGGGAAGGAAAAAGGGGATGTGACATTCCACCTCTCGCCGATTGGAAAAGAAAAGATGGACATCAACTTTGGTGAGTACGAGTCAAGAAAAAGCGCGAGCTTGAGATAAGCGACGAAAAGGGAAGTAATTACCATGCTAAAAGCAACAGGAAAAGGGAGTTTCGTTGTCAGAATACTGGATCAGCAGCATAGCACATGGCAGGGAACCATCACATGGATATCGAACAATGAGAAAAAATCATTCCGCAGCGCAAACGAGCTTTTCCGAATGATCGACGATGCGTTGCGAAGCGAAACATACGAAGCAGACGCCACAATGATAGAACCGCAGCCAATAACGATAGAAAGCTGCGACAATGATTGAAATGACTGAGGACAGTACAAAAATTCAAACGACAACAAAAAGAAGTCATACGAACACAACGCATGATTTATAATGCTTAACACGTTTTGAATATACGGCAATAACGCTCCCCACGTCTTCGCGAGGAGCAAGAGCCGAGTTTACGAGGCTATGCGACGTGGCGATCCATGTTAAATCAACTAGTTACTTCCTACAATATTAATCATTAGTAGCAAGACACGAAAACCCGGCGACAAGAAGAAGAAACATTCGAGCAGCTTATATGTTTTTATCACGAAAATCAAAAAAGGGGTGATTTTGAGACTCTGATGTGATTGCAGTTGGTGTATTTTAGTATCAGTACAAGAAACAAAACACACAAAACGCTATTGCAAAGGGATGGGAAATATTATGTTAAAGGCCAGCGACAACGGGAGCGTCGTAATTAGAATACTGGATAATCAACACAGCTCCTGGCAAGGAACGGTGACATGGCTGTCAAGTAATAAGACCAAACCCTTTCGCAGCACAATGGAACTCATACTCATGGTGGACAGCGCGTTGAGAGATGAGCATGAAGATAAGGTGCTACAACCACCTTAATAATGGCGGGGGACCCTACGGGAATCTTCAATTGTACTGATATTAAAGTTCATTACTGCAAACAAAAGAGAGATAAAGCTAATTGCGATATAAGATTGCAACAGTATATGTAATGTAACTTTGACGTTCCTACAAAAGAAAATTTTCGAAGGGGAGAGACGGAATGAAAATAGTCAGCACAAAAGGAAAAAGAATCTATAAGGAGGAACGACCTAGAATGAAACAGGCATTAATGAGAAGCAGCAGTAAAAGAATATTCGCGCTACTATTGACGCTAGTGATGGTATTCGGAATGTTGCCTTTAAGCGCAGTGGCGGATGGACCGAAAAATCAGATAGCATTACAAGGTAGTGAGATACTCTACGGGGACAGTGGCAATGTCGCGACCAATGTCAATGACGCATGGGTCGCAATATCAAAAACCATAGAAGACAGTGCAATAAATCCAAGTCTTTCAGAAAATGAGTTTCTAATTACATTAGATGTCAAGACTAAGCTAGATGTAGAAGAAGTTGGGTTCTCTGAGGACGCGGCTGTTTGCCTCGTACTCGATGTTTCAGGATCAATGCACCGAACGCCAGGCGGTAATGGTAGCGATACTGCATATCCTACTACATCACAAGGCGGGTACAATGCGTCGCGCATGAAAGTTCTAAAAGACGCAGTAGTTGATTTTATTGAATCATATAAAGTAGTTACCGACAACAGTAATGCATCACGTTGGATTTCAATCGTACTTTTCAATCGGTATGCTAGTGCGTTTGTATTAGACAATGGCTATTATTGGGTCGATGTGACAACTACCAACGGATATAATGCGGTGTTGAATTTCATCCTCGGATCAGCGCATACAAACATAGGCACAACATACGTGAACGGCACCAACGGAACAACTGTTTCAAACGGTACTACGACAAACAGCGGTATTCAAGCAACCGTTAACTCAAGTAACTATAACACAAATATCGAAGCCGGTCTAGCAGTTGCTCGTAACCTTCTCCGTTCCTCAGGCACAGGTGTTACTACTGGTGCGATATTACCAAACGGCGGTGACATCCTCAACCGTAACGTCATACTCTTCACTGACGGCGAAGCGAATTACTGCAGAAGCACTTCAGGGAGCGGGAGCAGCACCCAAGGATATACTGTCACTGATTTAACCAACCTTCAAACACCAACGACAGGTACATCCAGTGGCAATGGGCAAACGAACGCCGGAAGGCGCGTGACTGAGATCAGGAGCGGTGCAGCAGGCAGTAGACATAACGCAGCGGTCTTTGCGATAAAGTATGGCGAGGCAAGCCAAAGCTATCTCAATGCTATTGTCGGGTCTACATCAGTGAAAACGGGACCTGAGATCAAGCTGATATTTGAAGATATCCTCCGCGATATTAACACATTTGCTCAAGCATGGGTAATAACTGACCCTATGGGTGACTACATCATTTGGGATGAAGTTTATAATGAAGTTGATCGCACTCTACCGTCGGGTGCAGATTATGACGATGTTGATAACATACTGACCTGGGATATCAAGGAAGTAGCCGGAACGCTGATAACATCCGGCGTATATGAGAACTGGTATCAATATCCTCAATATCAATACAAAGTGACATTAGACACTATTGGTGCAAAAGATGTTGCTGCTGCATTTGACAGTACACCAGTAACCGGCGGAATACCGTCAAACGGTGATACAATACTCACATATGTTATAGTCGAGAACGGTGAAGCATTAACAGAAACTGCTCAGATTGCAACTTTCGCTGTTCCGAGAGTATTTGGATACTGTTCACAGTTTGACTTTATTAAAACTGATACAAGGGGGTACTATTTCCCCAATGCTTCTCGATTTGCCTTATATGAAGGTACAGGCACGACAGCAAGACTTATCGATGACAAGATAACTCCGGACGCATCAGGTCTTGTGAGTTTAGGAAATCTCCCAAGCGGACATACATACACACTTCGTGAAGCGGAAGTGGATGAAGATTTTTGGATCAAGAATCCCAATGACCATGTGATTTCTGTTACTTATGGAGATATCAGTATAAGTTCAGCAGACGGAGCACTTACTAGAGATGCTACCGGAAGCTACACATTTGAGAACAAGCCTGCTGAGTTCATAGTCACAGTCAACTACTATCTCTTCATCAGAGGCGCATATAGACTGATTGGCTCGATGACCAAAGAGAAAAACGACTATCTTGACGAAGATTATTACCAATTCGCCGATACCGGTTTAGACGCCGAAGTATTTGATTCAATCCGCTACCGCGGTAACAGATACTACTTTGACTATGGTACAAACTCCGATATGACTAGTGTTGAGATTTACGACTACGAGGATTATGACACCCTCGAAGGTCAAATCGATGGAAAAGACGTCGTGATCGACCTCTACTACAGGAGGATATCTCTGCCGAACATACCCGTCGAGAAAAATATCAACAAACTGAGTGACGCTACATATCCCTCTGATTACGAGTTCACTTTCGCGCTGTATGTAGAAAACAACAGCGGCGGATATACGAAAGTGACTCACGATTTGACCTTTACAAAAGAACAAATCGATGACGGAATCACTCAGAACTTTGATTGGAACCTCCCGCGTAGGATGAGAGTTGCTGACCTCCGCAATGCGACGCTCTATATCCGTGAAGAATCACAAGCCAATTGGAGCAGCGACGTTATGGGTCAGTATGTCGAATATGGAACTCTGTCGCATCTTGTAGGGTTCACACCTTATGAGCATGAGGACGAGAACGGGGACACATTCACATATGTTAGCGGCATAACAAACACATATGACCAACCTCCGGCAGACCCGGTCATCTATCTCCACAAGTATTTCGTAGGCGACTCAGATCAGTTGATGCCCGAATATGATGGCGCGACAAAAGTACTGTCTTGCGATATTGAATCGCACGTGCATGGCGTTGACTGCGAAGGGGAATTCTGCGACAACTGCGAGTACTTCGAGGACACAAGCGAAGGCGGAATCTACCGCGTGAAAGTTGAATGCACTAACTGCGGAGGCACCGGTCTTGACGAAGATGAAGACGATGGAATATGCCAAACATGCAGCGGTTATGGGTATACCATGGAAAATTGCGATGAGTGCAACAACACAGGCATATTATGTACGATTCCAGAGAATGATCACGAACACGATGATGACTGTTACACCTATATCTACGAGTTCACATTTGCGTTGTACGTAGGCCTCGATAAAATCGGCGAAGTAACAATTCAAGTAACATATGAAGACCTGATTGATCTGCTTGACGGCGATGGTTTCCTGGAAGTAGTGTTTAACGACGATGACATCATTGCAGCACTCAGAGATCGTCTACCGGATCCCGGCGCCGATCCTGATAACTATCTATACGTAACAATCGTTGAGAGCGATGGCAACCACAACTGGAACCCGAGGCAAAACGGCATAACAGTCGTAATCAACCCATACGGAAGAGTCACATATCCAAGACTCCATCACCACAGAGTCAACTACGCAAAGATGACCAATGAGTTCGATGGAATCACGATCCCCGGATTCTCATTCACAAAGACAGTCGCCGACGCGAGAAGCCTCTTAGGCAGATCATTGGCCGCATACTACAGCGGAGAGTTCACATTCGAGCTTCGCGACGAAAATGGCGATGCAATTGATGTCTATGACGCCGACGGCGAACTACTCAGCGATCCTGATTCAAAGCAATTTACTGTCTATGTCGAGCAAGGGATTGAAACAGTATACATCACTCTCCCGCAATATATCGGACGAGATGCGACATTAACACTGGTCGAAATCGCCGGTAGTGAAGTTGGTATGACTTATGACACTAACAGCTTCACCATCAATATCCTTAACGACACAGCAACAGTGGCGGGCAGACTCCCTGCAGTATTCGTCAACACCCTGCTGACACCGATCACACCGGTCGCAATAGTCAACAAGGTTGTGAACACCGATGAAGAAATCGCAACATTCTCATTCACATGGTCATACGAAGGTTTGGGATTCGACGATCTCCTCAGTCCGTTCGCAGCTAGCGACAGCGGAGAGAACACGATCACTGTCAATGATGATAGCGACAATTACTTCACAATCGATTTGCCGCTCAACTTCACGGGACAGCTCACGATCACCGAAGATACAAGCGCAACGATGGAAAACTGGGTTTATGACTCAAGGACAACCAGAACCATCAACTATGTCTTTGGCAGACCGATAGGCAGAAACGCGTCAGATAGCGTGACATTCGTCAACAACTACTATGCACCCGGCTTCGATATATCAAAGACCGCAGAAGAAGAGGTCTTGGTAGGTGAGGAAATCAGCTACACCATAACCGTGACCAACAGCGGTTCAGAAGACTTGCGGAACGTAGTAATCACGGATGCAATGTTCAACGATACTGTGGCTATCTATCATAAAACATTAGATCGTTATCTGGTGGAAGGTGAAGATTATATCCTCGATTTGGACGAAGGCACGATCACATTAATAGACGATCTGGAACAAGGCGATGAAATCATCATCACATATACGGTAATAACCGGTGACGTAACCGAAATAGAGAACATTGTATATGTCGAAGCTGAACGCACGATAACAATGGGTGAGAACATCACAGGAAATCACCGCAGAAGAACCAGAGTATCCAGATATGTATCTGAACTCAGCGTCCAAAAATCCGTCGCAGCATACACAGACGGAATGGATCTGGCAAGCACATCAATCATCTGGAGTTCAAACAGCATCAGCTTTAGCTCCTCCGGGAACAGAGCAGCATTCAGAGTCAGAGTGACAAACACAGGCAATGGAACACTTCATATCTCAGGTATTACTGATGTGTTTGGAACGACTGATCTCAGCGGAGCGACATTCTATTACGATAACGGTTCCGGGCTCGAAGCCTACGAAGGGCTGGCTGCGCTACTTGCAGTATTGAATGATGTGGCACTCAGTAACGGCGACGGTGAGATAGTATTCTACTTCATATCCGAACCGCTGACAACGAGAGACACATTCACGAACCTAGTCACCGTGGCAGCATATGACTCCTATCAGGGAATCCATACGGATAGCGACTCGGCCTCTGTGGAAACATCATGGACGATTCAGGAGTATCGTCAACGCGACAATACGCCTCCTCCGGTAGACGAAGAACCACCACCGGAAGAAGTACCACCTCCTGAAGAAATCGAAGATGAAGCGCCACCATTGGGTAATTTACCAAATCTCCCGAATCAGCAAGTACCGCTAACCGAGCTACCGCCTGAACTGACAGACATCCTCGATCAGGACACAGCTCTTGGAAACCTCCCGCAAACCGGACTGATCTCCGTCCTCCCGTTCGGAGTGCTCGGATTCGGAGCAGCAGCGATGGGCGCCGCAGGACTCTTCCTCGGAAAGAAAAAAGAAGACGAAGAAGCCTAAAATAAGACGAATCAAAGAGTAATAACCGAGCAGTAAAAGAGAGAAAAGAAAACGCAAGCAGAGCCGGACTCCTCGGAGCCCGGCTCTGCTATACGCACCCACTCGTCATTGCAAGCCGCAGGCGCGGCAATCCATACTAAATTCCTACTGTTTCCAACCTCAAATAAACAGTAATAACACTATTGAAATAAATAAACTTTTCATTGACTCAAAGACATAAACCACTGTATAATAGTTTTCAAATAGTTAATCTACAATATTTAACAGATTTACTATAATTTTTCAAAGTTTTCCTCAAAAAACGCCAAAAATGCGACTCAAAAGAGATTTTTGAAGAGTATTATGTAAGAGGAAACAAAGGGGAAGACACCCATGGATGCCGTTGGACAGTTACTTAATGCCGAAAAATCGACAAAAGAAACTGTCCGAATTGCGTTGAAAAAGCGGCAACCAAAAAGCTAACGACGAAAGGGGATGATTAGATATGATTGTCTGTGAGGGCATCGCCCCGTGGCTGGCATCAGGCGGATAGCAATGCATCATAACACGGGGCAAGGGTCATATAACAAACGAGCAGCCCGCAACGAAACAAGCTGCGAAACAGGCTGCGAAACAACGCGACAATGACCCAAACGGAAGCAAACAAAACGGAGAACCACAACTCCGGAAAAAAAGAGGCCGTTTTACCTTGATGAGCGTTATCAACGAGGTCAAAAACGGGGAACTGCAACCCCAGAACAAAAGAATGCAGAATAATCTTTTTAATGGGGGAAAAGACAAATGCACGTAGGAAAGAAACTAAAGAAGAGCCTCGCCATCCTGATCGCCATAGTAATGATGCTCGGGATGATTCCGTTTGCAGCACTAGCAGATGAATTCAACGATGAAGACCCGGACGAAGTAATCATAGTAGTAGACGGCGACGGCGAGGAAGAGGAAGAGCCGTCAGGCGAACCTGGGGGGGGGTCTGCTGAACTCGACGACCCCGCAGACGATACTGACGACGAGGAAGAGGACGACGAAGACTCCGAGGGAGATGAACTCGGGTTTGCGTCGTTTAGTGGCATTTCCGGCGATTTCATGGGAATCAGTC
>Ga0099364_10007986_pt1 | contig 14992 bp, 11 predicted proteins | sample TergutTh196P3_FD_73070 | JGI IMG/M metagenome (GOLD analysis project Ga0099364, IMG submission 73070) | Microcerotermes parvus P3 segment gut microbial communities from Pointe-Noire, Republic of the Congo - Th196 P3 | ecosystem: Host-associated > Arthropoda: Insects > Digestive system > Gut ... | reverse complement strand
CTGAAAAAGCCCAATTAAAATTAAGTGCATAATTGGGCCGGGAGCTGTCAGTGGGAAAAGAATTTTTTTAAAATTCAAAACTCCCCTTGACAAAATACATAGGATTTTCGCGGATTATAGGGAACAAGGTACGAAAAATCTGCGTTAATCCGCGTAATCCGCGGACGCTCTTATAATCCGTTGATCAAGAATTTAGAAGTAGGAAGCAGGAGAAAAAATGAAGATTATTCAAAGCAGCGAGTTTGACGCATACTGGAAAAAGCAGTCAAGACAAGCGGAAGATGTAAAGACAGAAAAAATCGTAAAAAAAATAATTGCGGATGTACGCGCCGGGGGAGATGCCGCTGTAAGAAAATACGCCGGCAAATTTGACAAATCATCTCCGCAGGAACTTGAAGTTCCGCTCTCTCATGCAAAAAAAGCCTATGAAAAGTTACGCGCCGATGATCCTGCGCTGGCGGATGCGCTTGAATTTGCAGCTAAAAATATCCTGCGTTTTTCGCAAAAACAAAAAGAACAATTTACCAACTTTGAATATGAAATGGGCGGCGGTCTTTTTACAGGACAGAGGGTAATTCCCGTAACGAGGGCGGCTGTTTATATTCCCGGTGGCCGTTTCCCGCTTTTTTCATCTGTGCTTATGTGCATGATACCCGCTTTTTGCGCAGGCGTTGGCGAAGTGATACTTTCATCCCCGCCGGCGGAAGACGGTCTTCCCGACAGAAGAACCCTCGCCGCCGCAGTAATTGCCGCCGAAGCTGCGGGCAGCAGTAACTTTAGGATTTTCGCAATCGGCGGCGCTCAGGCAATTGCCGCTCTTGCGCTTGGCACAGAATCGGTACCCCGCGTGGATGTAATTGCAGGACCTGGCAACAAATATGTCGCCGCCGCCAAGCGTATGCTTTTCGGCGAAGTGGGGATCGACTTTATCGCAGGGCCTTCGGATGTGCTTGTGATCTCCGATGGCGCGTCCTCGCAGGCAAAATCAACTGACGAAGCTGCGGAATTTGCCGCGGCGGATATGCTGGCACAGGCTGAGCACGACCCGGATGCACGCGCGCGGGCTTTGGTTCCAAGTAGCGAATTTGCCGGCAAAATCGCCGCAGCAATCGAACGCCAAATCGGGAAATTGCCCACAGAAAAAACCGCCCGCGCATCACTTGATAACGGCGGCCTTATTGTTGTATATAAAAACAAGGAGGAAGCAATCCGCATTTCCAATACAATCGCACCGGAGCATCTTGAGATTCAGGTTACAGATGCAGAAAGCTGGATAGCGGATCTTAAAAATTACGGTTCACTTTTTATCGGCGCACTTTCTGCAGAAGCGCTTGGCGATTATTCTGCAGGGCTTAACCACACCTTGCCTACATCTGCAAGCGCGCGGTTTACCGGAGGGCTTTCGGTGCGCCATTTTTTAAAAACCGTAACAACCCTTCGCTGTTCATCAGGCGAAGGTTTTGAAAAAGCACGTAACGCAGCGGAAATTATTGCCAATGCAGAGGGGCTTACGGCTCACGCAAAAAGCGCCGCTCTACGGCGTAGCAGATTAATGTCAACAAGTTAAGGATTATTGAACAATGAATGATAAGAGTGTCCGCAGATTTTGCGGATTATAGGGAACAAGGTACGAAAAATCCGCGTTAATCCGCGGACTTCTTTTCTTAACCTGTTGACATTGGGTAGCAAATAGTAAATAAAGGGTTATCGTCTGCGCGTTGCGCAGCCGTTCGATTAACGTTGTCGCTTCGAACCGAAGGTTCGCAGCGGCTTAATAAAGGGGTTAATATGCAGAGAATCGGAGTTGTCGGGTGTGGGAACATCAGCAAGATTTATCTTGATAACCTGACAAAAATGTTTGGAAAGCGTGTCAAGCTTGAGGCGGTTGCCGACATTATTTTTGAAAGGGCGCAAAAGGCAGCGGAACATTATCATGTAAAGGCGTTTAAATCTTTAAGTGAAATGTTAAAAGGCGCTAAGGTGGATATTGTCTTGAATATCACTCCGCCGTTGGAACACTACAATGTCGCTCTTGCCGCAGTAAAGGCGGGTAAACATGTTTACAACGAAAAGCCCGTTTGCACAAAACGCGAAGATGCCGCGCTTCTGCTTGAGACGGCAAAGGAAAAAGGAGTCAGGGTCGGCGGAGCGCCGGACACATTCCTCGGAGCGGGATTGCAGACCTGCCGCAAAATTATCGACGACGGCTGGATTGGTAAACCTGTTGCGGCAACTGCAGCGGTGATGAGCCACGGACCCGAGCACTGGCATCCTAACCCGGGCTTTTTCTACAAAGACGGCGGAGGCCCGATGCTTGATATGGGCCCGTATTACATCACAACGCTTGTCAACCTTCTTGGGCAGGTTTCAAGAGTTTCGGGCAGCGCAAAGATCAGTACGCCTACACGGACGATTACAAATCAAACTCATTACGGCGATATTATTGATGTAGAAGTTCCTACGCATATTGCAGGCGTGCTTGAATTTACAAGCGGCGCTGTCGCTACATTAATCGCAAGTTTTGACGTTTATTCACATTCAGCGCCGCGTATTGAGATTTATGGAACCGAAGGCACCATTCATGTTCCCGATCCAAATACATTCGACGGGCCGGTTCTGGTAAGGCGTTTTCGCGAAGAAAAATGGTCGGAGATTCCGTTGATTAACAGCTACTGTGAAAATTCACGCGGGCTTGGACTTGCAGACATGGCGGAGGCAATAGACGAAGACCGTCCGCACCGCGCTTCATCGGAGCTTACTTTCCATGTGTTAGACGTCATGCAAGGTATACATGAAGCATCGGCATCAGGAAAGTATTACAAGCTCAAAAGCAAGTGCAAACGGCCTGCTGCGCTGACAATTTAAATACAAATGGATTCCGTCTAAAGTTGTTCAGAAACTTCAAGTTTCTGAACAACTTCATTCTCTAAACATCAAATAACGTTACGTTTAATTTTCTTTGTCGTGGTCATTTCCATTGGCTTATCAAGAACAGCAAGTTTTGCAATTTTCTGATACGGCTGCAATCTTCCGTTTACTTCAGAGATGATTGAGTCGAGTCTCTTTTTCATTTCTTCAGCAGTCGGAGTTTCTCCCTTATCATTTTTATATTCGGGGTTTGGATGAATTACAGCTTCGATACCCTCGGTCTTCATGTTTTTGTCAATAACATATCCGCGGATTAATACCTGATCAACTTCTTCATAAAGCTGGAACTCGTTTTCGATTTCTTCGGGATATACGTTTTTGCCGCCTTCTGTAACAATCATGTTTTTTGCGCGCCCTGTAAGGTACAGATAATTTTCATTGTCCATGTACCCAAGGTCGCCGGTTTTTAAATAACCGTCAGGCGTAAAAGATTCGGCAGTTTCTTCCGGCATATTGTAATAGCCGAGCATGACCATCGGCCCTTTAACGATGACTTCGCCGATTCCCCGTTCATCCGGGTCAAGAATCTTCATGTCTACCTGCGGGCATGTGCGGCCTACGCTGGTTTCCTTGTACTGTTCAACAGGATTAATTGTAATGATGGGTGAAGTTTCTGTAAGGCCGTAGCCCTGTACAAAGTCAATGCCAAGCTGGTTGTACTTTCTGAACACGCTCGGCGCAAGAGGGCCGCCCCCGCTGATACAAATACGGATTGACGTAAGGCTTGCCTTGTCAAGAATGAACTTGAACATTTTCTTTCCCGGATTTACTTTAAAAACTTTTTTAATACATCCGGAAATTCCCATAAGGAAGGAAATAAGCCCGTAAACCACAGGCCCTTTCGCTTTAAGCCCCCGCAGAATTCCTGCAAGCACTTTATTAAAGAGCATCGGAACGCCGAGCAGCATTGTAATTTGCGCTTCTTTTAGATCCTTTAAGATTTGGGTCGTTACCATCCTCTTGCCGAAGACCACTTCCGCGCCTGTCGAGATTGTTTCGATAAATACCGCAAGCATTGTGTACGAATGGTGGATTGGAAGAATTGCATAAAATACATCGGTATGTAAAACGATAAGCGGAGTTCCCTGCGCAAGATAGCAGTCGGAAACAAGGTTTCTGTGGGAGAGCATAACGCCTTTTGGAATCCCCGTTGTTCCCGATGTAAAAAGGATTGCCGCAAGATCGGTTTCTACAGCCTGTTCAATTTTTGCTTCAGGTCCGTCCAGATTGTAAATGTAGTTTCCCGTTCCTTTTGCGAGGGAAACAATTTCTTCAAGATCGCCCTTGTTCTGCAGATAGTATTCGTGTTTTTCTTCATCTACAAATAAAATACGCGAACCGGATGTCTTTAGCAGAAGATCGGTTTCATCGTTTTTAAGCTGATAATCAATCGGGACAACAACTCCGCCTGCAAAAAGAACCGCAAGATACGCGACCGTCCATTCCGGTGCATTTTTTCCAGTTACAGCAACTCTGTCGCCTTTTCGGATCCCCTTGCTATGGAGCCAGCGTGAGACTGCCTCAATTTTTTTAAGAGATTCTGTATAATTCAGGCTTATCCTGTCCGGATCATAAATAGTAAAGCAGGGGCGTTCAGGATAGCGTGAAACGGTGATTCTATACATTTCCGGCAAAGTAGGCCATTGCCCTGTAAAGACCTTTCCCCTATATTCATTCAAGAATTGCCAGGGTTTTTCAGTGTAAGGTATTGACATAATTCCTCCATATGTCATGGTACAAAAATAAAGAGTTTATTACAACCCCTTTGAAGTAAAGACCCGCAAAAATATATAAAGTTGCACGAATTATTAAGTTATTAAAATAGATAATAAATTGAAACTTTCCCAACAATGAGATATTTTATTAATATGAAGATTTCACAAAAATTCGTCAAACTAACTGTCCTTTTTTCTCTTCTTTTTCCTTTTCTTTTAATTTCCTGTGCGGCAAGAATTGAAGGTTCGCTCGCTGCAAATGGTTCTGCGGCGTTAAATGTGAGCATATCGCTGGAGCCGCGGATGACCAATCTGATTCGGTCGCTTTCCGCCGCAGGAGGGCAGTCGGGGCCTGCGCTGGACGGGCCTGCAATTTCGCAGTCTATGGCGCTTGCACCTGGGGTTGCTTCCGTGAATTTTAGAAATACAACCCCTTCTGCAATCGAAGGAACCATTCGGATTTCCAATATAAATCAATTTCTAACACCCGCTGAAGGACGCGGATTTGTCAATTTTTCGCAAACCCAAACAGGCGGAAGATGCGTCATCTCCCTGAACCGCACAGAGGGCCCTGCAATGATTGAACTTCTTTCTGCAGAAATCTCCGATTATCTAAATGCCCTGATGGCGCCGATAGCCTCAGGCGAACAATTAACAAGAAGCGAATACCTCGATCTTGTAGCGTCATTCTACAACAGGCCTTTAAGCGACGAAATTGCAACCTCAAGAATCCGCGCCTCCATCGACTTCCCAGGTACAATAACAAGCGTCAGGGGAGGAACCTTCACCGGAAGACGCGCGAATTTCGACATCCCCCTGCTCGATCTTTTGGTTTTGGAAACCTCGCTTGTTTACGAAGTTACGTGGAACAACTGACAAAAGAAAAAGGAAAAGAGAAAAAAGAAGAGTGGTGTTCTTTTTTCTCCACTCCGTAGGAGCGATTTCACTTTTCTTTTTTCTTTTGTCAGGTTCTCTTGATCAGATCCAACAAAAAACGGTAAACTGTCATCATGGCAACACATACACCGGGCGAAAGAATCGCCGAACTTAGGAAAACCTACTCAATCAGCCGTGAAGTCTTGTCTGAACGTTCAGGAGTTTCAGCAGACTTAATCGCCAGAATCGAAGATGACGGGCATATCCCTGATCTTGCTCCGCTCATTAAAATATCAAGGGGTCTGGGCGTACGCCTGGGCACACTACTAGACGACAATGAACAACTAGGACCTGTTATCTACAGGGGAGGGGAGACCGATACAACCCGTTTTAAGACAGGCCTTCCGAAAGACGCTGTTGCAAATGGGCATCATGGGTTAAGTTTTAATCCCCTTGCGGCGGATAAAACCAGCCGCCACATGGAGCCGTTTATCGTATCAATCGAAAGCGACGCTCAACAGGAAAAAACAGCCCACGAAGGTGAAGAGTTCATTTATGTTCTCGATGGAAATCTCGCGCTGGAATACGGCGTCGATAAAGATACATTAAAGACAGGCGACTCTGTCTATTATGATTCCATTGTACCCCATCGTGTATTTTCGGCTGACAACAATCCTGTTAAGATTTTAGCTGTGGTTTATACACCGGTATAACAACTAACAATAGGAGTGAGAAAATAGAAGTTAGGAGATCTGTTTCTCACTCCTTTCTAAGAATCGAAGTATTCAGAAACTGTAGTTTCTAAACAACTCTAATAAAGGAATCATATATGGAATATATAGAAAAGACTCTCTCCCGGGTTTTACGGGAGAAAACCGAAGCTCACCCCGAGCATGATTTTTTGGTTTATGCCGACAGGAACCTCCGCTTTACCTATGCTGAGTTTGACAAAAGGGTGGATAATTTTGCAAAAGGTTTGCTGAACATCGGCGTAAAAAAAGGCGACCATGTCGGCATTTGGGCGACAAACGTGCCCGACTGGAACACCGCGCTTTTTGCCTGCGCAAGAATCGGCGCTGTTCTTGTTACGGTAAACACCGGTTACAAAACCCACGAGCTTGAATATGTTTTACAGCAGTCGGACATGGTGTGCCTCTGCCTTACAAACGGCTGGCGCGATTCTGATTATGTGGCAATGGTAAACGAACTTGTCCCCGAATTAAAAACTTCAGAGAGGGGGCAGATCAACTCGCAAAAATTTCCCTTTCTTAAATATGTTGTACACATCGGGCAGCAAAAACACCGGGGGATGTTCTGCTTCAACGAACTTCTGCTTCTCGGGCAGCATACCGATTCAAAAGAAATGCTCGAAATCGAAGCTTCGCTTGAAACCAATGATGTTGTAAACATGCAGTACACAAGCGGCACCACCGGTTTCCCGAAGGGCGTAATGCTTACCCACAGGAATATTCTAAACAACGGGCTTGGAATCGGAGACAACCAGCGATTAACGGAGAAAGACATCGTGTGTCTTCCAGTGCCGCTTTTCCATTGTTTTGGACTTGTGCTTGGAATGATGGCAGTTCTCACTCATGGTTCGACAGCAGCGCTCATCGAGTGGTTTGATCCATTGCTTGTTCTTGCGACAATTCAAAAAGAAAAGTGTACCGCAGTTTACGGAGTGCCCACGATGTTCATTGCAGAACTTAACCACCCTATGTTTAAAATGTTTGATCTTTCCAGCCTTCGCACAGGTATCATGGCGGGTTCTCCCTGCCCAATCGAAACAATGCGCCAGGTAATCGATCTTATGCACATGAAAGAAGTTACAATCTGCTACGGGTTAACTGAATCATCGCCTGTGATGACTCAGACGCGTTACGACGACGGCATCACCGTAAAAGTGGAAACGGTAGGGCGCGCTCTTCCCGGCGTTGAAGTAACAATCCGCAACCCCGAAACCGGCGAAGAATGTCCCGACGGCGTTCACGGCGAATTCTGCTGCCGCGGCTACAACACAATGAAAGGCTACTACAAAATGAAAGAAGCCACAGACGCGTGTATCGACAAAGACGGATGGCTTCATTCAGGAGATCAGGGCGTTAAGGACGGCGACGGAAACTTCAAAGTAACCGGGCGCATTAAAGACCTCATAATTCGCGGAGGCGAAAATATATCTCCAAAAGAAGTCGAGGATTTTTTATACACGATGCCCGGGATCAAGGATGTGCAGGTAGCGGGCATCGCAAGTGAAAAGTACGGTGAAGAAGTCGGGGCGTTTATCATCCTCCAGCCGAATGTAAAAATGACGGAAGAAGAAGTGCGCGATTTTTGCCGCGGCAGAATCGGGCGTTTCAAAATCCCCAAATACGTGTTCTTTGTAGAAAGCTACCCGCTGACTGCAAGCGGCAAGATACAAAAGTATCTGTTGCGCGAAATGGGAAGCAAAATAGTTTCCGGTAAGAATTAATGGCTATGTCTGACCACTGCTTCTGTGAAGCAGTGGTCAGACACATTTTGTTTTGAACTTGTTACAGGGTACTCGTTAATGATCGCAGATCACGAGCTTCGGGCTTTTCTGCTTTGCATTATGTGTATTATTACAACAAGCGAAATCACTCCTATGCCGATTAAATCTGTTATAAGTCTTGGGTCTATCAGCATAAGACCGGCTCCGACTGCGATTACCCGCAATGGGGCGGCGAGCTTTTGCATCATAAAACCTTCTATACCAATGGCAAGCGCAAACATTCCAACAAACGAAGTAATTGTAATCTGAACAATCGTTAGCGGGGTAGCATCAATAAAAAGTATGGAAGGATTAAACACAAAGATGTACGGGATTATAAAAGCCGCAATTGCAAGCTTGGTTGCCTGAATCGCAGTTTTTATCGGGTCTGATTTTGCGATGGCGGCTCCCGCATAAGCGGCAAGAGCTACAGGCGGGGTGATGTCCGCTACAATCCCAAAGTAAAAAACAAACATGTGGGCTGCTAAAAGGGGAACTGTAATTCCCATTTCAGTTCCTGCGCGTATTACCATTGGGGCTGTGATTGTCGCCATGATCACGTAGTTTGCCGTTGTCGGAACTCCCATGCCAAGTATCAAACATGTAAGCATTGTAATCATAAGAGCCGCAAGGAGGCTTGTTCCTGTAGAAACAAGGAACGGGTTGTTTACAATAACGGTTAGCTGCCCAATCAACAATTGCCCAATTCCTGTAAGAGACACAATTCCTATAACAGTACCTGCAATGGCGCACGCGATTGCAACGCCGATTGTATTTTTTGAGCCGCCGGTAATTGTATCAACCAGCCCTGAGGGGGAAAAGCGGGTGTCTTTCCTGAAAAAACTCACTATAAAAGCCGAAAGTATTGCAAAACAGGCGGAATAAGCCGGGGTAAATCCAAAGCCCATAAAAGCTACAAGAATTACTATCGGAAGGAAAAGATAACCTCTTGTAAGCAGGAGTTTTCCAAAATGCGGGATCGATTCTTTAGGAAGTCCTTTAAGACCAAGTTTTTTTGCCTGAAAATGCACCATTAGAAAAATTCCTGTAAAATAAAGTATTGCAGGAAGAATAGCGGAAACGGCAATAACAAGATACGGAATGCCTGTAAACTCCGCCATAAGGAATGCAGCGGCGCCTAAAATCGGAGGCATTATCTGCCCTCCTGTGGAGGCGGCGGCTTCTACTGCCGCCGCAAACTCAGGCTGGTACCCTGTTTTTTTCATCATCGGGATTGTAACGCTGCCTGAGCCTACCGTATTTGCTACAGAGCTTCCCGAGATCATTCCCTCAAGTGCGCTTGCAATTACGGCAACTTTTGCAGGGCCCCCTGCGGTGAAGCCCGCAACGGAATTTGCAAGATCAATAAAAAAATTGGCTATCCCTGATTTTTCCAGAAAGGAAGCAAGAAAAATAAACAGTACAATAAATGTTGAGCATACGCCGATTGGAGTGCCGATAATCCCTTCTGTAGTGTAAAAAAGCTGATGGATAATGCGGCGGAGGGAAAACCCGTCAATAAACGCATAGGTAATAAAACCGCCAGCTACAACCAAAATGGGAATTCCTACAACACGGCGGCAAAGTTCAACCAAACAAACAATTCCTATAATTCCAACGGTAACATCCACAGGAGTAATTAGAATTGCCCTGTCAATAATATCCCTGAAATTTACTATGTAGTAAATGAATGAAGCCGCCCCAATAATGCCAAGGGCAAAGTCGTACCACGGGACATGGTTAACCCTGTTTGTCATGCCCCTTCGGATTGGATAAAGCATATAACCTGTAAAAACCAATATTCCCAAAAAAGCGCACCGCCTTATTTGTTCGGGCAAAGTTGCGATTAGAGTTACCCAAAAAACATAGGCTGCAAAAAGCACTAAAAGAATTTTAATTAATAAACCGGGAATACCGGTAAACTTTCGTGTGTTGGATTCCCTGTCAAACTTTGCTATAAGCGCTTCGGTTTCTTCTTCGGTTAGAATACGGTGATCATCTATATTTTCATTTTTATCCATAAATTTAAACCTCCAGTATTTTTAGTGTGATATGTGCGTTTCTTCCGCATAAATTTCTTAAGCTGATACTTTCTCCATTAATAAATAAAAGATGATCCGATACAGTACCAACTATATAATTTAATTCCTTATAGACCTGCGTAAAACCGGTAATAACAAGGGCGTCGCCTTCGCGGCTCATTATTTGCCCTTCTTCAAGTTCCGCAGACATTCCCGCTCCGAAAGAAAAAAAACGGACTGCCGCAGGCAGAATTACGGAGCCTTCAATTTTGAATATTTCCTGCACAGGGCTGTTGTTCACCGAGTGGGTAAATTCTATTGCAAATTCGCCGTCATCTATAATGTGATAGCGGGCATACACCTTACCGGAATTTGTGTCCGCAATTTGCAATGTTGAAAACCCGTCAATATTTGGGTAAACACTTTCTTTTGAAGGGGTAATTAAAAACACCCCGACTGTTAATGCAAGAACAATGGTTATAAGGTAATGGCGGTAAACTTTTCCCATATTAAACAATTCAGGAGAACCACAAAGAATTTGTGGTTCTCCTTTAACAGCCAACCGCTGTCTTTCCGGCGGCTGGCTGTTAACGTTATCTAAGAGCGCCAATCTCTCTTAAATATCTTGCGGCGCCGGGATGGAAGGGTACTGAAATACCTTCAACCGCATAGGCGGGAGAAAGCTCTGTTCCTTTTGCATGAGCGGCAATAATTAAATCCCTGCTTTCAAAAAGGCTTTTTGTCAGCCGGTATACAATATCTTCACTTAAGCTTGAACTTACAATAAATGTAGCCTTTACCGCAACTGTCTGGACAGCAGTGTTTTGTCCTCTGTAACTTCCTGCAGGAACTGGGAATACAGTATAGAAAGGATAATTCCTGATTAATACACCTGCATGGTAATTGTCAATTTCCAGAATTAAAATATCCCTGCTTGTTGCAAGATCGACAATAGCGGGGGTTGGAGCTCCCGCAACGCAGAAGAAAGCATCGATCTTATTATCCCTAAGGGCGTCGGCAGAAGCTGCAAAACTTAAGTTTTGCATTGCAATATCATCGAAAGTCAAGCCGTAAGCTTCCAGAATTTGCCGTGCATTAAATTCAACGCCGCTTCCTGCATCGCCTACAGAAACATTTTTACCCCTGAGATCCGCAACTGTTGAGATCCCCGAAGCCGCATTAACTACGATCTGGCATACTTCTGCATAAAGACCTGCCATACTGGCAAAACTGGTAGTTTGTTCACCTCTGAAGAGATCAACTCCTCTCCATGCATAGTCCATAACATCATTCTGAACAATGGCAATATCAACTTCTCCAGCATCAATCAATTGAATGTTTGCTCTGGATGCGCCTGTTGACTGTACGCTGATTTGAATATCTGTTTTTTCACTTAAAATCTGCCCTACAGCCGTACCAAACGCATAATATGTGCCGGTAGTTCCGCCGGTTGCCATACGAACCTGTTCTCCGCTTTTACATGCAATTATTCCGAAAGACAGAACAAGAGCAAGAAGCACAACAAAAACTTTTTTCATTTTTTCCTCCTGAATAAGAGGATTATACAAGGTTTTGCAGCTTTATAATAGTAGGAAAACGAAAAAAACCGATAAAATGCGTTACCGGAATAACTCAGCCGTAAACACCTTTACGCGTAAACTTCCACGCGGTTTCTTCCAAGTTCCTTGGCTTTCCGCAAAGCTGTGTCGGATGTTTCCTCAAGCTCTTCGAGGGTTTTTGCGTGAGTCGGAGCCGCCGCAATGCCGATGCTTGTACGGGTTTTGATATACGTTGTTTTTTCGGCGCCGGGGCTTTCGGGTACTTCCACTTCTCTTGCCTCGATAGATTTCCTGATATTTTCTGCAATCGTTTTTGCATCGTCAATGTCTGTGTCGGGGAGCAGAATCGCAAATTCATCGCCGGAAAGCCGTGCGGGAATATCTCCGGGGCGCAGGCACGAGCGAATTTCTTCGGATGCTGCAATGATTACAAGATCGCCGCCTTTTGTTCCGTGTTTGTCGTTGATGCCGTGAATTTTATCAAGGTCCATCATTAACATTGGCGTTGTGCGTAACACCTGCCCGCCGAGCCTTTCTTTGATCGATTCTTCAAGAAAGCGGCGGTTGTAAAGCCCTGTAAGCTCATCCGAGATTGCTCTTTTCCGCGCGGTTTCACCCCACCGGATTAAATCGCTGAATGATTTTGACATATTATTAAGCCAGCGGTTTTGAACCGCGCTTATTGATCCCAGTAACTTTGAACCGATTACCGGATGTTCGTTAATAATTTTGTAAAAATCAGCGCCTTTCAGCATTATTGTTACAGATTCTTCTTCCGCTGTAATTGTTACAGAACGCGGCTCATGGACAATTATGCACATTTCGCCAAAGAAATCCCCTTGTCTTACGTTAAATATTTTCTTTTTGGTTCCGTCGCTTTGGGTGCCGTATGCAGCTAACGTGCCGGAAAAATGGATAAACATCTCCTCTCCGGTATCGCCTTCCCGGAAGATATCTTCTCCCTGATTTAAATGAAGTGTTTTTAACATTTTTGCTGCAATTTCAAATTCATCTTCATCAAGGGCGGAAAAAAGAGATAATTTTGAAACTACCGAAAGTATTGTTTGTGAAGTTAAATTTTCTGTATTCATAAGGCCGCCGCTTTATTGTAGCGGATAACAGTTTCTCCGCCTGCTTTCCACGTATCAAGCAAGGTTGAATAAGTGCTGCTGAAAAGACTGTTCCAATCGGCATCATCTTCCTGCCAGATTGACCAGACAACTGTTGCAGAAAAGCTAAACTCTTGTGCCTCTCCCTGTGCCGGAACTTTTTCCATAGCTTTAATTGATTCGGACGCTTCTTGTGCAATACTTTGCGCTTTTTCTGCATCGCAGTTATTGATAATCAGCCCGACCTCGTTGCTTTTAAAACGAAGAGCCCAACTGTCGCCGACCTGCCGTGTAATATTCTTTAGTATAATTGCAATTTTGATCATCGCCTCATCGCCTGCCGCATGTCCGCGCGAATCTACCAAAATTTTAAAACGATCCGGTTTTAGCATGATAAGCGCGGCAGGATTTTTCAGCTTTCCGATAACTTCGTCGGCAATGATTGTCTGCTTCAAAAGCCCTGTTCCAGCATCTTCGTAGGCGCGTCTGTGAAGATCATTCACCCACGATAAATTTTCCAACACCAGTTTATTTGCGGATTTTATCCGCTTTGTGATCATTACAATCGCATTCAGCAAAATACTGCAGTTTGTGCTGGGCTTTTCCTTGGCGATTGTTTCCATTGTAAAGCCTGTGCCGGGAAAGAAAATAAGCTGCGAGTCCTCGGCGGCTTCGGCGCATGCATCGTATTCTGCGCCCCGCGCAAAGTCAAAATCGCCGATAGTGTCGCCGGAAGTGAATCTTGCCATCTCTTCTTCATTGCCGTCATCATTGCGCTTAAAGACCCGGATTTCCCCGTTTGTCAATATATAGAAGCAAGCCGCTTTTTCCCCGGAAGAGAACAAAAGCCCGTTTTTTTGAAGATTCAGCATGCCCGAACGGGAACCGATATATTCGATCTCACCCTGAGGAAGAGACGAAAAAAGTTCCTGCTTCTCTAATGACGCCAAATCAATTTTTTCTACTGTCATCGTTATATTATGAATAAATTTTTTAATTTTGTCCATGCTATTCGGCTTTGTGCTATTCGGCTTTGCCGAATAGCTTGGAGTTTGCGCGGGCGCAAACTCCATATCAGAAAATTGATGAAATTTCTTTGTAATTTAAAAATTCAGTATCTTCTATAAGTAGTACGCTAAAAGCTTTATGAAGCGCTCAATTGAAGTTGAAGCTATTTCAGGCGGTAATTTCCATATACGTGCGTGGTAAAAAGATTATCTATTTTTCCAATACTTGACTGCCTTAATATTATTTTGATATGATGAAGACACACGCTCCCCGGTTGTGTAATGGTAGCACGGCAGACTCTGGATCTGCTTGTGGGGGTTCAAATCCTCCCTGGGGAAAAGAAAAAAACAAGAAATAATTTAAAAACAAGTAAATTAATAAAATAAGAAGTTCGAGGATTTGAACACGGAGTGCTCCTGTAACCAAAGCCAAGGCGCAAGCCTTGACGGGTAGCCATATCAACATATAAACGGAAACAGAGGGAAATCGTAAATAAAATAAAAAAGGCTGACGGCATCGTCTACATAAAAGACAACGCTCCCCAGCCTGACGAACAGGAAATTACTCCTGCCAACTAAAATATAACCTATATCTTGTTTTTTTGCAAGCGGCAAATTTTATATGATTATACCTAAAACTTAAACAGACAGAGAAACCACTACACCCTACAGAAAACTATGAGAAAAGCGCCCTTATTCCCTGATTATCTCCAGTAGAACCATACGTAGTTGCAGGGCTACTACTCATGCAGATCTGGCAACTTTAGTTGAGCCTGTAACAGAAACCTATTATTGTACAAGAATTTCATCGTCCAGTCCTTAATCGAACAGAAAGAGACAAGTCAGCGTATTCAGAAACAATTTTTTATCTAGCTGTAAAAACGAATAGGGCTGTTTGCGGAGTACAAACAGCCCTAAAACTACTCACTTCTCACCAACATCATATATCTTAATTATCTCCTCCGGGGATTTGCCGCTTTTTAAAAGTTCCAGGAAATCTTTGCGTTCTTTTTTACGTTCTTCTGCACGACCAATTTCCATACCTTTTTCAATACCAATTCCGATACCTTCTTCGCGGCCAATCTCAATACCTTCCTCTCTTGCTTCCTCCTGCCAGACTTCTTTCGCGTCGTCCCAGTTCCATTCGGTCATCAACATATTTAATACCTCCGAAGCGTTTTTTGCCACTAACTCACTAAGTATATCATGATCGCGGCAATAGTATACAGTTTTTTTCATCGCTTCTTCACGACTATAGCTCTCCTTTA
>Ga0099364_10007985_pt1 | contig 14993 bp, 12 predicted proteins | sample TergutTh196P3_FD_73070 | JGI IMG/M metagenome (GOLD analysis project Ga0099364, IMG submission 73070) | Microcerotermes parvus P3 segment gut microbial communities from Pointe-Noire, Republic of the Congo - Th196 P3 | ecosystem: Host-associated > Arthropoda: Insects > Digestive system > Gut ... | reverse complement strand
AGCCTTGAATGGGGCAAGTTCCCGCTCTAGCGTTTTTTTATGCCCGCCTTCGCCGTAAAGGGTTTCGGCAACCTGAATGTAAAGCATCTCGCCATTTTTCACTGCCACAAAATCAACCTCTTTTTCATTGACTTTGCCAACGCTCACTTTATAATCTCGCCGCAGAAGCTCAAGATAAATAATATTTTCAAGGACCCTGCCTCGGTCAATTTCACGATAATTGAGAAGATAGTTTCTAAGTCCCGCATCTGCAACGTAATACTTGGAAAGAAATTTAAGATATTCCCGCCCCTTAATATCAAAGCGGTCTGCCTTGTAAAATATAAAACTATTGCAAAGCGCCCGTAAATATCGTTCAACCGTATTGACCGATATTTTTCTGCCGCTGGAATTTATCGTATTGCTTATCTTCTTTGCCGATACTGGACTTCCTATGTTGCCGCTTAAAAATTTAATTATGATTTCAAGTACGGAAATATCGGTAATTCCCTCACGTTTTGCCACATCTTTGATGAGTATTGTGTTATAGATACCGTCAATATAATCCCTGACAACAATATTGTTTTGTTGCAACATTGCAACATAAGGAAAAGAACCGTTCTTCAAATATTTACCGAAACTTGCTCGAATATTGCTTTTATCTCCTGTAAATTCAAGATATTCCGCAAAGGACAATGGAAGCATACGGATTTCCACATATCTTCCCGACAATAATGTAGCAAGTTCACCCGAAAGCATATGAGCATTGGAACCGGTAATATGCACATCAACATTTTTTTTGATAAAAAGGCTGTCAACCGCTTTTTCAAAATCAGGGCATTGTTGTACTTCATCTATAAAAACATAGGTATATTTGTCACTGCACAATCTGTTTTTTACATATGTGTGCAAAGCCTTATAATCTAATAAGTGTCCAAAATCTATATCTTCAAGGTTAACGGATATGATTTGTTCGTCTGTAACGCCCATTTCCTTCAGATAGTTTATATACAAGGAAAACAATGTGGATTTACCGCACCGCCTTACGCCTGTTATAACTTTAATGAGCTGTTTTCCACGCCAATTTATCAACTTATTCAAATATTCAGTTCGTTGTATCAACTCTTTCCCCCTCATTTTTATGGCAACCACTAAAGTAACCTAAAAACAAGAGGAAGTAAAGTTTTTTCTCTACACGGAAAAAACTTTCAGTTTTGATGTATTTTTTCACCATCAGGAATGTAGGGGCGCGATTTATCGCGCCCATTGGTAAATTCCACCGCCGCGCGGTGGTCATATAAGGTGAAGCGATGATGATACAACGGATTTTTGGGAATCAGGCCTCTTGACGGGTGTGTAGCTTCGGGGAAGCGCCAAATGCCCGTTTGCCGAGGTACACACCTCAAAAGTTGACATAAGAGTTATTATCAGAAGTTGTGGATCCGGAGAACCAGGAAGGAAAATACACCGAAACCACGAAAAAAATATGTGGGTTCTTAGAAATTGCCCTCAATAAAAAAACGCGAGGTGCTGATTTCAATCAAAAATCAAGCACCCCGCGTACAGATAATCAAAAATTAAAAATTAAACGGGCTAACGTTACTCCCAGCCGGTCGGCGAATTGTAATCCGTAAGAATGCCGATGGCTTCGATCTCATGCATCTGGCCGCCCCATATCTTATATATATGCATCGCCGGCATGTCGAAAGGCTGCTGGTTACTCATGTCCGATACTTCACGCCCGGGAACGTTTAGGATTGTGAATACCTTCTGTTTCATCGAATGACGGAAATGCGAAAAACCCACTGCGAGACCCGTCAGCTCATCGGCGGCGAACACCCTGCGATAATCTATGGTGTCGATGTACTGAAAGGTACCCGTGTTCAGTTGCGAGGCGCAGTCCTGCATCCCGAGCAGCGAAGGCGGTCCGGGTTTTGCGCCGGGAATACCGGCGCCGCCCAGGGACGGACCGCCAAACGGCGCCGTTCTCATGCCGTTTTCTCGGCGCTCGCAATCGGAAGCGAACGGCGACAGGCTGCCGTTGTTCAAATCCAGCGCGTCATAATATGACTTCGCGATCCAGATAAGCCGCCCGCGCGAATCGCGGTATTCATACGGTATTTCCATCGGAATGGCGGGACGTACCGCTTGCAGCATCGGATTGTCAGGATTGCTTATCTCCACGATCAGGTGTTCCGCTTCGGTGATGCTGCCGTTTTCCACCTTCAGCCGGAAACCCAGTTGCGCGGGCTTGCCGCCTATACCCATGATAACTATGCCGCCGACCTCTTGCGATACGGTATCGGGAACCACGATTTTGAAATTCGTCGGAACGGAGGTCGCCGTCTTCCACAAGCCTTCGCCCGGCTGGATACGTTTGACCTGTTCAACAATTCTTATGTTGTTCGCAAGCGGTACGGCCTTGGGGTTATGCGCAACAAGCGCCGCGAAATAATCATCGGCAAGTTTAAGGAGCGCGGCGCGGTCGAGTTCCGCGCCGAACGACTGCGTCGGCGCTGCGATTATCGCCAGCATCGCAATGCTGAACAATACGGTTAATGTGATTTTTTTCATGTCATATATCCTTTCCAGATGGTTGTCATTCAGGTTTACCCCGAATATTTCATAAATGCCTACTTTACTACGAAAATGTTCCGACCGGAGAGATTAATCGCAAAACTTTCGCGACCGCGCGTCAGCCCTTATGGATCAGGATATGGCGGGCGGCAATTTCATCTCCGCCGGCCGAAATGCTCTCAGGAGGGTCCGCCGCGGTTTCCACTTTGCGCAAGCACGATTCGAGATCGCCCCCGTACAGATCTTCCGCCGGAATATGGACATTTTTCAGATATCTCCTGATTGACGCCTCTAAAACGGGATACTCGCGAAAATGTGTCCGCTCGGCGTAAATCAACGGTTTATCATTGACGACACAGTCGGAAAGAATGCCGAAGCCGGGTTTGGAAACTACGACATCCACGGAAGCAAGCGCGTCGGAAAACGATACCTGCTCGCGCGCCAGCGCGTGAATATTGCGCCGACGCCATTCGAGAGGCAGTACGGTCAGAAATTCGCAGTCTTCTATCTGTTCTATCCGGGCAAGCGCCTCATCGCTCAAATCAAGCGTCGTAAACGACAGCAACACCCATTTCTTTTCCGGGTCTCCGCCGGTAAGGCGGGCGATCTTCTCGCGGCAGGGTTTTCCCGGACGCGCGACCAGCGGGATATCTTCTTTTTTGGAAAACGCCGCCATTTCGTCATGGAACGGCAGGCGTAAAAGTAAATCCGCCCGCGCGTACTGCTCGCGAAACATTTCGATGATCGGAAGCCAGCGGCGGTCGTCGGCAAGAAACTCGGAGTATATCCAGTCCCAGGAAAAATTTCCGACGGCTATGCGCGGGATTCCGGCGCGCGCCGCGGCTTCAAGCGGAAGCGATGGAATGTCCGAGACAACCAGGTCTATTCCCGTTTCCTTAAGAAAAGCGATTTCATCCGCAAGCAGCCGCTCCCGCGCGGCGTAAAGCTCCAACGCCCTGTCGAGCGTCGCTTTTACATCGACGCGGATGGAATCGCACTGCACCATCCCTATATCAAAATCACGAACACGGATGGAGATTTTGTCGGAGCCGGTTCTGTTTCGCAGAAACGACTCCGGCAGCCCGGTTATGACATGTAAGTCGATCTCCGGATAGAGGCGGTTAACGGCGCGGATTATGTCTGCGGAGCGTACGCCGTGCCCGTAACCGTGCGCCGTAATGTAGTAAGCGATCATCTCAGCAGCCGGCGCTCGGCGGAAAGACCGGCCATGCAGCCGAATGCCGCGGCGGTGATCGCCTGGCGGTAATTCCGGTCCGCCGCGTCCCCCGCGGCAAACACGCCGTCCACGCTGGTTTCGACGTTGTTGCGTACGACAATATAGCCGTCGGCGTCGAGTTCTATCGCGCCTTTGAGGAATTCCGTATTGGGATGATGCCCGATTCCCATGAAAACTCCGTTCGTTTTTTCCGTCCATTCGCGTCCGCTTGCGACGTCTCTCAGCCCCACCGATTCCAGCGCGGATTCGCCGTGATATGAAGTTATGACCGTATTCCATAGAAAGCTGATTTTAGGATCACGCTCCGCGCGCAGGCGCATGATTTTGCTGGCCCGAAGCTCATTCCTGCGGTGTATGACGGTAACTTTCGAGGCAAGCCGCGCCAGCGTCAGCGCCTCTTCGAGCGCAGTATCACCGCCTCCAACCACCATGACATCCTGGTTGCGGAAAAACATGCCGTCGCAGACCGCGCAGGCGGAAAGTCCGCGGCCCCGGAATTTTTCCTCATCCGGCAGATTCAGCCATCGTGCGTTCGCGCCTGTGGCGACTATGACCGCGCGCGCTTCATGCCATCCCGACCGCGAACGGATACGGAACGGCCCGCCGGATGTAAAATCGACATCTTCGGCGTCTTCGTCGATCATTTCAACACCGAACCGAAGCGCCTGCTTCTTCATGAGATCCATCAATTCGGGTCCGGATATTCCTTCGGGAAAACCGGGGAAGTTTTCCACATCGTTCGTGAACATTAACTGCCCGCCCGGCATCTGCATTCCTTTAGGCTCGGAAGCCAGAACGAGCGGCGACAGATTGGCGCGCGCCGTATAAATCGCCGCCGTATAACCTGCGGGTCCGGAACCTATGATAATGATATTGCGCATGACCGCGTTTCCTCCTGATTTTAATGCAGGTTATTATATACTCCCGATGGGCATAAAATGAAGTTGCCTTGCGCCAAAAATCCTCGCAAGTCATTCTTCATTTTATGCCCATCGGGAGTATATCAGCGGTTTCCGGCATGTTTGATAATTCTTCGCCGATATGTACTAAGAACTTGTGCCCGTTCGAAGTATAGTAAAACGTATGAGTCTGGAGGAGGCGTTTATGAAATGGAAATTGATAACAGGCGCGATTGTCGGATCGCTGATACTTTTCGGCGGAGCGGCTATATTTTCGCAGAGCGCCGCGGCCGACCCGGGCAAGGAAGTTTATACCGTACAGAAATGCTCGCTATGTCATTCAATCGCGGGCAGCGGCGGAGGCGTGGCGCTTGACGGCGTCGGCGCTCGGATTAAACCGGATGATATTAAGAAGCGGATCAGATCTCCCAAGGAAGTGAAAGCCGACTCCGAGATGAAGGCGTATCCAAATCTGCCGGAAAAAGATATCAACAGCCTTATTGCATACCTGCAGACGTTGAAGTAGGGGCGCGATAAATCGCGCCCCTGGAGTTTGTACATTTTGCTCAAGCGTAGACATGGGAGCGCGGGCGTCCTCGCCTGCGAGACATGGGAACGTGGGCGTCCCGCCCGCGTATTTAAATAAAACAGCGGGCGACAGCCCGCGCTCAAATGCCCTGTAAGGGCATGGCATAATAGGGTTGCGGTAAATACGGAATTGGGAATGAATACACACAGGCTGTAAAACCCGACATGCGATAATGGTTGGTGCTTTTTAAGCAGGCGAGGACGCCTGCTTTCCCATGTCTCGCAGGCGGGACGCCCGCGCTCCCATGTCAGGCGTCTCACGCCCTGAAAGGGCGTAATCAAATTGACTTTATTGACAGACTCTAATTAATTTTCCGCTTCATCCGGGAATGGCTGTTCGGAAAGCGTTCCGTCAGCGGCACGGGTGAGAATTTCAACCTTCCGCTCGGCCTCCTCCAGTTTGGAACCGCAGAACCGGCTGATTTTTACTCCTTCCTCAAACAGTTCCAGCGACCTTTCAAGCGTCAGGTCGCCTGTTTCCAGTTTGCCGACAATATCCTCAAGCGTCCTGAGCGCCGATTCAAAATCCTTCACTTTAAGTTCTTCCATATCCCGAATTCCAAGCTCTTAACATTACGTAATATTTATATACAATTCCTCTATGTAACAATGCGATACATACAATACATTAATGCCGGTAAAAATGCCAGATATACACGGCATTCATGCGCCTGTTTGACGTATCTCCTTAAATGTCAGAAGTTTATCTCGGTAATATTAATGTAAAAATGTTATCGGAATCGAAAAAGGCATAACAATAGCAAGCATCCGCAAAAACGAATGTTTTACAGTTAGCGTGCAGAAAGGGGTAATCTGTAAATGAAACCAGACCAATTTTAAATCATGGAATTGCTTGCCGGAAAACAGGTATATTTCGCAAGTTATTGTTCAACTGCTCCTAAATGAGTATTTTGGATCGGTCGCGTAACGCGGAGTTTGAGGTCTTTAGAGGTCCCCATATGAAATACATGCCATTCGGCGCCGGCGGCTTCGACATTTCCATTCTTTCGGCAGGGCTTTTGCAACCGGACTTCATAGCGGGTACACTCGAACAAAGCAGGTTTGACGAACAATTGGACGCCGTGCGATACGCGGTGGAGCGCGGCGTCAACGCGATCAATCTCGGTTTTCCGTTCTACATCAACGATCCCCGCGAATACACGCGCAAAATCAAGGCGTTCCTCAAAAAAGACGGCGTTCGAAACAAAGTCAGACTGTTTATCAACCTGCCCATGACGGGCGATCCGGCGCTCGAAGATTTTGAGCGCCGGCTGTCCATGCTTCACGAGTGGTTTGGCGTAGACAGGTTTGACTACTGCCTGATTGAAGACATTGAACGCTTAGGCTGGGCGCGTTTTGAGCGGCTCGGCTTACTCGAATGGGCGCTGAAAAAGGCGGAAGAAGGGCGCGTCGAAAAGCTCGGCTTTGACTTCCGGGACGATTGCTTTTTCCTGAAAAACATCTTTGACGCATATCGCTGGGATGTGGCGCAGTTTCGGTACAGTTTCATGGACGGCGCCCTGCATCCCGGCTTTTCAGGCATCAAGTATGTCACGGACGCTGGTGCGGGGCTGGTTGTTACCGATCCGTTTAAGACCCGGCGGCTTTTGGCGGGAATCCCCGATGAAGCGCAAAAGCTCTGGGACGGCGCGCGCGTAAAACGCGGCGTTGATGAATGGTCGCTTCTGTGGATATGGAACCACAGGGAAATATCTTCCGTTTTTACTTCCTTCAAAGACGTAAACGAGGCGAAGCGATTTCTTGAGTACGCCGACGCGCAGGAGCCTGTCGATATATTTGCCGAAATTACGATCAATAAAGTGATTGACGTATATAAGAAAAAGAGGATATTTGCCTGTACGGAATGCCGTTGCTGTATGCCGTGCCCGCTCGGCATGGATTCGCCCGGGATCGCGGCGCTGTACAACGACTACCTTATGTACGGCGACGACAATGCCCCCCGCTTCCTTTACGGCGTCCGCGGTTTTGGAAAAACGTTGTGCGTGAATTGCGAAATTTGTACCAAACGCTGCCCAAGACGTTATAAGCTGATGGACGCCGTTCGGCAATCCCAGGCGCTGTTCGGCGGCGTGACTGAATCACACAACATGACAACATGGAGGATGCCTCATGAAACCGCATGAAAAATATAAGCATCTGGTAAAGGAATTTGAGTTTCGCGACGGCCCGGAAGGGTTGTATCCCGAACAACTGTTTTGGATGGAGGGCGCTAAGCACATGGAAGGCTTTGGCGCGTGCTTTTCCTTCATGTACGTCAAAAAGCCGCAGGTTTTCCATCCGCTTGAAGGCGCGCTTGTGCATCCCTACGACGAATTGCTCGTATTTGAGACGCTGAACAAAAAAGACATTCTTTCTTTTGACGCCGAAATATCGGTCGAAATCGGCGACGGAGACGACCGCGAGATTCACACATTTACTGAACCGTCGGTCGTACTCATTCCAAAGGGCACGGTTCACGGGCCGGTGCGCGTCAACAGAGTCGGATCGCCGATCGTGCATTACACCATCAGCCTTGCAAGCGACTACAAGGCCGAAAAAGTCACCCCGACGGGAACGGCAAAGACGGGCGGCGCAAAGTACAAGGCGAATATCGTAAAGATGGCGGGCAACCTGGAAACGCGCATGAAAGAAATAGCGGCGAATGAAGGATCCGGCATGGGCTACGAGGCGGTAATGGACGAGCGCGGCGTCCTGCGTCCCGCGGAACGCGGCATCGGCCCCGGCAACGCCACGGAATGCGTCTGGCTGTATGGCGAAGATCTGATGGGTTTCAACGTAAATTTCACATGGGGCATTTACGGCAATCTAGGCAAGTGGCATCGCGGCGGCGAAGTGCATACGCATCCCGAGGAGGAGATTCTCATCTGTACCGGATGGGATCCCGACAACCCGCTGAATCTCGGTGCGGAGGTCGAGATGGGTCTCGGACCGGAAGTGGACATGTATGTCATGAACAAGCCCGGCCTCTATATCGCGCCAAAGGGTTTTCCGCACCTGCCGATGCTCACTCGCTGGTGCGACGCGGAGGCCTTTGGTTTCATGGTTGTCTGCCTCGACGGGCATCACGGTTCACCGTGGGTCGAGATGGACTTGGACGCTTATGAAGGACAGTGGTAGGCCGCCTCGCGGCGCCCGTAGGGACGCGATAAATCGCGCCCTTTTAATAAATCACGGCGGGGATCGCCGTAAACCATCTTACCTGAATAAAATAGGAGCATGTTATGAGACCCAGACTATACAAACACCTCGTGAAGCCGCTGATATGGCGCGAGGGGCCTAAAGGACTTTTCCCGTCGGAGCTTTTCTGGATGGAAGGCGCGAAGGACATGGAAGGCTTCCAGGGATCGTTTGCCTTCGGCTATGTCAAGGGCGAGGGGAAACTTTTCCCGCAGGACGGACACCTGATCCATCCGTTTGACACGCTGCTCTGCTTTGTCGGGACAAAGTACGGAGATATCCTCGATCTTGGCGCCACGGTGTCGGTGGAAATCGGCGAAGAACGCGAAGTCCGCACATTTGACCAAAGCCAGGTCGTTGCCATACCCAAGGGTACGCAATACGGCAACGTGACGGTCGGAAATTTCAAACATAACTTTGGTTTTTATACGATTTATCTCGCGCCCGAATATTCGGCTGCCGTGATACCGTCGTCCGAACTCAAAGCACCCGTGCCCGGCGACAAGTACAAGGCTTACAACAAAGTATACGCCTGGTCGGTCGATGAAAAGACCGGCGAGGTTCTGCACGACGCCGGCGCGATAGATTATGACGGCAGCGGTATGGGCTACAAGAGGCTGGCGGATGAACGCGGCGTCATGTACCCGCTACAAAATCAGGGACCGGACGGCATAGGTCCTGGCAACGCGGATGAATTGATTTGGGTTTTCGGCGATCAGTTGCAGAATTTCGAACTGAATACGCTCTGGGGTCACTATACGCAGTGCGGCAAGTGGCACCGCGGCGGCGACGCCCACACGCATCCGGATGAAGAGGTGTTGATCTATCTCGGACTGGACGCGGACGATCCGCTGAATATCGGCGCCGAAATCGAGACCGCGATGGGCGAGGAGGACGAGCGTTATTACGCAAACGTTCCGTCCGTCTGGATCTGTCCGAAAAACTTCAGCCATCTGCCGTCGATCACCCGCTGGGTAGACAGGCCGTATGCGTTCATCGTGATAAACCTCAACGGATCACACGAGTCGCCCTGGCAAAAGAAGGAATAAACCCGGAAGCCGAAGTTGCCGCCGGGAGCGCCGCACACCAGCGCGGCAACTGAATTTTGATGCAGACGGGACGCCTGACATGGGAGCGCGGGCGTCCCGCCTGCGAGACATGGGAAAGCATGCGTCCTCGCATGCGTAAAGAGTACCGATCCATAACACATGCCGGATTTTTCATCCAATATGTGTTCATTCATAATTCCGCAGATGCTGTAACAACTCATGCCGGCGCGGGCGTCTATGCCCGTCCGCTTGCGGTATATTCCTTGTTTTTGAGCGTAAAGGCAATTGGCCGTCCTGGGAGCGCGGGCATCCTGCCCGCATCCGAACTATTATCGCACTTTTAGCCCGGATATTTCATAGTTGGATGTTGCCTTTACTGCGAAATTTCGTAAAATTGGGTAATTGCAAAGCATACGGCCTTGCCGGGAACACGGACAATACGTCCGTATTTTCAAGAACTTGCGGGCAGGATGCCCGCGCTCCCAGGAATTTGGTAATTACCTGGAAAGGCGGGAATTTAAAATGGGTAAAAAAGTATTGATATTCTCCGGCAGTCCTAGAAGGGGCGGAAATTCAGACGTCCTGTGCGACCGGTTCCTGCTCGGCGCGACGGACGCCGGCAACGAAGCCGAAAAAATATTCATCCGCGACAAAAACATCAACTACTGCCTGGCATGCGGAACATGCTACGCAAAAAAACAACCCTGCGTTCATAACGACGACATGCCGGATATCATGGAAAAAATGATAAGCGCCGATGTAATCGTTATGGCGACGCCCGTCTATTTCTACGCAATGAGCGGTCAGATGAAGGTATTGATCGACAGAACAATAGCCCGTTTCCTGGAAATCCGCGACAAGGATATGTACTTCATCCTGAGCGCTCATAACGATAAAAGAGATTCCATGGAAAGAGTCATCGAAGGGTTCAGGGGATACATGGCCTGTTTGAGCGGCGCGAAAGAAAAAGGCGTCGTCTATGGACTCGGCGTATTTGACGTGGGGGAAATTCAAACCCATCCCGCCATGCGGGAAGCATACGAAATGGGTAAGTCCGTCTGAATGCGTATTCCTTCCGTTAAGACAATCCGGCGTATCCTGCTCGGCGTAATATGCGTCGTGGCGCTGGCTGCTCTTCTGAATTATCTGGTTGTCGCGTCCCGGCGGCCGCGCGGCGACGAGAACCGTCCGCCCATGATCAGCGCCGATTTCAGACATGCCGCCGAAGGCGTTGAAATCTTCGTCAGGAAAGGCGCCGACCTGCGCTTTACCGTCCGCGCGCGTAATTTGAGGGAGACGATTCACGACCGGAATTTTCTTGAAGGAATCGAGGCTTCCGATTTCAATCAGGACGGTAGCGTCCGTAATTCCATTTACAGCGACAGCGCCGTTTACGATCCGGGGCGGAGTATGCTCGATTTTGACGGAGATGTTCGTGTGTTTCTCGGAGACGGCAGTGAATTACGCGCTGAAGCGCTCCACTACGATCTCGACGCGGAAATCGGCGCCATCCCCGGAACGATGAATTTTTTCTCAGGCAGCGTTTCCGGCCTGGCGCGTGATGTGCGCTTTTTCCGGGACGAAGACAGACTGGAGCTGGGCGGCGACGTCGATTTTTCACTGGCGCGTGAAAATAGCGCCGCAGCAGCGGAAGGGGCGGGGGAAGCGATTCGCGCGTCCGCGTCGCGTGGAACGTGCCTGTTGGCTGAAAACCGTATTCTGTTTTCAGGCGGCGTCCAGATTGAGTCTCCGGATATGGGCCTGCTTTCCGCCGATGTCGTGGATATCAGACTCGATTCCGACCGGAGCAGAATTACATACATGACGGCTTCCGACAAAGTTGCTTATGAAACGCGGAGCGGTGATGAGACGCGCTACGTATCGGGCGGCCTGATGATTTTTACGACCGGAACGACGGGAGCGTTGGAAAATGTGCGGATTTCAGAGCACGCGGACCTGTTGGTGAAATCGACCCTTGGAGAACGGATGCTGCGTTCATGGGAGATTGAACTGTTTCTGGATTCCGCTTCCGGCTCAATAAGTGAGATTATCGGAACAACAGGCGCGGAACTTCGCGACCGGCGCGGCGAGGAGGAAACGCTGGCGGCCGGCGACGCGATTCACGCGGCTTTTGCGGATACCGGTGACCGGCTCCGGAATGTGCGCCTGTCGGGCCGCTCCAGGTTCGCCATGACGGGAACAGGCGGGACGGCTAATGAATTGCGGGCGGATACGATTGAGGCGCGTTTTCGTGCGAAGAGCGACGCCCTTGAAAACATTGCGGCAAACGGCGGCGTGCGCTGGTTGTTTGAACAGTCGGACGCCGCCGCGCGAACCATGCTTGCCTCAAAACTGGAAGTGCGTTACGCCGGAAATTATCCGGCGTCGGGCGAAGCTTCCGGCGCGGTAGCGCTTGAGGAATCCGACGCCGCGGCGCGGACGACAAGGCGGCTTGGCGCCGAACGTATGCGGTTTGAGTTTTTTTCAGGCACGAGTCAAATCAGAAGTCTTATGGCTGAGGACGGCGTAAGTACCGTTTTTGAGCGCGCCGCGTCTTCTTTCGGAAACACGGGCATTGAAAAATATCAGACTTCCAGCGAAAGCCTCGAGGCCTTCTTTGTCCTTAAAAATGGAACAGGCGCGCTTGAGCGGGTGGAGCAGCGGGGAAATTTCCAGTTCATTTCCGACGGACGTTCGGCATCGGCCGATCATGGCGAATACGACGCCGACAATGGAAAGCTTACGCTTACAGGCTCTCCTGAAATTCTCGACAACGCCGGCCGCGTAAACGGCGCCTGGATGGAGTATGATCTCGACGCGAACGAACTGCTGGCGCGCGGGCGAGTCCGGGCGGCGCTTGACGCGCGGCAAAGCAAAAGTTCTTTGTTTCATGCCGGCGGAGGCGCTTCGCCCGTTGTCGTGACGGCTGAAGAACTCAGTTATTGGCCGACACCGGAACGTTTCCGGTTTTCGGGCGGCGTCACGGCGTTGACGGAAAGTCAGCAGCTCCGCGCGCGGGAAATCACCCTCGACGGCGGAGGAAATATGACGGCTGACGGCGACGTCTTCCACCGGATTCAGGCGACCGGCGCCGGCAACGCCACCACAACCGGGGCGGTCGTCGAAAGCCGGCAAATGGAATATCGTCGCGACGAAGGCGTAATCCGCTATTACGGCAAAGTCGAAATGAAATCAAGGGAACTGACGTTTTCCGCCGACGCGTTAAACGCAACGCTGGACGATGAAGCGAAAGACATAAGACGTATTTTGGCCGAGGGAAACGTGCTTATACGTCATGATGGGCGCGTCTGCAGCGGAGATACCGCGCAATGGATTCCGGCGGCGTCCAGCTATGTCGTTACCGGCAATCCCGCGGTGATCGACGATCCGGCGCGGGGACGCTCAATGACCAGTCGCCTGACGTACTTTCAGAACGAAGACAGGATCATGCTTGAGCCTTAACCCGGGGAAATTCCTATGGCAACCTCCGAAAACCCCTGGGAACGCGGGCGTAGACATGGGAATGCAAACTCCAGGGGCGCGATTTGTCGCGCCCCATATTGCCGGCGCCGGTATCAATACCTTTCATAATTCGGAATCATGGTTCTGTACTTCGCAACCAGTTGATCCCAATTTTTGGGCAACGCTATTCTTTTGCTGACGAAACTGTTTTTAAATCCGCCGGCGCTTTGCAGCAGTCCATGCCATACTCCGGGGCCGCCCGTGACAATAAGCATGAAATCTTCATTTTCCAGTCCCCTGCCTACGCCGGTATTGTTGCCGTCCATAATGCCGGTCGCGGCTGAAGTCGGATTCTGCTTTATGATGAAATCCCTGACCCGTTGCTTGGTCCAGCCTTCGCTTGCCAGGATTTTGGCATGATCCGGAATTACAAGCAGCGCGGCCAGCGCAAACGGTTTCATGCCGGCAAGGCTCGCGGCTATTCCTTCCGCGTTGGTTACGGCGGGAAGGTCCATGACGTAATTGTTGGGAAAGAACACCGTGAGAACGTTGTCTTCTTTTTTGTAGCCGTGATCGACATGATAAGGATCCCACGGGCTTTCCTCCTCGCTCTCTCCGAGAATAAGCGACCATTTCGCGGGGTTCCCAAGCGTTCCCATGTCTTCGATCCCTTTTCTGGCCCCGCCGATGTTTTTGACAATCAGGCCTATGGCGCGTCCGATGGCGGCATTGGAGATATTCCCCGGACTCAGAGCGCCGGAGCCGGAGTTTATATGGATATCCCCGCGCACGGGACCGTTAATCAGAAAGAACGGCGCCCATGAACCGGTACTGACCTGAAAAGTATCGAACCTGCTTCTTTCGTCGGCCAATGCTTCAACCGCCGCGAGAATTATCGGCATGTGGACGGGGAGCGCCCCGGCCATCACCGCGTTGACGGCGATTTTCTCGACTGTCGCCTTTCCGTCCCGCGGGATGATTTTTGCCACTATGTGATCCGCCGGGAGATCCGTTCCAAGCATCATCTCGGCGACCGCGGCCTCTGTAGGCGGCGTGATGGGCAGACCGTCGCCCCAGCCTTTTCTGTAAAAGAAATTATTTACATCCTGGTAGCTGCCCTTAAACGCGATTCTCGGTTCAGGTTCGACGTTGGTTACAGGTGAAGCCTCCGCCTGCGTCAAAGGTCTGGTCAACGCCGCGATAATGTCGTCCAATGCCCCGACGATACCGGATTCGATATCCGATTCAACCGTGGACTCACAGGCGATAGTCGTTCCAACAACTCTTATGCCCGGCATTCCTTTGCCCGACGCCGCGGAATGGGCGTCGTTCACAAATCCGTAATTAGCCAGTAACACGACCGGCTTTCCAAAGTCCTCGACCGCCATGCCGTTGTAGACGAGGAACTTCGTGCAGGACCCTCAATCGCCGACCGTGGCGATAACCGCATCCACGCTCTTTGCCCAGGCGATGAATTTTTCCCTGTTGGCGGTTTCTATTTCGTTGACGTTGGCTTCAGTCGAATGGTACAGCTCCGTCTGAATTGTGGGGAATTTCTCCTTGAGTTTCTTTTCCACCATACTCGTTTGCGGAACGGCGGACCGTTTGAAATTGGCGAATAATCCGATCTTCTTTCCTTCCAGTGTGTCAAGCCTGGGGGAGATTCCTCTGGCTGGAACCGGATCAGCGTCAGCCCACGGACTCAGGACTTCATACTGATTCATCGCCGTGTTTTGCGCCGCGGCCGTCCTTGAAGACGCGGCGCATGCAGCCATGACGATGAGAAACACCATGGCCGCAACCGGTATTGATTTGCGCATATTACCTCCTTTTATAAAATTTCTTATCCGATCAAGTATACCGTTTGTCGGTTGTTTTCTTAACAAAAACATCTGCATCTTACCAGCCCGGATATTTCATAGGGTTTCTACTGCGGCGCCGCAATCAGGCATGTCTACTGCGTTGCGCTTGTGATGCCTCCTAGACATATTGTCCTATATGCCT
>Ga0099364_10007984_pt1 | contig 14993 bp, 10 predicted proteins | sample TergutTh196P3_FD_73070 | JGI IMG/M metagenome (GOLD analysis project Ga0099364, IMG submission 73070) | Microcerotermes parvus P3 segment gut microbial communities from Pointe-Noire, Republic of the Congo - Th196 P3 | ecosystem: Host-associated > Arthropoda: Insects > Digestive system > Gut ... | reverse complement strand
GAAAACCAGAACGTGACGTCGCCCCGATTGACCAATGCCTCGTTATATTTTGCCCAGTTTCTGATTGTGAACGCCGTGCGTGCTTCCGTACTCATGATTTGCTCCGTTTTGAGGTGGTTTGGGGTGGTTTTGACAAACCTGACTGCACCCATTACGGAAAAAATTCGCGTTTGTGCCGTGTTTTTTTAATATTTAATCAACAATGCCATTTGGAGGGTCCAAATGAATGTGGAAGAAGTTCAAAGAAGGCTTTGGGAACAATCGAGAGCGCAACGAGAACATCGGGAGGTCGGAAGGCCGTTTATTCCTACAAACCCTTATGAGAACAGGGTTCGTAATCTGATGGACTTGATGCACCAACCTGACTGGCTTCATGCCGCGATGGTAAGGACTCTTGCGCGTTCCAAAGGCAAAGCACCGGGTGTAGATGGTGTGACAACATACAAGTTCACACATCGCGGTCTTGAACAAAAGTTCGAGCAACTACGCCTTGAATTGCGAAATGGAAACTATCAACCCAAACCGCTCCGGCGAGTGGAAATACCAAAGGCGAACGGCAAAATACGTCCGCTTGGTATTCCTTGTCTGCGCGACAAGATCGTTCAGGAAGCCATTCGCATGGCACTTGAACCGGTCTTTGAGGTTGAATTCCATGACAATTCGTATGGGTTTCGGCCTAATCGAAGTGCCCATCATGCCGTTTTTCGATGCCAACACCTGATGAGGCATGGCTTCACTTGGGTGATCGAAGGCGACGTGAAAGCGTGTTTCGATGAAATTTCTCACGATGCCATACTCAAGGCTCTGCGTGAAAAGGTGATGGATAATAAATTCCTTGATTTAATTGACTTGTTTCTCAAAGCAGGCGTGAAAATCGACGGAAAATTCCATCCCACCGTGAAAGGGGTTCCACAAGGTGGAGTTGTCTCTCCGCTCCTGGCCAATGCCGTTCTCAATAAGCTGGACTGGTTCCTGCATGAGAAAGGGACGTATGGGCTGGCAATGCAGAGGGCATCGATATACAAGGAATCCAATATCCGATTCACACGATATGCGGATGACTGGTGTGTTTTTCTGACTCGAACGAATATAGCGTTATGCTGAATCGCTCAAGGAAGAAATCAGTGAATTCTTGAAGACCAATTGCAGTCTTCAACTTTCACAGGAAAAGACAAAAGTTACCCATGTTCGTGATGGATTTGACTTTCTCGGTTTTCACTTGGAGCAAGGGATTGGACAACGCGGAAAGTTTGTGCCGAAAATTAAGGTTGGTCAAAAAGCCATTCACGCAATCACACTCCGACTGGATGAGGTGATACGGCAGCGACCGTCTCAAGAGAGCATCGCCGCCCGACTCGCCAAAGCCAATCAAGTCATTCGGGGCTGGTCTCATTACTTCAAGGTAGCACATAATTATAATGATGTCGCCGGTAAATTGGATCACATAGCTCACTGGACGATGGTCAAGGCAATATGTCGAAAGTACGACATACCAAGCGGAAAGTGTCACAAAAGGTTTTATTTCAAGGGGCGAATCGGTGTTGACCCGGAGAAGCGAATCGTTTGGTTTGCCGATACCAAAATGTCACACGATTACCGAAGCCCCCTGATCTATGAACCGGGAATGGGAACATACGAAACGGATGCGGAGTTGGAAGCGGACTTTCAAGTCTATGAACGAATCCGACCGGGAAGTATGGACATAAAGAGGACAATTCTGCAAAGAGACCATTACTTCTGTCAGCAATGCGGAAGGAAAGTCACGGCGGAAACGTCCCATCTTGACCACATTAAACCTGTACGTGAATTTGCCAGCTATCGAGAGGCTAACAGCAAGGAAAATGTGCAAACTCTCTGTTTGAATTGCCATGCTGAAAAGACCTATCAAAAGAAAGACAAAGTTTAGAAATATCTGGAAAGCTGGATGCTTGGAAACTTGCACGTCCGGTTTGGGGTTGGGGGCGGGGTGCAATCCCTGCCCTACACCATGCCGGTTTGTTTCAATCGTTTCGCCAGGGGTGAGAGGTGAGGGAGAGAGTGTTTTGATTCTGCATTACAAATTCAGTGCCACCAGCGCAACAACCTGTCAGTTTCGTTGATTAGTGCGGTTCGTAGGAAAAAGGGACAGATTTTATCTGGAATGGCATGGGTTTTGCTTATAACGGCGCAGATTCTATCTGGAACGACATGGATTATATCTGAAACGGCGCAGATTTTATCTGAAACGATATAGATTTTATCTGCAAAGATATAGATTTTCTCTGAAACGGCACAGATTTTTTCTGGAACGACATGGATTTTATCTGAAACGGGGCAGATTTTATCTGCAATGATATAGATTTTATCTGCAATGACACCGGAAATATCTGAAAATCCGGCAAAGTTGATGTCAAATTAGGTGAGATCGGGCGAATGTTCTCATGAAACAGCCTGTTATTTTGCACAGGATGTTCGAGTTTGACTGTCAGAGGGGCGAGGATGAGTGCAGAGTGCAGAATGCAGAGTGCATTCTGCACTTTGAACTTTGAACTTTGAACTCGCGACGACGAAACGGTGTTGGGTTTGTTGTCGAATCTTCCCGTTCCCGAACTCATGGCTGTTGCAACTCATGATTTTTTGGAAAACTGCCAATACGGAGTGTTGTTGCAGTATAACACGGTGGCTGTGCGTCGGCTGAAGCGTCATCGAACATTGACGCAGGGGCGAGTTTGACCAGCCAGACAGCGTGGTCGCGATCAACAACGGTCATAATCAGCCCGGTATTGTGTGGCAACATGATTTCAGCGTCGGGCGCATGTTCGGCGTGCCAGGCTTGGGTTTTTGCGATGAGGGTATTCCGCGTCATGCCCGTCTGTTGGAGAAACCAGGTCAACAACCGTGAATCGCGCGAGTCAATCAACGCCGGCTTTGCCCCGCCGATCGGGCGGATTGTCCCTGATTCGGTCAGCATAAATCCGGCAGATGCCGTTCGTTGCCACCCTCCCGGCGGCAGGTATTGGCATTGGCCAGGCGTCAATGTGCGCCGTTCATACAGGAACGACGGCTCATTTTGTCCTTCGCAATACGATGCAACACGTTCATAAACACCCAGTGACTGTTGCACCCCCCAAACCGGGTCGAAAAAGGGATCGCTGCGCATGGGGTTCGCGTCGTAAGGCAGCGGAATGATTTCAACATGTTGCAGCAACGCGACTTTCGACCGTCCGCAAAACCGCCACGCCGTATCGAATTTCCGGTTCGGCCGCTCAACGGCAGGCATGTCTATGGCGGCCGCGCCCCGCCTGCCCGTATAATATGTGCGTTCCCAGGTCAGCCAACCGGACTCGGCGGGAATGAGAACCAGCCCGTTTTCGTCGGCTTGCAGCAGGGGATATCGCACCATCGCGCAATCATCCATGCCATAATGATACGTCAAATCGATGGAGTGCGTCAATGTGCGGTTGTTGACCAGTGTGACTCGCGGCGGACGATTTTGCTCCCAGCTTTCAGGCAGTTCAAACAGATCGAATGACATGACCAGCACGACCGGAGCTGCCGTATAAGCCTGAGCGAAATACTGCGACGCCGCTTCCACGTCACCGTTTTGGCGATGCCAGCAGCCGAGCAGCCAGGCCGCGTAAAAGAAATCGGGCCGCCTTGCGAGAATCGCCTCAAAATCCCGCCGTGCCTGATCGCCAAAGACGCGACCGGGCAACCACTGCCCGGGGATCGCGTTTTCAGAATCCCTGTCAACGGCCCGTGTGCGAACGTAGTGCAAACAGGTTGCATAATCCGGGTCGTCATACACGGGTGGTTTGAACAGATGATCCGGAGACTGAATTTCCCGAAATAATGAAGACGAATGTCGCTCGCAATCACCAAATTCCCAACCCCGGTCGTCAGCCCACTGCCGTGCGGCACGGATAATGGACGATGGTGTTTCGGGCAATTCATCCGGCGTAAAAATCTGCCAGTCATCACGGATGACCGGCGTTGCCAACGGCGGAAAGAGCATCCCGCCAAATGATTCCGGCAGGAGCGGTTTGACATACCGCCGACCGAAAAAAAACATCAGTACCGCGAGCAACAGCAATATCAGCACGACAATGCCCCATACCGTCATGACGCGGCTGATCGTGCGTTTCATGAATGCAAAACGCTGAATATCGTGTGCTGAATCTTTTTTCATGAAAACTATGGAGTATTCTCTTCCATGCCTGCTTCCGTTTCGTCGGGTTCCAGAATTTTACTTCACGTCAACACGGCGGTCAATTCCTTTTCGTCATACAATTGTTGTTACCGGAAATTTTTGTGTGTTTTCGCAATCTTTGCCAGCCGTTGTTTCGTGCATAACATGGTGCGAAAAACGGTCTTCTTACGTATATCTTTCTTGACCGGCAACAATTTGTCGTGTATTGTTTTTGTGGATTGTGTGTTCCCATACAACAACAGAGCATCCGCGAAGTGGTGATTTGCACCCTGTCGGTCTGTGGCCGACAGTATTATCCTTGTGCGAATGCCGGTTTTTGTTTCGTTTGTGTTGTCACACCGACAGCGGCCCATTTGACCTTGCACCGGTCATACCGCAAATTCCTTTTTTTGGTAAGTGACGGCGAAACGCAACAGGAGGTTCCCCCCCATGCCTCGCTATTCTTATGTCATCGCAAGTCCCGTATTAATTGCCCTGTGCATTGGCATTAACGTTCAACGTTACCCTGCTGTTTCCGCCATGTTGCTGGGCGAGCCGGTCGAGTCGCGTTGGTTGGGCCGATCCGAAGTTTTTGATTTCCCGGCTCAAAAGTCATCCGAAACAGCATCCTATCAGGGATATCGCACGGATTCCGATGATGCAGTCGGTTCAAGAGGTTCTCGTGAACCGATTCCCTTGTCAGGATCGCGTTCTTTGGGCAGTGGCAGTACCGACCCGACAAGTGCAAATTCCTCCGACCGTTACGGCAGTTCGTACGGCGGCAACTCGTACAGCAACAGTTCATCGGACAAAAGCTCTTACGGCAACAGCAACACCGATTCGACAAGCACAAATTCCTCCGACCGTTACAGCAGTTCGTACGGTAGCAACTCGTACAGCAACAGTTCATCGGACAAAAGCTCTTACGGCAACGGGAATACCGATTCGACAAGCACAAATTCCTCCGACCGTTACGGCAGTTCGTACGGCGGCAACTCGTACAACAACAGTTCATCGGACAAAAGTTCTTACGGCACCGGAAACACCGATTCGACAAGCGCAAATTCCTCCGACCGTTACAGCAGTTCGTACGGCGGCAACTCGTACAGCAACAGTTCATCGGACAAAAGCTCTTACGGCAACGGAAACACCGATTCGACAAGCACAAATTCCTCCGACCGTTACGGCAGTTCGTACAGTGGCAACTCGTACAGCAACAGTTCATCGGACAAAAGTTCTGACGGCACCGGAAACACCGATTCGACAAGCACAAATTCCTCCGACCGTTACGGCAGTTCGTACGGCGGCAACTCGTACCATTCGTCACCAATATCGAATGGGAGCAGTGACCGTGGCAATAACGTTATCCCAAGCGACCGCGATAATGGTGCGGTGAACTCTGAAAGTCGCGAGACAAACAGTAATCGATCTTCATTGCCGGGCAATGACGGAAATGAGGGCGTGGGGAGTACATTCCGCACGGATTCCCCTGTTCCCGGATACTCGAGTCGCTATTCCGCCGGCGAAAGCACTTCGACGGCAACAATTCCAGCCGCTTCGGAAGCGGAATCCGCCGCCCGGCGAACACCAAGACCGCTCACATTGCAGGAAAAACTCGAATTACGGCTGGCGACACCATTTTCACTGTCCCCGTCCGAATCGCAGTCTTCTTCTGAACAGTATATCCCGCCGGACTTCCTTCCCGCTCACGAAAACGGCGGTGTGGGGAAATTGTTCGATCCTTCCAAAGAACCCACTGCGACAATATCATCAGTCACATTCAGTTCCGTCAGTACGCCAAATCTTATGGTCGAATAAAACATCGGCGATCAATGTGGTGCAAAACATGTCGCTGTTCACGTGGCATTCACCACGAAGATTCGCGAAGGATTTTGTTTCTCGCAAAGAAATATTGATTTAAAATCTCTGCGTTCACGGTTCTTTATTCGTCTGTGCGATCATGGTATAATACCGATTCATGATGGTCATTCATCGGAATTCCAAAACCATTGACACACAAGGGAGTCAGCAATGCAAAATTTCACCTTTCACAATACGACGAAAATCATTTTCGGTCAAGACACCATCGGGCAACTCGGTCAGGAGGCAAAACCTTATGGCCGAAAAGCCCTTTTCATTTACGGTCAGGGGGCAATCAAGCGGAACGGCGTTTATGATCAGGCCGTCGCGTCGCTCAAGGCGGCAGGAATTGAAATCGTGGAGTTTCCCGGTGTGCGGGCGAATCCCGTACTGAGCCACACGCGAGACGGTATCGCATTGGCCAAATCGCAAAACATCGATCTGGTCGTCGCCGTCGGAGGCGGCAGTGTCATTGATGAAGCAAAGGCTGTTTGTGCAGGGGCATGTACCGACACTGACGTTTGGCAATTTTATACCCGCGAATCGGCGCCGGCAAAGGCGTTGCCGCTTATCGCCGTATTGACCGTCGCGGCAACCGGCACTGAAATGAACGGCGGCACGGTCATCATGAACGAGGCAACGAAGGAGAAATACGGCTGTGGGTACCCGTTGCTTGCACCGAAGGTCTCGATTCTCGACCCGACAACGACCTTTACCGTAGGACCGGAATACACGGCCTATGCCGCCGTCGATGCCGCGACGCACCTGCTCGAAAGTTATTTTACCTCGACCGATCCCAACACGCTGTTGCAGGACCGTTATGTTGAAGGCATCGTCCGCACGATCATGGATGTGACGGAAACAATGCTCAAATCGCCGGACAACTACGCCGCCCGTGCGACGTTCATGTGGGCGGCAACGCTGGCCTGGAACAGTATTGCCCCGTGCGGCGTTGGTCCGTGGTCAACGCCCAATCATCTGATCGGACATAGCATGAGTGCCCTGTTTGATACCCCACACGGTGCGTCGCTTTCAATCTCGCTGTCCGGCTGGCTGCCGTGGTACGCCGAACAAAGCGAGGCTAACGCCCGGAAACTGGAGCAATTCGGCAAGGAAGTGATCGGTTTTACATGGCGCGATACACAACGCGCGGTGGAAGAGACTATCTCATCACTACGGGCTTGGTTCCGCCGAATCAAATCGCCGACGAGACTCGCCGGCATCAATGTTGATGACGCCGGACTTGTGCAAGTGGCCGAAAACGTTGAGATGTGCAACGTCCACTGGGGACTGCCCGATTACACGAAAGACCGCGTAATCAGGATTCTCAAAAAGTGTATTTAGCCACAACAATAGCCGGGAACGAAGAGCAGCGGAGTGACCGGATTGGAATGACAGCCACCTTCTCCGGTCACTTCGTTCGTTTCACTCACTGCGTTCCCGGCTGCTGTTTATAAAGATGACGAAAATCATGAAACGTTATGTAATCACTGTTTGTCTCCTGCTGTTGACCTCCGCCGCCTTTGCGCAAACTCCGGAAATGCCGGCACGGGTTGACGAACTCGCGGCAGAATATTTCGGCGAAGGCAAACCGGTTGTCGGCGGAGTCATCGGGATCGTCGATGGCAACAAACGTTATGCGAAAGGATACGGACGCGTTTCCCTGGACAGTGAGGCCTCCCCGGACATCGACACGGTTTACGAAATCGCGTCGCTGTCCAAGACGTTCACCGGTGTTTTATTGGGCGAAATGGTCGCCCGTAATGAAATCTCGCTTGATGAACCATTGGATCAATTCGTGCCGCAGGGAATCAGTGTTCCCCGCTACGATGGCGAAACCGTCACGCTCCGGCAACTGTCAACGCACAGTTCGGGACTTCCGCGATTGCCGACCGATTTTTGGCAAGTTGCCGCTCCGGAACCGGATAACCCCTACAAGTTTTACACAAGCGAAAAAATCGAGCGGTTTCTTGACACGTATCAATTGACCGTCAAACCGGATTCGCGTTACGAATACAGCAACCTCGGTGCCTCCGTGCTGGGTTACGCGATGGAACAAAAGACGGGCAAAACTTACGAACAGCTTGTGCAGGAGCGCATTTGCCAACCGCTGGGCATGGCGAACACGGCGGTGGAATTGACAGAATCGATGCGGGAAAAACTGGCCCCGCCTTACGACGAAAAACATCAACCCGCGAACAACTGGGACTTGCCAGGCTTTGCGGCAGGCGGTGGTTTGCGGTCGTCGATGCGCGACATGCTTGCCTTTGCCCAAGCCGCAGCAGGTGTGCTTGAAGCGTTTCCCGGATTGGCGGCAAACCCGGATCACCCGCTCGTCGCCGGCATGAAAGCCGCAGGTTCATTGCACTACGAAGATACCGCATCCAACCGTCGTATGGGACTCGGCTGGCACTTTAATCCCTCCGGCGACTTGACACATAACGGACAAACCGGCGGTTATCACAGTGACATCATCGCCAACCCAAAGTCGCGACGAGCCATCGTTCTGCTCACCAACACTGCCGCGTCCGATGCCGACCGATTGAGTGAAACCCTCTGGAAATCGTTTGATTGGAAGTGATTCCTTATTCGTATGATTAAGATTTGCAGTCAGCATGAGATGCCATCATCGATACAACGACGATCACACCGGCCCGTCGGACAAAAACGGGGTTGCAGCGAGCTGCCGGGCAGCTTGGTCAAAGGCAAGGGCAAATTGTCCTCTCACCACACAATGCGCTGAACCCCTCCACGGGCCAGTGTTGATACTTCACTAGCAATCGCCATGCCAATTGTCAGTTGTTTTTTTATTTCTTCGTATCGCATGTCAACCAAACAACTTAGAAGCAATAAAATTATTTTTCTCATTCCAGAATAAAATAACACTTCCGATGCTTGTATGATTTTGCACCTGATGCAATTCACAGCAACTGTATCATTCATCAACACCGAAGGACACACTCAAAGAAAATAGAACTTGAATTGCCAAAGGAAACACAAATTGCACACCTCAACCTGTGAAAAATCCGCTTTAACAGTTTCCCGATTTGACAAAAACTATGGCGATATCACTCCACCCACACCCACCATGTCTTGCTGGAAACTTTCCGGCAAGAAGACGTAAGGAGCCACGCAATCATCACGTGAACATTTCCATCAGAGCCGTGAGAGTTATCGAGTGGAATGACCGCTCCGTGACCATCGCGGTTTTGAATGATCGAACAACTGATTTCTGCGCGAGTCTCAAGCACCTGTTCCGCAAGACACGATTATGATTGATTACCAGGCTATTGTTGATGGGATACGCAACGTCCTGACGTTTTCCGAAACGTCGGCACCGGGGACTTTGCACCAACTCGCGGAACAGTACGCCGGGGCATGTGAGGAATTGAATGGGCGTTTGCGTTCGTGTAGTTTTGCACTGCGTCAGGGAAACATTACCGAGGCGGTCCGTTTGGCCGAAATGGAGCCGAATCTGCTGGACGTTTACACAATTCTGGATTTTCCGGAACGCGACGAATGGGTGGAAGCGGTTTCAACGTTGGCGTTGGCCGTCCCGCCGCCGTTGCCGGTGGAATACGCCCGTGAATTGAACGACGCATATCGCGCGCAAAATGTGCTTGAGCCGCACCTGAAACGATTCCGCCTGGCCGTGCTGGCGCGTGCGTCGCTGTCGGAACGGCTCACCCTGTTACGGGAGATCGCCCGTGTGGAACCGCAAAATATCGCATGGCAACGCGATCAGGAATCGCTTGAACGGGTGCGGCTCGAGGAATTGGACTCCGAAATCCGGGACGCGATCCAGACAAATCATCTCACGACACTCCATACGCTACGGGACGAATTGACGCAGCATTGGATCGTTCCGCCGCCCTCCCATTTGCTCGAACAGGTCGAGCTGGTGCTGCGATCGAACCGTCTGCAACTGGTGACAGAGGAAATGCGGAGGTGCGGCGGGCAACTCGTGCAGGCACACCTTGAATTCGATCACGGGAAGTCGCTCGTGATCTATGAAAAGTTGCAACGGCTGCAATCGCAGTACAAATTTCCCGTTCCCGATGACGTTGTGCAGGCTACCCGTGGGGCGGTCGAATGGTTGCAGGAGGAAAATCGCCGGAAGAAAAACCGGCTTGCTTATCGCGCGGCGCACGATGCGGTGATCAAGGCACTCAAGTCGGACACAATGCCGGCCGAATTGCGGAGGATGGCGTACCACTTGGACATCGCCGCACGGGATGCGGAAGCAACCGTGCCGGAGGAACTCGCCCGGGCCGTTGCAAACGAGATCACTATGTGGGAATTGCAGCGGCGGAGGAGGACGCGGCTCGTGACATTGGTTGTGATCGTGACCTGCCTTGCCGTGATAGGGCTGGTTTCGCTGTTCGTGTATTCCTACAGTCAATTCCGCAAAACCCGGGAGATCATCGCGACACTCGAACGCTTGAAAGAGGAAGCGTCTCCTCCGGCGATTCGCGGTTATCTCGCCGGAAGGGAAACCGATCTTGCCGCTTCGAACAGCGAACAGGTTGCGGCTTTGCTCGCATCGTTGCGCGAAATTGTGGCGTCGGATGACCGGCGCATCGAACGATTGGACGCCAAATGCCGGCAGTTTTCCGACTTGCTGGACGGAGACGGCATCAACTCGCCGGCAATGTATGCACGCCTGGAGGGACAATTGAAGGATGTCGAGCGGCTGACGGAAACGGAAGATGACCGCCGCACGCTGGAAACGCTTCGCGGCAGGTTCCTTCAAAAGTCGCGGGATTATGTCGCGGGACAGGATGAAAACCTGAATGCCAAAATCCAAGAGGTCCAATTGCAAATCACCGCGATCAACGATCATCGCGAATTACCGAACGCGGAGGTGCTTGACCGATACGTGAAATTGCTGCGCGAACTCGAAGCGACAGGCAACACTTACCCAAATGCGTCGGCAATCACCCGTGAGCGTTGCCGAAACATGATCAACCTCCTGCGGGAACAAATCAACCGGCTTGAATCAAACGAAACCGAACCTTAACCCACCATTTTGCGAACAGTTGGAACTCGCGCAAAAATCAGTTGTTCGATTCATCAGAGCCGCGACGGTCACGGAGCGGTCGTTCCGCTCGATAACTCTCGCGGCTCTGATGGAAATGTTCACGTGATGATTGCGAGCCTCCTTGGAAAAATATTGAAAATACTGGTTTTTTTCGCAAAAACCTGTATATTGGAAATTAAATTGTGTTTTGATCCGCCAGGGTCATGGGCAAAGAACAACGTTATTCATTGATATGGAGAAACAAACATGGGAAACAAAAACAAATCGGCGGCGGTGGTTGGTGCAACTCTTGCAGGTTTGGCTGCGGCGCAAAAAGTTCAAGTTCATGCCGCAGGCAGTGACGTCCTCAAAATCGGCCTGGTCGGTTGCGGCGGTCGCGGACGCGGGGCGGTGGTGAACGCCCTGAGCAATACGGCGACGAAGAATCTCAAGCTCACCGCCGTGGCTGATGCCTTTGAACACGCCGTCGAAGCAACCCGGCAACTTTTCATGACCCAAAATCCGGAACAATGCGACATTCCCCAGGAGCAAGTGTTCTCCGGCATCAACGCCGGCAGGGAACTGATCGAAGGTGCCGATGTCGATGTCGTGTTGCTTTGCGAACCGCCGGGGATCCGTCCGCGTAACCTGCTCGCCGCTGCGCAGGCCGGTAAGCACATTTTTGCGGAAAAACCCGTGGCCGTTGATCCGGTGGGGGTGCGTATCGCGATGGAAGCCGCCGAAATCGTCGGGCAAAAGGACAAGGTTCTCGTCGTCGGACACCACCTGCGCTATGAAGACAAACACATTGAACCGATCAAAATGCTGCTCGACGGCGCACTCGGCGAATTGCGTTACACGCGGGGGTACTTCAACACATCCGGAGTCTGGACGCGCCGCCGCAATGCGGGCGAAACCGAAATGTACCACCAGCTCAACAACTGGTATTATTTCACCTGGCTCAGCGGCGACCATAATGTTGAACAGCACGTTCATGACCTTGACGTGATGAACTGGATGGCCGGCGACCGCCACCCGATTCGGGCCAACGGCATGGGCGGCCGGCAGATGCGCATCAGCAAGGATCACGGCGAGATTTTCGACCACCACACGGTCGAATACATTTATGATGACGAGGTGCGCGGCTTCAGCTACTGCCGCCAGATTCCGAATTGCTGGGACGCGTTCACCGAACACGCCGTTTGTACCAACGGGACGCTCGACATTGACGGGCACGGGCGTTCCGTCCTCAAAATCAACGGCAAGGACCCGCAGGTTTGGGAACGCAACCACGACGGCCACCAGATTGAAATGGACGTCATGTTTGACGCGATCATCAACGGTAAAAAACTCAACACGGGAGTCCAGGGAGCCATTGCGACGCAAACGGCGATTCTCGGGCGCATGGTCACCTATTCGGGACTCGAAATTTCATGGGACCAGGTGATGAACTCGACACTCGACCTGTTCCCGAAGGAATTGACCTGGGATGCCGATCCCGGCCCAAAACCCGGACCCGATGGCATTTATCCCTGTGCTGTTCCCGGCAGGATCAACCTTGCCGACTGGGGGATCGGTAGCGAAGGTGGCAACCGCCGACGCCGACAGTAACAACCGCTCTGTTACCATCGCGTCTCTGGTTTCATGTTTTGAAAATCATACAACATTGTGATGGATCCAAAATCAACCGGATTCTTTCGTATCCGGTAACTGTTTTTCCCTTTGTGGTTGTTCCGGCGCAAATTTCGGCAATTGGCGAATGGCCCAGGGGACGAACAGGATCGTTGCGAGCGTTGCCCAGAGACCGGCGATGAGCAGTGTGCGTTCGATGGTGTCCGCTTCGAGGTAAAAACCATAATGGACGCGGTCATCGGTGAGCAGGATGCGGATCGTGAAATAGGTCGCGTAAAATCCGCCGAAAAACGCGAGTGCCAGCAGCCAGGTGTTTTCCGCACCGAGATGCCGCTTCAATAATTTGATGCGAACCATCATGGCCAGCGTGCAAAAGGCGTAAGTCATGATCGCCCCGGTGGAGCCGTACAAGATGACTTCGCGAACTCTGTCCGGATCAGTGATCGCTCCACTCTTGACCGTGGCGGCGGCTCCAAACAAACTGCCGACAAGGACACACGCAATACCAATCAACCAGGCAATGCCGTTGATCGCGCCGGAATAAAACGGGAAGAGAAGACATCGCAAAATCAGGTTCTTGGGGATGGTGCGCTTGATACGCATCCCCCAGGTATCGCGTCCGCACGTTGAAACCACGATGAGGAACAAAAAGAAAAAGTAGTGAACGAAAACCATGAACACCGGTAGCGTGTCAAGCAGAGTGGAACCGCCATATCCGAAGTACATGGAGATAAGAAACGAGGCTCCCAGCGTCAGGAGCATGAAAACCGTATAAGTGACGCGGAACGGCATGATGCGGTTCGTGTTGGTTGCGGCAACGCGGCTGATCGCTCCGGAAAGGATAACGAAAGTGGTCAGGATCACCAACACGCCGAGAAGCAAGAGTTGCCACCAATCGGAACTTCCACCAAAAAGCCTTCCTCCACCCCATCCCATATTTTCTACAAGAATGAAAATAAAACCGCCGACGCCCATATAGCACAGAATCGCGTAAAAAATCAACAGACCGATCATCTGCACGTAGGTCTTGACGCGGCTGAAAACCAGGATGGTCATCGACAGTGAAATCAGCAACATCAGCCAAACCAGGACGCAGGTTTGCAGAATCGTTGACAGGTCGATGCCGCGCAGCATGTAGGCAATGGTGATGAACGGGAGCGTCACGCAGAACAACATGCCGGTCAGCACGAGGGCACTGGACAGCTTGCCGAACACGAACCCGGACGGCGGGATCGTCGTGGTGAACATCAGGTCGTTGGTGATCCGCTCCTGCGACATGATGACCGCCGTGTAAAGGTTGACCACGATGAACGTGAAGATGAAAAAAAAGATGAGATCAAAGGCGTAAAGCCCGTTGCCGGTGCCTTCGAGTTGCGTCCGGGCACTTTGCATGGTGATCGTCATCAGCGTACCGAGCGTCATGATGAGAACGTACAGGTTGAGCATCACGGCGATAAACCGGTTGCGCACCAGTTGGCGGATGTCCCGCACCAGCGTCGGACTGAGCCGGTTGTCGATAAAATCGTAAAGCATTATGGAACAGGGGTTAGGGGGGAATAGGGGTTTTGCGTTACATGGTAGGGTGGTCACGCCGTGACCGCCGCCGAATGGCTTGAGTGCCTTCCCAATTTTTAATATTGACAAAGCACTAGCCACTAATCAAACACAAATTCCAGCGACGAAACGAAATCTGCGGTAAAACCCTTGATTTCGGCGATGGCTTTACCTTGTCCGTCGATGACAGGTCTTATGCCGCCAGGGTCGTTGTTGCCGATCCAGGGCGAGGTTTTGGTATCGTTCGTGTCAAGTGAACCATCGGGCTTGATTTTCATGCAAACAAGCTCAAATCCATCCACCACAGCAACGGCGCGACCGTTAATCGCACCAACGGCGTAACCTGCCGGGGCAGCAACCTGTTTGGCAGTGCCGGTTGTGTTGCCGTGAACGGTTCCGCGTTTCGTACCCGTTCCGGTGGTGGAACGGTAAAGCGGCTGAATCGACTCGATGCAACCGCCGCTGTCGGGATTATTGTTTCCCCAGGTTTTGAGGGTGACTGCAAAGCCGACCAGGACGAAATTTTCCGGCGTCGCTTCAGAAAACGCCGTACCCCTCCTCGAATTGCCGAGCGTGGTTGAAATATTCATGGGACCGGGCATCGGTGTGGCCGATCGCGGCGGTGTGGGATTTGGGTGTTCTGTGGGTGGCTGCACGGATAGTTGATTCGGTGTGGTATCCTGAACCATAGAATCTTGCTGTTCCGATTCACTCATCCTTGAGCGGGGATCATAAACTTCCATAGAACCCCTGGGACGG
>Ga0099364_10007983_pt1 | contig 14993 bp, 13 predicted proteins | sample TergutTh196P3_FD_73070 | JGI IMG/M metagenome (GOLD analysis project Ga0099364, IMG submission 73070) | Microcerotermes parvus P3 segment gut microbial communities from Pointe-Noire, Republic of the Congo - Th196 P3 | ecosystem: Host-associated > Arthropoda: Insects > Digestive system > Gut ... | reverse complement strand
GCCCGCTGGGGAGATGAACCTTCCTTTGCACGAACAAAGGATGTTCCAATTATGGAAGCAATTATTCCTATCCCGGCAAGTATAACTGGGAGTAAAGCCAAACGCAGTCTGACATCATCAGCATCTGTGGTATTTGCACCAAGGATGATGCAGCCAATTATAGCCCCAACATAAGATTCAAAAAGGTCTGCCCCCATGCCTGCCACATCGCCTACATTGTCGCCTACATTGTCTGCAATTACCGCTGGATTCCGCGGATCATCCTCCGGAATTCCTGCCTCTACTTTGCCAACCAGATCGGCTCCCACATCGGCTGCTTTTGTAAATATGCCGCCTCCAACACGGGCAAATAAAGCAATGGTAGAAGCTCCCAGACCAAAGCCGGTTAATAGGGGGAAAATGGTTTCGTTAAGATCGTAAAAGGAGCTTCCAAACAGCGTTGCATAAAAACTAAGCACAGCACAAATGCCTAAAAGCGCCAGGCCTACAACCATCATACCCATAACAGAGCCGCCGGTAAAAGCAACCTTTAGCGCGCTGTTTAAGCTGTCTAAAGCAGCCCATGCGGTACGGGAATTGGCTTTTGTTGCAGTCTGCATACCAAAATATCCTGTTGCCGCCGAAGCCAAAGCGCCAATTATAAAAGACAATGCCTGCAGGCGCAGAGTGCCGGTGTTGGCAACCGCAAGGAACAATGCGACGATGATTGCAAAAGGAACCAGAACCATATACTCGCGCTTTAGGAAAGCTTGAGCGCCTTCACTAATATACCCGGAAATTCGTAAAAGATTGTCATTTTCTACAGGCAATTTGCTTATCCAGATATTTTTTATCACAGCATAAGCAATGGCAATAAGACCGGAAACTGCAGAGATAAGCATAATACTGTAAAAAGACATTTTTAATTCCTCCAATATATATTAAATACCTAAAATCAAAATATATCAACAGGTATTGTAATAATCCCATTTCAAATATAAACTTATAAATAGGATGGCTGCTTTTTATGCCAGAGTTAGGGGGCTGGTTCAGGGAGTTGGGTTTAGGTATTCCACTGTCCGGGAAGCCCAGCGTTTAAGGATAAAGGGCTGGGTAAAAAACGCATCCAACGGCGATGTAGAAATCTGGGCGGAAGGATCGGCAGAAAAGCTTGCCGCTTTCCTGGCATGGCTTGGACGAGGGCCCCAGTTTTCCAGGGTAGATCATATAGATAAGGAAGAAAAAACTCCTAAAAATTTTAAAGATTTTACCGTGGAGTATTGATGAGAGTATTAATGCAATTGAAAAAAATTCTATTTGTTTGCATAATGGCGGTTACAGCCGCTTCTTTTTCTTTTGCCCAAATCTATATTGGCGAAGGTGAAGGAATAAACGGAACCGTTAGAATCTCTTTGCACTACGTAGATTATGCCAATTACCATTATCTGTTCCGTATTGACGGAGTAAGTGTTTTTTTGGACGAGGACAATATAACTTCCCTAAAGGATGCACTGGATAAATTCTGCGAATGGGAAGCTCTTGCCGTATCAGAACAGGTTACTATAACCAGAACCATTAGCTCAATCACCTTTACCACATATCATCATGACCATGTTTTTTTCAGTCAGCCGCTGACTTTTTTTCTGGTTTTTACCGGAGGGCCATTAAGACAAACAGGTACCAGAGGTGCATTTTTACGGCAGGCTTCCAGCGAGGATGACATCGAAGAAGAAGACGAAACGCCGCCGATGATCTATTCGCTTTTTATAGATACAAGTTTGGAAAGAATAACCCCTTTCCGAATTTCTTCCATTGATGTCGAGGAATTGCTTTTTGCCTTATCACCGGAAAACCTGGCAGAAGCATGGCTTGCTCATGAACGGCAAAGAGCCCTGGAAGATTTATTTTTTTAACCAGCATATTGGAGGAACAACTCATGGAAACATCAAAAACTACACCATTTATTAAGATACTGCCAAACATAATATCAAGTATTCGCATTATTGGAGCATTAATGCTTCCTTTCTTAATTTGGGAAAGCTGGGAAAAAGAAATTACCCTGCCTTTTATTGACAAAACTTTTTCCAATGTACCTATAGTCTGGATTATTGCCTATTTAATCCTGCTTAGTACCGACAAGCTCGACGGAACAATTGCACGCAAACTAAAAGTGGAAAGTGACCTTGGCGCAGGCCTGGACACAATTGGAGATGCTCTTACACTTGTTATGGGAGCAACACTTTGCTTTGTTTATTTTGTCCGCGAAAATCTGGAAACCTGGCAATTCTGGGTGTATGTTGGAATAATGATCACATGTGTCGTCTGCAAACTTTTTGCATTTATACTTGCGTTAATTTACCATGGAAAAGGTAATATGATTCATACAAATTACCATAAAGCATTTGCTATCGGCGCTTATATAGCTATATTCTTTTGGGCTTTTCTGCGTACTATTCCGGCATGGTCAATTTACTCCTTGTTGTTTATCATTTTATATGCTGCAGTCGACGAAAGCATTTATTGTATTCGCACTGCAGAATATAATGTAAATTTCAAAGGACATGGTTTCGAAACATACAAGGTGAGGCAAAAAAGCAAAAATGGCTAAGCTGTGTCAAAATGACGCAGTTGTATAATAATGACAAAAAATGGAAATTTGTCTCTTGACATGACTACAAAGATAGTGTAAATACTATTAATGAACAAAGAAATGTCGACAGCAACAGGTTTCAAAAAGCACCTGCCAAACATATTATCGTGGTTTCGTATAATTGGCTCATTTTCTCTTCCTTTAATAGCGTGGAAAAGCTGGGAGAAAGATTTAACCCTGCCTTTTATTGCAAAAACTTTTTCCAATGTGCCTCTAATCTGGATTGTCGTTTATGTCATCCTGATCAGTACTGACAAGCTCGATGGAACGGCGGCACGCAAACTTAGAGCAGAAAGCGAGTTTGGCGCTGCCATTGATGCTATTGCAGATGTTGTTGTCCTTGTTATGGGAGCAACGATCTGTTTTGTCTGGTTTGTTCGTGACAATCTTGAAACCATGCAATTTTGGATTTGTGTTGCAATAATGATCATCTGTGTCGTCAACAAGATTATTGGGTTTTTCCTTGTACAGATTTTCCACGGCACAGGCAATATGGGTCATACTATTTATCATAAAACTTTTGCACTTTGGTGCTACGTCGCTGTATTCTTTTGGGCCTTCCTGCGTACAATCCCTGCATGGTCGATATTAATCGTGCTTGGCCTCAATTTAATTGCTACAATTGATGAATACATTTATATTGCTCGCTCGACAGAATATAACCCGGATTTTAGGGGACATGGCTTAGAAAAATACGAGAAACGCCGCAAATAGTAGCAGGAATTTTGCTAAATTTGCTGTTAAATTCACTTGACAATAGGCAGACTTATTGCTATGCTATTCTAGCTTGAAGGAAGCGCCATGAGCGAAGAATTATTGCGTACTCAGAATATAAATAAAGCTTTTTCCGGGGTTAAGGCCCTGCAAGATGTACAATTTGATTTATTTTCCGGCGAGGTTCATGCCCTATTGGGGGAAAACGGGGCCGGAAAATCCACCCTGGTTAAAATCGTTTCCGGAGTATATACCAGAGATTCCGGGGAACTGGTAATCCAGGGGCAGAATATTACCCACGATCTTACCCCTCTTTCCGCCCAGCTAATGGGTGTAGGCATAATCCACCAGGAATTAAACCTATGTCCCCATCTTACCGTAGCAGAAAATATTTTTTTAAACAGGGAATTCACCTATACCGGGGGAATTGTAAACAAAAAAAAACAAAACGAAGAGGCTAAACGATATCTTAGCCAGTTAAATCTGGATATCGATCCCGATACTCCTACCCATAAACTGCCTGTCTCCAAACAGCAAATGGTAGAAATATGCAAAACTCTTTCCATGAATGCAAATATTGTGATCATGGATGAGCCGACTTCTGCCTTAACAGAAAAGGAAATTGAGGACTTATTCTCTGTAATCAAATTGCTTAAAGAAAAGGGTAAGGGGATTATCTATATTTCCCACCGGCTGGAAGAACTTTCCCGTATTGCAGACAGGGTTACCATACTCCGCGATAGCAGATATGTAAGAACTATGAACTTTAACGACACCAATCTCCAGGAAATTATCAGCCTTATGGTAGGCAGGAAATTAACAGAAAAATTCCCCCGTATCGAAACGCCCACGGGAGAAAAGGTGCTGGAAGTAAAGAACCTGTCCTCATCGTATCACGGAGTAGAGGTTAAAGATGTCTCTTTTGATTTGTACACCGGGGAAATTCTGGCCTTTGCAGGACTAATGGGAGCAGGCCGGACAGAAACAGTACGGGCTATCTCCGGGGCAAACAAGATGATAAGCGGTGAGGTTTACCTGGATGGAAAACTCGTCAAGATTAAAAATCCCAAAGATTCCATAGCTAAAGGGCTCTTCTGCGCCCCGGAAGACAGAAAACGGGACGGGCTTTGTGTCAGAATGACCTTGTCACAAAATATTACCCTTCCCAGCCTGGATATTATTTCCAAATTCGGAGTGATCATTGATCAGCTGGAAATGGAAAAATCCAGCCAAATGGTAAACACCCTGCGTATTAAAACCCCCAGCATAAGACAATATGTCCGTAATCTTTCCGGCGGCAATCAGCAGAAAGTAGTAGTAGGCAAATGGCTTATGCGGCAGGCAAAGGTGGTTATTTTTGACGAACCCACACGAGGAATAGATGTAGCGTCCAAAATCGAAATATATAACATTATTAATGATTTAAAAAAGAACGGCATAGGCGTAATTATGGTTTCTTCGGAACTGCCGGAAGTGCTTGGAATGTCGGATCGCATTATTGTTATGTGCAATGGAAAAATTACAAAAGAGCTTATTACAAAAGAAACAAACCAAGAAGAAATAATGCAATATGCAACACAATATTAACCAATGTTAACCAATTAACCATGGGGGGTTTTTAATGGCTGTTTTTTTGCCTAAACTGCGTCTTACAAGATCTCAGCAGCAGGTTCTTTCCTGTTTAATCGGGTTGACGCTTTTATGTACATTTTTTTCGATTTTCTCCAGATTCTTTCTAAGTTTGGATAACTTCGCAATGGTTGCCCAGCAGACTGCGGTTATTGCCGTAATTGCAATTGGACAAACCTATGCCCTTATTACCGGCGGTATAGACCTTTCCATTGGTTCAAATATGGCGCTTTGCTCTATGGTAGCAGGAATGATGATGCCCCACGATCCCTTTATCGGTATCCATCCAAACTTCCCTGTACCCATTGCCTTGTTTCTTGGCCTTTTAACAGGAGTTGCTGTAGGGGCAGCTAATGGAGCAATGATTGCCTTTGGAAAAATACCTCCGTTTATTGCAACACTGGGTACCATGACCATTTCCCGTGGCTTGGCTTTATCAATGACACAGGGCTTTCCAATCAGCGGCCTTCCCAACTCTTTTACCATGCTGGGATCCGGTTATAACTTTGGATTGGGAAATGTATGGGATCCAGCTCTGGGAATAATGGTAGTACGTCCGGGTTTTCCCAGGATACCAAATATTGTAGTTATCATGCTGCTTGCTGTATTTGTATTTGGTTTTATTCTGCATAAAACCAAATGGGGCCGCTATGTATTTTCCATAGGAAGCAACTTTGAAGCTGCCCGTCTTTCCGGGGTTAATACCAAAAGAACAATTTTAATGGTGTATATCTTCTCCGGTTTTTTGGCTGCTCTGGCCGGCTGTCTTTTGGCAGGCCGTGTTTATTCTGCCGGTCCTGCTGCAGGAGACGGCGCTGAATTGGATGCAGTAGCATCGTCGGTTATAGGCGGTACCAGTACTCTGGGCGGGGAGGGTGCAGTTTTTGGCACTTTCTTGGGCGCTTTTATCATTGGATTCTTGCGTAATGGTCTAAACCTTGTCGGGGTAAATCCATTCTTGCAAAGGATCGTAATAGGTCTTGTTATCATTGGCGCAGTATTCCTGGATCGTGTACGGCATAGAGAATGATCGATTGGGTTTTATGGCGTCCGTTGGTCGCCTTAAGAAAATATAGAGGAGAGAAAAGATGAAGAAAAGAATTACATTAGTTGCGGTTATCTTAACCCTTCTAATCGTGGCTGCGCCATTGTTTGGCCAGACCAGCCCCTTTGGAAACAACCCCATTAGAGCAATGTTTATTGCCATGGATGCCCAGGATATACACTGGCTTAGGTTGAACCAGGGCGCCCAGGAAGCGGCACGCAGAGCAGGTATTCTGTATACCATGCAGGCCCCCCACAATAAAATTGACACAGCTATGCAGATTGCCATTATGGAAAATGCCATTACCTCAGAATATGACATTATTCTTGTAGCTCCCCAGTTAGCAACATCCATGATCCCGGTAATTAACAGGGCAAGAGCCGCCGGTATCAAGGTAATTGTTGTTGACTCCCCGCTTCCTGCAGGATCGGCCTACGATGCATTTATCGGAACCGATAATGCTGCCGCTGCCCGTACTGCTGCCGACACACTGGCCAGAGCTATTGGTTCAAGAGGCAAAGTAGCCATTGTTAATGCACAGGCAGGAGCCGGAACCACCATGATCCGGGAAAATGCATTCAGGGAGCAAATTCGAGCCAGATATCCCAATATCGAAATAGTCGGCGTACAGTATTCAGACGGCGACAGGGCAAGAGCCATGAATATAGCCCAGGACTTTATGCGGGCGAATCCTGATCTAGCCGGCTTCTATGCATGTAATGAAGGCTCCACTGTAGGCGTTGGACAGGCTAAAAGACAAGCTGGTGCTGCTGCCAGCAGAATCGTCATTGTCGGCTGGGACAAGAGCCCCGATTCCCAGGCAATGGTTGTTGACGGAACCATCCTGGCTGTTATGGTTCAGAATCCCACCGCCATGGGCAGATTGGGAATTGAAACCGGTATGAACCTTCTTCGCGGCAGGGCTGTAACAAGAGATCAGGATTCCGGCGTCAATGTAGGAACCAGGTCCAATATCGCTAGACTCTAATAGCTGTTTTTCTTATAATAACAAAAAGGCTGTCTTTTATAGACAGCCTTTTTTTATACATGAACGAGTTCCTTGCAAGTGCTGCAGAATTAATAAACCGCTTATCTACTGATCCGAATAATGGCTTAAGCGATGAACAGGTAAAACAAAACGCTGCCACATACGGAATCAATGCCCTAACCCGAACAAAACCCAAATCCCTGCCAAAACGCATTCTGGAAGCAGCTGCCGAACCGATGATCATCATGCTGATAATAGCAGTTCTGATAGCCCTTGGCGTTAATATGTTCCGGGAGTTTACAGGGGGCGAAGCGGACTTTTGGGAATGTATAGGGATTTTTGCAGCTATATCTCTTTCAATAATAATTACCGTAGTAATGGAAGGAAAAAGCGCTAAAGCTTTTGAGGCGCTGAATAAAATTAACGAAGATATCTTGGTTAAAGCCCTGCGGAACGGCAGCCCAATAATGCTTAACCAAAAAAATATTGTCGTTGGGGATATACTCCTTTTGGCAAGCGGCGATAAAATCCCTGCAGACGGCAGACTGCTTGAAAGCAGCGAAATGTCCGCTGACGAATCCGCTCTTACCGGCGAAAGTGTTCCCGTTCAAAAAAATGCTTATTGCACCCTGAGTGATGAAAAAACACCCCTTGCCGAACGCTACAATATGCTGTATTCGGGCACATATATAACAGGCGGATTCGGTAAGCTGTTGGTTACCGCTGTGGGTGACAAAACAGAATTTGGCAGCATAGCCCGCAGCTTGGGCGAAGCAGCGCACTCCACACCGCTGCAGGAACGGCTTGGCCGCCTGGGCAAGGTGATAACGGTATTCGGCATAGCAGCCGCCCTGGTAGTCTTTGTTTCCCAGCTCGTTAACTTTGCCACTAGAGGCGAGCTGGTTTTGGACAATATAATGGAAGCTTTTATAACCAGTATAGTCCTGATAGTCGCTGCCGTGCCGGAGGGTCTGCCGACAATTGTTGCAATATCCCTATCCCTAAATATCGTCAAGCTATCCAGGGAAAATGCTTTGGTTAAAAAAATAATCGCATCGGAAACCGTGGGCTGTATCAATGTAATCTGTTCGGATAAAACAGGAACCTTAACAGAAAATAAAATGACCGTTGTTGGCGGCATTAGCGATAATGATATTTGTGATGAAGCTGTACTGTGCAATATTTGTCTTAACAGCACGGCGGACATAGGATCCGGCGGGAATTTTATCGGCAATCCCACCGAATGTGCTTTATTAAAATGTGCTGAAAAAACATGCCAAAATTACCGGGATGAGCGGAATAAAGCCAAGGTGATTCGTGTATTTCCATTTTCATCTGAAAAAAAAGTAATGACAACAATAGTACAGGAGCCTTCCGGTTTTGTTGCATACACCAAAGGCAGCCCCGAAAAAATATTCAGCTTGTGTAATATGGAAGAAAGTATACGCAGGGAGATCGAAAAAAAAATTACCGCCTGGCAGCAAAAAGCCTGCCGCATAATTGCCTTTGCACACAGGGAATTAAACGATTCCTTTAATCCCGATGATTTTCCATGTATCGAAGAATCTGCAATAACAAATAATATGATTTTTGACGGCTTTGCCGCCATTTCCGATCCGCTTCGCGCCGATGTTTATGAAGCGGTAAACCAGTGCCGGCTTGCAGGAGTCGACCTTAAAATACTCACCGGCGACAATATTGTAACCGCTGTTGCAATTGCCCAGGAACTGGGTGTTTTGGATAAAAACCATATTGCTGTGGAAGCACGGGAAATCGAAGCCTTATCTGACGAAGAACTGTCGCAAAAGCTTGGAGAAATCAGCGTTATTGCCCGCAGTACCCCAGCCATTAAAATGCGTGTGGTGAGCTTATTAAAAGACATGGGAAACGTCGTTGCCGTTACCGGAGACGGGATTAACGATGCGCCTGCTCTAAAAAATGCCGATGTAGGAATAGCCATGGGGATTTCCGGTACGGAAGTTTCCAAGGAAGCCAGCGACATTGTATTACTGGACGATTCCTTTTCCACCATTGTTAACGCGGTACGCTGGGGTCGGGGAATTTTTGAAAACTTTAAACGTTTTATAATCTTTCAGCTTACAGCCAATGTGTCGGCAGTGGTAATTGTATTAAGTTCTGTTTTGCTTGGTTTTAGAGCGCCATTTACCGCCCTTGAACTTTTATGGATCAATATAATTATGGACGGCCCCCCTGCTTTAACCCTGGGCCTGGAACCAATCCATAACGATCTTATGAAAAAACCGCCCATTAAACGCAGTGAAAATATCCTGTCGCCTCTCCTGCTGCTCCGTGTGGGTATTACCGGCTTTTTTATTTCGGCAGTAGTCCTTTTACAATATGCATTTAATTTTCTGGTCGTAAGTGATGAGCAAATGCGTACCGTATTATTTGCCATGCTTTCGCTGTTCCTTTTGTTCAATGCCTTTAACTGCCGGGAATTGGGCAGCGAAAGCATATTTAAAAGGTTTTTTTCTAACCGTATAATGCTCTTTACCGTGGGACTTACCTTTATAATGCAGGTATTGATTATTCAGTTTGCAGGCACCTTATTTGGCACTATCCCCCTGCCGTTTTCTCTGTGGATCACTTTGTTTGCACTTACAATATGCGTGGTGGTATTGTCGGAGCTTGTTAAACTGCCGATGAGGATTAGGGAGAGGTCGAAATAGTGAATGCCTTGACAAAGCCTGTATCAAAGTAATTATCGCCCCATTCCAGCCCTAATTACTGTATCCCAACCCAATGCTGTACAGCGGTCAAATAACTGTTTTGGCGTCGCTTTGTTTAAATAAACCCGTTCATTTTTCAAATTATTTTCCGGGAATGCCGCCAAAAGCCGCCTTAATGCCGTTGCCTCTGCCCTTCCGCTGCCTACCCAGCGCTGAACCGTTTGAAAGCTTACCCCAGCCCTGCGGGATAGGCTTTCATTTGTTTCATTGGGAAAGGCGCTTTTTATGCTTCGGACAACTTCATCAGCGTTTGTACATACTTCTCTTATATCGGTTCTTACAAATTGAGCATTCCAATCTTCTGCCACAGGGACCTCCCAGCCATATGTATATTATATACATTATATAGAAGATTTCCTTCGATTTCAATAAAAATATTTTTAAAAGTCCTTGACATTATATGTATTATATGTATAATATAGCATATGCACATTAAGAATTTATTCAAGAATTTGCCGGATTTTGATATCCCCAAAACATTTAAAAATACAAATGACTATTTTGGATATCTTGTTGCTGATGGCATTTATAAACGTTATGTTGAAAAAGAAGATTTTCCCCCGGATTGCTGGGAAGAGATAAAAAAGCGGGCCGAATATGAAATAGATGTCATTTTTAAAATGAATAATAGTCAGGCAGGTTTATTAAATTATTTTCTAATCATAGCTGATTATGTTGACTGGGCTAAATTTTATAATATTCCAGTTGGGCCGGGATTTGGTACTGCTCCAGGGTCCATTATTGCATATGCATTAGGTATTACCAATATCGATCCCCTAAAATACAACCTTCTTTTTGAACGATTCATTAATCCCGAACGAACTTGTGTTCCTGATTTTGACATTGTCGTTTCCAGTGAAAACCGGGATAAATTGATTAAATATATAAAAGAAAAATACGGAGAGGATCATGTTGTGCATATTGGCAATTATCGGGATAGTTTACATCCTTCAAGTTTAGTAATCAGCCGCTTACCATTAATTGATATTGTGAATCATTTGAAAAAAATAGGCTTACTAAAATTTGATCTTATTGGACTTACAGCTCTTGATGTAATAAAAGATACAGAAGAACTTATATGCCAGCGTGGAGGAGAGTATGTTGATTTTTCCATAGAAAACATTCCGGAAAATGATGAAGCAACATTCACTATGCTTGGTAATGGAGACAATTTAGATATATTTATGCTTAATTCAAAAAGATTGCAGGAAATCCTTAAAGAGGCCAAGCCCAAAACAATACAAGAGCTAATAACAATAATGCTGCTTTACCGGCCAGGTTTATTAGATAATCTTTTCCAATATATCGCTGCCAAAAACGGTGAAGCAAGTGTATCCTATCCGGATCCAGAGCTTGAAGACGTCTTAAAGGAAACGTATGGCATTATTACATGTCATGAACAATTTTTGCAGGTTGTCAATATAATTGCTGGTTATAGTTACGGAAAAGCAGATAATTTTCGCAGAGCTCTAAAAAAACATAATCCTAAAATAATAAAAAAAGAAAGAGAAGCGTTTATAAGCTGCGCTGTTAGCCGCTCTTACAGCAATGAAAAAGCTAAAGAAATTTTTGACCTTCTGAATAATTGCGTTGATTTTATCTTTATAAAAAGTCATATTACTGCGTATATGCTTATAACATATCAATGCGCCTACCTTAAGGCAAATTTTCTTGATGAATTTATTGGAGCAGTTGTTTACAGCGAAGGAGAAACAAGTGAAAAGCCTGGCATATTGTCAAACGGGAATTTATAGTAGAATGAATGAAGAACAGCTTGAAATACAATTTTTGCAGATATTCAGGGAAACCAGGGGTATAAATCTGGTATTTGTTTCAGGCCATAATATTGATCTGCTTGTTACCATCTTCCAAGCCTGCAAAAGAGGCAGCAAGACTTTTGTAATTGATCTTTACATTGCCATTATACTATCAGAATTAGCAAAACTTGGATATAAAATACCATTTCCGTCTCCCAATTTCTCCGAGATCAGGGTTTTTTTTCCTTCTCTTCTTACCAGACGCATAAAAAAATTAGAAAGAAATGACTTAATTGACAACTTTTATGAGTACAGAATAAGTTTGGAAGAAATAAGTGAAAAAGCAACACACATTGTAATGACAGTTCGTACAAGCATGGCATACGAAATTAAAAACATCAAAAATCTTTTCGGTGGAACTTTTTTCTATTCAATGTGCGAAAGGTATAAGAATAACTATATGACCGAAATGTTTCTTCCATATATAAAAAGACGCGGAATAGTAATTAGGAATTTACCATGGATTTGAAAGATTTCTTTATTATTTTAGTTTTAGACATTATCATAATAAGATTAGCAGTTAAGACTAAAATATATGCAAAAATTATTTCTATTGTAATTAAAATAATGCCTCATATCGTTATTTTATTCATTTTTTTTGCTCCGCTATTAGGGTTTATTTTTCTACTGATTATTTGTAATAGTATTTTCACTGTTTCTCCTGATACCAATATTTTACAAACAGCAACAGAGTATAGTATACTAAAGGACTTAACTGAATTTGGATTAAATATTATAACTTATTCTCCAATTTATCTTTTGATTTTATGTCTTATATATCAGGCTTTTTCATTAAAAAGCAAAAAAGAAGAAAACGATAATGTTAATAAAATAGCATATTTTAGGATGAAAACATCAATTCTTGTAAATAATGCAACAATCATTTTATGTACATTATTTCTTATAATTAATTATAATACAGATATTGTTAATTTATACTTTGTTGAATACATTCTACATTTCTCTTTTCTTGAATTAGGTATTCATTCAGAAATTACATTAAAAACAATATTGATTATTATTCTGGGCTTTTTATATTATATAGGTATATTTATGATATCCGGTAATTTTTTAATATTAAAACCATGGAAATACAAAATATTAAATTATATTCCAATTTTTAATATTTTCTTAATATATATCATGGATAGGGTGACCATTGACAAAAACATAAAATAAAGGCTAAAAATATCTTATGAAACAAAAACAACACCTAAATCTTATCTTTCCCCAATATCAAGGCGGCGGAGATGATACATCTACCTATTTTGGCGGAATCGAAATAAAGAATAATTATTTTAGTAATACAGAATTTAAAGAAATAGCTATTTCTCTGGATAAAACACTGGAAACAAAATACGACATTTTGGGATATGATCTTATTGTACAGCAACTGGAAGAGGCAAATAAAGTATTGAATAAAGAAAAACCGTCAACTATATTTACAATCGGCGGCGGTTGTGATGCAGATATAATTCCTATAGCGTACTTACATAAAAATATTACCTGTGACTTTACTATATTATGGTTTGATGCACATGGGGACATAAACAGCCCTGTTGAATCGAATTCAAAATTATTTTATGGTATGCCTATCCGGTTTTTATTGGAAAATCATAATGAAATAATAAATAAAATACTGGATACATATTTGGGAAAAAACCAGATAATGTTAATTGGTAACAGGGATTTAGATATGGCAGAAATTGATTATATCAATAAAAATAAAATTGCAAGTATTTCTATAAAAGAAATAGAGCAGGATAATGATATTATAATACACAAACTTAAAACTCAAAATTGTAACAATGTATATATTCATATAGATTTGGATGTACTCGATCCGAAAAGTTTTCCGTATATACCTGTCCCGTCAAAAAATGGGCTTAAAACAGAATTGTTTGGAGACATATTAGATAAAATCAAAGAAAACTTTACTATAGTGGGAATAGGATTATTTGAATATATGGAATCACATAAAAAGGAACTAGAAATAATTAAAAAAATCGTTGAAATGGGGAAAGGATTATAGGACTTGGGAGAGAAACACTAGTGGTTTTCTCCCAAGTCCTATGCTTAATCATGTGTAATCATCATATTAGATTACCGCTATTACCCCATTTATCAGCAGAATAATCGATAGAACAGCCAAACAGACAATAGCTCCAAATACTGCTATATCCACTTTTTTTGCAAAAGGTTTTATTCCATTTTGCTTTTTGGCCGTTATATAAACTAAAACCCCGGGACAGTAAATCAAAGCCATGGTAAGGATATAATCAATGCCGCTTGCGTATAAGAGCCATACTCCGTACGCTGTTCCAAAGATTGCAAATATCCAGGTTAAGGTCTTGTTGTCATTGCCTTCTGCCATGCCTTCGCCTTTAAACATCAGTTTAAGGAAAAATAGGGCGGATAAAAGATATGGCAGCATAATCATGCTTCCGGAAATATAGTAAACCGCCTGGAAAGTTGCTTCGTTAAATACCACCATTATCAAGAGAGCCTGAACAATAAGCATACTGATAAGTATTGCAGAGATTGGAGCGCCTGTTTTATTCTCTTTAATAAAGATCTTTGGAAATGCTTTCATGACAGCCGGAGCAAAGGAACATTCAGCACAAAGCATAACATAAGTATACATTATTCCGCTTACAGAAATGATTACAGCAAAATTAACAAAGGCCGCACCCCAGGCGCCGACAACAGCTTCTACAATTCCTGCCATGGGAGGGTTATCCAAAGCGGCAAGCTGTTCTGTTGTAAGTACGCCCATACTTAAAACAGAAATAACCATATACAAAGCCAGCAAGCTTAAAAAAGCAATCATTGTTGCCCTTCCGGCTACCTTTGTATTTTTACCTCTTCCGGAAATGACAACTGCTCCTTCAATTCCGATAAACACCCATACGGTTGCAAAGACAGTTGATCGTATCTGATCAAAAAAGGGCATGGTGCCGTCACCGGTGAAATTTTCGGTAAATATCTCCCATCTAAATCCCCGTGCCATTACAACAGTAACAATTAAAAGGAGTATGGGCAGTATTTTTGCTATTACAACTATTAGATTAAGCGTAGCTGCCTGACCAACACCTCTTAAAACCAGGATCACCATAAGCCACATTCCGATAGAAGCACAAATCATCGATGCCCAGTTATTACCGGAACCAAAAACAGGAAAGAAATATCCTAACGATGCAAATAACAATGTTGCAAATGCAACAATTGCCAGCATGGCGCTTATCCAGTATCCCCAAGCGGAGTTAAAACCCAAATATTCTCCAAAACCTTCTTGTGCATAGGCAAATATTCCGCTTCTTAAATCCGGTCTTGCCCGGTGAAGCTCATGAAAACACATCATAAGACAAAACATGCCTACTCCGGTAATTAACCAGCCTATCAGCACCGCGCCGGTATGAGC
>Ga0099364_10007982_pt1 | contig 14993 bp, 13 predicted proteins | sample TergutTh196P3_FD_73070 | JGI IMG/M metagenome (GOLD analysis project Ga0099364, IMG submission 73070) | Microcerotermes parvus P3 segment gut microbial communities from Pointe-Noire, Republic of the Congo - Th196 P3 | ecosystem: Host-associated > Arthropoda: Insects > Digestive system > Gut ... | reverse complement strand
GCATGGCCTGATCAAAAAGAATGTGCGCCCAGTCTTCAAAGCGGGCATCTTCCTTTTTAAGGTTTTGTACGAGCGGGTGATCCGGGTTGATTTCCAGAATTGGCTTGGTATCCGGTGCATTCTGTCCGGCAGCTCTGAGCATGCGCTGCAGATTGCCGGACAGGTCGTGGTCATCAGCTACAAGACACGAGGGCGAGTCGGTCAGGCGGTGAGTGACACGGACATCTTTGGCCTTGTCCTGAAGAAGCTGCTTCATTTTTTCGACGACATCCCTGTAATCACCCTGTGTTTCTTCAAAGTGCTTTTTTTCGGCTTCGTCTTCGAGTTCGCCAAGATCCAGGCCGCCTTTGGCAACAGAGACGAGGTCCCTGTCAGCAAACTGGGTGAGGAAAGTAAGGAGCCATTCGTCAACACGGTCCGTCATCAGGATGACTTCAATTCCTTTTTTCCGGAAAATTTCCAGATGCGGGCTGTTTTTGGCAGCGGCATAACTGTCAGCAGTAACATAGTAGATTTTGTCCTGGTTTTCCTTCATGCGTGCGATGTAGTCATCAAAGGAGACATTCTGGATGTCAGTGTCGTTATGTGTTGATGCAAAGCGCATGAGTTTTGCAATCCGGTCGCGGTTTGTGGCATCTTCGCCAACTCCTTCTTTGAGAACCTGGCCGAACTGGCCCCAGAATTCGGCGTACTGCTCCTTTTTTTCCTGCTCGTCAGAACCTGCCAGTTCTTCCAGCATGGCAAGGACGCGACGGGTTGAGCCTTCGCGGATCATTTTTACGTCACGCGATTCCTGGAGGATTTCCCGTGAAATATTGAGCGGCAGGTCGTTGGAGTCAATGACACCTCTGACAAAGCGCAGGTAGACGGGCATGAGCTGTTCGGCATCGTCCATGATGAAGACCCGCTTGATATAGAGTTTGATGCCGCTGCCTTTGCTTCTGTCCCAAAGGTCAAACGGGGCGCGCTTCGGAATATACAGAAGCTGGGTGTATTCAGCACGGCCTTCGACGCGATTGTGTGTCCAGACGAGCGGGTCATTGAAATCGTGTGAGACATGCTTGTAAAACTCTTTATACTGTTCTTCGGAAATTTCGGATCTGCTGCGTGACCACAGGGCACTCGCCTGGTTAATGGTCGTGAGTTCGGTACCAGGCTTCATCGATTTGGTTTCCTCGTCCCACACATCCTGTTCCATCTGGATCGGGATGGGGATGTGGTCGGAATACTTCCGGATGATGCTTCTGAGACGCCAGTTGGCCAGCAGTTCATCTTCGCCTTCACGCAAATGCAGGATAATGTCGGTGCCGCGGGATGCTTTTTCGATGGATTCGACGCTGAATTCCCCTTCGCCGGAAGATTCCCAGCGTACGGCTTCATTTGCAGCGAGTCCGGCTCTGCGGGTTTCAACAGTAATTTTGCCTGAAACAATAAAGCCGGAATAAAAGCCAACGCCAAACTGGCCGATCAGTGCGGCGTCTTTTTGTTCGTCACCTGTCAGTCTGGCGATAAATTCTTTTGTCCCGGATTTGGCAATGGTGCCCAGGTGGGCAATGGTTTCTTCTCTCGACATGCCGATGCCATTGTCAGAGATGGTAATGGTGCGCTTTTCCGGATCGTAGGAGATGATGATTCTGAGGTCCGGGTCATTTTCGTAAACTTCAGGACGGTCAAGTCCTTCATAGCGAAGTCTGTCAGCTGCATCTGAAGCATTTGAAATCATTTCGCGCAGAAAAATTTCCTTGTTCGAATACAGGGAATGAATCATCAGTTTCAGTAGCTGTTTGACTTCCGTCTGAAAGTTCAGAGTCTCTTTTTCTGGAGCGGTCATTTTTTCCTCTTTGTCTGTTATGTTGAACGAATGTCAGGCATATGGGGTTTTGAATCGTTTTTTCAAGAGCAGAAAGCATGCAAGTCTAACCCAAATCAGTGCATATTTGAAGGGCATGGCACTGGTGCAGGCCTGGGCAGCCCATTGGAAAAAAAGCAGCGGTACGCATTGGTGGTTTCACATGAGGACAAGGCATCATTTGCCAGTCTTCCTGACCGAAGCCAGCCGCTATCCGGCTAGAGACATGCAACAGCAGTGCACCGGTATGCCGGCGCAGATGAGGTTCAGGCGTTATCAGGTTTCTGTTTGACTCTGATAACGGCATTGACAGTTTCAGCAGACGCCATCTGGAAGCACCTGGTTTAAAGCCATGCAACAGAAAAAATCTGGCAATGGAGGCGAGTCCATTGCCAGACTGAAAGGCCGGAAACGGGCACCTCAGACGTAAGTAAGCCAGTGATCGTATTTGGGTATTCGACCGGCTACGACATCAAAGTAAAGGGACTGGAGCTTTTCAGTAATCGGTCCACGCGTTCCAGAGCCAATAATGCGCATATCGAGTTCGCGAATAGGCGTTACTTCTGCTGCTGTTCCCGTAAAAAACGCTTCATCACAGGTATAGAATTCATCGCGCGTAATCCGCTTTTCGATTACTTCAATTCCCTCATCTTTTGCCAGCGTAATGATGGTGTCACGCGTGATGCCATCCAGGCAGCTCGCAAGGTCCGGCGTATAGATTATGCCGTTACGAATGATAAAGACATTCTCGCCTGCACCTTCGGAAACATAGCCTTCGGTATCGAGCAGGAGTGCTTCGTGATACCCGTTTGCCAGCGCTTCCTGATTGGACAGAATGGAATTGATGTAATAACCCGAAGCTTTGGCGCGAACCATGGAGGCATTGACGTGATGGCGTGTAAACGACGAAGTCTTGACGCGTATGCCTTTGGCCAGTCCGTCTTCACCAAGGTAGGCACCCCACAGCCACGCAGCTATGGCAGTGTGGATGGTATTTTCTTTTGCGGAAATACCAAGCCTTTCCGAACCCACCCAGATCAGCGGTCTGATATAGCCGGAATCAAGATTGTTGACGCGGATGACTTCTTTTTGGGCCTCTATCAGCGTGTCATAATCATATGGAACCTGCATCAGAAATATTTTGGCTGAATTCAAAAGTCTTCGTGTATGCTCGGGAAGACGGAAGATGGCAGGTCCTCTTGGGGTCGCATAGGCGCGAACGCCCTCAAATACAGCCATACCATAATGAAGTGAATGTGTCAGCACATGGATACTGGCATCGCGCCATTCTATGAGTTCGCCGTTCATCCAGATTTTTCCATCGCGAGCGTGCATGGGGGGCATATATTTCTCCTCGTCTTTTGTTTTCATCAAAGCCACATTCTAATTGAATTTTACAGCGATAGTTCAACGATTGAGAAAGTTTTAATAAAAGAGTTGCCACTTATTTTGGATAATAATTGCCAAAACATGCCACAGTTGCGGTTTTTCCTGTCGCCCGTTTGGTAAAATAGGCAGGAATGTATGTTTTTTAACGTGGATATGTGAGGATAGGCATGCAATTTAAGAGTCTGACAGAACTGATAGAAAAAGATGAACTGAAGAACAGGCGCGTATTCATACGCTCTGACCTTAATGTCCCACTGGATGCAAAAGGCAATATCACGGAAGACACCCGTATTCTCGCATCTTTGCCTGCAATCGAAATGGCTCTCAAGGCGGGAGCAGCGGTCATGGTTACCTCTCATCTTGGACGTCCGGCAGAAGGCGAATTCAACGAAAGCGATTCGTTGCTGCCAGTAGCAAAAAGACTGTCCGAACTGCTGGGCAAACCTGTTGAACTCAAGCGCGACTGGGTCGATGGTGTTCTGGTTGAACCTGGTGAAGTCGTCCTGCTGGAAAACGCCCGTTTTAACATTGGCGAAAAGAAAAATGATGAAGCTCTCTCACAAAAGCTCGCAGCACTGTGTGACATTTATGTCAATGATGCTTTTGGTACAGCGCATCGTGCGGAGGCGACAACTCATGGTATCGCGCAATACGCACCGGTTGCCTGTGCGGGTCCTTTAATGGCAGAAGAACTCGATGCCCTGGGCAGAGCTCTTGCTCACCCGGCGCACCCGCTGATGGCCGTGGTTGGCGGAGCCAAAGTATCAGGCAAGCTGGACATTCTCAAATCTCTTGGTGAAAAAGTCGACAACCTCATTGTCGGCGGAGGTATTGCAAATACGTTCCTGAAGGCAGCAGGTTTCGAAATAGGGCGTTCACTCGTAGAAGAGGACTTGGTGGAAGAGGCAAAAGCCATTATGGACATGATGCAAAAACGGGGTGCCACAGTACCGCTTCCAGTGGATGTTGTTTGCGCAAAAGAGTTTGCAGCCAGCGCACCGGCGAGCGTGAAGCCGGTTGATGCCGTAGAGCCCGATGACATGATTCTGGATATTGGACCTGAAACAGCAAAAATGCTGGCAGAAATCATCGAAAAAGCCAAAACGATTGTATGGAACGGTCCTGTTGGAGTCTTTGAATTCGATCAGTTTGGCAACGGTACCAGAGAAGTTTCCCTGGCTATCGCCAATTCGGATGCATTTTCGATTGCCGGAGGTGGGGATACCCTGGCGGCTATTTCAAAGTATGATATCGGAAGCAGAATAAGCTATATTTCAACAGGAGGAGGTGCATTCCTTGAGTTTCTTGAAGGGCGTGTCCTGCCTGCTGTTGATATACTTAACAAACGAGCCTGACAGTCCCATTTTTTTTTGATTAAGGAGAAACGGATGCCAATAGTATCAATGCGTCAATTGCTGGATCATGCTGCCGAAAACGGCTATGGCATTCCGGCTTTCAATGTAAACAACCTGGAGCAGGTTCAAGCGATCATGGCTGCTGCTGACGAAGTCGGTGCACCGGTGATCATGCAGGCATCAGCAGGTGCAAGGCGCTATGCCGGTGAGGCGTTTTTGCGTCATTTGATTTCAGCAGCTGTAGAGCAGTACCCGCACATTCCGATTGTGATGCATCAGGATCACGGTCAGTCGCCGGCGATTTGTATGGCAGCCATTCGCTCGGGATTTTCATCTGTCATGATGGACGGGTCCTTGATGCCGGATGGAAAGACTGCATCGACTTTCGAATATAACGTCGAAGTCACACGCGAAGTCGTAAAATTCTCGCACGCCATAGGTGTAACAGTCGAAGGTGAACTGGGGATTCTTGGCTCGCTTGAAACCCTGACAGCAGACAAGGAAGATGGACATGGTGTAGAAGGCAAGCTGACAAAAGAGATGCTTCTGACCTGCCCTGATGAAGCAGCCGAATTTGTCCGCCAGACGCAATGTGATGCTTTGGCAATTGCAATTGGCACGTCACACGGAGCATACAAGTTCAGCAGAAAACCGACAGGCGATATTTTGTCGATCCAGCGAATCAGGGAGATTCATGCGCGCATTCCGAATACCCATCTGGTCATGCATGGTTCTTCTTCCGTCCCGCAGGAACTGCTTGCAGAAATTCGCCGTTATGGCGGAGATTTCAGGGAAACCTATGGTGTGCCTGTTGAGGAAATTCAGGAGGGTATCCGAAACGGAGTACGCAAGATCAATATCGACACAGATGTACGCCTTGCAATGACGGCAGCAGTTCGCCGTTATCTGGCACAGAATCCAACGCACTTTGACCCGCGTGAATATATGACGGTTGCCCGCGATGCAGCCAGACAGTTGTGCAGGCAGCGCTATCTGGAATTTGGTTGCGAAGGCCAGGCATCAAGAATAAAGCCGGTTTCACTTGAGAAGATGGCCCAGAAATATAAAGCAGGCGATTTTACCCAGATAATCAAATAATCTTTGACACTCCCCACAGTAAAAACCAGGGGTTTCCTTGAGGAGGATTGATGAACGAGCTTGAGCCTTGCCCGTTTTGTTCTGCCGATGCTGCGGCAGTCCTGGTTAAGGACTTTACGCCTGCAAGAAGAATGTACGGCTGTCCCAAGTGCAAAGTGTTCTTTGATACCTCAGGCAAGTGGAACCAGCGTGTTGCCCGCAATCCAGATCCGGATACGGCAGGTAAAACGCGTCAATACAGAATAGTCATGAGAAAGCCCCATCTTGATGCTGATTCAGTCGAGATGGATATTGACAGCATAAGTCAGATGATTGACTGGGATGTATTTGTTGTTGAGCTATATAAAGACAAGCGCTGGACGAAGGTTTACCCGACAATTCCGGCAAAAAAGAACCGCTAGCCAGAAAAAGCTGCCTAGGGCTGTCCCACGCAGCTTTTTCTTTTAAAACTGCCGGTTTGTTGTGTTGTGGGCAGAAAGCCGCCCGGCACCGGCCAGGCAAAAGTTGAGGCAGGCTGCAAAATAATGCGTTTTGCTCAGACAATTGAATGATAGAATGTCGCAGAATTTTAATAATGTTGCTTCGCACAAACATTTTTTTGTCAAAACTTTTTTTGAAAGTAAAGCATGGCTACGAAAAAAACCTCTCCCAAAAAAAACACAACAGCCAAATCCGGGCAAGGCAAAGCTGCTGCAAAGAAACAGTCAGTGACCAGGGATAAAGCAGCAGAAAAAGTGCTGGTCGGCATTGTTATGGGTTCGACCAGTGACTGGGATGTCATGAAAGAAGCGGCATCAGTCTGCAGGGAATTTGGTATCCCTTATGAAGCCAGAGCACTTTCCGCACATCGTTCTCCAGCCGAGCTTGAGGTGTGGATAGCCGAGATGGAAAAACGTGGCTGCCAGGCATTTATCGCAGGAGCGGGGGGCGCAGCACACCTTGCCGGGGTTGTTGCCTCGCAGACTATTATCCCCATTTTTGCAGTACCCATGCCCTCCAAATATATGAAAGGACTGGATTCACTTCTTGCGACGGTTCAGATGCCCAGAGGTATTCCTGTCCCGACGCTGGCAATCGGCGAAGCGGGTGCTGCAAATGCGGCACTTGCCGTTGTTGCAATGCTGGCATTAAATGATGCTGCCTTAAGAAAAAAGCTTGAAACCTTTCGTGCCCGGCAGTCGGAAAAAGTACGCAAAGCCAGTTTGCTTGAATTTTCATAAGACTTTTGTGAGAACACAGCCACATGCAGGTTTAACCCGCAGTCACAGTCAGGTGTCCATTCAATACGGAAAATAAAAGCCGTGTCAGAAAATTTAAAAATCAGCCAGGCTGCCCGTGCCCTGGAGGCCGGGCAGCTTGTTGTCTTTCCAACAGAGACTGTCTACGGTCTAGGAGCGGATGCACAAAATCCGGAAGCCGTAGCACTTGTCTATGATGTAAAAGCCAGGCCGGCAAATCATCCGCTCATTGTGCATCTGGCAAAGGATGCGGATCTGCCCCGGTGGGCGCAGGCGATTTCCGGGGAAGCAGAAAAACTCATTGAAGTCTTCTGGCCAGGACCTTTAACACTCATTCTGAAAAAATCTCCTGCTATTCATCCGGCTGTATCGGGAGGGCTCGATACAATTGGTTTGCGTTGTCCTTCGCATCCGGTTGCACAGGCACTCCTGAAAGATTTCAAAGATGGAAAGGGAGGGATAGCCGCACCTTCGGCCAACCCTTTTGGACGCATTAGTCCAACACGGGCGCAGCACGTACTGGACGACTTCGGGCATGACAGCCGTATTGCAGCGGTACTGGATGGAGGGCCAAGCGATGTTGGCATTGAATCGACCATACTTGATGTGTCACGTATTGCTACGCATGGTCTGGTGTTGCTGCGTCCAGGTAAAATCAGTGCAACGGATATTGCAAATGTAACTGGGAGAAAACCTGCTTTAGCTGACGAAAATGCCCCCCGGGTATCGGGGACGCTTCCATCACACTACGCACCTCGGTCTGCTGTTTCTTTAGTCACAGCACAGCGAATTCCTTTTGTGCTTTCAGCACTTAAACAGAAGAATATGCGTGTTGCACTGATTCATCATTCTGTTTTGCAGGATGTGCCGGATGATGATTTTTTTGTCAGGATCATCATGCCCCTGTCGGTTAAAGAGTATTCCCGCAGCCTGTACGCTTCACTGCGCAAGATTGATGGAGCTGATGCAGATATGATCATTATCGAGCAGCCTCCCGAAGGCAGTGCCTGGGACGGGGTCAACGACAGGCTGCGCCGTGCGACACAAAAAACAGCCGGGCTGCTGGAAAAATGGATCGAATGAGCAGACGCCATGCACGAGAAAACGGGGGACCAGCACCCGTTTCCCGGTGAAATATCCGGGTGAAATATCCGGGTCCCAGGATTTCGGACCTAGTCTGCCCCGGCGGGCCTTTTGACTTTATACACTGTGACGGGGATTTGACTCATGGCGACAACCTTGGATGCCACGCTGCCGAGAAGCATGCTGGCCCAGCCGGCTGATCCCTGGGAACCCATGAAAATCAGGTCACACTCGTTTTCTTCTGCGACCTGAACGATCTTGGAAGCAGTCGTATTGGAAACTTCAATCAGCTTGGTAAACCTGATTCCCTTGGCTTCAGCATCCTGACGCAACGGGAGCATCAAAGCCCGGGCAGCTTCGTCAACGGCTTTCAGGTAGTCCTCCTGGGAGATTTGTTGCGGGAGCCTGATATCGGAAAAATCAAAGGCCGGATTTTGTGCTTCGCGAGCAATAAAGACGCAGAGAACTTCAGCGTTGACTGTTTTTGCAAGTTCAATGCCGTGTAGAGCAGCCTGATTGGAAAGAGGTGAGCCATCAGTTGGAATGAGAATTTTCGTAAACATGATTAATTTCCAGGTATGTCAGTTGAGATTTGGTTTTAACAGCAAAACATTGCGCATTATACAAAAAGAATGCCAGTGTTGCACCAGTTACAGATATAACTTGAATACTTTTGCCTTGAAACTGCAGGCTGACTCCTTTACTCCCAGAGTGACTGCAGGAAAGAATATCTTCTTTGTTCTTCCTTTAATTATCTTTGACCACTGCGTGTAAAACTTCTCTGTGTGCCTGCGGGCTTTAATACATTGCAGGCAAAATCTTCCGCAATTCAGGCTGATTTCTGAAACTGCTGAATAATCGTATTGAATACTGGGATAGCACTTCAATCGCCGTAATGTCAAAACTCTTTTGACTTAAATTTGAAGTGCAACCGAATCTTCCAAGAATAACCCAGTTGGAGTGCGGAAATCAAGCCTTTTCTCTGTCTGCTGTTTAATCGTTGGAGACCGGTGCTGTCCCATCCGCATCTGAAGGGAAGTCACCTGAGATTACTCTTCTGCTGATTAGGCAGCAGGTTCAGCTTCGCTGCATTACTTTCCAGAGTGGCTTTTTGGGGCGACTTCCTGGCAAGAAGGTCTTGATTGATACGCATTCATGTCATCCTGCAAAAATAAAATCAGATGCCCAATTGAGTTATAATTCAAGTGTGAGTATCCTGGCTAATTTTAGATGAGGAAAATGTCGTGAAAGACACCGCTGGAATATCTGCACTTATTAGTGAAGATGAAAAGGCAAAGCGTAAAGATGCAATAGATTTTGCACGACGTAGTGTTCAGTACGAAGGAGTAACCCTTGATAAAGAAATTGAAGGCGTAAACCAGCAGTATATCAATGGTGAGTTGACGATTGATGAGTTTAGTTTGACGATTGACAGGATACTTGATAAAAGGCACGAACAATGGCAAGTAGCCCAAAAGAACTAATTGACATTGCGTCATTTAAACAAATTGCCAGACTCAAAATAGAACCGATCGTAGGCAATTTTGATGCAGAGCATTTGAGGAAAATTCATGCTTATTTTTTTCAAGATGCGCCGAAATGGGATCGCAGCTTCATACCCGGCGGATATCGTTTGCCCGATGACCGGCATGCCAAAAACCGTAAATTGGCAGGCATGAACAAGCGCACCAACAAAAAGTATGAGCCGTATAAAGTGATTTACTCAAACGCAAGTGATATTGAGGGCGAACTAAATAATATTTTGAAAAGGTCTGGTGGGGTTAATGCATTCAGAGGTCTTGACGTAGACCAATTTGCAGAAAGAATGACAGCCCTATATGTTGAACTTGATTATTTGCATCCGTTCAATGAAGGGAATAGCCGTGCATTGCGTTTTTTTACGGCGCAATTTGCTCACGAAGCTGGTTACAGGCTTGACTGGGATATAGGCATTGAAAACCCTGATGCAGAAAATGCACTTTATGTTGCCCGTGATCAGGCGATTATGAATCGCAAATATCCAAACGGAGTTGGTTTGCCTGTAACCATACGGCAAGCACTGTATAGAGATCATGAAAATACCCTTTCTTTAAAAGACATTATCTAAAATGCAACAACACTTTTGAAGATTCCAAAGAAAAACAGTTGAAAATGAAAAAAAGCAGGAGTAGCGACAGGGGCTTGGAACTTTGAACTGGATTTTAACGCCTTTAACAAAAATAAAAAAAACATCATTAAAAACAGACCATTGGGTGTACACCTGAACATTTTAGACCCCACGCGAATGTATTTTTGCTGATTTAAGCAAAATAAGAGATGTTAATGATGCAGGTGCGCATTCTCCTAAAACGGCATCAGCCTGCCAAAAAGGTTGAGTCAACAAGGATTTGGCTTACTGAAAAAGAATTTCCAGAAGATCGGAATGATATTTGAGTAAAAAACCTCATTAAATTATTGAAATAAAGAACTCCTTAGCAAGAAACCCCAAAGGTTTGAGTCCTGTTGAATCCTTTGCGTAAAGGCTTCATTAATCGACAAATTTCAGCGTTTTTGGGTATGCCACAACTGGATATTTGAACGGGTTTGCATGTCCCGCATGCATTTGCAAATTATCGTACAAACGTTTAGGATCAGTAGATAAATGACCTGCTCATGCAGATCGCGAAAGCCAGGTAATTTCAGACGTGGAGCTTTGCGAAACAGGGAGGTTATTTAATGGCATGTCCTTGCACCCTTTTTTTCTTATCCACAGCCACACCTTCTGGAAAAAAAATGGCTACAGAATTTGCAACACTTGGAGGCGGATGTTTCTGGTGTCTTGAGGCTCTCTTTCAGGAATTGAAAGGAGTCGAGTCGGTTGTGTCCGGATATAGCGGGGGCACTGTTGAAAACCCAACATATGAACTGGTGTCAGGCGGAACAACAGGACATGCAGAAGTGATTGGTATTCGCTTTGATTCCGATGTCATCAGCTATAGTGACATTCTGCGGATTTTTTTTGCGATTCATGATCCTACGACACTTGACAGGCAAGGAAACAATGTGGGGCCGCAGTACCGGTCGATTGTTTTTTATCATTCAGCAGACCAAAAAAATGTTGCCGAAGAAATACTGGCTGAAGTCGGGCAAAACCTGTCTTCGCCTGTCGTAACCAGGCTTGAAGAATTTAAAAAATTCTATCCCGCAGAAGACTTTTTACAGAACTTCTTCAGAAGTCATCCCGATCAGACTTATTGCCAGTTTGTGATCAGCCCCAAGATGGCCAGATTTCGCGAACATTATGCAAACTACCTCAAACCATAAAAAATATGACGGCTTCTGGACTTTTTACCAGAGGTGAACGAATAGAGCTGCCGGATTTTTGTCCTGTTGCACTGGTGGCATTTCCGGCAGCGGGAAATCCACTTTTGCAGAAAAACATTTCAGATTGACCGAAATGCCGGGAGCGGACTTCTGCAGGGCAATGATTTCTGATGACCCCAGCAACCAGGGTGCAACACAGGCCGCCTTTGACAGTCTTTATTATGTGGTGGCAAAATGCCTGGCAAAACAGCAGGGCTGCCAGGTAGCAGCCATTGTGCCGGATTTGCCAAAAAGCACGTAAGGCCCTGATTTTTTTGCGAGGCTTTGCATCGCACGGCTATTCTGTCGCTGTTTTTGTAAAGTCTCCACTGGGCCTGAACTTCCGATGGCAAAAGCCAGAGGTCTCTTTGTGGGGGAGGGTGATGAAGCACAAAAAGCAGCGATCTTTCCGTGAACTGCCAGGAACCCTGCACTCTGCAGCGGGTTTTGGGCCGCGCAGGATATTGAACGCGCTCGCGAACTTTTGTACAGGGGGGATAAAGCTTGGATGAGGTTTTGAAAGAAGAAGATTTTCCAGAGCGCTTTACCGGAGTCTGGCGCCTGTACGGCAAACAGGCACTGCGCAATTTTATGAATTCACATATCTGCGTGACCGGTTTGGGTGGCGTAGGCTCGTGGGCTGCTGAAGCACTCGCAAGAAGCGGTATCGGTCGTATAACGCTGGTTGATCCGGACGTTGTTGTAACAACCAACATAAACAGACAGATTCAGGCACTCAAAGGCAATCTCGGAAAAAGCAAGGCACAGGCACTGGCTGAGCGCATAAAAGAGATCAGTCCTGATTGCAGAGTAACGGTAAAAGCAGAGAGGGTAACACCACACAATCTGACGGAAATTATCGTGCAGGAGGGTTTTGATTACGTAATTGAAGCCATTGATGACATTACAGCCAAAGCGGCACTGATTGCCTTTTGCAGTAAAAACGGTATACCGCTGGTAACATCCGGCGGTGCAGGAGGGAAGACGGATCCGACCAGAATTGCCATTTCTGATTTGAGCAGGACAGAGCAGGACCCGCTCCTGTCGCGTCTCAGAAGGCAGTTAAGACAAAAGCATGATTTCCCGAGAGGAAAGGAATCTTTTGATATTGCTGCCGTTTATTCAACGGAGCAGCAGAAATACATTAATGAATCAAATGTGCCTGTTTCAGAAGATGCGCACGCAGGAACTGAAATGCCACGTTACGGTACAACAGTTGTAGTAACAGCAGCCTTTGGCATGACTGCTGCATCAGTGGTTTTGCGATATCTGGCAGATGCAGCAGCAGTTACCTGAGAGGGCTCTGCAAGTCTGATTTTTTTTCTGCAAGCACAACATACTCCTGCCGGGAGCCGCTGAAACCGCTCACAGTCCGGGATTCAACAAGCACCAGGTGGCTGGCATGCCAGAGAACCGGATCAAAAGAACGGGCACGTGGTCTGTCAGAATGTCGTGCAAGCGTGACATGTGGAGTAAAGCGGTTTCGCCTGTCAAAAGAGATTTGCCTTTCTTCCAGGGCAAATACCAGGTCCTGATGCAGTTGTAAAAGGCCATCCGGGACATGCTGCATCCCGGCCCAACTGATCCGGTTGTGCGCAAAATATCCTGTTTTATCAAGAGTGAGCAAAATGGTTTCAAATGAAAGCAATTTGACGATGCCTTTAAGCTCATCAAGAGTGTCTGCTGGCTGCTCGCCGAGAAAAGCCAGGGTAATGTGCAGGTTCTGTGGTGGAGTCTTTCTGCCCGAGAGGGTTTTTTGCCAGTCCGAAAGAGCTTTTCGGACAGGTGCATCCGGCCACAATGCGTAAAACAGACGAAGAGAATTATCCATCAGGTGTTCAAAAATATTGCAGTCCAAAGAGACAGATTTTTTGCGACAGTGCCTTTTTGGCGAGTCCCGGCAAAATCGAATCTGCCAGTAAATGCGGGAAGTCCCCCCAGTTTGCAGTGCAAGCCGGATCAGATGCTCTGAGCGTTTTTTCCGGCGCGGTTCTGGACATGCCTCTTGAGAACCATCAGGCTGCTCGACTGGAGCAGCGAACTTATGGAGTAGCCAAACCAGAACCCGCCAGCACCCGTGATCGCAGCTGGCAGATCAAGATCGAAAACATTGAATGCAAGTATATAGCCTCCACCCAGGCCGATACACCAGAACGTCAGAAAATACAGAAGTGTCGGTATTAAAACCACCTTGTACGCACGCAAAATATAGGCCGATGTGATCTGCAGGGCGAAAAACAGCTGGTAACTGCAGACAAACAGGATCAGCCAGCGTGCGACCGAAACAATTTCAGGGTCAGATGTATAAAGCCCAATGACATGATGACTGAGCAGCCAGACGGTAAAACCCATAAAAACCGCAATGCAGGCCGCAAGCCGCTGCCCGGAAAAAGCCATTTGTCTCGCAACATCCAGTCTTTTGGCACCAATCGACTGCGCAACAAGTGCCATTGTAGCACTTGCAGTTGCAAGAGGCAGCATATACAGAACAGAGGAAATGTTCGCTATAACCTGATGGCCTGCTACGGTATCAATACCTATTCGCGCTATAAAAAGTGCCATGAAGGTAAAGGAGGTTGTTTCAATGAAAGAATTCATGCCCATTTGCAAACCAAGCCTGAACAGATCCCTGAGATTTCGCCAGCGGGGGGCGACAAAAACAGCGGGAAAGAGATGCAGGAAATTGTAAAAAGAATCATAGCGCAGGATGAAAATGCTCGCAGCAAACAGGCACCATGAAATGATGAGAGTTGCAATTGCACAGCCAGCTCCACCGAAGGCAGGAAGACCAAAATACCCAAAAATAAAAACCATGTTCAGGGGTATCTTGAGAAAAAGCCCGCTAACCTGAAGAATCATCACCATTTTGGGACGCGCAATGGCATGATTTAAAGTGTTATATACAAAAAAACAAAGAGAAGCAGGCAGGGAAAAAGCAAGAACACGCAGATAAAGCGTTGCTATTTCCGCCAGCTCGGGTGGCGTTTTTACAAAGGACAGCACCACCCAGGGAACAGAAAGTATGGCGGAGCCAAAAGCTGCGATGATGAGCGCAAGCCAAAGCCCCTGCTTGAAGGTGTCATGCATTTCATCAAAATTCCCGGCTCCGAAAAGCTGGCCGAAAGTAGGAGTCAAAGACTGCATGATGCCGGCAAGCGGGACCAGAATGCTGATATAAATGGAAGCGCCAACAGCCAGTGCAGCCAGATCGGTTGCTGAAAAGCGTGCAACCATCATGGTATCAAGCACCGGGTTGCCAATAGCGGCAAGCAGGCCAATTACTGTCGGGCCTGCCAGACTTGCGATGCGAATGGTAGGATTGCCCGATCGGGCCTGTATACGCTTCATCTCATGAGTCGAAAGATGTGTCCAAAGTCTCGGCCCGCCGTTCAACTCTTTTGAGCAGTATCAGCAAAAATGCAGCCAGTACCACCAGGCTGATGCAGCAGCTGAACCAGAATCCGCTCACGCCTGTAACAGGTTTGGGCAAACCAAGATTAAAAACATCAAATGCAAAAATATAGCCGCCACCCAGGCCGATACACCAGAATGAGATCAGATAAAGCAGAGTGGGTGCAAGAACCACTTTGTGTGCGCGCAGGATGTGGGCAGAAGTAATCTGTATGGCGTCAAAGAACT
>Ga0099364_10007981_pt1 | contig 14993 bp, 15 predicted proteins | sample TergutTh196P3_FD_73070 | JGI IMG/M metagenome (GOLD analysis project Ga0099364, IMG submission 73070) | Microcerotermes parvus P3 segment gut microbial communities from Pointe-Noire, Republic of the Congo - Th196 P3 | ecosystem: Host-associated > Arthropoda: Insects > Digestive system > Gut ... | reverse complement strand
TCCTATGAACCTGGAGGTTATCTGCGAACATCTCGCGCGCGTGGGGGTACGGACAGTAGTTGCGGAGAATGGGAAAGAAGGCGCGGAGAAGGTCGCCGAACGTATGCAAAAGGATGAAAAACCCTTTAACCTGATTTTCATGGATATATTCATGCCGGTTATGGACGGGCTCGAAGCCGCGGCGAAAATAGCGGCGTTGAATACGGGAACTCCAATAGTGGCGATGACCGCGAATATAATGGCCAGCGAATTGGAAAAATACAGAAAGCATGGAATGCCCGACTGTTTGGGAAAGCCTTTCACATCACAGGAATTGTGGCGCGTCCTGTTAAAATATCTGAAACCTGTAAGCGGCGGCTCCATAGATCAATATGAGTGTGATAGTGAACTTCAAAGAAAACTGAGAATCAATTTTGTTAAAAACAATCAAACCATACATGCCGAAATCGCCTCGGCGATCGCCGCAGGTGATATAAAACTCGCGCACAGGCTGGCGCATACCTTGAAGGGAAGCGCGGGGCTGATAGGCAAGACCGGATTGAAAAACGCCGCCGAAGCGGTCGAAGCCGTGCTTAAAAACGGAACCACCCCGATTGGGGAGAGTAAAATGGACCTTCTCAAAACCGAGTTGATGATAGTTCTTGATGAATTAAAGCCGTTGCTTGACCTTAACAAACCTGCGGCGCGGGAAGCTGGGCCTCTGAGCGCTGAGCAGGCGCTGGCGTTACTTGAAAAACTGGGGCCTATGCTGGAAAACATCAACCCCGAGTGCGTGAATATGCTTGATGAGATCAGCGCCATTCCGGGTACGGAAGAGCTTATACGCCATATAGAAGATTACGACTTTGCATCCGCGGCTTTGACGCTTGCCGGACTGAAGAAGAAATTGGCGTGAAGCGGCTGTTTCCTGTTGACAGGCTCTAACGCCAAATTATAATTCATATCAAACAAATAGGTTTTATATACATCATAAACCCAGGAGGCTATTTTTTAATGAAGGACATGAGCTATCTGAAAGACTATCCCATCGCCGTCCTCGGCGGCGGCGCCGTATGTAAAACCGTGGGCGCGGACTCCGTGCTGGCGGGTAACAAAGTACATATTTGCGACCTGCCCCCCTTCTCCAAGGTCACTTTGGGCAACTTGGACAAAACCGGTACGATCATCCGGGAGGGAGGACAAATAAACAGATTTGGCTTCACGCGCTCCGGTACTGCCCGCTACGACCTGATAACCGAAAATGTGGCCGAGTGCGTGAAGGGATGCAAACTGGTCGTCGTTGGCGTGCCGTCCATTGCTCACGATGTTTTTTTCGAGAAGCTGGTTCCGGCGCTTGAGGATGGGATGATCGTCCATATCATCCCGGATAACTACGGCTCCCTTAAACTGCGTAAGATGATGAGGGAAGCCGGCTGCGACAAAAAAGTCGTCATCGGCGGCTGGTCCAGCGCGCCTTACGGTACCCGCGTGGTATCCGAGGGCGGCGTCCCTACTCCGGCCATGCACATCGTGTACCGCGCCATCACCCTGCGCGGCGCGTCCTTGCCCGGCATAGATCAGGAGGAGTTCCTGGAGAGCGCAAAGTATATCGGCAGTTTCGACTCAATCACCCAGGGCGAGGGCGCTGTCGGCGGCGATACCGTAATGGACATCGGGTTCAGCAATGTTAATCCCGTCCTGCATTGCCCGGGCACAATCCTTGGCGTGGGCGCGATGGAAAACTACGGCGTGGTTTTCGGAGAGGACAAGAATAAGTTCTCCATCTACTGCCACGCTTTCTGCAAGTCCATCGCCGAGGTACAGTACGCTTTCTATCAGGAGGAATGCAGGCTCGCCGAGGCAATGGGCGTAGGCATCCAGCATTTTGACAAGGAAGTCTTTTTCCAGCGCACCAGCGTCTTAGGGGCTGAATATATGGGCGAGGGCGTGCATGTCCCCTTCACCGAACAATGGCCCACAGGTTTAGGCACCGGGCCGTTCTCCATCATGAACCGCTATATCACCGAGGACGTACCGGTCGGATGCCATATTTACCACGAGCTGGGCAAAAAATTCGGCGTGGATACCAAAACGGTGGACAGCATGATAACGCTGGGCTCTATCATGACCGGCACGGATTTTTACAAAATCGGCCTGACCTTGAAGGACCTGGGAATCGCTCACATGACCAAAGAGCAATTGCTCAAGTACCTGAGAGAAGGCGTGTACGCCGCTGAATAGGAGGAAATTGATATGACTGCATGGCAGGGATATTTGCAGGACGCATCCGACCTGTACCGGACACATTCCGTACCCGGCGCGTATATTGGGGGGCACGCCATCGGGATCATCGCGGTGGACCTGGTCTACCCCAAGCTGCCCGGCAATGTGGCGAACGCCACCACGTATTCTTATCCCGTTCTGTACAAGAAAGTGTCTTTTGAGATCGAGCAGCTGTTTAACGGGGATCCGCAACTGGAGGAAATTATAGTAAACGCCGCGAAGGAACTGGAGGCGGATGGAGCGCGCGCCATTATCGGCGCTTGCGGCTACTTTGCCCACTTTCAGAAACAGGTGGCAGCGGCGGTAAACATTCCGGCCTTTATGTCCAGCCTGTGCCAGATCCCTGTAATAAAACTGGGGCTGAAGCCGGAGCAGAAAATTCTGGTGCTCTGCGCCAGCGGAGAAAGCGTCAGCCGGGAATTTTTCGCTAAGGTTGGCGCGGACTTGGACGACTGCGTTATCTTGGACATCGGAAGCCTGGAAAGCTTCGCTCCGATTCGGTGGGGCAAAACGGCGCTGGATAACCGGCGGCTTGCGGAAGACCTGGCCGCCGCAACGCAAAAAGCGGCGGCGGAACAGGAGGTCGGCGCGATCCTCCTGGAGTGCAGCGACTTACCGCCCTACGCCTGCGATATTCAACAGGCCGCCGGTTTGCCGGTGTTCGATTTTATATCGCTGATAAATTGGGTGCAGCACGCGGTGGCGCAAAAACGGTATTTTGGATATTTTTGAAAGCGCAACCAATGGTTGAGCCAAAACTCAACGAATAAATTATTGTTTTTTGCGTCTGCAATTGGTATATGCTCAATGAGGTGATGAAAATGGTTGACTTGCCAGTAAAGCGAAATATGACGGAGTACGAGGAACGGTATAAGCGTGACGGTTTTTATTGGGGAATCGCGCCAAACAAGATGTGTTATGAAGTTATGCGCTTAAAACCTCCGACAACTCCGCTACACCTTTTAGACATATGTTGCGGAGAGGGTAAAGACGCAGTTTTTTTCGCTAACAATGGATATATCGTTTCGGCCTTTGATATTGCGGAAGCCGGTCTTGAGAAAGGGCGGAAACTTGCGGAAGCAAGAGGCAGCCAAGTCAATTTTTTCATAGCAGATGTACTTGACTTTATTCCTGACTGCGAGTTTGACATAATATATTCCTCGGCAGGGCTTGTCTATTTTTCGCCTGAAAAGCGGCGTAAAATGATCGGCGAGTATAAGAAAAAAACGCGGCCAGGAGGGCTCAATGCCATGAATACTTTTGTTGAGAAGCCCTTTATCTTTATACCTCGCGCCCCTGACAGTGAGGTGACTGAACATTATTGGACGTCCGGCGAGCTGTTTTCATATTATCATGAATGGTATTTCCATACTTGCAGCGAGCTTGTTTTTGACTGCAAAAGCGCCGGGATTCCTCATAAGCACTGTATGAACGTACTTATAGCCGAAAAAATGGAAAAGTGTTCTTCGGGATAATACAACATTAAGAAACATGGAACGCTTTCGCAAAGTTATCCCTCCAGATAAAAAGTGGGAGCGCGGGCATATCGCACGCTTTTGTTACAGTCCCAGCCACGCATACACAACCGCGCGAGGATTAGCAAATTCACACCTCAAATTTCTGCTAACACCCTTCAAGGCTTCGCCAATTTTTTGATCGCCCACTCGGAAACGCGGCGCAGTGTTCCTTCCTCCTCGTCAGCTAATTTGCGGATATGCGGCAGTAAATCGGTTCTGCCGGTGTTGGCGGCGGCAAGAACGGATTGTATCTGGAGCTTGGTTTTGTTCGTGAAAGCTGCGGAGACGCGCGCGGCAACAGCGTCAAGGTCGGGGGCAGTGAGAAGTTCCTCCAATCTGAACGGAGCTGTAATCTCGGCGGACGGGATCACAGGGACGATGCCGCTATTGTGCGGACAAACTCTTTGACAGGCGTCGCAGCCTATCATGAGCCGCCCCATCAGAGAATAGCTTTCCTCCGGCATGTCGTTCGGGTAGCCCATATAATAACGGAGGCACTTCGTCTGATCCACCCCGTCGTCCGTGATTGCGCCGGTGGGACATGCCGAAGCGCACTTGCCGCACTTTTCGCAGCCATCTGAACGGTCGTGTTCGGGGCCGCGAGTTCCCTCCGGCGGTGTCATGCGGACGAGTAGCGCTCCGATGTAAACGAAACTGCCGTGCAGCGGAGTGATCATGGGGCCAAACAAACCGGGGATCCCAAGCCCGGCGCGAATGGCCATAGCCCGACTCGGCAGGCGGAGGCGGAGATTACCGGTAACTTCGTATCCCATATCCATCACTGCCTGTTCCCAAGCCGCCATTTTCTTTTCTGCCTCGCAGACGGCCAGATAATAACCCACCACCTCGCCGTACCCGTCCGGCCACGGCGTAAAAGGCGGAGCCGCTATAGTTGCGGACCAGATTGTCGTTTCGTCCACAGCCCAGCCGGAAATTGCTTCGGGCCGGTGTTCCATCGAAAAAAACTTTCCGAAAGGGATTTTGTCCAGTGTTTCCCGCCAGAAATCGAGCGGATGCGCCGTCGCAGGTTTGACATCAAGACAGCCTGCGGAAAATGCCGCGGCAGCTATAGGATGAATCATAAACAAAACCTCCTGATTTGTGCCATTTGTTTTTTGATAAACATATTATACCGCAATCTTGCGCGGGTGTACACTTCAAGGCGCACCCGCGCTTTTTTTATCTTTGTCTTTTCCTGACCCCTAACCCCTGTCACTTACTTCCACGCCGGCATAAACACCCCGTCAAGCTGGCCCATCAGCACATCTTCCACCGCGTCGGACTGGAAAGCTTCCACTATCCGCTTATATACCGCGTTATCCTTCTCGGCGGTACGGGCGACGATGATATTGACAAAACGCCGGTCGGTATAGAATCTTATGTCGTCATAGAAGATGGAGTCTTCCCGGGGCTTGAAGCCAAAATCCTTGGCGAAGTTACCGTTGATGATCCCGGCTGCGACATCGGGAAGCAGGGCCGCTATCTGTGACGCGTCTACCTGTACAATCTCGATGTTTTTGGGATTCGATGTGATGTCGCTGATTTCCGGGGCGCCATCCACCTCACGGAGAGTGATCACACCCGCGCCCTGCAGGACTGACAACGCGCGGCCCATATTCACGGCGTCGTTCGGGACGGCAATCTTATCCCTGTCCTTTAATTCGCTGACGTCGGAGATCTTATTGGAGTATATGCACATAGCGGCCATAAATGTATCTCCGATGACAGTGAGCGTATAGCCTTTGTTCGCGATCTCCGCGTTTAAAAAAGCATAATGCTGAAAACCGTTCAAATCAACGTCGCCGTTATTGAGCGCCTCGTTGGGGATATTGTAATCAGCGAAGCTTATAAGCTCGATATCTACGCCTTCTTCCGCCATCGCCTTAATGACGGGAGCCCATATATCCCGATAGATCTCGCCTACCACGCCGACCTTAACAGCCGTACGGGCTGCCGCTTCAGCCTGGACGGCTGCCGTGGAAAATGCAATAACAATGGCCAGTGCAAAAAATAAAACTCGTTTCATTATATTTTTCCTCCAATTTTCAATGTGTGTTTTTTCTGGCAATAAAATTGCCGATAATCTGGATGATGTTGACCAGCAACACCAAGGTAAGAATTGTGACGTAAGTGACGTCTATTTGATTCCGCTGGTGCCCGTACCGGATGGCGAAATCTCCGAGCCCGCCGGCGCCTATAGCCCCCGCCATGGCGGTGAGCCCTATAAGGCTGATGGCCGTGATCGTCGTTGCGCGAGCGAGGGGGGCGATACTTTCTTTCAGGTATACGCGGAAAATAATCTCAATGGGGCTGGACCCCATGGACAACGCGGCCTCGATAATGCCGCCGTCCAGTTCCGCAAGCGCCGATTCCACCTGCCGCGCAAAGAAAGGCACCGTGCCGAAGACCAGCGGGACAACAGCGCCCCTGACGCCTATGGCCGTGCCCATCAAATAGCGGGTGAGCGGAATGAGTCCCGCCAGAAGAATGATAAAAGGGATCGAGCGAAAAAAATTGATTACTTTGTCCAGTATCTGATGGACGGGGGCGTTTTCCATGACGCCGCCCTTCTTAGTAACGATAATCACAACCCCTAAAAACAGCCCCAGCATGAAAGAGATACTGCCGGACCACCCCACCATAGCAAGCGTCTGCCATACGGATTGCGCGAAGATATCCGGCTTGCTCATAACGTTAGGTATAATTCTTGACAGCAGCTCTTGCATCCAGAATCACCTCCACTCCTACATTCCTGTCGCGCATATATTGAATGGCGGCGTCAATATTGCGGCTTTCTCCGCTGACTATAGATACTAAGCCTCCCAGCGGCGCTTCTCTGATGAACTCGAGGTTTCCAAATAAAATATTCACATCGATATTGAATTTCCTTGATATGGCGGAAACCAGCGCCTCGGACGAACTTCTCTCCAGATATTTGAATTTGAGGATGCATTCTCCAGGCTTAATATTTGCTATTTCGCTTTTTTCCTCGATCAAAATATTTATCTTTGAGAGATTAGTGGTCGTGTTGATGAACTCTTGCGTTATGTTTTTCTGTGGATTCGCGAAAACGGAAAAAACATCTCCCGACTCCACAATAAATCCATTGTCCATAACCGATACCCGATCGCAGATCTCTTTGACCACATTCATTTCATGGGTGATAATTACGATCGTGATACCCAGTTGCGCGTTAAGTTTTTTCAGCAGCTTCAATATGGAAAGCGTTGTCTGCGGATCGAGCGCGCTGGTGGCTTCGTCGCACAGCAGCAGCTTAGGGTAGTTGGCGAGCGCCCTCGCAATAGCCACGCGCTGTTTTTGTCCGCCGCTGAGCTGCGACGGGTATGCGGCCTCCTTGTCCTCCAAATCGACCAGTTTAAGCAGTTCATGCACCCTGTCCCGTATCTGGGGCCGCGTGAGCCCGCTGTACTGCAAGGGATAAGCGATGTTTTGAAATGCCGTTCGTGACGCGAAAAGATTGAACTGCTGAAATATCATGCCGATCTTCCTGCGGGCTTTTCTCAGTTCTCCGTTGGAAAGCCCGGTAAGCTCAATATCATCAAGAAACACTTTGCCGGAAGTCGGCCTCTCCAGCAGGTTGATACATCGGACAAGGGTCGATTTCCCCGCGCCCGAATAACCGATAATGCCGTGAATTTCACCTTGCTCAATCCGCAGGCTGACGTCATTGACGGCTTCGACCCGGCCTGCTGTCATATTGAAGGTTTTGCTGAGATTTTCCATTATAATCAATTAACTGTCCTCCAAAAAATTGTCCGCCACAAAGCCATCCCCGCAAATACATAAAAAAACATAAAAAAAAGGAAGCCTTAAGCTTCCGGGATCAATGTATCTTCGATCAAGGCATGCCGGCGGCTATTTCAACATAAAAACGAGCTGTTTCCAAACATGCTGAACCACATGATACAGTAGTCCCGGGACTGCATCGCACACATTCGCATTCGCATCATGACATCGGTAAAATATGCAGTTTTCATAAACGCAGCCTCCTTTCATATAATGCCTATATATTCAATAGGTATTGCAGGCATGATAGCACGTCTATTTTTCATTGTCAACCGAATTTAAATTCCTTGGGTTTCGAAAAATATATTGAAATTATCTTTAAATCCATTAATTTCAATACTCTCGCTTCTATGTATATTGCTGCAATATTTCTATGCTTTTATTCTGTAAACTATAGTTTCCATATTGACATAAAAGGAAACTATAGTATAATATTCCGCGTTTTTAAAAAAAGGAGGAGTATTAAATGAAAAAAGTTTTGACAGTGATGGTTTCTGTGTTGATGGTGCTTGTGTTTGCCGCTTGCGGATATGCCGCGGCGAACCTAAAGTTCAGCACAGCCGCCCCTCGTACAAGCACATGGCATGAGGGCGCGGAAAAGTTCGCGGAGCTCGTTCATGAAAGAACGAACGGCAAGTTCAGCATGACGATTTTCCCAAGCGACGAGCTTTCGGGAGGAAATCAGGTTGCGGGTATTGATCTTGTGCAGACCGGCGTGACGGATGTTCACCTCCAGGCTGCCATTGTGTGGTCCGCTGTCGCCAGAAAAAGTATAATCCCTAACTTCCCCTGGCTGCTTCCCACAAACGAGGATGTTGACAGGGTCATGAACGGCGAAGGCGGCAGGGCGTTGAAGGAAATTCTCGATGAAGCCGGCGTGGTATGTCTTGCGCTTGGAGAAAACGGATACCGCCAGGTCGTTAATAACCGCAATCCAATAAGGGCCCCCGGAGATATGGGAGGGCTCAAAATGCGGGTCCCTGGCAGCAACGTCCATGTAAACCTGCTGAGATACATCGGGGCGGACCCGATAACGATGAACCAGGCCGAAGTTTACACATCCCTTCAGCAGGGAACGATCGACGCCTGCGAGAACACGCTTGACCTTCTTTTCACACAGAACACTCTGGAGGTAGTCAAACACATATCTTTCTGGAACTATTCTTACGACCCCTTATTCCTTTCAGTAAGCAGGGAGCTTTGGGCTTCCCTGAGCGAGGAGGAAAAAGGAATATTCCAGCAGGCGGCAAATGAGGCTATGGCATTCCAGGTCGAAAGATCGCGGGAGAAGGAAAAAGAACTTATCGCGCGCCTTGGAGAGTTTGATCTTCAGGTAGTGGAATCCCTCACGCCGGAAGAAGTGGAAGCGTTCAAGGAAGCGGTAAAGAACATTTACAATGATTACAGAGAAGAATTCGGAGACGAATTGTTCGCAAAATTCGGATACAGCTTCTAAAGGTTTTTATCAATGCTTACGGCATGGCGCAACTTGGTATGACTTGCGCTATGCCGTTTTTTAATTAAGGAGACAGTTAATGAAAATTATATGGAAAATATTTGATATATTTGAGGAGAGCGTGCTTGTGATCGGGATGGGGATAATGATACTGTTCAACTTTCTGAACGTTGTCTTCCGTTACCTGCTGCCGCAGACGCCTTTTTCATACACTGAGGAATTGGTGGTCCTGGTGTTCATCTGGGTAAGCATGTTTGGAATATCCTATGGGTATCGCATGGGCTCCCATACGGTCCTTACAATTATTTCCGATTCGGCTCCCCGTAAAATCCAGCGTTTGATAGCCGTATTCGCGATGTTCGCTTCGGCTGCCCTGATGGTTGTGATAGCTTACACCGGCTATCGCATGGTCATGAATCAGATAAGGTTCGGACAGATACTGCCCGGCATGGGGATCCCCATATCCGTGGTAAGCTGGGCTATCCCCGCGGGGGCTGCCATGTCCTTCATAAGTATCCTGAAGTCGGGGTTCGGGGAAATTACCTCCCCGGAGAAAGGAAATTAATAATGATTTCTATAGTGCTTCTTGGAACGTTTTTCCTTCTTTTGCTGCTTAAAGTGCCGGTAGCGGCGTCAATGGGGCTTTCCGCGCTTGCGGGAATAGTTCACATGGGTTTCAGGATCTCCGTTTTCCCAACGGTTTTTTATGCCGCGATCGCAAAGTACACGCTTCTTGCGATCCCATTCTTTATCGTCGCGGGAATTATCATGGACTATGCGGGAATTTCAACCCGGCTTATAAAATTTACAAATGCCTGCGTAGGGCACAGAAAAGGCGGATTAGCGGTGGTTACGGTGGTTGTAGCCTGCTTCTTCGCGGCCATTTCCGGCTCGGGGCCCGCCACAGTCGCGGCAATAGGCGGCGTATTGATTCCCGCGATGGTGAGGCAGGGATATGACAAGAATTTCTCGACGGCCTTAGTCGCGTCGTCAGGCGGCATTGGAATGATAATCCCCCCGAGCATTCCTTTTATAATTTTCGCGATGCTCGCGGAAGTGTCTGTCGGAACCATGTTTATAGCGGGAATTATCCCTGGTGTCTTATTCGGCGTATTTTTCGCAGTTACCGCGCTTATATGCCTTCGCAATAACAAGAGCGTCATTCAGCAGGAAAGGCAGCCCTGGAGCGTTCGTTTCAAAACGTTCAGGGAGGCCTTATGGGGGCTGATGATGCCTGTGATAATCCTGGGAGGGATATACGGAGGAATTTTCACCCCTACGGAAGCCGCGGGGGTTGCGGCGGTATACGGGCTTTTCGTCGGAGTATTCATATACAGGGAAATAAAATTAAAACAGTTATGGAAAATTTTTGTGGACGCTTCGGTATCGTCCGCCGTGATAATGTTCATAATGGGCTGCGCGGGGACGTTCACCTGGATTTTGACCACGTCCGGAGTTGCCGTTCAGATGACCGGCGCTTTGATGTCGCTCACGAACAATAATAACATGATGCTTCTTGTTATAACGCTGCTTTTCTTAATAGCGGGGTGCTTTGTCGATTCCGCTTCGGGTTTTTACCTTATGCTTCCTATACTTCTTCCCATAATCAGAGAGATGAATTATCCTGTAATCGCATTTGGCGTTATAGCCACGGCTAATTTCGCGATAGGGCAGGTAACTCCGCCTGTGGGGTCAAACCTTTTTGTCGCGTGCAACATAGCGAAGATCTCAATGACGGAATTGGTTTCAAAAGTCTGGCCTTTTATTATAGCGGGGGTCCTCTGCCTGATTTTGATAACCTTTTTCCCTGAGATAATAACTTTCCTGCCAAGGATAATGGGGATGAGGATATGATAAAAAATACGGAAATCAAACTTCGTCAGGATAACGTCCGCCGTGAGATGTTGAAGCGCGGCATCGACGTTCTGATAACCGGCTCGTCGGCGCAGATGGAGTTCAGGGGCGTGCTGCGTTACCTTATGGATTATTATCTGCCCGTCTTTGAGGAATACCTTGTAATGCCGCTGTCAGGCCCGGCAACTTTTTTCGCCCACGACGGCTGCGGGGCGAAATATGCCGAAAGCCTCGGCTGCGTTGACGACGCACGGATAATACCGGGAAATGAATATAATGACGCGCCCGGAAAATGCGTCGCGGAGTTCGTGACTTCACTTAACTGCAAGAGCGTTGGAATATCGGGATTGGCTGGATTTTCGGCCAATTTTTACCTGTCCTTGCAGCGCCGTCTTGGGGATATTCAACTGATTGATTTCACTCAGCAGCTCAACCGGATAAGAATGATAAAGGGCCCTGAAGAGATCCTTTTAGCGGAAGCGGCTGTGAAACTGAACGAGGACGTCTTTTACGATTACCTCAATTACGTGAAGCCGGGAAACAGTGAGCTGGAAGCTGTGAATAACGCGTCCCTGTTCGCTTTGAACGCGGGGGCGGAGGATTTGTACTGGATGGTTTCCTCTGGAAAAATTCCCCATTTGGCTTTTCTTCATCAGGCAAGGCAGAGTAAACATGTATGGGCGAAAGGAGATTATCATTATGTCGTCCTTGAACATTCCGCCGCCGGCGGGCATTTTGGCGAGATCATCCAGCTTATCTCAATAGGCGCCCCGAAACCCGAATATGTAAGGGCCTTTTCGGCGGTAAGCGAAGCGCGGAAAGCCGCGGCCGCCGAAATTAAGCGCGGCGCGCCCGTTGGCGGCATGGCGGACGCTTCCGACAGGGCGCTCGCTGAATGGGGATACCCTCAAAACGGACGCTCCGCCATAGGGCATAGTCAGGGGTTCGATTTGTGGGAATTTCCAGGGATCGCGCACGGAGAATCAACTTTGATCCAGCCGGGTATGCGTTTTAGTATTCACCCCGCTGTCGCCCTCCCGGACGGAGCGGTGATAACATCCTGCGACAGCTATATTTCCACTGATACGGGGGCGAGGCGGCTGTCCTCGACTCCTTGCGAAATTATTGTAATATGAAATTAATGCTTCATATATGCTGCGCGCCGGACGCCGCGGTACCGTGGGCGGAACTCAGCCGGAACATGGAGGTCACCGGTTATTTCTACGGCTCGAATATCCATCCCGCGGACGAATACGAAAAGCGCAGAAGCGCGGTGGAAAAATTGATGGAACACGTTGAGGGGCAGTGTATTTATCCTGTGCCTTCGCCTCATTTATGGCTTGAATCGGCGGAAGCGCTCGCGGATGAACCCGAGGGCGGGAAAAGATGCGCCCTGTGTTTTCGCATACAGTTTGAACAAACAGCGCGCGCGGCGGTCGGTTCCGGCTGCTCTCATATTTGCACGACCCTTACGATAAGCCCTCATAAAAATGTTGTACTTATAAATTCTATCGGAAATGAGATCGCCGAAAATTTTGGCCTGATATGGGTCGATCGCGTATGGAGGAAAAACAACGGCTTTCTTGATTCCGTAAGAACGGCGAAGTCCCTTGAGCTGTACCGCCAGAATTACTGCGGCTGTATTTACAGTCTATGAGACATCGTCCTGCAGCCGCATCATGCGATAACCGACACCCACATGCGTTTGCAGAAGGAGAGATTTCGACGGATTATTTTCGATTTTTTTACGGAGGGTGGCCATAAATACGCGCAGCGATTGCGTATCGCTTTCAAATTCGCTGCCCCAGATCTCCTTTAAAATATAGTTGTGAGTCAATACCTTACCCACGTTGCGGGAGAGCAGGCACAGCAGCTTATATTCCATGGGCGTCAGGCGGACTTCGGCGTTATCCACAAAGACGCAGCTCGCGGCATAATCGATACGCAGCCCTCCGTTGACAAAGATATTTGCGTCTTTCAAGCCGCTTTTGTCATAACTCATTTTACGAAGCGCCGCGCGTATGCGCGCCATTAGTTCCTCCACACTGAAAGGTTTGCTCAGATAGTCGTCGGCTCCCGCGTCCAAGGCCGTTACTTTATCGTGTATCTCGCTGCGTGCGCTGACCACGATAATTGGATTATTCGTCCATGTTCGCAGCTTTTCGATGATATTGGCTCCGTCCATGTCAGGCAAACCCAGATCCAAAATAAACAAATCGGGCTGCATTAAGACTGCCTGCCTGATTGCTTCGGCGCCGTCGCCGGCATAGCAAAATTTATATCCGAACGTGGTCAGTGCGGTTGTGATAAGGTTTCTGACCGCGTTGTCGTCCTCAATTACCAGTACATTCGTTTTCAAGACATACCTCCTCCAAGTCCATGGCAAAACTTACGACAGCGCCGCCTGGAACATTGTCCGTAATATGTATCTCGCCGCCGTGGGCGCGCACGATCGACTGACAGAGCGGTAAACCCAGGCCAATGCCGCGGCGGCTGTCACCCGATTTTTTGTTGGTGGTGAAGAACATCTCGAACACTTTTTGTTTGTTCTCGTCGCTGATTCCGTACCCTGTATCCGCAACCTCCACCACAGCCTGCGGGCCACGCCGAAACGCCCTTATTTTTATCCTGGAGCCGGAAGGCGTAAATTTGATGGCGTTATCCACTATGTTGATGATTACGTGCATAAAAAGGTGAGCGTCCATTTTTACAACAAGAAGTTCCTCCGGGGTTTCCAGAGAAACATTGTGCCCTTTAGCGCGCTTGGACAGGCGGTTAAGAGCTTCCGGAATAATCTCCTGCAACACTTCCGGCTCTGTGCGGATAAGCATGACGCCGTTTTCAATACGCGTAGCAAAAAGCAGGTTTTCTATCAGGTTTATAAGCCATTCCGAATCCTCATGGATATTTTGGCACAGCTGCTCGCGCAAATCGGGGTTGATTTGATCCCAGTTATTCAAAAGAATGTCCGCGTTGCCCGATATGCTCGTCAGCGGTGTGCGCAGGTCGTGTGAAATGGTGCGCAGTAAATTTGACCGCAGGCGCTCCGCTTCCGCTTCGCGCGCGATGCGTTCATTAAACAAATGCAAATAGTATTTTTCCAAAGACGATGCTATGTCGTCAAGCACCGCCAGTATCAAATTGTGTTCAAAGTCCGGAATGCTTGTGCCGGAATCAATGACAATGCCCGCAACGGCAAAAATTGTTTTTTCGCCCCGCACTTTAAACAAAACCGCTTTTTTTCCGCCATGGACATGGATGATTGGATTTTCCGCCTCAATTTCCGAGTGTATAAACTGTTCGAGCGTATTCTCATCCAATCCCCAATCCCCGTAGAAAAAACACAAATCTTCTTCGGATCCTTTGATCATCGGTTGCAATAATTTGCCGTCCGTATCCGACAAGGGGAAGAGCAGGATGGTCTGCTTAAACATCCGGTACAGTTGAGTCAGAGCCACATTTAAGATATCGTCCACATTTTGGGTATACTGCAGGTGCTGGCTTGTTTCGAGCAAAATATCCAGCCGGCGGGTTTCCTGCTTTTCCCTGTCGAGCTGCCAGCGGAGCAGAGTCATTAAATAATTGGTGACCAGGGAGGCGGCCAGCACAATAACTATTGTGATAGCGTATTGCAGGTCATATACGTAAAAATTGAAAAAGGGGTACGCGTACAGACAGTTGAACAAAGTTACGCCCAGAACCGAGGAAATGGCGCCATATATCCAGTGAGACGTAAACGCGGCGATCAGCAGAATGCCCAGAATATAGAAGGATATAATGTTGGCCTCGCTCATATTCCAAAAATAGAACAGTAACCCGATGAACGAACAGCCCGCCAGTATGCCGGCGGACACGGAGACATCCCCCCAATTCAGGCCGGTGTTTCTTTGCGCGGTTTTAAAGACCGTATGCAAGCTCCTTCCTCCCTTCGAAAGCCGGATTCAGATGGTGGTTCTTTTATATCATCTTAAGGGAACCTCTAAAAAAACAAAAGAGGCTCGAATTATTTTTTAAAATCGTGTTTTTTAAAAAATGTCGTAATATATTTTTGCTTATTTGCTTTACAAATAGTTTTTAGCTCTTATTTGGGCTTATTT
>Ga0099364_10007980_pt1 | contig 14994 bp, 20 predicted proteins | sample TergutTh196P3_FD_73070 | JGI IMG/M metagenome (GOLD analysis project Ga0099364, IMG submission 73070) | Microcerotermes parvus P3 segment gut microbial communities from Pointe-Noire, Republic of the Congo - Th196 P3 | ecosystem: Host-associated > Arthropoda: Insects > Digestive system > Gut ... | reverse complement strand
TGTTGATGTGATTGCTGCCGCCTCTTTTTTTGTTTCTGTGGATGTGATTGCTGCCATCGCTTTTTTTTGTTTCTGTTGATGTGATTGCTGCCGTCACTTTTTTGTTTCTGTTTTTGTGATTGCTGCCGCCTATAACTTAAACAAAAACACAAAAATGATTTTGTACTTTTTCATTTTATTTTTATGGGTGTGAAGCCGTTCGATTCAGCCGCCTTGGGGCGACTGATCGAACGGGTGGTTGATTCGGGTTTCGTGGTGCAAAAAAATCGAAACATCATTTTTATGCCACATCAATAAAAATGGGGGTACCGTTTTCCAAAATCATCAATTGCTTTTGAGGAAAAACGTACCCCGTTCTTTAATCGCTTCAATGAAATGATGTTTCAAGTCTCAAAAAAAACAAAATCAAACCCAAAAAACCTTTTTACAAAACATCCAAACCTCCTCAAATTTTGCTTTCAGTGACGAAGCGAATGAAAGCAAAATTCGGATGTTTTTGAAAAAATGTTGTTTTTCATCACAACAATAATAAACTGAAAGAAATTTTGTTATCAAAGTGAAATGTATGAAAAAGGGTTTAATTATCGTTGATTATCAAAATGATTTTGTAAAGACGGACGGTGCGCTATCTGTTCCGAATGCCGATACGGTTTATGAGTACATATTAAAAATGGCAAAATCGACTCCAAAAGAACTGATTGTTACGACACTAGACGCTCATGATGAAAAAGAATGGGAGCAGCTCAATACGCCGGAGTCTGAAAAGTATCCGCCGCATTGTGTTAAAGGAACGCAGGGCTGCAAATTATACGGAGAGCTTGAACAAAAGGTTGAGCCGACCAATATTTTTGAAAAAAATGCGTATGCACCGGATAAAATGGCATTTTCAAATTTAGAGATTTGTGAGGAAATATTTGTGGTTGGCGTGGTAACAGAGATTTGTGTTTATCAGACGGCTATTGCATTATATACGGCAATGGCAAACAACAATAAGTATCCAAAAATTACTGTGGATTTGAATGGTTGTTATCATTTAAACGAATCTGTTGCAAAACAGCAAATGCAGTATCTTAAGGATTATTTAGGTATTGATGTTATTGAAAAAACATGAGATGAAGTGTTTTAATGGCGATTTCAAAAAAGACAATAGTAAAAACCCTTTTCCAAAAAAAACCAAACTTTGGATCATAATTTTGAATACCTGTTTTGGTGTTCTCATCATGATCCAAAATTAAAAAAATTGAATGAAAGCTCAAATTTTTTGAGATTTTTATTTTAAACTTAAATGTGCTTTACGATTTCTGTTTTTTATTTTAAACTTAAATGTATTTTGCGATTTCCGTTTCTAATTTTTCTTTAGAAGTTAAACCGACAAAACTGTTGACCATTTTGCCGTCGTTTAAAATAATAATGGTCGGAATGGCGTGAACAGAATAAGCATGAGCCAAAGTTTGGTCTTCATCTACATCAATTACTTTGAATGTGACTTTGTCACCATATTTGTCCATTAATTCTTTAATAATTGGGCTTTGCATTTTACAGGGGCCACACCATGTTGCGGAGAAATCTAATATTTCCAGACTCATTGACGTCACCTTGTTTTAATTGATTTTCAATAAATAAATACGCAAAAAACACGTAAAAAATAACTGGGAACTAAAGATTTTACTCGATAACAACCATAAACTAAATAAACTTATGTAAAACTTTGACCGTTGTCATTTTTTTTGAAGAACGCCCCAATACATGCATTCTTCGGGCGTTATCATGCGAATCCCTATTTCTTTTGGGTCAAAGGATGCAGAAGTGTTTCGAATCAAAACAAACGGAATTTGAGCATTGCTTTCGCCCATCACGGCCTGCGCTGCCGATGCTAAAATATCCGCAACCGCAATTTGAGTGACCAGTAATTTTTTCCCAAATAAATCAACGGCGCCGCGCTTATCTTCAACAGCCAAAAAGCCGGCTGCGCCGATTGCAACACCGGTACACCCGAGCCGAAGCGGCTGTGTTCGGCTGTCTGCAATTATAACACCGATATGAACCCCGTATGTTTCAAAAACAGCTTTTGCAATCTGAAACGCACTTTTGGAAGGCTCTTTCGGATACAAAACGACACATCCCTCCGGCGCGTTAGAATTATCAATACCTGCATTTGGGCAAAGCAAACCATCTTTTAATGTCAAAAGAACACCAAAGACACCGCCAAAAACAACATCCGATTCTGCAATAACCAACTCCGCTTCACGCGCATCAATTTGACATGTTTTTTCATATTCAAGCGCTTGAGGACCCGGAACAATATCTGACAAACGAACAATACGATTTTGAGAAGTCGCCAACGCGGATTCGGCAATCACTAAAATGTCGTGTTCCTGAGGTGTTTGCCCGGCATTTTGAAAAGCTTTTTTCAAAATTAAAAAAAGATCGTCGTTGGGCAAAATTAAATCACTTTTCAGCCCGTAAAGCTCAATCGGATTTTGAGGGTTTTGAGAGGAGGGAGAGGACTGAGAAGACTGAGACTGAGAAGACTGAGACTGAGAAGACGACAAAGATTGAGATGAATCGAATGGAGAAGACATAAAATGACCTTTGATGAAAAAATAATCCTTTGAAGGACAATTTAGAGAAGATGTGCAGCTTTTAATATTTTTTCCGTTGAAATGTGAGACCCGACAGGCATCATGTGAATACCGCGACAAAGTGGTTTTAACTTGACAATCAGATCAGAAGCAATTGAAATACCTTCTTTTATCGGATCCTCAGCCGCAAGGATGCGTTCTGACAATTCATCAGGGACAGCAATTCCGGGGACATTTTGATTCATATACTGCATCATTTGTGCCGATCGAATCGGAATGACACCGGCAAGAATCGGAACATCCGTGTTCGCTTTTTCTAAAAACGCCTTGAATTTTTCAATATCAAAAACGGCTTGCGTTTGAATAAAATCAACGCCTGACACCAATTTTTTCTCAAGCTTTACGAGCTGCATGCGCTCTGCCGGATCTGCGTTTGTCACAACACCAACACAAAAATCAGGGGCGCCAAATAACGGCTGATCTGAAAAATTGGAACCTTGTTTCATTTTTTGAATGAGTTTCAAAAGCTGAATGGAATCCAAATCATAAACGGCTTTTGCGGACGGATGATCGCCTGTCGAGGGATGATCGCCGCTCATAATAAGCAGATTGGGAATGCCAAAAGCTGCAGCACCGAGTATATCGGATTGAAGCCCGATACGATTTCGATCTCGGCATGTTATCTGCAACACCGGATCGGAAAAACCTTGGTCTAAAAGAATCTTAGAAAACGAAAGCGAAGACATGTGAAGGGTTGCACATTGATTATCGGTGACGTTGACGGCATCCGAAAACTTTTTAATTTTTTTTGCATTTGCCAAAGCCTCAGAAATATCCGTTCCTTTCGGCGGAGAAACTTCTCCCGTAATCAAGAAACGACTTGACAAAAGTTTTTCTTTAAATGATTTTTGAGAAACGGAATTAGCGGAAACCATGTCAACCTCAGGGTGTAGAATTAAAGATGTGAATGACTTTTCGGCGGCTTAATATCAAGAAGCATTGGAAACATTCCAAGAGACTCCATTTTTTTTTCAATCAAATACCAAACACAATCCATCTCTCTCAAGACTTCACATTTGCCGCCTTTTGAACCGCCGCATGGTCCGTTCATTTGAGATTTGGGACAGCGTGCTGTGGGACAAATTCCGGAAAAATCACTCAGATTGCAATTGCCGCATAAGATGCACAAATGTGGAACCGATTCGTTTCCGGCACGGCCGCCAAGTGATAATGTGTCATTGGAGCCGGAAACTGAAACATTTGAAAGGGAAGAAATGAGAGAAACACCGCTGCCACAAGCCATTACCAAAATATGATCCGCTTTTTGAATGAGCGCATTTTTCTCGACCAACGAATCAAAAGAGCGAACGCTGCAGGCAGCGGTTGGAATAACCCAGCCGACAACATCATAGCCGGCTTTTGTCAAGCGATCTGCCATTTCCAAAACTTCCGGCTCTCCGCCGGTGTTCATTTTTGCCGCACAGACATTGCAGCCGACAATAAAAATACGTTTTTTACGATCTAAACTTGACAAAATTTCTTCAAATGGTTTGGATTGAGTTAAAATCATAATATGTTCCCGGATACCAAAAAAAATAACATTCGGTATTATCAAAAATATAAACAAGTGTTGCTTGTGAGAAATGGGCAAATATATGCTTTTTTTGTATATAAAATCAGAAGATAAACAGTATATATCATTTTATCCAAAATAAATATTATTTGTTTATTGATATAACCGCTGTAAAAAGTAGTTTATATTATTTTTGCCTGCGAAATGGCATGAATGACTTTGACAACATCAACCGTGCTTGAAACATCGTGTGTCCGAATAATATGGCCGCCGTTGTAAGCAGCAATGCTTGCCGCAATCATTCCCGAAAAAAGACGATCTTCAACAGTTTCACTTATTGATCCCAAAAAAGATTTTCGAGAGACGGCGACAAGAATCGGCATTTCAAAAACCAAAAGACGCCTAAATTGATGAATGACATCAAAATCATAATCCGGTGTTTTTTCGGGAACCCAGCGACCAATTGCCGGATCCAAAATCAATTTTTTAGGATCGATTCCGGCATTTTTTGCCAAAGAAACGGAATCAGAAAGAGCTTCTAAAACGGCGTCCATTCCAAGCGGATCGCCCGGTTTATTTTTGGTTGCCATCAAAATGGCACAGGCATCGTAATCTGCAATCAGCGTCGCCATCTCAGGATCACGTTTCAATCCGGAAATATCATTAATGATGTCGGCACCACATTTTAACGCACCCTTTGCAACCTCTGAAAACATCGTATCCACAGAAATCGGAACGGAAACATTGCCCGATAATTCTTTTAATGCCGAAAAAAGACGGTTTTTCTCTTCTTCGATTGAAATAAATTCCGCCCCGGGCGCTGTTGAGCGCGCACCGATGTCTAAAAAATCGGCACCTTCATCAATCATTTTTTGAGCAGCTTCTAAAACAGAAGATGAGGTTTGAACCGAATTTTTGTAAAAAGATTCGGGGCTCAGATTGAGAATACCCATCACGCGCGGTGGACAATTGCCGCCGACAGAGACACCACATATTTTTGAAAACACCATGATCATCACATAAAAAGCCAAATCCATAAAAAAGGATTACATCAGCATTTCCGCACATTTGACAACATGCGTCATTAAAATTGCAATCGTCATCGGGCCGACCCCCCCCGGAACAGGTGTGATTAAAGAAGCTTTTGAAATGACAGCGTCAAAATCAACATCCCCGTAAGTGCCGGTTGAATCGGTATTAATGCCGGCATCCAAAACAACTGCGCCGGATTTGACCATATCTTCTTTGATTAAATGTTTGACGCCGGCGCTGGCAATTAAAATATCGGCACCCTCGGTATAAGATTTCAAATCTTTGGTAGAGGTGTGGCAAATCGAAACAGTTGCACTGCGATTTAAGAGCATTGCAGCCATCGGTTTTCCGACGATATTGCTGCGGCCAACGATTACGGCATTCTTTCCCCGAATGTCCACATTGTATTCTTCAAGGAGCCTTATGATGCCTTTTGGCGTACAGGGAACAAGCCCTTCTTCATTAATCATTAAGTTGCCCATATTCAGCGGATGAAAGCCGTCGGGGTCTTTTAGAGGAGATACGGCATTCATGATGGTTTGTGCGTTGATATGTTTTGGAAGCGGCAGCTGAACCAAAATTGAAGAAACGGTTTTGTCGCTGTTTAATTTGACAATGACGTCTAAAAGTTCCTTTTCTGTGATTTCAGCAGACAGCAAACAATTTTCTGCAAGAATGCCGATGCGTTCGCAAGCTTTGTGTTTCATGCGGACATACATTTGAGAAGCAGGATCCTGACCGACCAAAACAGTGACCAATTTCGGAAAAATGCCCTTTTCTTTGAGTGCAGAGACACAAACCGCTGCTTCAGCTTCAACTTTTGCGGCAACTGCTTTGCCGTCAATGATTTTAGAGGAATCGGACATTTCATTCACCTGATAAAATTAAAATTAAAAAGATAAGTGTAATTAAAAAACGATTGGAGAAATTTCAATCGTTTTTTGTTATTGTTGTTGGTTATTATTGTTGGTTATTGTTGTTATTATATCACTTATTTGTAAACGGGGAAGCGTTCACAAAGGGCTTTGACTTCCAGCCTGATTTTTTCAAGCTCGCCGTCGTTTTGAGCATTTTTAATGGCACGGGAAATGACGTTTGCAACAATTTTCATTTCCGGCTCCAACATGCCGCGTGTGGTGGCTGCCGGAGTTCCGACACGAATGCCGCTTGCGATAAAGGCTTTCTGTTTGTCAAACGGAATTGTGTTCATGTTTAAAACAATGCCTGCTTTGGCACATGCAGCTTCGGCGTCTTTGCCGGTGATGTTAAAGGAGGTCAAGTCAATGAGCATGAGGTGGTTGTCCGTTCCGCCGGAAACGATTCTAAAGCCTTCTTTTGTCAGTTCTTCTGAAATAACTTTTGCATTTTTGACCGTTTGAATTTGGTCATTTTTGAATTTGTCGGAAAGCGCTTCTTTGAAAGCCACGGCCTTTGCAGAGATGGTATTCATGAGCGGGCCGCCCTGAGTTCCGGGGAAAACGGATTTGTCAACGGCTTTTGCATATTCTGCTTTGCACATAATCATGCCGCCGCGCGGACCGCGAAGTGTTTTGTGCGTTGTGGTGGTGACAAAGTCTGCGTATGGAATCGGATTTGGATGAACGCCTGCAACAACGAGGCCTGCAATGTGTGCAATATCTGCCAATAAATAAGCGTCAACCGAATCTGCGATTTCTTTGAAACGCTTGAAATCAATAATTCGAGAATAGGCAGAAGCTCCGCAGACAATCATTTTGGGTTTGTGTTCATCAGCCAGCTTTTGAATTTCTTCGTAGTCGATTGTTTCTGTTTCACGGTCAACGCCGTATGCGACGATGTTGAACAATTGACCTGAAAAACTGACCGGGCTGCCGTGTGAAAGGTGACCGCCCTCGGATAAATTCATGGAAAGGATGGTATCTCCGGGTTTTAAAACCGCAAAGTAGGCTGCCATGTTGGCGCCGGAGCCGGAGTGGACTTGAACATTGACATGTTCCGCCCCAAACAGCTGCTTTGCACGGGAAACGGCTAAGTTTTCCGCCAAATCCACAAACTCGCAGCCGCCGTAGTATCTGTTGCCTGAATATCCTTCGGCATATTTGTTGGTCAAAATACTGCCCATTGCTTCCATAACCGCTTTGCTGGCATAATTTTCAGAAGCGATCAAATCCAAACGGGTTTCTTGGCGGTTTAGTTCTTTTTCAAAAACCTGCGCCATTTCGGGGTCAACTTTCTCAAGATAAGACATAAATATCCTTTTTGTTCGTGATTGTATATATCGTTGTGCCGTTCTCAAACGGCAAATAAAATAATGGAAAATGAGATAGTTTGTAAAAATGAATTAAAATATAAATACATAACCGGAGAGAATAAACGGAGAAATATATAAATAAAAAAGAGCAAAACGGAAATGAACATCCGTTAAGCCGACTCATATGTTTTTTTCATTAAAAGCGCATCCGCTTCAATATTGGGGCTTTCGCAAATAATCGTGCCGCACGCCTTAAATTCCTTAAAAACTTTCATCAAATCAACATAATTCATATCAGATTCCTGCAAAATCAAATGATTGCGTTCTCCTTTTGCGGAATACTCGATGCCTGAAATGTGGCAGTGCATTGTTTTTAACCCTTCTTTTCCAAGCTTGTTTTCGACTTTTTCAAAAATGGCGGTAAATTCTTCATACGTGTTGTTCTTGCCGTTTCGGGCATGAAGATGAGAGAAATCAATGCACGGCAAAACGCCTTCAATACTTTCGGAAAGGGACAGCAATTCATCCAAATCCCCAAACTGTGTGGCTTTTCCTGTTGTTTCGGGCCGAAGCGTTACGGGAATCCCTGCATCTTTTAAGCGTGCGGAAAGGGTTTTTAAATGATTGAAAACGCGGTCATAAACAATTTTCGATTCGTCTTTTAGATAATAAGCGGCATGAAAGACAATATTATTCGCCGAACACCAATTTCCGACACGCGCGGAATCAAATATGCGTTCGATACTGGCATCCAGCTTTTCTTTTTCTGCTGCGTTTAAATTGATATAGTAGGGACCGTGAACACTTAAAGCGATGTCGGATTTCTCGGCACTTTCCCGAACAAGTGCAGCGGTTTTTTCGCCCATCTTTACGCCGTGAACAAATTCAAGCTCCATGCAGTCTAAACCCAGATGCCGAACTTGACTAACTCCCGCCACTGTGTCAGGTTTGGCGGAGCTGAGCGGAACACCGGCGGTTCCGAAAAGAAGGCGGTCGTATTTTTTAGCATTTTCGCACGTCATTTTTCAGCCTCGTTCTTTTTCTTACAATCAATCTCTCATCCTCACTCTCACAGCCTCACGATTCCCAAATGGCGTATGATTTCACTGCGTTTGTCAAAAGAAATTTTCTTTTCAACCAATTCCAAAAAGCTGTCCAAATCTTCATCATCAAGACCCATGATTTCCTCTTGGTTTGATAAAACCAAATCCGCCAAATGCTGCATTTCGTCTTTATTCAACCGAAGCAGCCGTTCTCTGAAATCTTGAGCGCTGTCGGCAAAACGATGTGAAACCGGTCTTAGGATGAATGGAAATGAGTGGCCGGCACCGGAGTCAGTGCTGCCGCCGGCTTCGGGAGCCAATTTATTAAAAATTTGAATATCCATTTCTGAAAAAACACGTCCCATAAGAATCCTCCATTATTTTTTAATAAGCCGCCCGTTTTTGTCGATTTCGCCGTTATGAATGCGTGTGGATGAAATCGGAACAGTGTCCTCTGCCAACACAAAAGAAACCTCTGCAATTTGAAGCTCTTTTAAACCTTTTTTTCGCCGAATTTGATTGATTTTATCTGCCCCGATTCTGGTTTCGGGAGAGACAACAATGCAGTCATAATCCTCAGAAACGGACGGCCCATACGGATCATCCAGCCGAGAAATGAAATAACAATCGGAAGGCAACGACAATTTGGCAAGCAGATCGGCGATATATAAGTTTAATTCTCGTTCTCGGGCGGCATAATTTGAAACAGCGTGAGATTTAGATTGTGCCATCACATCCGACGCCAGCCCGATTTCGACGATCCCGTTTCCTTTTGCTTTAATGAGTGAAAACGCCTCGTCGATTAATCGAGAATGGCCGGAATGCAAATATTCAAAAGTTCCGCCCAAAATGACTTTAAACATATACAAAAAAATGAAGGAAGAATTATTAATCTTTTGCTTTGGGAGGGGGCTTGGCATGAAAAATAAATCACTTATTTTTTATCTTTTTCATCAATTTCAACAAATTTCCCCGAAGATGGATAATATCTAAAACAGAGTTCATCTTCTGTTTCAAAATCGCTTTTTTTTACAAAGTGCAATGGTGTTCCATATCCAATTCCTTTTTTCCAGAATCCTGTTTGAGGAATTATTTGTCCATCACAAATATGTTCTCCTTCTTCGATTAACGGATTGTTTGCATATATAATCTCACAAAAAACAGTTTTTTTCAAACTGTAATATCCCGGCGGCATTTCAAGAAGAGAAGAATTGAGTTTAAATTCGACAGGTTTTGATTGTAAATACACACGAATCGCAAGATAACCAACAGTTACAAGTATTGCAAAAAATAAAACAACTATCATTTCATCCATTTTATTAACTCCTCATTTTATGATATTTTTTTAATTAGTGCCACTGCAATGTCTTTTTCGTCATATCCATCCATAGATATTTTATACACTTTTGTATAATTATCTCGTATGAATCGCTCTGTTTCTTCAAACGACTTATACTCGAATCTTTCCTTTCCAAAGTATTCAATAATTTCATCAGAATGAAAATCTAAACAACTGCTTTTTGTTTTTTTCAATTGTTTCTCTATTTCATTTGTGATTTCATAAGCATCATATTCGGTCGGCAGCTTTTTGGATATGATATATCTTTGAACAAGGGATTCAATTTCAATTGCATTTTTTCTCATAAACGTCTTTGCTTTAAATTTGTGAATGAGTTTGCCAGCAAACCATTTTGCATAACCCACTTCTGCAATACCTTTTCTATCCATTTCTGCTTCCTTTCTATGTTTTCTGTAATATCGGTATGCAACAATCACAAAAATACAAATTAAAATAAAAGTCCACGCATTGTCTTCAATGTATGCAGGACTTAAAAATTCTGCCAAAATATCAACTCCTTTTCAAACATATGTTCAATTCAATAATGATAATGGATTGTTATAATATTTAAAAAATACGCTACTTTGACAACCAATTATCATTTTACAGAAAAAGAGTAATGGATTGTCCCATACAATGATATTAACCAAACACTTGAAACGATTATGATTCTTCCGATTCAAAAAAAGAGTTCAATATCATTTTACTATAAGTAAAAAATAATTGGAATCAAAACGATTCCAACATCGATTATTTTTTGTTATTCTTCTAAAATTCATTTAATGTTTTGTAAAACCTATTCTGCAACACCCTTCTCATTTTTTTCTTTTTTGAGGTCATTTTTGCGAAAGATATACCCGATAATCAATACCATTGCAAACATCGTAAATAACCGCATATTCTCTATCAAAATCATAGGAGAAATCAAAACATTCCACCTAATAAGAGTAAGATAACTACGCCCCATTTCCACGATTTCATTTTAAAATCCCTCTCTCACCAAATAAGTGCCGCCGATGTCGTATTCCGTGTTTAATGGAATGATATTAAGATACGGTACCTCGAAACTATATCCATCATAACTATATTCTCCCGTACCATAAAAATACGCAGTGCCGATGTGAGATACTTTTTCAACAGGAATTATTTCTCCCGTTTCATCCCAATATTTTTCTATATATAATTCAATCGTTGAATTAGTTATAATATAATACCCACCAATAGTATCCCCTTCATCTTCAATTTCTGAATATATGAATATCTTTTTGTCATCATCAAACGCAATTACTTTTTTAAAATTGGAAGGGTCATCAAGAGAATATGAATAGTTTTCTTGCATCCATGCAGACATTTCTTTTGGAATGAAAATTAAACTCGCCCGTTTCTCAAAATCTGTTCTCGTATCAATACATCCACTAATAGCCATTGTACATATCAGCAGAATTGCCAATAAAACCATTATTTTAATTTTAGTTTTCATTATTAATCTCCTTTATTTTTTCAATTAATTTTTCACTCTTTTTTCTTTTCTTTGCTTTAAAATAGCAAGCAAAAAGCAACACCAACGAAACGAAGAAAAACACTCTTGTATAAAAAATAAACAAAAAAAGATAAAAGAGGATTAGTGTTATAATAATGGCTAATGTCAGTAACCCTTTCAGAAATTTCACATTAATTCACTCCCAATAAAACATATCGGTATCTAATGTAATGTAGGTGCCACTAATATCCAAGTATTCAATATTTGTAGATTCAATGTGCATTTTCGGAACCCTTGCAGATGTTCCTTCTATGGAGTGTACTTCCGTTCCAAAGAAATAAATCAAAATGGCTTGCTTTGTTATTTTTTTCATTTTAATTCACTCTTTTCAAACATATGCCTAATTTCATAATGATAATGGATTATCATAATATTTAAAAAATACGCTACTTTGACAACCAATTATCATTTTACAGAAAAAGATTAATGGGTTATCCCATACAATGATATTAAACAAAAACTTGAAACGATTATGATTCTTCCGATTCAAAAAAAGAGTTCAATATCATTTACAATTAGTAAAAAATTATGGAATCAAATGAATTTGATGATTCAAATGGGGAAATTTTCCTCCATATCTGATATTGTAAGCACCTCAATAACATTTGTTTTGGGGGAATTATCGGCAGAAAGAAAAAATTCGAATTTTGATTATTCAACAACTGTTGGAAATATTCCGGCCGACAATTCGGAAAGGAAAAAAATATCCGTGGCATTAAATGGATATTTATATACCGAACTTGAGAACTTGGCAAAAATGACCCAAAAAAACAAATCGTTTATTGTTCGGATGGCTTTGTTTCGATTTTTTGAAGATTACAACAACACCGAAAAAATAAAAAGTCAGATGGTTGTTCCAAAAGAAAAATTGGCTGTTTCGAAAGAAAAATTGGTTGTTTCAAAAAATGAATTGGAAGAGATCGTTCAAGAAATGGTAAATAAAATTCTTAAAAAAAATAAATGAATTTCGATTCATCAAAAATTTTACAGCAAATAATTGTTCTCTCTATTCCCAATTCGCATAGAAAAGAGCTTGTATGTTGCATAACCCTCAATCACAAACGGTTCGGCCTTGCAAATTTCTTCTGCTTCTTCATAACTTTCGGCTTTGAAAATGATCATTCCTGCAATGCCTGAAAAACCTTTCGTCGGACCGCAGAGCACCAATTTGCCGTCGTCATCCAATTTTCTTATACGGTCAACGTGCTTAATAACCATCGCTTTGTTGATTTTGTTATACGTCTTGCCCCTCTCAATCAGCATAACATAAGTCGGCTCCTCCATATTATTACCCACTCAGTCAGTAACTTTTTTCAACAGAAAAGAGATGTACTTCGCAGCTTGGCATATCAAGGAAAGAATAGAACTTTTCAGCCAATGGGTTGGGACTGCTTGATTCCAATATTTTTTTAGCGTCATCCATGGTTTCCCAAGTTAATAAGTCCGCCCACACATCGCCTTCAAGAAGCTGCTTCCAAGAAATGAAGCCTTTTTGCTTAGACATATGTTCATTGTTCAATTTTTCTGACGCAAGTAAGAAGTCAGGCACAGACGCCCCTTTTGCAAGGCGAAAAGTTATAAATATAACAGCATTAGACATTTTAAACCTCCTTTTCTAATATATTTTACAGCACATAGCCATTATACGATACATAACTAAAGTATGCCATATTATACAATACCACCCTATCTCATTGATAATATAAAAATTGAATGCAAATTGTTTTTGTTGTTTTCATTGTGGCTCATAAATTAAAAAACATTTAAATTCATGGAATGAAGATTTAAACGAAGGAAATGAATGAAGGAGATGAATGGCGGCTTTGTTTGAAAAATGAATAGTTTCACATTGCTCACTTTAGGTATTTATAAAAATTTGGTGTTTTAAGAAATATGTCTGTCATTTAACAGAAACATAGAATAAAAGAAAAAAAGGAAAAGAGAAAAATATGCCTGAAATGCAACTTGAAGATTTGCCCGGCGTCGGACCGGCAACTGCTGAAAAATTAAAAGAAGCCGGTTTTAACACGATTGAAGCAATTGCTGTTGCTTCTCCGGCTGAACTTGGGGCAACCGCCGAAATCGGGGAAGCGACCGCCTCAAAAATCATTAACGCCGCAAGGCAGGCTGCCGACATCGGCGGTTTTGAAACCGGAGATATGGTTTTTGAAAGACGTTTGCATATCAACAGAATCAAAACAGGCTGCACTGAGTTTGATGAAATGCTCGGCGGCGGTTTTGAAAGCCAGTCCATCAGTGAAATTTACGGGGAATTCGGATCCGGCAAAACTCAAGTCGCGCATCAATTGGCGGTTAACGTCCAATTGTCCGAAGAAAACGGCGGACTAAACGGCTCTGTCGTCATTATTGACACCGAAAATACATTTCGTCCTGAAAGAATCAAACAAATGGTTGAAGGAAAAGCCAACGAACTCGGCATTAAACTCGATGCGGATGAAGTCTTAAAAAATATTCATGTCGCCCGTGCCTTTAACTCAAATCACCAAATATTGCTCGTCGATTCTGCCCTTGATTTGGCAAACGAATTAAAAAATTCCGACAAACCTGTCAGGCTCTTGATTGTGGATTCTTTAACCTCACACTTCCGCGCTGAATACATCGGTCGCGGAACCCTCGCAGACCGCCAGCAAAAATTAAACAAACACCTGCATGGGCTGCACCGCTTTGCCAACTTAAACAACGCCGTCGTTTTGGTGACAAATCAAGTCATGTCAAAGCCGGACGTTTTCTTCGGCGACCCGACAAAACCAATCGGCGGCCACATTCTTGGGCACACCGCAACATTTCGGCTCTACATCCGCAAATCCAAAGGCGACAAAAGGATTGTTAAATTAATTGACTCTCCAAACCTTCCCGAAGGAGAAGCAGTTCTGGCGGTCACGAAAGACGGAATTGTGGATGCTTAAAGGAATGAAAAATAAGAAAACAAAAAAAATGCTTTTTTCTCTTAAAACAGAAAACAGCTGATTAAATCGGATTCGTCCGTGTCAATTTGTTGGCCGATTCATTATTCACCTGACGGTCAATATTGATCAATCGGCTGTTTTCAAATCACCAAGATATATTTATGATGTCATTCTATTTCATTAAAAATAAAAGCGGAGATATCAAATGAACAAATTGTTTTTATCATCGTATTTTTCAGATGTAGCTGCCCTTTTGCCGGATTTTGCCGGAAATGACTGCGCCGGCAAAAGGGTTGTATTTATCCCAACTGCCAGCTTGCCAGAGAAAGTTACTTTTTATGTCGGTGCTGATAAAAAAGCACTCCAAAAACTTGGAATGGTCGTTGAGGATTTAGAAATTACAAACGTGTCAAATGAGGAAATAGCGAAAAGCATATCCTGTGCGGATTATGTTTTCGTATCAGGCGGAAACACGTTTTTTCTCTTGCAGGAATTGAAGCGCAAGGGCGTAGACAAGATGATTGTTGAACATATAAACAACGGCAAACTGTATATCGGCTCGTCTGCGGGGTCAATGGTTCTTTCCAAAGACATAGGCTATGTCAAGTATATGGATTCCCCCGATGCCGCCCCCGATTTGAACGGTAACTTTTCCGCTCTTTCGATGGTGGACTTTTGTATTGTTCCGCATTTAACAAATTTCCCATTTAAGAAAGCCGCCGAGAAGA
>Ga0099364_10006750_pt1 | contig 14994 bp, 13 predicted proteins | sample TergutTh196P3_FD_73070 | JGI IMG/M metagenome (GOLD analysis project Ga0099364, IMG submission 73070) | Microcerotermes parvus P3 segment gut microbial communities from Pointe-Noire, Republic of the Congo - Th196 P3 | ecosystem: Host-associated > Arthropoda: Insects > Digestive system > Gut ... | reverse complement strand
AGTACGTATACTACGTAAAAAAGGCAGACGTGTGCGGAACTTTTTGGTCAAAAGCCCCGATTTTCTCAAAAATCACAGAGCAACAAAGAAAAACGTGTCGACGCACTGTATGCCCATCGCATACCGTTCCGTTGGTGGATGTGTCCATTAAAATCAACTTGCCGTTTTTGTCTGCGAGCAAGCAGTGATTGTTGGAAATCCGGGCAAACGCCGGGTGTTTGTCCGGCGAAAAATAAATACTCTGCTCGCGGGAACGACCAAACGTTACCTCCTTCCCAAATGTGAAAAACATTTGTTTACCGTTACGTTCCACGATATATTTTTCCGTTTTTGCTTCCTCTTGACCAACACGCTGCGGCAAAAGTGTTTCGAGGTCTTCACGCCGGATGAAACGATTTTGTGTGACAGAGAATCGCTCGCTATCTTGCCAACATTCCCAGCCGTTCTCTTTCGGCAGGAAAACATAATGTCCCTGTTTGCCTGCATAATTGATTGCACCGCTACAAACGGAAATGTCTCGCTCAATGTTAAATTGCAAATCAGAGCAACGCAAGCCGTATTTTTCCAACGCAACGTTAAGGGACAACTGGTTCTGCTCTGTTTCCGCAAGGGCAATCCATTCTTTCGCAACAAGCGGTCTAATATCGGCTTCCGTTAGTTCAGTCTTACCTTTTACCAGCGTCGCAAAGTTGTTGTCTTTCTCAAAATCAAGATGCAGACGGAGCGAATGAACGCATCCGCCGTGATGCTCTTCAATCAACAGACCGAACCCGTCAAATGGTAACGCCCATAGCACTTCGCCGGTTTGCAAATTTTCGGGAACGCCTTCCATTGCGAATTGACCTTTATTGATGACGGCAAAACGTTTGTGGCGGATATTTTTGGCTTCTTTTAGGGAAATGCACTGTCCCAGAACAGCCTGATCTGGGGCGGCGGATTTTCCCGCGATTTTTCGTACAATTTTATCGAAAAAGTTTTTCATAGGCTACTAACCATCCTTTGTTAATTGGCGAAGAGTACATTTTGGTAAATCCCACTTCACCAATGCGGCACCCCATTCATCAAAACCAGATGAAAGTAAATGACAAAAATAATTATGGTAGTTTGCCAGCCACTTAAACTTGTCTTCTTCTTTTTTTTTGCCATTTGCCTTGAAATATTCGAGCTTGTTTGTAATTATTCTAGCGTGTGCAAAAAGTTTGTCCCTGTAAAGTCCCCCTTCTGTATCAAATACATCAGAAAGATAATTTACAAACCAATGACCGTCAGCATCATCAACTAGAATACAATCCATATGTGGTGGGTTATTTCCAAATTGTGCCATTTGAGCCAGCACAAGTTTCTTTACATCATCAGATAAAATAACCCTTGGGCTATCTGCGTTTTTCTCAAGATTGGCAGCATCCACCAGTGGCTTTCCAAATACGACATACTCATTTATGAACAATTTTCCTCTAGTCCATCCGCCTCGAATAAAAAATCCCTCCAAGGCGACCGCAAGTTGATAGTGTGATATACCATTCAAGGCTGCGCCAAACTCTTGGCGAAAATGAGTGTTTGACCGAGGATTACCTTCTACTATATTCTGTTGTGACCAGAAGGCATAGGCAAGAACCATGTTATCGGTAAATACTTTTACATCCCATGATTTTGGAAAGCTTGTCGAGGCATTTGACGGCGGATAAAAAAAATATAACTCAATGATCGGCACAACTTTTTCCATAAACGCATTAAAAGCGTCTTCCGATTTATCGCTATCACTCATAATGTCCCTCATACCGAGAAAATCACAATACACGCAGAACGAATCTTGCAAGCGGGGCTTTCCATTTTGGTCATAAAACATAGTATTTGTCATTAGTAATCACTCCAAAAAAGGGCTCTCTGCCAAAACTTGTGGGTAAAGAGGAGGTTTTTTTAGGCATTTTTAGAACAGAGAAGTGTTGAGACAAGGTCTGCCTGATTGTTGAGCAATCAGACAGACTTCTCCGTTCGACCGGCTTATTCCTTGGCGAGTTACTCCTCAGCAGTGCTGCCTCCGCTTCACCGGACAGCAGAATTCTACTTCAAAGGGAGCACGTTGTCAATCTCACTATCCATTTCTTTTGTGATGCTCAGATGTTGATGCCGTTTTTTGTAACCAATAACCCTGATTTCCCGTCACTTCCAGCGGTTTCTGCGAATTTTTACCCACTGATTCTGGTGGAGAGGCCAAAAAGTTCAACTTTATGCTTTTTTACAATTCCTTTCCGCTCTTGCCTCCCGCTGCTCGTAGGATACGCTTTTTCTCTTCCGTGTTGGCAACGTCTAGCGGGGCATTGACTTCCTTATCTTTCGCATTGACGTCCCCACCAGCCGAAACAAGGCATTTCAAAACTTCAACGTTGGAATTGGTCAGTGCGGCATTGTGGAGTGGCGTGTTTTCATCATAACTATTCTTCGCATTAACATCTGCTCCTTGGTCTATCAAAAACTGTAATACGGCATCGTTGGAATTGTAACTGGCGGCTAAATGAAGCGGTGTAATACCGAACATGTTTTTCGCACTAACATCTGCCTCTTTGTCGATCAAAAATTGCAAAACAGCAACTTCTTTGTTTTTCCACGCTGCAACGTGCAATAGTGTATCGCCAAAATTATCTTTCGTATTAGTATCTGCTCCTTTGTCAATCAGAAACTGCAATACGCCAACTTCGGAATTGTGATTGGCTGCAAAGTGGAGTGGGGTCGCACCTCTACCAGTTTTCGCATTGACATCCGCTCCTTGGTCAATTAGAAATTGCACTACGGCAACTTCGGAATTGTGATGGGCTGCAAAGTGGAGCGGGGTCGCATCGGCCAAATCTGGATTAAAACCTGAAATGGCAGGATACTTCACATTAACATCTGCACCTATTGAAACAAGATATTTCAAAACCTCTACGTTGGAATTGCTTTCTGCAGCGACAAACATATCCGCGCCACGACTGCCTTTCACATTGATGTTGTCTATACCAAGGAAATACTTTACATCTTCCAGTGAGCCTTTACTTAACGCCTCGAAAATGTCCTCAAACGGAGATCGGTAATCCGTCACTGGTTTTATTATCGATGGTGTCGGAGACGGCAGCTCACCACGCTTGAGTGCTTCAACACGTAATTTCTGCTCCTCAAGTTTCTGCTGTTCCGCTACCAGTTTTTCCTGCTCCACCTTTTCCGCTTCCTCCTTTGCTAACCTGTCTTGGTGTGCCTTCAAGAGACGCGATTCTTCAGCCGCAAGTAACTCTTTTTCACGCTGGATACGAGCGAGTTCTAATTCATACTCCTTGCCATCATTGCGGGATAGCGGTTTAACAACTTCCGGCTGCCTAGCAGATTGGTCGATGGTTTGTAATCGTTCAAACACCGTCTTCATCGCTTGAGGGCGATCCTCTCTATCAGGCTCCAACATTTCCTCTATAAGGTCTTCCCACGCACCAGACACATCGGGGCATCGCTTCCGAAATGTACTCCGGCTTCGCTCTTTCGCCTTTCGTCCCGTCAACATTCGATAAAGCACCGCTCCCAAAGAGTAAACATCACTCCGCTCATCGGCATTTTTCGCATCGGCAATTTGCTCCGGTGCCATATAATCAAGCGTTCCCATCGGCGAACCTGTCCGCGTCATCGATTGATGTGACTCGCTCGATTCTTTTGCTGACTTCACGCGGGCAATACCAAAATCACAGACTTTTACTGCTTGACCATTGTTTGTCAATAAAATGTTTTGCGGTTTAATATCTCGATGAATAATTCCTTTCAGGTGGGCGGAGTGTAACGCATTTGTCATTTGAAGCGACAAACGTTGCACTGTTGCCTCATCTAATTTGCCTTTTTCTTCCAGTAAATGAGCAAGTGTACGCGATTCATTTTTTACATTACCGATGAACTCCATCACGTAATACAATGGCGGCTCATCCGATGCTGTAAAAATCTGAACGATGTTGGGATGCTGAAAGCCTGCAAGGATTTTCATTTCCCGCTTGAAACGCTCGATAAACTGTGAGTCGTTCGACAATTCAGATCGCAACACCTTTACTGCAACATGCCGGTCAAGTGGCTGTTGGTTTGCCAGATAACACGTCCCGAATCCTCCAGCACCAAGGCGACGGACGATTTCCAGATTTGACAAAATCGGAAAACCATCGCCATCGAGTGGAACACCCTTTGGCAATTCAATCCGATTGTGGACTGTGGGTTGAAAGGAATTGCCGGTCATCTTTAACTCGTTTGCTTGATGGTATTGCGTAAAACGGCTAAACCAGCTTCGATCTGTTTGTCAATGCTGTCGTTTTCAAGGGCGGACTTTTCACCGAGCATCTGGGCGACCGTTTCGGGCGATAATCCGCCTTCGGGGACGTTTGTTTCCTCTTCGTAACCGGCGATTTGATCCAGCACCATATCCATTTGCATTTCAATACTTGCGTGTTTGGCGATTGCCTCCTCGAAGGATTGCATAATTTGCGTTGCATTGAATTCCTTACATGCCGCCGCGATAGAGTTGGACATTTCTTTCATCCCTACGGCAAACTCCTTCATCATTTGCGCTTGGTCGCGGGCTTGAAGCATCGTCTCGAACCGTAGCAGTTGTGCCTCCACTGCCCGCCGCGTATTGACGGTGCGTGAAATCATTCCGCACAATTGCCGAAAATTTTGAGCATCGCCGTTCCGCTTTGCACGTAGGGCTTTTTCCATATAATCCTTTTCGTGCTTTTCGAGTCCTTTGATGTTTCGACGCTGTTTCGCCAATGCCGTGTGAATCCTGACATTGCGTTCTTGTTCTCTTTGCTCTTTGGATTTGAACCAGCCCATTGTGGTTTTGCAGTTAATCTTGGGATACATCGCCAATAATTTTCTACCCGGCTTTCCCGTTATGGTATGGCCGACGACCTGTAGAAAACTGCCGTCCGCCGAAGCGGTTTTAAGTGTTTGTTGTCGTAACTCTAATTTTTCCATCCGGCACGGGACCGGATTTCTGATTGTGACCGCATGGTAGCATGCTTTTTTGCGAAAAGCAACCCCCCCATCTAAAAAAAAAGCGAGGAGCATTTTGCCCGCCGCTTACACTCCCATTCCTACCGGCTACCCCACGACAAACATCGTCAGGAGGAGAATGATCCAACCGAGGGCATCCCACCAGGGCAAGCGGATGACACCGCCCTCCATCACACCTGCTTGAGCAATACCACTACAACAGAATAATATGCTAATCATCATCAGCAGTACAATTTTCCAAAAACTTAACCAATGCTTGATGTATAGGAAAATCACCCTCATGCCGATAATGGCAAGGACGACCACCAACAAATAAAAGATGATACGCACCAAGGTAATAGATTGACCACTGACCGCTTGTCCTGTATTACCTACAAAAGGTTGTACAAGAATCTCAGGCTCAGTAGCAACAGCAACTGCCGCAGTCCCTATGGCAATGCTTCCCTTGTTATTCCAGATAGCATTTCCAACAGCATCGCTGGTTTTTCTGATAAGGCTCACACTTTTCTTTGCTACAGAAGCATCTGCTGAAACAGCACAAACTGCAACCATGTAAAGGGCAAGCATACTGATTAAAAATCTTTGCATAATAAACTCCTTATAAAAGTTGTGGTGAAAATATAAGATGGCTCCCCGACAATATAAATTTCATCAAAGAGCCGACAAAAAATTAAACGCACGAACCGTAGTGTTCGCACATACTACATTGCCAGCCGGGATGGTAATTAAAAACACCTCGGTCAATGGCATCCAAGTATTCACGGATTAAATCGAAGAACCGAATGTAATGCTCATCAGTCCTTTTAGGAAACCGATACACATTCACCTTCGGTACTTTCGTCTTGACCAGTTGGCGGATTTCACAGCGTAATTCCTCCTGCTCTATGATATTGCGTAGCAGATACGAATACGCCGTCAGTTGTAACTCGTGCTGCATTTCGCACATCGATGACGATGCCGATGTTTTGAAGTCCGCAATAACATAGCCGTCCTCTTCTTCGATAATTAAATCGATAATGCCGACAAGTGTGATACCGAAGTATTCATCTGTCAGCGGGTCGATGAGCGGCACTTCATACCGCTTTTCTATTGCAACTGGTCTTTCACTTTCTATCGGCACGGAGTTGAGGTAGGTCGTTACTAATCCCAGAATTTGGTACCGGCACTTCTCCTCATCGCTCTCGTCGCAGAAATAACAAGGCTCTATCTCCATCGCGTACTTGTACGCATCTGCCACGAATCTCGGCATATCATCTGGTGTACAGATTTGACCGGCAATACGAAGTCGATAGACATGAGCAAGTACCGAATGGACCACTTTACCTACAAACAGCGAAGGCGTAGGTGCTGATGGCCTATCATCAATGTACCGCCGCTTGAATGCTAACGGACATTTGAGCCACAATGATAGACGAGATGGAGAGATATAATCCTCTATCCGTCCTGTCGTTTGCTGTTGCTCTCGTTCAAGGAATTGTATGATGCTCATACTGCAAGTCCTCCTTTCCCATCCTTTGCGGCCTTCAAGTCATCAATCAGTACCGACGCTTCCTTGGTTGATAACTGACTGCTTGCCTTGCCGAACTTGCTATCGCAATACTTTTCCAGCGACCGCTTGTCCAGGCCTTTGATGCCTTTGCACAACTGCCAGATGAAGGTCAGTTGTTTTTCTGAAACGACAAAGCGATTGTTGCCGTTGCTGTTACTACGATTCTCTTGTCGCTGCTGTGCAGGCTCATCACGCTGTTGATAAGAGCCTGTTCGATCTGTATGAGCATTGCTGGGTCGATGATGTGATAATTCCTCTTCGACGGATTGCCGGGCAACTTCATAAGCGTCTTTAACACGCTGTAAGAATTGGTCGGTATTTTCCAGTATGGAATTATCTGCTTCGATTTCGATGTTGCAATGACCGCCAGCACTGCCATAATCAGGTAAGCCGATTTTCTTATTGACACCGACGTTGATTCTAATTGCCATGATGATTGGTCTCCTTTCGATGTTAGGGGTGAATGGTTGAATACAGGAATCAGGAGGCAGGGTGTTTGGGATTAACTACTCTTCCTGACTCCTTTTACTACACGATATTGAGATTCAATTTCCGTAGAGAATCCATCGTGTTTTGGATCAGTCTGTCCTTGTTACGCTGTGCTTTGACCTCCTTGATTAAGGCACTGACTTGTACTAACGAATTACGCAAGTCTGTACGGATTTGCTCCGCTGATTCCAATAAGGCAGTATTGCCTATCGGCTTTGAAGTGTTACGGCTTTTCGTAGCAACTTTGCGTCGGCGTTTCTGTATCGGTGGAGCATCCACTTTTGCAGGAGTTGCTACCACTGGTTGCATTGCCGAAGTAATAGTATTGACCTTTGCCGAATCAACCTGAGGTTCAGCATACTTGTCCAACGACATACACACAAAGGTCGTTTCTCCGCCAGTTGCAATTACAGGTGCTGTACCAATAGGGTCAATGCCGATATGCAAACAACCGAACTGTAACGCATTTTTCAGAAACAGGCGATTCAATGCGATGGCAACCTTTTCACCTGTAAATAGAGAATGCGAAAGTACCAATGTTGTGCCGCTATTCTGTGGCTGGTCATACGCCCTCACTTGCATCTGCTGACCTCCTGCCAGCACAATAGGACTTTCAGCCTCCTTACTACCAGGCAACTTGCCGATATGGTCAAGGAGAAATGCACTATCGGTAGGATGGATTTCCAAGTACGAAAGGTTCTCCGCAGGTTCCATAATCTTATCGACCTTTGGAAACTTCCCATCGGTAATCGTCCGTAGCCAGAGCACTACTGGACCGACACTGAAACAAATCCAGTTGTCTATCTGACCAACCAGCACCTCATCCGTATCAATGCCTAAAAGTTCCTTCGAGGCAAAGATTTTACTGGCAGGACAAATCACATCATCCTTGAATGGAAATTCAAAGCCCCGCATTGCTACGAGTTGCACACCGCTTGTAGCGATGACTTGTGAATCCCGCAAGCAGATACCGCCAAGTGCGAACCTGACACTATTAGGGTCAGTACATTTCGATGCTGAATGCAAGGCATCAAGTATCTTTTTGCTATTGGTTACGGTTTGCTTTGGGGCCTGCGGCAAAGTGTTCACCTTGTCGTTGCAGGGAAGCCAGGACTGCTCTACGCCATAGCGAACGTGGACAGAATTGCCCTGTATTTCAAGGGTCATGTCCACATCCTTTTTAAGGGCGATGGGTTTAATTGCATCCAGGGTCGTTGAAAACGGATTGATAAATCCCGTCTTGCCGACAACCATCGTCAGGATTGCATCTTTGCAGAAGGCAGCAAGTTTTATGGCGCCGTTATCGGATGTGATGAGGCACACCTTAGTGGATGCGGCATCCGAAGGTTTAACCAGTTTGCTGACCATCCGCTCGAACTTGTAGAGGTCGGATTGTTTAATCGTCAATGTCATAGTCGGGTTCCTTTCTGGACTGTTAGGGGTTCGTGAAATGGTTATGAGGCAACGATGGCCGATGAGGGTGGGTCTTGTCGATAGGGACGTTTGCAGTACAATAGTCGCCTTCGGCGACTGGTTCCATACGCAAACATCCATCGGGCAACGGTGTGATACATCTTTTTGCTCCTTCTTGTTAGTGAAAAATTAACTTGACGTATTTCTACATCAAAGATATTTACCGCAAAATTGCCTGTTTTTTAACATCTGAGTTCAGTGCATAAATCGTCATCTCTCGCGCGAGTGCTTTCGACTGATGAGCAGAAAAAGAGAACAGTATCAAGAAGGCCGACATTGATGACCCTGAGGGACTGGTGTCCCATCAGGGTGCGTGGCAACGAAACGACAAATCGCATTTTGGTTTCATCTTTACGCACAAAGACCGTCAACAATTTGGATTCAACAAATCAGCGATCAAATTATTGCGACCTATTGATTGTTACTTGCTAGCAAAGAACAGGCAATCAGGCCTTTATTGATTATAGCGCAAGATTTTCGGAGCGCAAGTCAGTGGCATCATTTTTGTATTCAAGGTCGGCGTAGGCATTCTCTAGAGCGTATTAAAAATTGGTTTGGACGTGTTTGAACGCAAATGCTCAGAGCCGCAACCGGAAGGTTGCGAGTCACGCTGTTTGATTCGCGACTTTCCAGTCGCGGCTCTGATTTGCCTTGTCCAAACCAAATTTTAATACGCTCTATTCGCTGGCAAGCAATATCGAAATACTCCTTTTTCTGCTCAATACCTATGAATGATCGCCCCATCCGAATGGCCGCTACACCGGTAGAGGCTGAACCCATATAAGGGTCGCAGATGATTATACCGGCCTCTTTCGGCAACTGCTCGATACAAAATTTCATGACCTGGACTGGAGGCAATGCTCCGTCAAAGGCAAGCAACGGGCATACTGGAGTGCATCCATTTTGCAGTGTTTCAATTTCGAATAGCCTTTAAGTGAATGAACATTAACATGCTCGTATCATGGCAATAGCGTTTTGGGCACTTGCTCTTATTTGCTCCGATTCTGACAAATCCCCTACAATTTTTTGTAACGGCGCAATGTCGTCTCTCGTGCCCGCCTTGGCAAGATCGTCAAAACATTGTATACGCCTTGTTTCACGAAGCGTTGGAAAGAAATATCCCAATGTCCCGCGTGAACGCCTCATCTCAGCTGCGAGAGCACCCGCATCTCCCAGTCTTCCTAATAATGCAAGTTGGAGTGTGTAAGAATTCCACATGGACTCAGCAAAATCGTTGTGTGATTCATAGAGTTTTTGTTGTAACTCGCCTAATGATTGCAACCTTTGATCTACTTCCCCCTTTATTTCTGCCTTTATTACGGAAATTTCATGAACTTGTTTGTATGCTTCGAGGGCCAAAATAATCATGAAAGCAGTCACAACCAGTGTAACCGCGGTAATCACAAAACTCCAAAACCCCACAACGTCCAGACTGTTGAGAGGTGGCTTATCGAAAACGCAACGAAAAAAAACAGCTATAGAGGTGACCGAACTCAGCGTCGCAATAATAAACGTTATAATGACAATCGCAATTTTATCTCTCATTTTTTGCTTTTTCGACCTCCTTTTTGATGATTTCGCGAAATCCTTCAGCCGACACATCTGCCTTGTAATGCCAATTTTTCTCGCTGTACTGGGTAGCAATCAGTCCACTACGGCGAACACCAGTTAGCACCACTATTGGTATCCCTCTATATTGTTCCATTGCGTGTATCTTCTCTTTCACAATAGTTCCTGTCAGGTTCCCGGCTTTGGCTTTCGCTCCTGAAATGGATTCTCCATGGGGCAACATAATATCCAAAACTATACAAACAAAGTCCTCTTTTTGGTTTTCAAGCCGTACCAACGCCTCATCCGGATGGGCTATTTTAACAACCTCGAACCCTCCGTCTTTACTTTCCAGTTCATACACATACGACATCAGACCGTGTAGTTCATCGACAAACTCATCATCAATCCACAGGATTTTTTGTTTTTGCGTCATAATTGCTCTCCTTTATGCAAACGAAATTTTTCTGGCACGTGTTGATCTAATCCCACGTATTTAACTCTTAGGCAGAATCGTTGGAACATTCCAAAACACTTTTTCTACCATTTTTTTTACCTCATCATCGGCTGTCGATTGATTTAGAAAAGCTGGTAAAGCAATCGTTATGGCAGTAGGAGATTTGGCATGTGAAACATAAATCGTACCGCCAAAATCCTCTACAATTATTTTCGCAATATGGAGTCCCAATCCAAACCCCTGGATATTGTCCTTCTCTCTGCCACCTCTATTGCCAGCAAGGAATATACTCTCTTTTTTGCTTTCGTCAATACCTATTCCGTTATCAGCAACGGTTATGAGATAGCAACCATCTGTCGCTGCTCTATCCTTTAATATTACTTTGATACTGAAACTGTCGTTATTATCAAGCTTGCGATATTTTATTGCATTGGTCAGTAAATTGTAAAAAACAATTTGAAATGCCTTTTGTCCCAGAAACAATCGCACGTCTGGGCAAGTAATTGTTATTTTATCAAAACTAACCTTTGCTGCCCGCACAATCGGAATGACGAGTTGTCTACAACTTTCCAGAAGTTTACGAACAGAAGTCTTTTCGTTACTATCGGGATACATCTCCATGAAAGGTGGTCTATGAATCAGTTTTGATATTTTCGAGTGTAATAAATTAGATTCTGATTGATACCAAAGAAGTGTGGCGGCTTTTTCGATTACAGCACAAAACGAAAAGAGGTGATCATTGGAAAAACCGTCATCGTTCTGTGCAACCTTGATCAAATTTAGATTTTTGATAATTGTTTTGATGTCTAGTAGTATAGTTTGCGCCGGTGTATTGGCTTCGTGTGTTATTCGAGCGAACTGACGAATTTGTTTGTCTTTGTCTAAAAATCTCTGAATGATTAGTGCCAAGTATGGTGCCACATTTTCAAACAAGTCTTCATCAGTGTTATTGAAATAATCGAGAACGCCGCTTTTTTCGGCATGTTGCTTACTGACAAAACGTAAAATACCGATTACTTCGTTGGTGTTGGTAGGGGAAGAAATGGGGACTAGCATCATGGTTTTTCCATTCTTCACTTCATAGAACGGTTTTGTACGTGGTAATGAATGATCAAAATCATCATATATGACTAATTCAGCTTCAGGATTATACCGCGAATCAGCACTTTGTCCTGTACTTCCCTCACCTGGAGTATAATGTATTTCATGATACTCACCCGGGTTGACTTCCTGTCCATTTTCCCACAACAATCCCGTTGTTGCACAGAGTTGAAAGTAATTGTTTAAGTCATCCCAAACAAAAAAAGAGGCTCCCTTGTATTGGAAATATCCTTGAAAAATTCCACCATTATTTATGAATTTTTTGAATAAATTTTCCAAACTTGCGTCATCGTCGCCCTGCGGGAGCACATTCTTTTTTGCTTCGCCGGTATTCCGGTACTCTCGCATCAATGCGTCCAATAGAGATAGTCTGCTCTGAGATAAAATTTGATGGTAATAATGAGAAATATACGGGCTGACAATTCTTGAAAACACGTCGAGCAAACCGTTTTTTTCGTCTAGTAACTCATTATCGAGATTATTGTTGTCGTGATTTTTTTGGAAATATAATTTTAGAATAGCGATAGTTTCTTTGTTTTCGTTTTCGATAGGAATGCCAATAAGACACTGTATTTCACAATCTTTGACAAACGCGTGGCACGTGTTCTTGCATTTTTCGAGTTCCTTTCCTCGACAACAGTAATAAGATGCCTCCGATTCATTAAGATATTCGAGAGCGGTGGCTGTGAAGGAAGGGGCATACGGGTGAACATAACTTAGCTCATCTTGCAAAAGGCAATTAGCATCATTACCACTTTTGTCCTTCAGCCCCTCTTTCAGTGTTCGCGCAATAAGCGAAACAAAACGGAACCGACGTTCTTCAGGTGAATCTTCAGGAATGTTGATACGCCATAACGAACAAGCATCGCAATCTGTTACTTCCCTTATTATTTCAACCAACTTCTGGAAGGGTTTGCTGGATTTTTTGTCCAATTCTGGCAATATAGCCAACAATTTTTCACGAAATTGACGTATGAGTAAGTGGCCTTGGAGTTCCACGCTTCCACAGTTCGTTGTTTTCTGACATTCACGGACGATTGGGGCTGCTCCGGCACCATCGGCATGTTCACTTGCCGTCACTATCGCATTCGCATAATTACCACAAGGATCAGACTTACGATGTTTAATGCACAATTCTCGGTACTTTCCCCATCCGGCATCGGTCAATCCATATACTTGAAGTTGCGGGTTAATAAGAACAACTTTGTTTTGTGTTCTGTCAAATGATCTCCCCATAGGCACAATGTCGCAATCCAACAAACAACGGCGTGGGTCGGGATTTTGACATAACACCTGTATCATTTCAAAAATTTCACTATCATTTACGCGCCCAAGGTTCATTGTTCTGCGTTCCGCAACATTCCTGTTCCTTGCATCGTATTCGGCAACAACGGTTAATGTTTTTAAGAGGATCTTCTCCTGTTTTTCTTCCGGTGACTCAATCATTTGCAACCTTTTACTGGTATTGTCGTTGGGGCTGGCATCGAACAACCCTACAAGCCCCTGATTATCGGTCATTTTTTGAGAAAAATCAACACCCCTCAGTCAAATTTCCTCAAAAACCACCCAACCTAACATTTTTTTTAGTAAAGCCTCAAAACAGCCAATTTTGAAGATTTTTAAGTCCTTGGACTTTACCCCCCAAAAAACTTTTTGGACACGGCTCCTGTATGGCATTTCTTTCGTTGGGACAAAGGGCAAGTATTTTTCGGCATCCAGTTGTTCCTTGAGTGTCTGGACAAGTTTCTCTTCCGAGCCTGTTCGAGCAAACAACACCACCCAGTTTTTCATCATTGTTCCTCTGAAACGTAGCATTGCCATAATCACCATCATAGGCGACCGAACTTTACCCAATGCCCCTGTTCATGCCAACGTGTCCAAGCCAGCGATTAACGCTTACAGGTGCTGTCTTGCGAGGGAAATTGACCTATCAACCCTCCTCGTCTTCAGTCATTATCGGTCATTTTGGAGCAAAATCAATCCCCCCTCTGTTAGCCGATTTTTTCACAGCCGGGTACTCTCTGTCATCCCCGTCAATCTGCCCAGCGCCTTCATGTTTGAGTGTTCACGGCATTTGAAAAGTGCCGCGCGTAAGATTTCCCGTGATGAACGTCCCGGCACTTATGATCGTGCCCCCGCGACCGACACGAAGATCAGTCCCTATGAACCAGAACGGAAGCGTAAGGAAGTTTCGGAGAGCATTGCAAGAAAGATGTCCCTAGCCGTTCATGATTACGACGAGGGCGTAGTTTGCATCCCCCTTGACCTGGTACAAGGATTGTTTGTATGCCCCTGGTTGGCTTTGCTACGGTTTCACCCTTTCGGAATCGATCGGGCGTTTCCCACGCCTAGCCGACCAAACTGCCGATATCCTGCCCCAATACGGCGAAAAGTTACGAACAGGTTACAGCGGTTACAGAGGGGTGTAACCCAAAAAACCCTTACAGCACAAGGACTTACGTCAAAGTTACACGGTTACATGATTTTTACCGAACAAACGCACATACGAAAACATGTACATTACTCATCTCCTTTCCCACGCCATTGGCTTTGCTACGGCTTCACCCTTTCGGAATCGGTCGAGCGTTTCCCACGCCTAATCCATCACAGCATGAGCATTTGGCTGACTGGAAAAACGGTACACTTCAAGGATGCCCTCAAAGCCGTAAATCCTTGTGTCATAAGCCTTTCCGTCAGTAGCCCCCATTTTGACGGTAACTGAAAGTGGCTCCAGTCGCTCACGATTTCGTTTGTGAATATTCCGCCCCCCGACAAATAGTCGGGGACTGACTGAATAAGTCGTGCCGGATTGTTCTCCGACAACTGCCCTCATTTTGACGATAGTTGAAGGCGAGTCTAGCCGGCAGTGGGGGTGTTAATCGGAATAACCCCCTTCCATCCATCGGGGACTGATTGAATAGGCCCTGCTCCGTGAGTATCGCCATTTCTTGTATCCCGTCAGTGGTAGCCATTTTGACCACCACTGAAAGCGGTGCTAGACGACCACGGTTACGGATAGCCGTCCACCATCACTTTTTGAGGCGGAAATATCGTCAAATTCTATCCCGCTATTCCCACTATATCACTTTTTGCCGGGAAAACAGTGGGAATGGGAATAGAGGGTATAGAGAAATACTGCACATCCCGACCGTTACCGGCGGTCTCACACCGAACGGTTACTCTGCCAGCCTTGAGCATCTCCCAGAGTTTTCGCTCTAATTTTTCTGCTCCACCCTTACGGTGGTATAGGGCAATACCTCGTTGTACCCCACATGTTTTTTTGGCAAAATTGTCAAGATGGGCAAAACAAAATCCGTGTCAGGCGGAGTCCATTTCATAATTTAGGTAATTCTGGAGAAATGGG
>Ga0099364_10007979_pt1 | contig 14996 bp, 14 predicted proteins | sample TergutTh196P3_FD_73070 | JGI IMG/M metagenome (GOLD analysis project Ga0099364, IMG submission 73070) | Microcerotermes parvus P3 segment gut microbial communities from Pointe-Noire, Republic of the Congo - Th196 P3 | ecosystem: Host-associated > Arthropoda: Insects > Digestive system > Gut ... | reverse complement strand
TACGACTTAAATCAGCATTTGCCTTAAAAATCTGTAACATTGACGAGCCGGTAAAGACAATTTTCATTTGAGGAAAATCGTCGTAAATATTCTTGATTTCCTGCGCCCAGGTGGAATATTTGTGCACCTCGTCAAGGTACAGTATTTTGCCGCCAAGCATGTAAAAATCATTGGCAAATGAATATAAGTTATTGGTACTAAAATATATATTGTCCAAACTTACATACAGTGCATCTTCCGGATTGTCGCCGTGATTTTCCTTTATGTGTTGCAGCAACAGGGTTGTCTTGCCTGTTCCACGCGCGCCTGTAATGGCGATCAACCGGTTGTTCCAATCAATCCTGCCCTTCAAATAGCGTTCAAAACGCATGTCTGTCTCTTCCAATTTACGATAAAATGCCGAAAACAACTGTTTCATATCATCTAAATTTTTTTGCAAAGATACAAATTGTATTTTACAAAATACAAAAAAAGATGATTTTTGTATTTTAGAGAATACAAATGAACGTTTTTATTGGGTACATTCCAAATTGTCGTTTTGTTTATATTTCAAAGGCTACTTCTATTACAAACAACAAAACAAATATTCAAAAAAAACGTAAAAATCCGTCTAATCCGTCTAATCAGTGTATCCCCTAACATAATTCTTTCTTTTGCGACAATATGACAATCGTCCGGAACTGAAAATAACCGCGCGATAAGATATTCCGGTCGTTACCATGAAGGAACTTGTATAGTTTCCGTCAAAATAAATTCTACTCTTCTGTTCAGGCTTCGTCCCTCTTCAGTTTCGTTGTCGGCAATGGGTTCGCTTCTTCCGGCGCCGCTGTATACGATGCGTTCGGGATCTATGTCGCCTTCAAATATCAGCCATTCGACCACTGCCATCGCCCTGTTGATAGCAAGGAGGTTGTTGTATTCGTCGGTGCCGAAATTGTCGGTATGACCTCTGATGCTGATGTTATATGTGGGATGTTTTTTCAAATGGGCTGATAAACGCGTCAGTTCGTCTACCGATTCGTCGAGAAGCGTCATTTCGTCGAAATCGAAATAGACGTGGCGCAACACATAATTTACTTCAACCTGCCAATTCATTCCATACGGTATAACCGACACATCATCAACGTAATAATAGCCCAGATGTCTTTCCCAGCCTCTGTAAACATTTCTCAAAGGACGGCTTGCACGAAAAACATGTACGAGGCTGTCGTGGTAAGGGTAGAAACCGCCGATTGTGATGAACTGTTCGCCGCCTTTGGCTGTATATAATCCATTTATTGACGTCCAGTTTTCTTTATCGTCTAAATAATTGTCCGGCGGATTAATTATTTGTGGCGGATGGTCGAGAATAAACTGCGAAATAAGTTCCCAATTATCTTGAACGTAACGTACTTCCCTGTTTGAAATATACATTCCCATAAAACGAGTTGCTACGTTGCTCGAATCTGCGAGACTGACAAAAAATTCTACCTTGTATATCGAATCTTTCACTAATGGTCGTGTCAGTCTTGCCGTCAGAACTTCGTTGCAGAAGGAAATGCCGGCGTATGCGTCGCCTGTTCGGGCGTATTGAAAGCCAAACATATTGCGCGGCATCCCCAGATTCATTTGCTGGAACGGATTGACGCAGTAATGAAAATAGTCGGCAGAAAAAATGTGAGACCGCTCCCACCCTACAACATGTCTAATGCTTTCGTTATATCTCGGACATGCACGATTTCTCTCAAAACTCGGATTAGGAACAAGATTTTCTACTTTTAGACGGGTTTGTCCGTAGCCGTAAAACGAAAAAACAATGAAAAACAGGAAAAAACCTATAATTTTTGATTTTTGTCCTGAATTTAATTCAGGATTGATTTTTGATTTTTCAAACCCGAAACCTGAAACCTGAAACTTGAAACCTGAAACTTGAAACTTGAAACCTGAAACCTGAAACTTGAAACCTACTCCCTTGTCCATATTAATAAATTCATTCCTGTCGTTAAATTCCTGTCAGTCAGGTTGTTCCATCTGCAAATATCGTCAATCGTACATCCGTATTGCATTGCAATTTTGTGCAGAAAATCTCCCGATTGAACGGAATATTGTATGGCAATCATACCCGGTCTATGTTCCGGCAATATATTGTTTACATATCTTGGCGTAGCAATAATTTGATTTTGCGCTTTTAAAAAATCTATTGCTTTTTCGCGCGGCAACACTAATGGCATGGGTTCTCCCATATATGGAATTTCGTCCCGCAGATAAGTTGGATTTAAGCGGCGAATATTTCTTTCGTCCATATCAATTTGTTTGCCTATGTTTGCAAAACTGATTTTTTGGTGAATGTTCAATGTATCGAGGTCGAAAAACAGAGGGTCGTATGGCGCGGGCGTGAGCAAATGCTTGTCGGCATTGTTGAAAACATATATTATTGCTATTAACGCCGGCACATAGTTACGCATTGCCTCTGTGATGTATGGATACAATTCCCAAAAATCTCGTTTCCCGCCGCTTCTTACAATCGCTTTTTCCAATTCGCCCGGACCGCCGTTGTATGCGGCTAACGCAAGATTCCAGTCGCCAAAAATATTATACAGATACCGTAAGTAACGACATGCTGCATCGGTCGATTTGTAGACGTCGGAACGTTCATCTATATACGACGTAATTTTCAGGTCGAACATTTGCGCCGTGCCAAACAGGAACTGCCAAAGCCCGATTGCATTTGACGGCGAGCGCGCCAACGGGTCAAGTCCGGATTCGATGACGGCTAAATACTTCAATTCCAATGGCAAATCATATCGTTGGAGATAATCCTCGAAAATCGAAAAATAACGATACGAAAGTCCCATAAACTGCTCAACCTGCGAACGTCGCTCAATTGTAAAAATATCAATATAACGACGCACATATCGGTTGTATAACAATTCAAGCGGCGTGGCTTTGTTCAACTCCGCTATATGATATTCGTATACCAAATCGGAAAACTGCGGATAGTCTGCATTTCCTCTTATTGGGTCGTTTGCCGTGATTATCGAATCATTTGCAAAAAACAACCACAAAAATATGGTTATCAAATACTTCATTGATATTTTTCTATCGTTTTTCAACGCCCAAATATACATATTTTTTTTAAAACAAAGATATTTTTATAAATTTTTAATAAAAATATCGAACAATGAACATATAAAAATGTAATAAGAGCGACAATGATGTCGCTCCTATTTCATGTAAAACCTTTGCAATACATTGATTACCAATGTGTATTGCGGTGTGGACGGGACTCGAACCCGCGACCCCCGGCGTGACAGGCCGATATTCTAACCAAACTGAACTACCACACCAAATAATTCGCCGCAAAGATAATACTATTTTTTATACTGACAAAATTTTTTTAAAAAAAATGATTTTTTTTTCTTTTTTTTTCAAAAAGTTTCGCTTATACGAAAATATATTATACCTTTGTAGCGTTGTTGTAATTATAATGAACAATGAACAATGAACAATAAATAGATAATAGAAATGAGCAGTCAGGTAAGAAATAAACAGGGTCGCAAGTCACATGCAGGCAGAGTACGCGATTTGGCGCAACAAAAACGCAAGAAAAAACATGACCAGGAAATAAGAGTTATGCTACTTTCCTTACAGATATTGATTTTCATAGCATTTTTTTCTGCTGTGGGCTACTTTTTAGACGATTTTATAGGGTGGCATCGCAGATATTATATTGCGGTAGCCTTTTTGGTATTTGGTATTGCATTTTCTGTATGGTTTGCAACAAAAAGATTTTCAAAAAAGAAAAAAGAAAATTGATTTTTGTATAGAACACTATGACAAAAAATTCAATCAACCGAAGATACTTTCGTTCAAGCGCAGCAATAGTAAGCGCAGCGGAATAGGGGCGCCGGCGCATTTCTGACCTCTTGCGAAGGCGCAAAAAAACCGGCGTCAATACCGGATATAAATCGTTTATCCAAAATTTTTTATTCGGAAAACGCTGCTTCATGTAGATAAAAACCGAGCCTCGCCATAGCAGCATTAAACCCCACTCATATACCTCCCCATCTTCCCCAACAACTCCTTCATATCTATCGGTTTACTAATATAATCCGCACAACCCGCAGCTATACATATCTCCCTGTCTTCTGCCATTGCATTTGCAGTTTGTGCTATGACGGGCAGTGTGGGATTTATTTCCTTTATTTTTGTGGTGGCTTCCAGACCGCTCATTTCGGGAAGGTGGACGTCCATCAGGACGAGGGATATTTGTGGATTTTTTGTTATTGTTTCGATGGCTTGCAGTCCGTTGCTGGCGTGGATGATTTTTACTTTTGTGCTGCGCAGCATCGCTTCTATGACCTTGAAATTGATGACATCGTCTTCGACTACTAAAATCGTGTTATTGCACCATTTGTAGTCCATATTTATATCGATGTTCGATATTTCTGTAAGTATCGGTATTTCAGCGGGTATGTATGGTATTTTGAAGTAGAAGGTCGAGCCTTTTCCTAATTCCGATTCGCACCATATGTCGCCGTTTAGTAGTGTTGTTAAGCCTTTTGAGATAGCCAAACCTAACCCTGAACCTTTGAATTTGCGTGATAATGTGCTGTCTACCTGTGTGAAGCGGGCGAAGATTGTCTCTTGCTGGTCTTGGGGTATGCCTATTCCGGAATCTTTGACGTAGAAAGTAATCTCATCGTTTTCGACAGTGCAGCCGAATCTAACAAAACCGTTTTGCGTAAATTTCAACGCATTGCATATCAGATTAAAAAATATCTGTTTAATACGGTCGGGGTCAGACAGTATCGAAATTACTTCGTCGGGCTTGTCGTACATCAACTTTATGTTCTTTTGAAAAACATTTTTCTTCATAAAGACGGGGTGAACTGAAAATATTGAATATAATTGCGCCATCAACGTATTGAGAATGAAGGGCATATTCTTTATTTTCAGTTGGTCGGCTTCAATTTTCGACAGGTCGAGAATGTCTTCAATCAGTGAGAGCAGCGAGTTGCCGCTTTCAACGATAATTTTTACGTTGTTGTGAACTTCGGGTGCAATATTTTCGGAGTTGAGCATCACTTGCGCCAAGCCGAGTATGCCGTTCAGGGGCGTTCGCAGTTCGTGGGACATGTTGGCTAAAAACGCCGACTTCAAACGGTCGGATTCTTCGGCTACCAACTTTGCCTTCATCAGCTCATTATCAATCTGTTTGCGGTGCAACGCTATACCCGCCTGATAGATAAACGTTTCTATCGTTTGCGTATCGATTGATTTTGATTTGCTTGTGGTAGCAATCAGCAAGCCGCCGTAGAGTTTGCCGTCGCGCACTATACCCATCGAATAGTAATTGTCGATATTCAGCAGATTTTCAATCTTTTCAATCTTTGCCAGAACTGCTTCGTCCCAGAAACCATTCAGATTGTCAAGTTTCTTCAACGTTTTGTCCGACAGATATTTGCTTTTAAACCTGTCGGGAAGAGAAATTTCGTGTTCTTCGAGCGGTTTCCCCAGAATATCCATCAAATCAAAAAGATACGCATATATTCCTGATGAAACATAACGCATTTTTGAAATATCGCTGTTCTGGTCGTAGGAAAAGACGGCTACTATTGACCTTGAAGCGAATTTCGACAGATTTTTTCCGACAAAAATAAAAATATCGTCATCGTTTGAGAGGGTCAGAAAATTTAGCGCCGACTTTGACAGAAACGACAGATTTTGCTGATAATTTTCGGCATATTTCTTAATGGTTTGGTCTAACATTAAGATATTCAGCCCTGAAAGGGTATCGTTCGCATACGTTTTTGTGATGTGGAGTTTGACGGGAAATTTTCTGCCAAACTTTGTAACGGCGTTACAGTCCATTTCAAAGGCGTCGCAGTCTGCGGCTGCAATTTTCTTAATCTCTCTGGAATATCGTCGCTGGTCTTCATAGCTGATTAGTTCGATAAAATTGAGGTTATTGATATAAAAATCAGAACCATATTCAAAAACGGTTATCGCTTTGAGATTCACGAACAACAGTTGTCCGTCGAGGTTTGTTTCAAAAACCATTTCGGGCAAAAGCGACGTCAGCAGTTTGTATTTTTCTTCTGACGTTCGCGCTGAAATCTCCGCCTGTTTACGAAGTTCGTTATTTTCGTGCATGCCCGTAATGTCGCTGCTGTGAACAACCATTCTGGTATCTGCATTATTATCAGGCGAATATCGAAATATGCAACTCTGTATCCAGCGTACAGTATTATTTTCTTTTGAAACAAGTCGGTACTGACAGTGCTTTTGCACGATTACGACCTGACTGAAAAACATTTCAACCGTTTCATAATCATCGGGATGTACGCACGCCAAAACGAGCGACAGGTCTGATGTTTTTCCGTCGCCAAGCCCGAACACATTAGCAGTATTCGTATTTGCGTACAACAAATTCCCGTTATCAATCTGGATAACGGAAGATTCATACGTCAAGCTTCGCAAAAGTACATTTTCTACGTCTTCCTGCGTATGCGAATATTCCGGGCTGTCGTGCTTGGTGCGCACAAGGAACCAACGTTTTAATATTCAACCATTTCGATGGGAACGTCCACAATGTCTGAATATTCTTCGCCTGCTTCCATCATATCCTCGTCGTCCGATGGATAGTGCCATTTGATAGTTATATTCGAAATTTTTTCAAGTTTCATCAATATATCCAATATGATTTTTGACGAAGCCGTGTTAAAATACGACAATTTGAAATCGAAAACAGTACTTGAGTTTGGCGAGTTTGAGTATTCATCCAACCAATCCAATATTGGTTTGTAGAATTTCACAACATCTTCAGGCAGTGAACGTCCCGAAATTTCGAAAACTTCACTTGCTGCATCTAATTTTATTCCCGGAGTATCTTCCGTGGCGCTTATTATGATAGGATTCATTGTTATTTATATACGATTTTAATGTTATAGTCTTGATACACATGATGATAAAATAAAGAAGGAGAATTCTTCGTCGATTTCCATAAATTCATACGACAAAGTATTTCCTGTTTTGCGCCTGATGTCGATAAAACCTAATCCGGCGCCGCCTTTTTCGTGCAGATGACCTTCTTTTATTTGTCTTTTGTACGCCTCGTTCAACTCATCTTTATCCATGTTGTTGATGGTCTCAAGGGTACTTTTGAGGTCGGGAATTTTTCTTGTCTCCATCGCATTACCGGTGGTGATGCGATATTCGGTTGTACTGCGAGTTACAACGAAAACTCCCATACCAGCATACAAATAATTCTGCTCGATTGTAGAATCACTGTATTTGCTTACGTTCTGTAAACATTCTACCATTACGTGGAAAACCTTGCGCTGTACGGCGCCCGGCTCGTCCTGCTGCATCATTTTCGTCTCGGTCAATGACAAAAATGCCTTGATTATGGGTTGGGTGATTTCACCCTCGTAGACCAACGACAACTCATATTCTCGCATATACTTGTAAAAGTCGAGAATAAATTCGACGAAGGACTTCTTTTCTACTGGTTTACTCATATTTGATGATTTTAAAATATTCGATTTTATTAACTATTTTATATTTAGATTATTATTAAAATTCTATACCAATCAGCAATACATCATCGGTTTGCTTGATGCCTGTTTTCCATTCAAGAAAATCGTCTTCAAACAGTTTGTGATACTGTTCCATCGTGAAGTGCTGGTTATCAATTATCTTTTCGCGGATACGTTTTGGAGAATATTTTTTACGTTCGGGACCGCCTAACTGGTCGGGCAATCCGTCTGAAAAGAAGAAAATTTTGTCGCCTTTTTCGGGCTTGAGGCGGTGCGTGGTGAAGGGCAGTTCGGGCTTTTTGCCGACGGGGATTCCGCCGATAGCCTTACGGTCGCCCTTGTACTCGATGATTTCGCCGTTGCGCAACAGATACAAAGGACGATGCGCGCCCGCAAATTCTACCTCGTTCTTCAATACATTTATCTTACACAATGCAAGGTCCATACCGTCGCGCGCCTGTGCGCCTTCCATATCCTGTTTTAACGTTGTGCGAACGCCGTTGTGGAGCATGTCCAAAACTTCGCCTGCTGAATAGGCTTTGCGGTGGTCTACTATGTTGTTGAGTATGAAGTATCCAACGAACGAAAGCAACGCCCCCGGAACGCCATGACCCGTACAGTCCACCGCCGCAATATAAATATTGTTATTTCGGTCGGCATACCACGGGAAGTCGCCGCTGACAACGTCGCGAGGAACATAGAAGATGAACGATTTGGGCAACTGCTGCTTGATAAGGTCAGTGTTTGGAACGATTGACTGCTGAATACGCTGCGCATAATCAATACTGTCTTCAATCTTTTTGTTCTTTTCCTGAATTTCCTGTTCGATACGCTTCGCCTCCGTAATGTCGTGTCCCACAAAGAGAATCGTTTCCAATTCGCCTTCGTTCATTTCGGGAATAGCAACAAAATTGACGATGCGAACCGTCGTTTTTTCAGCCATCTTAACCTCAAGTTCTATTTCCGTATTGACTTTGGAGGGCTTTTCCTTGATAAACGCTATTGTTTCAGTGAAATAATCTTTCAAACTTTCCTGAATTGCAATGTCGCTTACATTATTATATACTACATCTTTTGGCGGCACGCCGAGATAATCTTCGAGAACGGGATTTGCGTAGAAGAACACGCCATCGACGCTCAAACGAAGAATCACGTCTAACGAATTTTCAGACAGCGACTGCATTTTACTGCGCAAACGCTCTTCTTTTTCGGCGCGTTTACGTTCGGTGCGGTCTACCGTATTGAGTATGATACCCTGTATTGCCTTGTCGTCCACCAGATTATGACCCGTGATTTCAACAATCATAGGCGAACCGTCCTTACGAACGCATTGACATTCAATAGTTTTCGTTATTGTCGGGTCGGCAAGCAGTTCCACAAGCAGACTGCGCAACTCTTCTTCGCTTTCGGGCAGGAATTTGTTGGAAGTTCCGTCGATAATCTCTTCGGGCGTGTAGCCGAAAATCGTTTTAACAGACGGGCTTTCATATGTTTGCTTGAGGTTTTTGTCGTAAATCGAGATGATTTCGGAGGCGTTTTCGAGCAAGGAATTGAGACGACGTTGTGCGTTTTGGACTTCGCCAATCTGCGCTTCGAGTTTTTCGTTTGTTTTGTACAACTCTTCCTGCGTGGCGCGCATCTCTTCGGCGTTCTGACGAAGACGCTCTTCGTTTTCGCGCAACTCTTCGGTCATCTTTTGCGATTCGTGCAGCAAACGTTCCGTTTTCTTGTTTATACGCAGATTGTAGAACGTGCGGGCGATGATTTCGGCTAATTCGCGCAGAAATTTGATTGTGAGATTCGGTATTTCCGCTTCCAACGTGGCAAATTCGATGACGCCCTGCAGTTTTTCGTCGGCAATAAGCGGCACAATCAACAGACATGCCGGTTTTTTGTCGCCAAGTATACCCGAAGTTATTGTTGCATAATCAGTTGGAACGTCCGTACGGTAGATATAGTCCATTTCGTAGGCGCATTGCCCGATAAGTCCCTGACCGACAGAAAATTCCTGATTGATATATTTGCGACGGTTGTAGGCGTAGGTCGCCAAACTGCGTAATTTGCGTTCGTCCTCGTCGTAGAAATATATTGCGCCCTGCAACATGTTTACATATTTAATAATGTTGATGAGGGCGTCGAGCGAAAGGTCTTCCAGATTGTTGTGCAGCCGAAGGATTTCGGAAATAACGTCTTTTCCTTTGCTTATCCACATTTGCTCGGTTTCTTTTTTGCTGTTTTCGAGCAGATTGTCGCGCATCAGAAGCAACGATTTTCCCAAAATATCGTCATCTTCCGCCGAAAAATCGGCTTCGTAGTTCCCCGAGCCTATTTCTTGTGCAAACTGCGCTGTGGCGTCGCCGCGATTTCGCCGTATGTTTAACCTTGTCTTCAATTCGTCTACTTCTTTGCCATACGTCTTTATTAAGACATTGCAAAAAAAGTATAATGCAAACGGTATCAGATACATAAGCCACAATACGGGCGATGTTTTGTGCAACTCCCACATTCCTGCGAGACCAATTTTGATTCCTGACGTTGCAAAACCAATTATCCATGCTATCAAGATGAATATTATTGCCACGCAAACGGCAAATGGCGTAACGTCGTTTTTTTGTTTTTTAGGTGTGCTGGCTTGTTTGCTCATAAATTTAACTTCTTAATTCGTTCAACTTTACAGCCATCGATTCACACAATCTTCCGACGAGCGTTTCAGCGTTTTCGTCGAAAGCCTTGAACGAGGCTAATTCTATAACTCCTATGCAATTATCGTTGTATACAATCGGCGCGATAATCATATGCGGCGGCGCACTTGCGCCCAACCCCGAAAGCACTGTTACATAGCCTTTTGGGAGTTCCTTAAGGTTCAGCGCCTGTTTGTTTTTGGCGACCTGTCCCGAAATTGTCTCACCCAACGGAAAACTGCGCGGACGCTCCTCCGAAAAATATGCGTACTCGCCTGAAATACTGAACATCTGGTCGGCGTCGTTCAAAACGAAATACAGCCCCTGCACAATTTCCAATTCCTTGGCAATGCTCTGGAGCATCTTTTCGCAGTATGAACCGATTGCGTCGAAATGCGCTCCTTCGGCGGGAAGAATGCGCGCAAGCGATTCATCTACCCTAAATTCAGTGAAATGCAGACTGCTATCGTCTGTTTTCTGCTGATTCTTTTCCATACTGGCTTTTTCGCGCTCACGCAAACGAACAACGTCCTCTTCAAGTTTATCAATCTCTCTTTTGGTTTGAAGCAATATGAACAGCATACCCAACGACAGAACGATACTCAAAACGGCGCAACCGAAAAACAGGACTGCAATACCCGTCTGCTCGAAAAACAACGAAGCAAGTATGCTGATTGACAGAAGGACGAAAATCAACAGTCCCCTTTTAAAAAATTTGTTGGATTTATTCATGGTTTGATATTTTACTTGCTGATACTTTTTAAAAATTGTATAATCTGCTCTGTTTTAAATACATGGTCTACTTTGGTGATGTCCAAAGTGCCTTGCGTCATGGTTCGTACTTCACATTCTGCGGGGTCTTGCACAATAGTGGTACCGCCAAGTTCGGCGATTTTTTTCATCCCTTGCGCGCCGTCCTTGTTTGCGCCCGAAAGGATAATCCCAACCAGCCTATGTCGATAGGCATACGCCGTCGAAAAGTACGTCAAATCAATTGACGGACGCGAATGACAGACGGGTTCTTCGGTCGACAACGCTATCTGCGTAGCCAACTCAACATACATGTGGTAATTTGACGGCGCAAGGTACGCTATTCCCGCCTTGATGCTCGCTTTGTCATACGGCTCGATAACGGGGATATTCGATTTGAGCGACAACGCCTCAACAAACCCCGAACGAACATGCTTCAAACGATGCAAACACAGAAATACAGGGTAGTTAAAAGTCTTGGGCAAAGACTGCAAAATCTTTACTACCACCTGAAAACTACCAGCCGAACCACCTATAACAACTGCCTTATAATCCTGCATAATGATTTATAATTCAAACGGCAAAAATACTACTTTTTTATTAATCTGCAAAAAATATGATTTTTTTTTGATTTTTTTTTTTGAGGGGGGGTTTTTTGGGGTATTGTTTCGCGGAGAAACACAGAGGAGACGCGGAGTTACGCGGAGATTTATTTTTTGAACATGTTTTTGAAGGTATCGATATCGATAACTCTGATTGGGGGGAAAGGTATTGATTTCAGCGCGTTGAAATGTTTGTCGTTGGAAACGATGTAGTCGGCGCCGGCGTTGAGGGCGCAGTCTACAAATTTGTTGTCTTTGCTATTCAAGGCGTATCGTTCCCTTTCTGAAACTTATGTGAAGGTCTTTTCCCTCGAAAAAGTCCAATCCGAGCAGTCCATGCGCTCCGGAGCCGGAGGGCATTTGCATAGAAATTACTTTTAATCCTTTTTTGTTTACTCCTAATGCAGTAATGTTGTCTATTATGTATCTGTGTGCGGTTGCGCTTCCGCCAACAGTATGTACCGGAACGTCTTCAAAACTGTCCACGGGCGTATATCCAATCATCCTTATTGTTTTTTCGCAAAGCAGTGTCTCATACGAGCCTGTATCTACAATAAAGAAGAATCGATGTATTAATCCGTCTGCCTCAATTGTTATAGGCACTATTACCGCCTTTTGACTTATGTCAAACGTTTCCTTCATCATAATAGATAAACTACATTAGGGTCACGCTCGCCGCAGTACGCGAACAATACATCTTTTTCCTTTCTAACCCTCATTCTTTCGACTGCCTCGTCTTCGTCTTGGCTATGATAGATCAGTTCGCCCTTTTGGAGAACACATCCATTGAACACAGGGTCTTTGATTAGCGCCCAGCCATTGCCCACTATGTCTTTAATCTGCTCAAAAGAGAGCGTTCCGTTTGGGCTATGGTTTGCCGCCTTTGTGTTTTTGACTTCTACTTTCATTTGTTTACACTGTTTACAATATTTATGCTATTTCCAAGAATTTGTTCCGCCTCGCTTCCATATCACAAAATATTGGCGATTCGGAATTGCAAAGATAAGTTTTTTTTGGAAAAACAAGGAAAAAAAGATTTTTTTTGAAAAAAAAGTTCGAAATAGATAGATTTTGCTGCTCTTTCGATGCTCGAAGCAGGTGGAGGATATTTTGGTGTATTGTTACGCAGAGTTGCGCGGAGGAGACGCGGAGTTACGCGGAGATTTATTTTGTGAACATGTTTTTGAAGGTATCAATATCGATAACTCTGATTGGCGGGAATGGTATTGATTTCAGCGCGTTGAAATGTTTGTCGTTGGTAACGATGTAGTCGGCGCCGGCGTTTAGAGCGCAGTCTACAAATTTGTTGTCGTCGGGGTCGGAGAAAATCAGATTCCACTGAAAATATGGCGTAACCAACAATGTGTAAGCCGAATACAAAAAGAAATTGAAAACATAATTTGTTAACTGCCTGCCGTAAAAACGCAAAAGCAGTTCCTCGTACTCTAACAGTACTTCATTAGAGTAGCACAAGGTATAGCGTCCTTGTTGCAATGCCGTCAATATGCAGTGATAATCCGATTTGGGCGGCACAGCACGCAACAAGCAATTGGTGTCCAATACTATTTTCATTTGTAAGAGGTTCGATAATGGGAGTTTGCAAACATTTCATCAAATTTTTCATTGGTCATGTCGTTGTTTTCCCACCATTTATCTGCTTCTACTTGCATCTTCTTGAAATAGTAATCACTAACAATTTGCTTCAATTCCTGAAACATTTCGTCTGTATTGACAAACCGCAATGATTGCAGAAAATGTATCTGCATGGCATTTAACGGCGCATTTGAAACTACTGCTTCCATATATTTACATTTTTTATTTCGCCGCAAAAATAACACTTTTTTCAAAAACTACAAAAAAACAGACTGCACAATTTATGAACAATCCGTTTTTAGCCTGCATTATTCATAAGGCGCTTTATTGAGCGCTTCATCGCCAGCGTCATTGCGGTACTGAATCAAGTTCAGCAGACCCGCAATCTCGTTATTTTAGTGTTTTCATCACAAAGGACACAAAGGATGCACAAAGGACACAAGGTAATATGTATTGATACTTAACACTTTGTGTCCTTTGTGTAAATCCTTTGTGAACCTTGTGGTAAAAAAATTGCTATCTGAACGTTCGAAACAAAAAACACCCCGAAATAATCAGGGCGTTTTTGTATGTATTGCGGCAATTGTAAATTACCGAATGATTTTGCCATCAAATCTATGTACGAGAGGTTTCAAAATATTCTTGTTCAAATTTCTCTTTGAAAGCGCATCAACAACGGTTGAACTACTTGATGGGGTTTGCAAGGCGCTTTTTGTGCCTTTGGATTCTAAATTGTATATAAACGTATAGTTATATTCATCTTCTTGATAAAGTTCATCATTGTAGTACCAACGATCTATTTGTTTTAGCGTTACAGGATATCCTCCACTGTTATATGTATACTCAAACAAGCCTTCAAAAGTACCATTTTCACGTCTGACTTCGAGTACATTATTATTCATACCCGCCGACCAAAGTCCATCTATGCCAAAATAAATTATTTTGAACCATTTCGGAGTATTACAGTTTTTGAATGGATTATTCATGTTATCGAATGTTAAGGAAAAAATATTATCGATTACCTCTTCATCTCCGTAGGCATCAATATCATCTAATTGATTTGCATTACCATTGTTGTCCCAATGATAAATGAAAATTTGACCTCCCATATCCCATTTTATAGGCAGACCCTCTTCGTTCAATTCTATTATATCAGGGGGGTAATAATCGTCGTACTTAACGGTTATTGTGTTTCCAACCCTGGTAAACGTTTCCGTATAATCATCACTTACAAACGATACCAAATCACCTGCATTGTTATAACTTAACGTCGCATCACCATATTTTATAATACGATTTTGATCGTCATACTCAAACACACCAATATATGTTCCCCAACTGCTGACTGTGTGTATTTCCTTTAACAAATATACATCATTTGTATTAACCTCCACCGAAATGCTTTGTATTTCCTCTTCCTCGCGCGGTACGATGTATGTGTTCAGCAGAGTTACATCGGGAAAGTCTAACTCAAAGTTAAATCTGAACAGTTTTGCATCTGAAAAGTTGGCGGTCATTTCGTGGCTTGTTACTACGCCTCCGACGTTGAACCGGAATGTTATCGTCTCGTTTGCGGGAATAACTATAGCCTCGAATGTGGCAGAGGTAGCGTTGCTGCTCTTTTTGTGCAGCGTTACGGGAAGTTTTTCCCTTTTGTCGGTAAGCGTTCCGTCGGCAAGTTGCAGCGTAGCCTGCGTGTATAAGCCTTCTATCATAACGGTCATGGCGGCGAAGTCGGCATCTGTCATTTTGGAGTTTTTGCCGCCTCTTACCGTCAGTTCGAACTTTGCCAATGCGTAAGTGAAATTAAGCATCACCGCAGACGGCGTTTCTGCCTGATTTTTCACGTT
>Ga0099364_10007978_pt1 | contig 14997 bp, 13 predicted proteins | sample TergutTh196P3_FD_73070 | JGI IMG/M metagenome (GOLD analysis project Ga0099364, IMG submission 73070) | Microcerotermes parvus P3 segment gut microbial communities from Pointe-Noire, Republic of the Congo - Th196 P3 | ecosystem: Host-associated > Arthropoda: Insects > Digestive system > Gut ... | reverse complement strand
ACGCCTGCAAGAGCAAGGTGCTCTTGCCGATGCCGGGGTCGCCGCCGATTAACGAGACTCCGCCCGCCACCAGTCCGCCGCCCAGGGGACGATCAAGCTCGCCAATGCCGGTGGAAATGCGCTCGATTTCCCTTGTCTCAATTTCCGCCAGATGTTTCAGGGCATTGCCGGTAGCGGTCGGGGCGATTGATTGAAAACGGTTTTTCGCGCCGCTATCGATCACGCTTTCCGTCATGGAATTCCACGCGCCGCAGCCCGGACATTGCCCCTGCCATTTGGGCGAGGCCGCGCCGCATTCATTACAGAGATAAGCGGTTTTTGCCTTGCTCACAGTTTTGCTCCGTGTAGTTTTTCCGGCTGTTTAGAGCGGTTTTGATTTAAGCGCGTACACTTTTTCTCCAAGCTGGAAACCGACACGGCAGCCCTCTCCCCCGACCCCAATTGCCGTCTGCAAGACCCCAAAAGTGGGAGAGGGGATATCTTGCAGACGGCAATGTCGTTACCTCTACCGCTTGCGGGAAAGGAGATTGTCGTCTGCAAGTCAGGCCGGGAGAGGGTACGTAAAAATGTACTCACTTGAGCCGAAACCGCTCTAACCATAGCCTGTGCGCGATGAGAACGCCGGTTTTTGACTTCCGGCGCCACCTCCAGTGTGGCCTCCAGGCAATTGGTATTGTGCACCCACAGCCCCATTTTGCCGACAAAGTAGGTATGCCAGTCTTCTACTTCAATGTTATACACCGTGGTGGTGTAACGCTCACGGGTTTCATTGACTGGATCACCCCATTTTTCATAATCGTAAAGGCAATCATCAGCAAAGACAGGTTCTTTACCTGAAAAATCAACCAAACAACCAACACCTGAATGATCTTCCTCATAAAAAGCAATCACAGGATCATGGGTTCGATATAAACCGAACACATCCAGCATACACCCCGGACTACCATCGGCGAGGATCAGTTGTTGATTTGTCCATTCGCTACCATCGTAGGGTCGACGAATTGATGGAGGTCTATATTTCAGGGGAAGGTGCAGGTACCCAACCGCCACCCATCCATGCGGATTAAACCAAACGGGGTGGTTAGGGGTGACATACACCGACTCTGATTGCGCCCATTCAGCTTCCATATTAGGCGTCCACCAAAACCTCACCACCGGCTTGTCTTCAAACTTGAAAGTCTTGGTTACGCGCTTGTAAGCGGTTTCCGTCCCCTGCTCGGGGTTTTCAGGGCGGGAGAGCACCCAGTCACCAACCTTGATTTGCTCAATAGGTTTAAGTCCCTCCTTGGTGTGCACCAGCGTACCGGCAATAAAGCAGCCCAAAGCTGGCAGGCGCATTTCGTCCAATGCCTTGCGTTGCAAGGCTTCCCCTGACAGATTGGACTGTGTGCGCAGCTTCAACCCGATAGGTTGGGGTAAGAGCGGCGAATCCCAACATCTCTGCGCGGCGTTGGGGTTCGCGTATCGCTCACCCCAACCTACGAACTGTTTAGAGCGGTTTTGATTTAAGCGCGTACACTTTTTCTCCAAGCTGGAAGCCAGCGCGGCAGCCCTCTCCCCCGGCCCCAATTGCCGTCTGCAAGACCCCACAAGTGGGAGAGGGGAGGTCTTGCAGACGGCGATGTCATTCCCTCTCCCGCTTGCGGGAGAGGGTGGCCGAAGGCCGGGAGAGGGTACGTAAAATGTACTCACTTGAACCGAAACCGCTCTGGCGCCGCAGTTGGTGTTATGCACCCACAGACCGTGCTCGCCCACGTAGTAGGTATGGAAATCCTCAACCTCAAGGTTGTAGACCGGCAGTTTAAAGAATGGATCTGGGTCTAAGACAGGCCGCCATTCCGGCATCAATTTAAAGACTGGATCTGTAAGCGCATACTCGTACTCGCGAATAAACTCCAACGCCAGAACGCCCTGATCAACCAAACGATGTTCGGCATAGTTCCATAGCGTACCTGGAGAAGTAGGTGTAGCAGGCCAGCCAAGCGGGAACCACCCGACATTCTCCTGATCGGAGATATAGATGTCACGAATAGAATAAAAGCTGATGTCGTCGCCATCCTTATCCTCGAAATGGAATAATCCAGGGCCTCGTTCCTGCAGATAGCTTGGCGACGTCCACCCTTCTTCTTTCGTCCAGAACGGGTGGTTCAGCGTTACCGTGATCCGAGCAACATTTCCTCCACGAGTACTTGGCTTGTTGACGGGTATGTCATAGAGACATTCAACTACTCGTTCAGGCGGATGCGCGTAGGTCTTGACCACCCGCTTATAAGCCTGCTCACCGCCGTTTTCCGGCTTGGACAGCACATAGTCTCCCACCTTGATCTGCTCAATGGGCTTCAAGCCTTCCTTGGTATGCACCAGTGTACCCGCCGCAAAGCAGGCTCCCTGCTCGAACCAGCGGCTCTGCACGATAGGTTGGGGTGAACATGGCGAATCCCAACATTTCTGCGCGGCGTTGGGGTTCGCGTATCGCTCACCCCAACCTACGGGCTTGAGCCAGTTTTCCATTTCCTTGCGCGTCCAGAAGTTGGGGTGTTCTGGATTAAATATCACCTTTGCGCTGTCATCAACAATGTTGCGTACTTCAAAAAACAATCCATCGCGATTCTTGTTGTGAACCCAGATGCCATGCTCACCTACGTAGTAGGTGTGGAAATCTTCCACCTCCAGGTTGTAAACCGGGAGCTTGAAATACAAATCGTCAGGGTTATCCGAATCCCAGATATATTTGACGGATTCAATGGCCCATACATCTGCAGCAATCAGCTTGTCATTCACATAGTCCCAAAGAAAACCTTCAGTATCAGGTACAACCGTCCGTCGATTGGACGTCCACCCAACATTCGGCTGATCGGATATGTAAATGTTCTTAATTTGTGCATAGCCAATGCTGTTACCCTCTATATTCTCAAAATGAAATAATCCTGCATCATATCCCTGCATGCGGCTTGGCGGTGTCCAGCCTTCTTCTTTCGTCCAGAACGGGTGATTGAATGTCACGATCAAGCTAGCCATTTCTATAGGCTGGCTGTTAGCGATAGCTGCTCTTCTATCCTGTCCCGGCCGATCATACAAAACCTCAACCACCCTCTGCGGCGGATGCGCGTAGGTCTTGACCACCCGCTTATAAGCCTGCTCACCGCCGTTTTCCGGTTTGGACAGCACATAGTCACCCACCTTGATCTGCTCAATGGGCTTCAAGCCTTCCTTGGTATGCACCAGTGTACCCGCCGCAAAACAGACCCCAGGCTCGAACCAGCGGCTCTGCACGATAGGTTGGGGTAAGCTACCGCTAACCCCAACATCTCTGTTGGCGTTGGGGTTTGCGTATCGCTCACCCCAACCTACGGGCTGCCATTTGGGCGAGGCCGCGCCGCATCCATTACAGAGATAAGCAGTTTTTGCCTTGCTCACAGTTTTGCTCCGTGTAGTTTTTCCAGCAGCGCCGCTGAAGCCCGCCCGCGATGGGAACGCTGGTTTTTGACTTCCGGCGCGAGTTCGGCGGAAGACAAGCCGCTCTCCAAATCCAGAAAAAGGGGATCATAGCCAAAGCCGTTCCCGCCTCTGGGTTCAGGGAGAATTTCGCCCTGCCATTCGCCCTCGGCAATGATTGGGCGTGGGTCATTGGCATGGCGGGCAAGCGCAATGACGCATACAAAGCTGGCGCGGCGATTTTTTTCGCCTGCCATCTCGGCAAGCAATTTTTCGTTATTACGCAGATCGCTGTCATCCGGCTCCTGCCGGGAAGACTCCGCATAACGGGCGGAACGCACTCCTGGCGCGCCATCAAGGGCTTCGACGCAGAGGCCGGAATCGTCAGCCAGAGCGGGCAATCCCGTAATCATCGCGGCATGTCTTGCCTTGGCAAGCGCGTTTTCGACAAAGGTCGGGTGCGGTTCCTCCGCTTCCGGCACACCAAGCTCACCTTGCGGTGTCAACCGGATACCAAGCGGCAGAAGCAATGCGGTCAACTCTTCCAGTTTTTTTCGGTTGTTGGAAGCCAGAACGAGCTTTTTCATGGCGATAGGCTGGGTTTAAGGTTGAGTGGAATGCGAGCCTCAGCGCCTAACCCTTCCGTCATTCCCGCGCAGGCGGGAATCCAGTACTGCGTCAAATGACAGGAAAGGGTGAATGTAGCGCATGGGCGGCAAACTGAAACGACACAGGAACGGCAAGGCTTTGCTGGATTCCCGCCTGCGCGGGAATGACGAGTGAATTGGCGTATGCGCGGGGATGACGAACAGCAAACAGTTGCCGTCTGCAAGCTCCCTCTCCCATTTATAGGAGAGGGTAGCAGGGCTATAGGTTGGAATGAGCGTAACCAAACTGCTGCCCTCTCCCGGCGCTACGCGCCCCCCTCTCCCGCTTGCGGGAGAGGGGAGACATATCCCGCGAGCGCGGCTTTTTGCGCGTCAATCAGACGGCGAATGCCATCACCGGCAAGGTCAAGAAGCAAATCCATCTGAGCGCGTGTAAAGGGTTCGCCTTCGGCGGTTCCCTGCACTTCGACAATGCCGCCCGCTCCGGTCATGACGACATTCATGTCGGTATCGGCCTTTGAATCTTCCCCATAGTCCAGATCAAGCAACGTCTCCCCATTCAGAATTCCGACGGAAACGGCGGCGACATGATCCAGCACGGGCGAAGCAGTCAGTTTGCCTTCCGTGCGTAATTTCTCGCAAGCGTCCCATACCGCAAGCCATGCTCCGGTAATAGCGGCGCAGCGTGTGCCGCCGTCGGCCTGGAGCACGTCGCAATCTACAAGAATCTGCCGTTCGCCAAGCATGGAAAGATCAACCACGGCGCGTAATGAGCGCCCTATCAGGCGTTGAATCTCCTGTGTGCGGCCTGATTGTTTGCCTCTGGCGGCCTCGCGCGGCGAGCGGGTATGAGTGGCGCGGGGCAACATGCCGTATTCGGCGGTAATCCAGCCTTGCTTTTTATCGCGCAAAAAAGGCGGAACCGTCTCTTCAACGCTGGCGGTGCAAAGCGCCCTTGTCTGCCCCATTTCAATCAATACCGAGCCTTCGGCATGACATGTGAAGGAACGGGTTATGCGGATCGGGCGCAGATTGGCGTTGGCGCGGGCATTCGAGCGCATGGGATTATCCTATTTCTTGAAGCTGTATTTATCAATGGCGGCACGTATCTCTTCAATGGCGCGTTCAATGTCATCATTGGAGAGGTCTTCGCGCGGTATGTTGCCGAATGATTCCATGTGGGTCGTAACGTCAGTCGCGCTCATGCCGTGCGTGGAAATGCTGGAGGGCAAGGAATCGCCCATATAGTTTTCTTCCCAGCGCACAGCGAGCATGGAGAGGTTATCGCCGCTGGAGCCGCTGATGCCTTCCACGCGATCCATGAAGTGGGGCGCGGCTTTCAGCAGGTCTTCCATGTGCAGCGATTGCGCGATAATGGATTCGTTGGGCAGTACGCCCCAGATGCCGTCGGAACACAGCACGATCAGGTCGCCGGCTTGCAGGGGCGTTTTGTGGGAAAGGTCCAGATCGGGAAATTGCGGCCCGCCAAGGCAACTGTAAATACGGTTGCGGTCGGGATGATCTTCGGCCTGTTCGGGAGTGATTTTTCCTGTTTCGATCAGATGCTGCACGATGGAATGGTCACGGGTACGAGTGATAATTTTGCCATTGCGGATGAGGTAGAGGCGGGAATCGCCCGCATGTACCCAGTAGGCGACATTGTTCTGTATCAGACAGGCGACGATGGTTGTGCGGGGCGAGTCTGTCATGCGCCGAACCGAGGAGTAACCGATAATGGACTGATGCGCGGCATAAATGTTTTTTTGCAGGAACAGGAAAGGATCGGCTATGACAGGGCGAGCTTCCCGCTGGAAGGTATCAATCATGGTTTGCACCGCGATTTGCGCTGCGACTTCACCGTAGTAATGCCCGCCCATTCCGTCGGCAAGCACGGCGAGCAGGGCGTCGCGCGAATAGCAATGCGCCAGGCGGTCTTCGTTATTTTTGCGCCCGCCCCGGCGGCTTTCCTGATAAATGGTGAATTGCATAGCGGTTACTTTCTGAATTTGCGAAGCATTTTTTTGACCCATCCCCTGGCGCGGGAGCTTGCTTCCATTTCGATCATTTCGTCGTCGTCAGAGAGCATTTTTTGTAGACTATAGGCGCTTTGCGGCCTGTTTTCGTGCTCAATTTCCAGACAGTTATCAATGGTTTCCAGAAAATGCGCGGAAAACTCACCCTTCCAGCGGTTGGTGGCTTTTGGCATCTGGTCTTTTTTCTGCCGCTCATTGGCTGCCTGCGGGGTTGTTCCCGCAAGACAGGCGTAGAGTGACGCGCCGATGCTGTAAATGTCGCTCCAGGGCCCCAGATTGTCCCGGCTGCCGTAGTGTTCCGGGGAGGCGAAGCCCGGCGTATACATCGGCTTCAACATGGGAGTGTCTATTTGCAGGGTTTGACGCGCCGCGCCAAAGTCAATCAGGACAGGAGTATTATCCGTGCGCAGGTAGATATTGGAAGGCTTGAGATCAAGGTGCAGGAGCTTGTTGCTATGTACAATCCTCAGGCCATTCAGCAATCGGGCGAATATCCCCCGCAGAAAACGTTCGGAAATATGTCCCTGATGCTTGCGGATGAATTCCTGCAAAGTGCGCCCATGCTCGTAATCCATGACCATGTACACGGTCTCGTTGGCGCGAAAGAAGTTGGAAACGCGCACGACATTGGGGTGGGAAAGGCGGGAAAGCGCCTTGCCTTCCTCAAAAAAGCACTTGAGACCATAGCGAAACGCCCCTAAATGCTCCGCTTTGATGACGGGCTGGATTTCGCCTGCCGAACGCAGGGCCAGGCTGTTGGGCAGATATTCCTTGATGGCTACGTCCTGTCCCTCGGCGTCACGCGCCAGATAGACGATAGAGAAGCCGCCCATGGAGAGCTGACGGACTATCGTGTAGCCTTCAATCTGAAAACCATCCGGGAGGGCAGAATTAGCCTGGCTTGCCATTGGCGCTTTCACATGCAGCGGATTGCAAAGTTTTACATTGTCCTGTCTTGAGGGGGCGCTGTAAAGCAATACTGGTAAAAACGGGAGAAATTTTACGCAGGAAAAACCCAACCGATGGCATATTGACGTAGAATGCGCTGCCATGAGCCGAAAACATCGAAACCTTCTGGATACGATTCTGAACAATCCGCCGACCTGCAATCTGCACTGGCGTGATGTGGAAGCCCTGCTCATCCATCTGGGCGCGGTCATTGAGCCGAACCACGGCGCGCGCTTCAAAGTCACCTTGAACGGACATGAATTCTTTTTTCGTCATCCGAGCCACAGCAGCGAATTGCAGCGGCTGGACGTAAAGCATCTGCGCGGCGAGTTGCTTGCGGCCGGCATTGACCGGGCGGAAGCGGCGGATATGCGAAGGCGCGGAGAAGAAGGAGATATTTCCGGCAGGCACTTGGAGGACGGCGTTTGATTTGACGCCGGATGCGTGATTTTGCCTGCCGTTAACGCTTTTTCTTCCTCTTTGCGCCCAATTGGCGTGTTTGATTCGGGGCTGGGCGGCCTGACGGTGTTAGAGACGCTGCGCGCGCGTCTGCCAACAGAGGATTTTATCTATTTTGCCGATACCGCCCATTTGCCCTATGGCGACAAGCCGGAGGAAGTCGTCCGCGCGCGTAGCCTTGCGATTACGAACAATCTGCTTGAGCGAGGCGCGAAAGCTATCGTTATCGCCTGCAACACCGCGACTGCGGCGGCTGCCGAAAGTCTGCGCAACGCAATTGAAGTGCCGGTCATTGCGCTTGAGCCTGCCGTAAAACCGGCGGTTTCCCTTTCCCGGCGCGGCATGATCGGAGTTCTGGCTACTACCCGCACCCTGTACAGCCGGCGTTTCGAGCGCCTTGTCCAGACCCATGCCCAAAATGCGCGAATCTTTGCCCAGCCTTGTCCCGCGCTTGCGGAAGCTATCGAGCTGGAGGGAGCGGAAGGCGATACTGTGCGGGCGCTTCTGGATCGTTACGTCCGCCCGCTCGCGCTGGCGGAAGTTGACGTTGTCGTGCTGGGCTGCACCCATTATCTTTGGGTGATGCCCGCAATTGCGGCGCGTCTGCCTAAAGAGGTAAAAATTGTGGATTCCGGCGAAGCCGTTGCACGGCAGGTAGAAAAACGGCTTCAGGAAGAGAGTTTCCTGGGCGGCGGCGGCGCGTTCCGGCTGGCTACCAGCGGCGATCCTGCAAGTGTCGGCCAGACCATTCAGCGCCTTTGCGGATTTGCGCCTGACGTGGAATATTGGCGAATCTGAACCGGGAAAAGCGGTAGAAATTAAGAATTACAAAAATATATTGATTTTTTGCGAATTTACGCCGAAAATCCGATTTATTATATTGTGGAGTTGGTAAATGTTGATCGAGTTTCGTGTCAAAAATTTTCGCAGCTTGCGCGACGAGCAGGTGTTAAGCCTTGTTGCGTCCAGGGACAAAACTCTGGCAAACATCAATACTCTGAGCACGGGTCTGGCAGCCGCGCCAGACTTGATCAAAAGCGCCGTTATCTATGGCGCAAACGCCAGCGGCAAATCTAACCTGATCAAGGCATTACAGGACATGCAAAGCGTGGTGCTGGAATCAGCAGTTATCCCTCCGGGTCAGACTTTTGCAGTACAACCTTTCCGCCTTGATGCCGAATCCGACAGGCAACCCAGCGAATTTGAAGTTACCTTCATTGTTGATGGCGTGCGCTATCAGTATGGCTTTGCCATGCTGCCGCAACGCATTGTGAGCGAGCATTTGCTGGTCTATAAAACTTTCAAGCCGCAACGTTGGTTCGAGCGCCGTTTTGACGAAGCAACAGGCAGGGATATTTATGAATTCAGCGCCAGCCTGAAAGGTAAAAAAGAAATGTGGGGAAGCGCCACCCGCCCCAATGCGCTGTTCTTGTCAACAGCAGTACAACTCAACAGCGAAGCATTGCGTCCGGTGTTTGACTGGTTCGCCAGCCGACTGGTAATTTTCAATGAAGCTTCTCGTTTAGGGCCGCAGTTTACGGTACAGATGCTCAAACAGAATGAGGGTCGCAAACGCATTTGCGATTTCCTTACCGCTGCCGACATCAGTATTTCCGACATCGAAGTCATTACCCGCAAAGTTCCGACGCAAGCAGTACACTTTGACATGCTGACGGGCAAGGTCGAGACACGCACTGAGGAAGCCGAGGAATTCCAATTATTTTTTTCGCATGTTACCGACAAAGGCAAGGCTGTACTCACTCTTGCCGATGAGTCCGGTGGCACACGTAACTTGTTGTTTTTGTTGGGGCCGGTATTGGATATTTTGCACAAGGGGTTAACTTTGGTCGTTGATGAACTGGATACCAGTCTGCATACACATCTGGTAAGGGCGCTGGTGCGAATGTTCCATCGTCCCGACGTTAACACCGGTGGCGCGCAACTAATTTTTACCACGCACGATACATCGCTGCTTGACGCTTATGGCCTGTTTCGCCGCGATCAGATCTGGTTTGTGGAAAAGCAGGCGGATCAAAGCTCCACACTCTACAGCCTGTTGGACTACAGTCCGCGCAAGAATGAGGCATTGGAACGCGGCTACTTGCAAGGACGATACGGCGCAATACCCATATTAAGCGGCCTGGTCGGAGCGCCGCACTGATGGGGCGCGACAATCAACCAAAAGAACGCCAGCGGCGTGACCTGGAACGCAAACAACAACGCGGCAGAGCGCGTTGCGAGCGCATTCTCATCGTATCCGAAGGCAGCAAGACCGAACCGCTGTATTTCAACGAAATCCGCATGGATCTGCGCCTACCGGTACGCAACATCACTATCTTCGGCGGCGAGTCAGGTACTGATCCGCTTCAGATCGTCCAGTATGCAAAAGACCTGTTTGAGCGTGGCGACCTGCATAAAGGTATCGAGCCGCGCTCTTTCGAGCGTATTTTTGCGGTATTTGATCGTGACCAGCATCATGGCTACTTAGAAGCCTTGAATCAAGCCAATATACTGGATGGCAAGCTGAAAAACGACGAGAAGCAGCACGTCCCCTTTAAAGCCATTACTTCGGTTCCCTGCTTTGAGTTATGGTTACTGCTACATTATCAGGATGTGCAAGCGCCACTATGCCGCGACGAGGTGTTGCAGCGGTTGCGCCAAAACTTCCCGTGCTATGCAAAGGGCGCGTGTGACGCTTATGCTACTACCCGTGACCGACTGAATACGGCCATGCAGCGCGCGGAAATGCTCGCCGCCAAATTCACGGCATATTCCTACCCAGAGCCGTTTACGGCAGTGGGAACACTCGTCAAACTAATGACCGCCCTGCCACAATGAACCTTCGCCCAATTCACCTGCAAACCGCCGCCTGGACAGGCGTCGCGCTGGCGCTGGCAACGCTCCTCTGGCTGCTTGCGCCCATTCTGACGCCGTTCGCGCTGGGCGCCATATTCGCCTACCTGTGCAACCCGGTGGTAAACGCTCTGGTTCGCCGACGGCTGCCGCGCACGGCGGCGGCGCTCCTGGTCATCGTGGGATTGATCCTTTTGCTTGCCGCGCTTCTGCTCGTATTGCTGCCAATGCTCTACAAACAGGCGGTGATATTCGCGCAAAGACTGCCGGGGCTGATTGACCTGTTCAATATGCGCGTATCCCCCATGCTCAACAAGCATTTCGACGTGCAACTCCAGCTTGACGCGGCGCAGCTTCGCGTGTGGATCGGACAATTCTTCGCCAACGCGCACGACCTGCTCCCTGTCATACTGCAACGCATCGGCCACAGGGGCATGGAAGTTGCCGTAATGTTCGTCAACCTGTTTATGGTTCCTTTTGTCACCTTTTATCTTCTCCAGGAGTGGCCGCGCATTATTGACGGGTTGTCAGGAATGCTGCCGCGCCCCTGGATGCCGCGCGCGCGGCGGATTGCCAACGAAATTGACAGTGTGTTGGCGCAGTTCTTCCGGGGCCAGATGTTGGTAATGCTGATTCTGGCTACGTATTACAGCGTAGGACTGTCGCTGGTCGGTCTTGATTTCGCGCTGCCGGTCGGCGTGCTCACTGGCATGTTGATCTTCATTCCCTACATCGGCTTTGGCAGCGGAATGGTGCTGGCCGTACTCACCGCGCTGCTTCAGGGCGGATGGGAACCGCTGATCGGCGTTGCCATAGTCTATGGCATCGGTCAGGTCGTCGAGAGTTTTGCTCTCACGCCCTACATCGTTGGTGAACGCATCGGCCTGCATCCGCTGGCGGTGATCTTTGCCCTTCTGGCCTTCGGCCAGTTATTCGGCTTTACCGGCGTGCTCATTGCCCTGCCTGCCAGCGCGGCGCTCCTCGTAGGACTGCGCGAAGTCGCCTCGGCATGGTTTGCCAGCCCGGTTTATCTCGGCACGGCGTGCGGAACGGATCCGCCCGCCGCGCCCCCTCGGAGACGCCGCCGAAACCGGGAGCGCGACGTGAAGTGATTTTTATCCCGGCAGGGAGAGATTGCTCGCCCGCCGGGGCAGAATAATGCGTACCCGATAGCGGTCGTTGCTCTCATGCCGCTCAAGCCGGGCTTCCATGTCGTAATAGAGGGCAAGGCGCTGGCGGATATTGTCCAGCGCCATGTGATTGCCGGCAGGCTTGCGCTCGCTACGAACGATACTGTTGGTGATTTCAAGCTGGAAAAAATCGCCGGACAGACTGATGCGGGTACGGATTTCTCCCCCTTCATCCGAGGGTTCAACGCCATGATAGACGGCGTTTTCCAGCAGTGGCTGCAGGATCAGGGGCGGCACGCGCGTGTCCGTCGGCAATGCGTCCACTTCCCAAAAAACGCGCAAACGCTTTCCCAGGCGCAGTTTTTCTATTTCGAGATAGCGACGCCCCAGGGCGATTTCTTCCGAAAGCGGCACGAGTTCGCGCGGAGTTTTCAGAAGAGCGCGAAAGAGTTCGGAGAGGTTTTCCAGCGCGTTTTCCGCCCCCCTGGGATCGCTGCGGATCAGGGCCAGCACCGTGTTCAAGGCATTGAAGAAAAAATGCGGGCGGATACGGGCGTTCAGGGCGGAAAGACGCGCTTCTTCCAGACGCGGAGACAATGCTTCCGCTCGCAGTTCAAAATAAAAAATTATGCAAGCGGCAACCGCAACAGCCATGAGACAGGGGCGCCAGATGTTGGTGGATTCCGTAAGCGCGAGAAAATACATGCTGTCGTGCAGGAGGGCGGCGGAAGCGGCGACAAGCAGGAGAACGATAGCCTGCGCCAGACGAGGCGGGCAACGCCAGAGAAGATCGCGGAGGATTGCCAGCAACAGAAGATTGATGAGCAGCATAAGCTCGACCCAGGCCGAATTTTCCAGAACATGCGTTATCCAGCTTTGCATGCTGTTTGCGCCGACCAGCGCGACGCCGAGAGAAAAGAGGTTCGCGCCCAGAGCGACGCGGAAGATAATGCCCAGATTGCGCCAATCCGGCAGGGGGTGTTTTTGCCGTATACTGCCCATTTTGTAATCTTTACTTTCAGGTCAAAAGTCACATGAACAATCAATCCCTGCAATATACATGGGACGGGGTTTTTTCTGAACCCGTTTCCGATATTGTCAAGCGTTATACCGCTTCTGTTCATTTCGATAAACGCATGTGGCGGCAGGATATACGCGCGTCAATCGCGCACGCCCGAATGCTCACGCGGCAAGGTATTTTAAGCGAGAACGATTTGGCCGATATTGAGCGCGGCATGGCGCTTGTTCAGGACGAGATCGAATCCGGGCGCTTCGAATGGTCGCTTGGCTTTGAAGATGTACACCTCAACATCGAAAAACGCCTGACCGCGCTGGTGGGCGATGCGGGCAAACGCCTGCATACCGGACGTTCCCGGAACGATCAGGTAGCGACCGACATCCGCCTTTATCTGCGCGACGGGATAGATTGCCTGCTTGATTTGCTGAAAGCGTTGCAGGAAGCCCTGCTTCTGCTTGCCGAGCGGGAAGCGGCAACGCCCATGCCCGGCTTTACCCACCTTCAGGTGGCGCAACCCGTTACTTTCGGGCATCACATGCTGGCTTATTTTGAGATGTTTTGCCGTGACAGCGAGCGCCTCAGGGATTGTCGGCGGCGGGTAAACCGTCTGCCGCTGGGCGCGGCGGCTCTGGCAGGCACGACCTTTCCGATAGACCGGGAATCGGTCGCCGTTGAACTGGGGTTTGAGGCGGTCTGCGAAAATTCGCTTGACGCGGTATCCGACCGGGATTTTGCCATTGAGTTTTCTGCCGCCGCCGCGCTCTGTATGACCCATATCTCCCGTCTTTCCGAGGAATTGGTGCTGTGGGTGAATCCGCAGATAGGGTTTATTCGCATTGCGGATCGTTTTTGTACCGGCTCTTCGATCATGCCGCAGAAAAAGAACCCGGACGTGCCGGAGTTGGCGCGCGGCAAGACCGGGCGGGTCAATGGCAATCTCATGGCGCTCTTAACCCTGATGAAAGGCCAGCCGCTTGCCTACAACAAGGACAATCAGGAGGACAAGGAACCGCTGTTCGATACTCTGGACACCTTGACGGACACTCTCGCCATTTTCGCGGACATGATGGGAACCGGCATAACGGTGGTTGTGGACAGAATGAGAGACGCGCTCGAGGCGGGTTGTGCCACCGCGACCGATCTGGCCGATTATCTGGTGAAGCGGGGAATGCCTTTTCGGGACGCTCATGCTGTTGTGGGAAGCATCGTCAAGTTTGCCGAGGGGAGGGGTGTGGATTTGCCGAGGCTTGGGCTTTTGCCGCTTAAAGAGTTTTCTCCCCTGATTGATGAGGACGTGTTTTTCGCGCTTACGATTGAGGGTTCGCTATCCGCCCGCAATCATATTGGCGGCACCGCGCCAGAACAGGTCAACGCCGCAATTCATCGGGCGCGTAAAAAATTGGGCGCGGAGTGATGAACGAGTTGGGCTACCCCAGCGCCGATGTGCAGTGTGGGCAGCGGGTGGCGGCCAGGGAAATCTGGCTGCAACAGTGCGGACAGTCTTTGGTGGTGACTGCGGGCGCGGGGGTTTCCGTCTGCGCGCGCAGTTTGTTGATGCCCCGCACCAACATGAACACCGCGAAGGCAATGATGAGGAAACTGATTACCACATTGATGAACAGCCCCACATTCAGGGTTACGGCTCCAGCCTGTTGAGCCAGCGTCAGGCTGGAATAGGGGCCAGGCGTTTTGCCATCGGCCAGCACCAGAAACAGATTGGAAAAGTCAATCTTGCCCAGCAGCATCCCCAATGGCGGCATCATGATATCTTTTACCAGAGAATCAACGATTTTCCCAAACGCCGCGCCGATCACAATGCCGATAGCCATGTCCACGGCATTGCCCTTGATGGCGAATTCCTTGAATTCTTTCCACATAACAGTCTCCAGATAGAACGAACAGATAATTTTACCCTGCTATCGGCTTAAATGGGTGATGGCCTTCCTGTGGGGGAACGATAATTGCGATGAACCCAGAAGTGCGCCTCAATCTATACGTACTATTCTGCAATTTCTGCTTCTGGATTTTTCCAAAGGGTAGCAGGCAGGAACAGATACATTGCTAGAAATGTACCAACTGGAAACCCAAGTAGGTATGTAGCAAAAACAAATTCAGATATTCTTCGAGCAATTTCAATCTTCTTATAGCTGCCATATGAAAGCAATATGTGAATCAGTGCTAAAGAAAACCAAAAGAAGAGAATTATTATTGATGTTGGATCAGTATCAATTGATACCAAAATCAAGCCAGTACACATATAGAGGACGAAAAGCCAGAAATGGCATTTCGTCATCCGCAGATGATTGTTACGGAATATCCCGGACTCCCATTTGCGCATACTGATCCCCTGTGTTTCCAAATGAACAACCTACTGCTGTTGGAATGCAGCGAAGCGTTCGGCTTCTTGGGTGTGTAAATCGAACTGTGTCAATTTGGTTTGTTTCATAACTCATTTACTGGAACTCTGTCTTCGCCGAAGACGATTTGAAAGACCTGCAAAGCTGGCTTCCAGT
>Ga0099364_10007977_pt1 | contig 14998 bp, 9 predicted proteins | sample TergutTh196P3_FD_73070 | JGI IMG/M metagenome (GOLD analysis project Ga0099364, IMG submission 73070) | Microcerotermes parvus P3 segment gut microbial communities from Pointe-Noire, Republic of the Congo - Th196 P3 | ecosystem: Host-associated > Arthropoda: Insects > Digestive system > Gut ... | reverse complement strand
CATAGCAAAAAATTATCAGCATCGCGGATTGTCGCTTCTGGATCTTATAGACGAAGGTAATATTGGGCTTATTGAAGCGGTTGAACGTTTTGACTATACAAGAGGATGCAGGTTTTCTACTTATGGAACATGGTGGATCCGCCAGGCAATAATAAAAAGCATTGCTGACAAGGGCAGAGTTATACGCATTCCCATCCACATGCTTAACACAATAAAAAAATGCTATTTTGTCGCAAAGCAGTTAACGCAGGATCTTGGAAGGGACCCCAGCAATGAGGAAATTTCTGAATACATGGGACTTCCTGTTTCCAAGGTAAAAGAAATTGTAAAGCTGTCACAGGAAACAACAAGCCTTGACACAATAGTTGATGACGGAAACCTGACTCGTTTGGCAGACCTTATAAGAGATGACAGCCTTGCCGAGCCTTTTGAAACATTTTTCTCAATGACCATTCAGGACACCATGACAAACATCCTTTCAAACCTCTCCGAACGTGAAATGAAAATTATAAAGCTACGTTTCGGCCTGGCTGGTGAAACACCGCTGACTCTCGAGGAAACAGGCAAGCTCCTTGGCATAACGCGCGAGCGGGTAAGGCAGATACAGGAAAAGGCCGCCTATAAACTCAGGGGCTTGAGGGAACTGTACGAACTGAAAGATGAACTATAAACCGGTAAGATGGATCAAAACCCGGTAATAGAATTAAATGAAATAAAAAAAACATTCCGTGCTGTAAAGCGAAATAAAGGTCTTGGGGCCGCTCTTTTTTCCCTTTTTAAAAGAGATTACAGGGAGATAAAAGCTCTTGATGGAATTTCCTTTTCTGTACAGAAGGGTGAAATTGCCGGTTTTATTGGACCTAACGGTGCGGGGAAATCTACGGCAATCAAGGTCATGAGCGGAATACTGGTTCCTGATTCTGGGGATTGCAGGGTTCTGGGAATGTGTCCCTGGCAGATGAGGCAGAGGTATGTATCAAAAATCGGAGTTGTTTTTGGACAGCGAACTCAGCTCTGGTGGGATGTCCCAGTCGAAGATTCCTTTGATCTGTTAAAAGACATATACAGGGTAGAAGAAAAACGATTCAAAGAAAACCTCGATGAGCTGACAGAGATTCTTGAAATGGGGGATTTTCTTTCTATTCCCCTAAGACAGCTGAGCCTCGGCCAGCGTATGAGATGTGAACTTGCAGCCTCACTTCTTCATGACCCGGAAGTGCTATTTCTTGACGAGCCCACCATAGGACTTGATGTCATTTCTAAGCTTGCAGTCAGGCGAATAATTCTTGAACTGAATCAACAGCGTAATATAACAGTGATCCTGACATCACACGACATGGATGATATAGAGGCGCTTACAAACAGACTACTTCTTATTGGCAGGGGACGGCTTCTCTATGACGGTGACATGAGTGCTCTGCGTTCCAGATATGACAGGCTTCGTCGTCTTGAACTGCATTATGAAGGTACGCCCGAACTCCCCGAGCCGGCTGGAACAAGACTCGTTTCCGTAAAGGATAACCATGCCATATACGAAGTTGATACAGGCATAATAGGCGTTTCCTCTGCGCTTGCAATATTAGGCGAAAGTCTCGATATTCGTGACATGAGCGCTGGAAGCCGCCCCATAGAAGAGCTCGTAGCTTCTCTCTACAGAGAAGGAGATCTGTGATGTTTTCCCCGGCTCCTTATCTGGGGATGTTCAGGATGAGGCTGATTGCGGGAATGCAGTACAGGGCTGCCGCATGGGCCGGAGTTGCAACACAGTTTTTCTGGGGAGGCATGCAGCTACTTGTTTTTTTTGCCTTTTATGAAAGCTCCGGGATGAACAGTCCGGGTGTAGATGCACCCATGAGTTTTAGCCAGCTATCGGACTTTATATGGATGCGTCAGGCATTCCTTGCGCTTGTCATGCTCTGGAGCATGGACAATGAACTTTTGGAACATATTGTTTCCGGTGATGTGGTATACGAACTTGCAAGACCCTTGTCGCTTTACACATTCTGGTTTGCAAGAATACTGGCCTTCAGAATTGCAAGGACAATGCTTCGCTGCCTTCCCATATTTATAGTTGCGTCTTTTCTTCCAGCTCCCTGGGGTTTCAGTCTTCCGGGAGATTTCGCTTCTCTTGCTCTTTTTATTCCCTCATTGTTTTTGGCAGGCTTATTGGTTACAAGCCTTTCAATGCTTATATGCAGTATTACATTTGTTTCCCTTAGTCCTGTAGGCGCAAGGCTTTTGTTGGGAGTTGTAGGAGAATTTCTTATGGGAGCAATTATTCCCATTCCCTTTATGCCGCCTCTGCTTCAGCGCCTGTGTTTCTTTCTGCCGTTCCGTTATACCGCAGATTTCCCCTTCCGTGTCTACAGCGGACATATACAGAGAGAAGAAGCCCTGATTGGATTGGGAATGCAGATGATCTGGTTTTTAGCTCTGCTCTGTCTTGGTATGTGGAGTTTCAAAGCTTCCCAAAAACGTCTTGTGATACAGGGAGGATAGATGATTTACTTCCGCTATCTTTCCATGAACCTGAAAGCTGTTTTAGAATACCGTCTATCTACATGGTTTTTGGCCATTGGACAAACCTTTACCACCATTTTTTCCTTCCTTGGCCTCAGCCTCCTTTTCCTGCGTTTCGGCTCTTTGGCCGGCTGGAGCTTTGCAGAAGCTGCACTTTGCTTTGGCGTAACCTGCGCGGCTTTCACGCTTTCAGAATGCTTTGCACGCGGCTTCGATGCATTTTCCCGAATGGTAATCAAGGGAGAGTTTGACAGGATCCTGCTTCGCCCTCGTAACACCATCATACAGGTCTTAGGCTCAAAGACAGATATAATACGCATTGGCAGGTTTCTGGTAAGCGTTGCAATTCTCTGCATGGTTATTCCCATGACTGACATTGTCTGGACATTTCCAAAATTATTTACACTTGTAATGATGATCATCTGCGGTTCAGTTATCTTCACCGGTGTTTTCATTTTGGGAGCTTCTGTGTGCTTTTTTACACTGGAAGGGCTGGAAGTGGTAAACATATTTACAGACGGCGGCAGAGAACTGGCCTCTTATCCCCTGCCTGTATACGGACGTCTTGTTACGCGTTTTTTTACCTTCATCATTCCATATGGAACGATGAACTACCTGCCGCTTCTATACATCACCGGAAGGGCGGAGGCATATCCTGTTTTATATATGATGATGCCCATCCTGGGTTGCCTGTTTATTTTTCCCTGTCTGGCCTTTTGGCGATTCGGCATGCGACATTACTCGTCCACAGGTTCGTAAGAACCTGAAGGTACGTAGATCTAATTAAACAGGCCTACCAGGAAAGTAGAAAACCAGGGGATATATGTGATTAAGAGCAATACCCCCATCTGCGCCGCAAGGAAGGGCAATACATTACGGCAGATCTGAATAAATGGCTTATTGAAGCGGGAGCTTGCCAAAAAGAGGTTTATTCCTACCGGCGGAGTAATAAAACCAACTTCAAGATTTACAATGAAAATTACTGCCAGATGTATAGGATCAATCCCGTAGACCTGACCCAGGGGGATAAGCAAAGGAAGAACCACCAAAATCGCTGAAAATATATCCATCAGGCAGCCTACTAAAAGTAAGGCGATATTAAGGTAGAGCAGGAACATAAATTTTGACTGTACATTCACCTGCATCCAACCGGCAAAGTTATCGTGTATTTCGTATACAATAAAGACTTGGGAAAGAGCCTGTGCCATGGAGAGAATAATCAGAATGCCGCCTATGATGGGAACGGCCTTAAAAAATACACCCGTTATATCTTTAAGCTTAATATCTTTATGTATTAGAACTTCAACAATGAAAACATAAACCACTGAAATTGCCGCAATTTCTCCCAGTAAAAACCGTCCCGAAATAATTCCTATGATAAGGATAAAGGGGAGAAGTATCTCAAAAACAGCGCCTTTGAAGGCGGAACCGGCTTCTTTTAAGTTAAAAGGTTCTACCGGAACTTTGATTTTAAAAGAAGCTGACAATCCGAAGATGATTCTGGTGAGTACCAGAATGACTCCTGGAATTATTGCTCCAATAAAGAAATGTTCAATTCGATATGAGGAGGACTCGCCCATAAAAAACAATGTCAGAATTGTGGTAGACCCAACCAGTATGAGCGGGAGGCTTGGGGGGAAAAGAAGGCCCACATTACCAGCCGAAGTCAGTAGCCCAAGGGAGAATTTTTCAGGGTATCCTGATTTCTCCTTAAGGATTATATAAAGAATGCCTCCCAGAGCAAGAATTGTTACGCCAGAAGCACCGGTAAAGGAGGTAAAGAAGGCGCATATAACTACTGTAGCAATGACCATGCCTCCCGGCATCCAGCCGAAAAAAGCCTTAAAAGCCGCTACCAGCCGCTCTCCGGCCTTGCTTTCTGAAAGAAGAAACCCGGTTAACGTGAACAGCGGAATGGCCAGGATATTCATATCTGTAAGAGCAGGGTAGATATAGACGATTGACATATCTGGTTCGAGGAAAGCCGCCTGGAATAAAACCATTGCAATTCCCCCAATGGCAATGAAAATGGGGGCTCCCAAGAATGCTGCAATAATGAGGGTTACAATTAAAGCGGTTCTAGTGTAGAAAGTCCAATCATAAATTTGATTTACCAGATTATATAAAATCTCAGGAGGATTGAAGTTTGGTTCACCTTCCATGCCCCAAAAGATCTTTACTATTGCGGGCATGGCGGCAATACATCCCAGTATAATTACCATTATTGGGAAAAGAGCAAGCCAGTTCGGCTTCCTGGGCTTATTCCCTGAAACAGGGACAGAGTATATTCCAAACCTTATCGCGATAATTCCGAAGGCGATTGGCAGAGCAAGGGCAAATATCCATTCAGGAATAAAAGAGCCGGTTCTTCCCCAAAAGCTGTATTTTATTAAGGAAATTGAATTCCAGAACAGGATTGTCGTAATAAAGGCCGAAACCAGACCGGTTATGAGGGATAGAATTTGCTTTAACCTGTCACTTTTTGTGAACTGTATCAGGGCAATTGCAATATGTTCCTTCTTTTTTGTGCATATCATAGCTGCAAAAAGGGCTGTAATAAGGAGAAGACGGAGCAACAAGAAACGAGAGAAGGGAATGATAATGTTAAAAGGCCGTAGCAGTGCGTCAAGTACGGGAAGCAAGGCCATTAAGGCCAGGGCGGTGAAGCAGATCCTTTTTTCAACTTCTCCGGCAAACTGGAACAGTTTATTCATTCACCCCTACCGTCCTGAGCGGTGCCGTTCTAAAGCGGAATTTACTCTGCGGTAAAGATCAATGTCAAATGCTGTGCCAAGGAGCTGGGGCATTGCTCTTTCAACTTCACTGTACCAGAGTTGCTCCTGCTGTGGGCTGAGCTGGTTGATGACCAAGCCTGTTCTGGTCATTGATTGAATTGCACTGTCAATTGTTCTGGGCATACCTGAGTCGAATTCGGCGGTTATACTCCGGGTGATTCTTAACAGCTCTGTTTGATACCTGGGGTTCAATGTTCCGATTCTGTTCCATGCAGCCTGGTGCATGACAATACCACCCAAAACAGGGGCAATATTTATGGGAAGCATATTACGCGCTGTGCTATGTACATTCATAGCCGCAATAACTGCCGGATTTTGATAAACCGCAGAAATTTGCCCCGAGCTTAACTGCTGTACAGTGCCTGTCCAGTCGGCTTCTATAATTTGATAACCCATAGCCTTAAAAATATTATTCATATCCTCTGCCTGGGGGTTTGAAGCTATTCTCATCCTCTGGAGATCTGCAGGGGTATATATGGGTTCCCTTGAGAAGAAATTGACAAAACCGGCTCTGGACCATGAGAGAAGGAAAAAGTTGTTGTTTCTTGCCCTGTTTATCCTGGCTTCCAAATCACCGCCGACTTCATCCAGGACAGCGATAAGTTCATCGTCATCGCGGATTAAAAAAGGTGTGCTTACGGTCAGAATTGAAGGTTCTATGGCGCTTAAGCCGAATGAGGTAAAAAGTGCCGCTTGAATTACATTTGCCGAAATGGCGTTTAACATTCTTTCTTCATCACCCTGGGTTCCGCCGTGAAGTACCGTAAGCCTGACTTGGCCGCCGGTGGCGGTACTCCATTCTCTTGCCAGTCTGTCCAGGGCTTCGCCCCAGGGAGAGTTCTGCGGGAGAGGTGAAGCGATTCTAATCTCGAGGGTCTGTGTCTGAGCCGTGCCTCTCTGGGCAAAAAGAGCCTCGTTTCCAAACATCATGGAAACGCACAAAAAAGTCAATAAAATAAATTTTCTCATAAATAATCCCCTACCAGTAAAAATCATCATCCCAATCCCAGCTATATGGCGATGGCAGGAATGGAAAGTGCATATATGCAGTATCCAAAAGATGCTGTGCTCTTCTCTGGTTAATTATATTCAACAAGCGGTTATCAGGATCGTCATTGGGGTCTATGGCAAGGGCCATTTCCAGATATTGCCTGAAAGTTTCATAATCCTGAGCCGGTATGGCGATTGCCGTTGCATAGGACACATAGGGTCCCGCGGCCAGTCCCCTGGTTTTTTCCAGTGCCCTTTCAAAGTGCGTCTCCGCAAGAGAACTGTCCAGATCCAGGATTTCCGATGCGGCAGAAGCGTAATACTGGATATATATCTCATCAATGGCCCCGTTGTTAAAATCGGGATCCAGCTGGTAAGCTCTTGCCAGCATAGCGTCCCATTCACGCAGTCTCATGCCCAGATCAAAATCAGCGAAAGGATCCATCGAATAAGCCGAAAGACCCCCTGCCACATTCCAGTAGAGAAGGGTAACATCGTCTTTTCTTAACCTGCCGAGGAGGGGTGCTAAAGTGCCGTCCTCGACTCTGGCATTGGTGAAGCCGGGAATCCTCCGTTCCAGGGCATAGTTCAGGTGTTCATAACCGCGAAGGTAGAAATTTCTTGCCCTCTCCCTGCCCTCATAACGCTCGTAGTAATAGTCAATCGGATCCAGCATATCCGCAGGTCCCTGCACAAAGGCATTGGCATACATGATAAAAAGCGAGCCGGTTGTAAGAAGCAGTCCCTGATGGTCGGGATTTTGGGAGAGAAGTGTTTCGTACATCTTGATAGCAAAGGGCAGGGCATCCCCCACAAGGCGTGGGTCAGAATCGGATGTAAAGACGCTGGTGCTTCCACTGCCGGTTAGAGCATTGGAAACCGCATTGATAGCCATTTTATTCAATGAACAGGAGGCAAATATCAGACACAGACCAAGTATTAACAGACCTCTTTTTTGCATCATGTTAATAAAATACACATTAACAGTTAAAGATACAAGCCCCAGTGGCATTCGCTATGTATGGAGAGAGGCGGGATTTTAGTTGGAACGCTCCGACTAAACCGTTTGATCCAACATTCGTGAACATTCGTGTAATTCGATGACTGTTTCCTGGCGTTACTAGTAGCCGATAACCGCCCTGATATCCTTCTCTATGGCTTTGAGTTTACGACTTGCCTCTTCTCTTGCCGCTTCAAGGCCGTTTCCACTGCCGGATTTATTAATTTCTGCACAGCAGGTGGCATAGAACTTGATCTTTGGCTCTGTTCCTGAGGGCCTTGCACTGACAATAGTTCCGTCTTTCAGGAAGAACTGAAGTACATCGCTGGGAGGTAAACCATCGGCGCCATTTTTGAGATCACGGATCCGGTCGATATCAATGTCTCCGAGGGTTGTGGGAGGATTTTTTCTGTAGTCTTCCATGATGCCCTGCATTATTGCCGGGCCTTCTGGACCCTGGAAGTATTTTGATACACCTATCTCCTCCCAGTAGCCACAGATCATGTAAAGTTCTTCAAGCCTGTCCAGAAGGCTCTTGCCCTTGCTCTGCCAGTAGATGGTCATTTCTGATGTCAGGGCTGCGGCGGATATTCCGTCCTTGTCACGGACTTCTGTTCCGATTAAATAGCCATAACTTTCCTCAGTACCGAAAACGATGGAAGCCGATCCATCTTCTTCGCATTTTGCAATTATCTGGGCAATCCACTTGAAGCCCGTTAAACATTCAAAACATTTTGCACCGTAGTATTCTGCCACCCGCTTTTGCATTCCTGTTGTTACAATGGTGTTTACCATTGCAGGATTTGGAGGCATCTTTCCGGTTTCCTTAAGCGAGAGAAAAATATAATCCGCCAAAAGCGCTCCCGTCTGGTTTCCAGTCAGCAAGGTATATTTGAATGTTCCATCCGGCATGTTCACGGGGACTGCAATCCCAAAGCGGTCAGCGTCCGGATCTGTGGCCATGACAACCCCGGCTTTTTCTTTTAAACCCAGAGAGATTGCCATTTCCATAGCCGCAGCTTCCTCCGGGTTGGGGAAGGCCACGGTTGGGAAGTTGCCGTCACCTTCCCTCTGTTCCGGTACAGTGATAACGTCAAGTCCCATGCTTCCCAGGATGCTTTCGACGTGCAATGCTCCCGTACCGTGAAGGGGAGTGTAGACGATCTTTACGTCTTTGGCTCTTTCTTTTATAAGAGCCGGTCTGAAAAGATTATTTTTAACCATTTCCCTGTATGGCTCGTCAATCTCTTTATCAATTATTGCTAAAAGCCCCTTTTCAAGAGCTTCAGCCCGGCTCATCTCCAGGATTTCGCTGACAGTGTTTACCTCTTTAATGATTCCCTTATCGTGGGGCGGGATTACCTGGGAGCCGCCAGCCCAATATGCCTTGTAACCGTTGTATTTGGGCGGATTGTGGCTGGCGGTTACAACAATGCCTGTATCGCATTTTAAGTGTCTGATTGCAAAGGAAAGTTCAGGCGTAGGACGCATTGAAGAAAAAAGCCATACCTTGATCCCGTTAGCCGCCAAGATCAGGGCCGCTGCCTCGGCAAACTCCGATGAGTAGTGGCGGCTGTCGAAAGCGATGGCGGCGGAGAGTTCACCGGTATTTTTTGCCCTTTCGGGGAATGCTTTTTTTATGTATGTTGCAAGACCCTGAGTGGCACTCTTTACAACGAGAGAATTCATGCGGTTATATCCGCCGCCGATTATTCCCCTGAGGCCTCCGGTGCCGAATTCTAGATTCTGATAAAAACGATCTGCCAGTTCAATCTTAGCTTTTTCATCGCCGGCAGCAAGAAGATCTTCAACCTCTTTTCTAAATTGGGGATCTTTTTCTTTTTTTATATAATCATTTGCCCTTTCGGTAATCAATTTATCATCCACGTCTGGCTCCTCCTATCATACTGGACTTTACTTTTATTTCACCCGGTACAGAAACAGAGTGCAGCATTTCGTTAAGGGCTTTTTGTGGATCTTTGTATCTTTCTATTCTGAAATATAATTCAAAATTCCTGTCAGAAATGATCCTGATATTTTTTCCAATACAGTCGGGTACTTCATTGGAACCTATATCGGGGAAGTACTTAGGCTTAATGGGAATAAGCGTACAGGTCTTACCATCATAGCGAAGTTCGGCTATGCGGCGGGGAAATGGAAAGAGGAAAATAAGAAAGTCTGACTTACCTCCGCCAATACTGAATTTATTTCCCTTTTTAACAAGATGAATGTTTCTCCGTCCTATGGCTGTGTTCTGATCTTCCACAAAAAGATTCAACATCAGGTCTTCACCTTCACGGATGGGTTCGTAAAGAACATCCTCAGGGATTACCTTTGATGTTCTCTTTGCAGCGGCAGCGCTTAAAAGGCCGCCTGCACTTTTCTCTTGTCTTGATGCAGCATAATTGTTTAAAAATTCTGCATTGCTGTTAACAGGTTTTGGCTGAAGGGGAGGGCTACTCTGTCTTGTTTTTGATGCAGCGTAAGCGTTTAGGAAATCTGCATTTTTGTTGTCAGCTTTGGGCTGTAGGAGAGGAGTGCTGTCTTTTGTTTTTGATGCAGCGTAAGCGTTCAGGAAATCCGCGTTTTTGTTGTCTGCTTTTGGCTGCAAGAGGGAAGTGTTATCTTTGGTTTTTGATGCGGCGTAAGAGTTCAAAAAATCAGCATTTTTGTTGTCTGCCCTGGGCTGTAAGAGAGAGGAGCTGTCCTTTGTTTTAGATGCGGCGTAAGTGTTCAGGAAATCGGCATTTTTGTTATCCGCTTTTGGCTGAGGTTCTGGAGTTTTCTCCTGCTCTTCGGAGTCAGATTTTAAAGGAATAAATAAATCTTTTCGTCCTTTAACAGAGGTTTTAGTAGAAGCGGCTTTTGAAATTGCTCTATTAGGCGAACTTAAAATACGCCTGACAGTTAATATAATAATTATCAAAATTATCAACATTGCCAGAATGATCAGGGCAATTAGAAGATTGCGCAGGGAAAATCCCGTTTCGGCTGATGTACTACGTCTTGGAGCAGGAGGTTGAGTTGCTGCTACAGGTGGCTGTTCAACAGGTGTCGTAGGTGGAGTTGTTACTGCGGGCGGCTCATCTATTGGAACTGCAGGAGGAGTTGTAACTACAGGCGGTTGTTCCACTGGAGCAGTAGGCGGAGTTGCAACCACAGGCGGTTGTTCCACTGGAGTAGTAGGCGGAGCTGTTACTGCAGGTGGCTGTTCAACTGTTGTTACCGGAGGAGTTGTTGCCGCAGGTGGTGGTGTAGCTGAAGCTGGCGGAGTTGTTGCCCCTGAAGGTGGAATAGTGGCGGCTGGTGGAGTAGTTGCAGCTGGAGGTGGTGATGTAGTTACAGCGGGTGGAGCAGTAGCAGCCGGAGGAGGAGTAGTTGTCGCTGACGGAGTCGTTGCCGCCGGAGGCGGAGTTGTAGCCGCCGGAGGCGGAGTAGTTGTAGCTGGTGGAGTTGTAGCTGCAGGAGGAGTAGTTGCGGCTGGCGGAGTTGTTGCAGCCGGAGGCGGGGTTGTTGCGGCTGGGGGAGTCGTGGTGGCTGGTGAAGGTGTTGCTGCAGGAGGCTGTGTTGTGGCAGATGGAGGTGGAGTTGTAGCTGGCGGTGGTGGAGTTGTGATGGCTGGCGGCGGAGCTGTGATAGTCACGGGAGACTGGATAAATCGCAGCTCTGTTCTTTGGTTGGATAGACGGGAAGAACTTGCGTTGATCAGGTTCTGTGCTGCCTGATTGTTATTGTTTGAAAAAACAATGAGTGTTTTTGGCCGGGTATTTGGCAGGGATGAAATATAGTTTTCGATATACGCAAGTGCGGCTGATAAATCAGAACGTGGATCCAGTGGATACATTAACAGAATCCTGCCAATTATCGATTCAAGATCACCCAGTCCGTCTATGCGACGGGAGATCTCAAGCCTTGGATTATCCGAATAGGAGATGAGATGAAAGGTATCTCCCAGGTTCAGATTTTCCCTTAAAAAAGATCCCGTTAGGTAATCGCTGGTGTTCTGAAAATTGCTGCTCATCCCTGCGGAAGTATCAAGAAGCACCAGTAAATCCTTAGGCTGGCCAAAAACGTTAAAGCCAATCACAAGGATCAGTATCAGGGCAAAAATGTGTTTTTTCATACATTACTCCCGCAAATAATTAAAAAGCCGAAGAAATTTCCTCCACACGATAGATCATTGTTTCTTCATTGCTTGTAAAATTTATCTCATCTCCGGGGGATTTACCAAAAATGGCATTTCCAAATGGAGACAGATAAGAAATAATTTTGTTATCCGGATCAGATTCCCAGGGGCCCAAAATGGTGAATTCTTCACTGTTATGATTGATCATGTCGGTAAGAATGACACGGGTTCCGAAAGAAACCCTGGAAGTATTAATCTGGGAAGGATCGAAAATCTGAGCTCTGTCAATATCACTGCTCAATCTTGAGGCTACAGAGTTAAGCTGGGTTTGCTTTTCTCTTGCCGCATGATACTCGGCATTTTCTTTGAGGTCTCCGTGTAGCTTGGCAGCTTCAATTTCCTTTGAGTTAGCCGGAATATCTACTTCGATGATATGTGCAAGCTGTCTCTGCTTTTCCTGAAATTTCGCCAGAGTAACAATAAGCCCCAGGGTTGTGATTTTCTTTTCTTCTTCGCCGAAAAATTTAAAGTCTGGATATTTTTTTGTTATCCTGTTCTTAAGATCCATCTTGTCGGCCGGATCAAGATCCTTGACACCATTGATAAAAGTATAAATCCTCGTAAGAGTTTCGGTATCTGCGGTGTCAATATAGTTCTTGATTAGTCCATCCGAAAAAAGAATGGCGTAAACCTGTTTGTTTAGTTTTCTGCTTTCAGCAATATCACGCCTGTTTTCGATGTCCCTGTAACTTATATCCAGTATATGAATAAGGGTAATGAGCTGTTTTTCGTATGGTATACCCGCGTCTTTATACCATGACTCCTGACTGGAATTTTTGAAGATCCAGACAGTGGATTCTCTGTATTCACGGTAATTATCAAAACAACTTACGGTTAACGAGGTAAGTTTATCTTCCATGCCTTCTTTCTGGAGATGCGTAATAATTGAAATGTTTGGATAACGGGGAAAGAGTTCAAGATAAATCCTTACCCAGTCAGGTATGAAAAGGCGAATATGTTTTAAAAATTCTTCCCTAAGCTTCATATCTTTTAAATTTTGATAAAGTTCTGAAACATTTCCAATGTTCTCAAAAAGTTCAGAGAAGTTAAGTTTAATTCCTGTTCCCAAATACGGATGCTGACCAACAAGATATTTTACAAGCAGGAAAGAGATTACAACCTGCTCATTAACGACATTATAGGATTTTAGAAAACCCGTGAAGTATGAGAACATTTCTACAAAATATTCGGAATCCAGTTCAATGCCTTTGGCTGAGGTATAACTGCGGATTATCTGGGCCTTTTCAAAAAAATTCTTGGCTCCCTTGAACTCGTTGTAGAGTTTTTCCTCTACACTGATGGGTCTTTCTCTGACGGTGTAGATGTCAGCATTTTCGGGACTAAGTGCGAATGATGGATCGGTCTTTAGGACATCCCTTGCCTTGGGGCCCCAGTTTCTCCACTCGTCTTCGCTTAACGCGGCAGGTACCAGTTCTTGCTTGATGCGTTTTATATCACAGGAATTCCCGAAGCTCTTAATTACAGTTTTTAATGCCCATGGAACATCCTTTTTAACTTTATCATGAAGCGCATCTTTTTTGTATGTAGCTTTTAAAACCCAGATATGATCCTTGGAAAGAGTCTGGAGGGCGTTAACTGCCATTTTGAGCGACATTCCATGTCCTCTTTGTCTGGCGAAATCAATGACAATATCATCTCCCTGTACTTTAGATATTCGTCCAACTCCCCATGTACGGTGATGTACGAAATTACCCCTGTCAAAAGCAATATGCTTTTCAAAATCCTGTACCGCTTCCTTAACATTTCTGGGACCCTGTGCAAGGCTGGAAATACGGATATAATCCTCCAGCTGGCTGTGTTCTGCATATTTTTTCCTAAAGCACTCGGTAATATCTCTTCTGGCCTGCCTGTCGTCGTTGTAATAATCAAGAATCAATTTAAGAACATTGATAGCAGTGGTTACATCATCACGTTTAATACAGACAGCGTAAACCTCTTTTAATAAGGTACCGGCTTTTAGTTCGTCAAAATTTTTGGCAACCCTTTTCTGGACATGGAGGAAAAAATCTATGTCCTCGGGGCAAAGTTCAAGAAGCTTGTCCCATATTTCCTTGACATTGTTAAAAACAAGTTTGACTATGTATCGATGCAGTGTTTTCTTGTAATAATCAACAGCGTTTTCCAGATCGCCGTTTTTTTCGAAATGTTCGGCAAGAGATTTGGCGAGGTCGGCTTCCTCGTAATCAACCTTCACAAGCCTTTCCCAAATGCCGAATACCGCATCCTCATCATTTTCGTTTTTATAGCAGTCAGCCAATGTACGAAGTGCATACTTGGACTCTCCGTAATCAAGCATACGTTCGCACAGGAAACGGACTATTCCCCATTTATGATTATCAACAAAAATTGTAACCAGGCTTACCATGGCAGAATCATCAATTATCTGTTGAGACAGAGCTGTTATACCTCCCAGATATAAAGCGATGATACTGTTTTTTGAATTAACAAGATGCTCATCACAGAGCTTTTTCAGATCATTATCAAGACGATTCTCATGGGTTTCCTTAAGAATCTTGTCCAGTTCCTTGAACTGTGCAGTTGTATAGTTGCTGAGTGTGGCTCTGGTCCATTTCTCCTCATTCAGCATCTCCTGAACATTTTTTAGGAGAGTTTCCGACATCATTTAACTCCTGTACTTTTCATAAACCGTTGGGTCTATGAACTTGATTTTTAGCAAGGTCTCGTCCATAAGTTCCGAAGCATCCCTGTGCTGCTCGCAGTGATCCACAAGCCAAAAATACCTGTTTATCAGGCGGGGCTTAAGCAGGGGATTCTGCTCGGTTTTTTGCCCTGAATTCTGGCTTCGTAACTCGTTTTCCATGGAAAGGATGGACTGTTTCAGCCTTCCAAGTTCCACAGGTTTTAATTCCCTTTTTATTGAAAAAATACCCCAAATACAGCCCCAGACAGGAATCCACTCAGCCAGGAGTGGTTCCAAAATCCCCATCTCCTTGACCTTGTCCCGAAGCTGAACGATCATCTCGGACTCCAGTCCCCAGAGATCTATTCCCTGCGGGTCAAGGAAGAAAGCCTCCCTGAATAGCACTTTTGCCGATCTGTCTTGCCCCAAAAGAGCATTCACATCGGCCAGTTCTGAATGAATCCCACTGTCGTCCTTTTTAAAACGCCCCGCCAGTTCAAGATACTTCAATGCTTCATCCCAGTCACCGGCACCCTTACAACAGCGTCCGGTTTTCAGTAAAAGCTCCGGATCCTGCTGATTAGTTCTGTCTTCCAGTAGTTCCAGAAAATAAGTCAAAGCTCTGGAATAAACAAAACGTTTCAGTGCATATTGGCATGAATCAAAAGCGGATGAACTGCTCCCGATTCGTTCCAGAAAAACATGGTACGATTTAAGCTGGGAGAGAAAATATTCGCCTTTTCCATAGGAATCAGGAAAATCACTCAACCGTTTAATCTTTTCAAGCCACCAGTTAAGGCACTTGAGGGCGTATATTACCTCCTCGTGTTCAAAATCGACAGTAA
>Ga0099364_10007976_pt1 | contig 15000 bp, 15 predicted proteins | sample TergutTh196P3_FD_73070 | JGI IMG/M metagenome (GOLD analysis project Ga0099364, IMG submission 73070) | Microcerotermes parvus P3 segment gut microbial communities from Pointe-Noire, Republic of the Congo - Th196 P3 | ecosystem: Host-associated > Arthropoda: Insects > Digestive system > Gut ... | reverse complement strand
TCCTTTTTTTTTTCCGCTGTCCGAGGTTGCCCTTTTTTTTTTTCCTTTTTTTTTTTTCCCCCCCCCCCCCCCCCGTACAATTCACTTTATAGAAGAAAAATATCGCTTTCCCTCAAACATATTTTTACAGGATATATCTGCCCAAAAGGCAGCGTTACTCAATGAAAAATGCCGGAAGATTTACGGATTTTTTATATAAGTTAAAGGAGATTTTTATGAAGAAGAACAAATTTATGGTTCTTGGAATGTCGGCAATAGCGCTGGCATTGATTTTGGCTTTCGCCGACTGCGCTACCGCTTCCGACGGCAGCAATGCGTCAGCCGCGCAGATAGGCAGCGAACCCGCCACAGCGGCAGATTTGGCGGAGGAACTCAACGCAATAGAAATGGGCAGCGCAACGATCAATGGCAACGTGGTAACTCTCACACGCAACGTATGGGTACGAAATAACCTCACTGTGCCGGAAAGCGTTATCCTTGACCTGACGGCGGACGGCGTAAGGTTCTTTCTGCAAGACGGTGCGACATTGACAGTGAACGGCACTGTGAACGCTAGAGGACACAGCGAAGAAAATAATTTTAGAGGAAGCCTCACCATTGATCCTGGCACAATCGTCATCAATGGAAACGGGACAATCAGCCTGAGTAGCAGAGGACGCATTCTCAGCCTATGGAGCGGGGATGACCGCGTAAGCCTCAGTCTTGACGGCGTTACGCTGGTTGGTCTGGACAATAACAGCGAATCTTTAGTGTGGGTGGGAGAAGGCAGTGAGTTTACTATGAAAAGAGGCGCAATTACGGGCAACTCCCGCACAAGTGACTGGACTTTTGGTGGCGGTGTTCATGTGTGGCGTGGAGCATTCACTATGGAAGGTGGCGAGATTTCTGGTAACAACGCCAGTATTGGGGGCGGTGTTTATGTAGGCGGTAATGACGAAGGTATCTCGTTCACCATGACAGGCGGCGTGATTTCCGACAACACCGCAGACAGGTACGGTGGCGGTGTTGCTGTGGATGGAGGAACAACTTTCACCATGACCGGCGGGGAGATTTCCGGCAATGCCGCAAGAGAGGCAGGCGGCGGCGGCGTTAGAGTGATGGGTCAAGGTACAACCTTCACCATGTCCGGCGGCACGATTTCCAGCAACAGCAGCGATTCCGGCGGTGGTATTGCTGTGAGTCACGAGGCAGCCTTCACCATGACCGGCGGGAAGATTTCCGGCAATGCCGCAAGAGAGGTAGGTGGCGGCGTATTGGTTGGTGAAGGCGGCACGTTCAATATGAAAGGCGGCGTGATTTCCGACAACAACGCAGACAGGTTCGGTGGCGGTGTTGAATTTGAAGGCGGAGGAACTTTCACCATGACGGACGGCGTGATTTCCGGCAACACCTCAACAGCCGGTGGCGGCGTTAGAGTGATGGGTCAAGGTACAACCTTTATCATGTCCGGCGGCGAGATTTCGGGCAACAGAGTGCAGGGAGGAGATAAAGGCGGCGGAGTGCTGGTGTTTCGTGGAACCTTCACCATGTATGGCGGCGCAATTTACGGCAACAGTGTACAAGGGAGTAACATGGCCTTCGGTGGTGGTCTATATCTTGATATCAGCACATTCACCATGTTCGGCGGCAGGATACAGGGCAGTACGGCAAGCGACGGCTATGCCGCAAACACCATCACCGCCAGTACCGAGTGGGGCGCAGCACTAAATGTTGATGGGGCAACAGCAACATGGGGCACAGGCGGCACCTACACCATAGGCGGCGTGCCGCAGACCGGCGGCAGTAACATTGGCGGCACTACGAACGAAACGCTGATTGCGATACCCGCGCCGTAAGATAAAAACATCATTAAAGCGGGTCAAAATGACCCGCTTTAATATAAAACAAAGGAGAAAGTGTCTCCGCGTTGCGGAGTTGTTTCAGCGTTGCTGAAACATTTCTATAAACATCGCCTGACTACTCACGAGTAGTCAGGCTAAACAAAGAGGTTAATAACAATGGCAAAGACAAAGAAAACAACAGCAAAAAAAGCAACAACAAAGAAACCGGCTGCTAAAGCAGCTTCAGCAAAAAAAACCGTTACGCGAAAATCGACAGCGAAAACAACCGGACGGCAAGCAATACAAACATTCACCAAAGCTCCGGCAATTAGAAGACCCGACCCTGTACTACCCCCCGATGTCGAAACAGTAAACGAAATAACCGACAACATACTTTCGCTCATATCAACCATCGACAACTACGCCGCAAACCTGCGCGCCCTCGACCGCCAGCGCCACAACGGAGTCGGCATACGCCGCCTCGGCTTCATCGAAGCCGCCTTCCGCCTCTCAAGCATATTCCCGCAGTACTTCCCCCACTGGCTCAACACACAAAAATTCCAACGCGATCTCGACCTCTTCAACGCAGTCCGCGCGTTAGTCGAAGTCTGCCGCAGCCTCGAAGAAAAAGCATGGAACATCAACGTCGAAGCCGCCGACATGGTTTACACCGACGCCCTCGAATATTATTCGCAGGTACAAGACGTCGCACGCCGCCGCATCGACTCTGCCGAAAGCATCTACGCCGAGTTGCACGGCTTCTTCCGCCATCGCTCCACCGAAACAGAACTCGGCAAGGCCGCACCCACACAGAAAAAACTAAAACACGACATCAACGCCCTGTTGAAAGGCACAAAAGACGGCGAAATCATCATCAAAAACATAAAACCCAAACTCACAGGCGGCAAACATGAAGTAATAGACGAAACCTTTAAAGACACCGCCGCCTTCAAAGAAACCGAACAAGGATCGATCACAGAGTAGAATTAACAAAAAAAAGTCCGCGAATGTGTACCTTCGGTACGACGCGAATTTTCGCGAATTTTTCGTCCCACGCCCCCTTTAATCCGCGAACGTACCGTAGGTACGCATCCGCGAAATCCGTGGACACTCAAAGAAACCATCTTTCAAATTCAATGAATTTTCCTTGAAATTCAAAGGTGATTCTTTCAAATTCAAAGAACTTTCTTATAAATTCAAAGAAGTTTCTTTCAAATTCAAAGAAGCTCCTTATAAATTCAAAGAACATTCTTTCAAATTCAAAGAAGCTTCTTATAAATTCAAAGAAACTTCTTTGCCAATGAAACAATACCCGATGAAAAGCAAAGAATGTTTTTTGTAAATATATAGGGTAAAACATTTTTTTATAGCGCGACCATCGCTTAACAAACGCAGAATTAAGAAAAAATTAAGATTAAGAAAAGCCGGACTTAAGGTTAGCGGTCTACGCTGTTATGCGTAGACCATTTTGTGTTTATGCAAAAAAATTAAGGAGGGCGAATAATGGAACTTGGATTACAACATTTAAGCAAACATTACAGAGCGAAAACCGCCGTGGATGATATAACGGTAAACCTGTCGCCGGGCATTTATGGATTGTTAGGTGCAAATGGCTCAGGAAAAACAACTTTAATGCGTATGATATGCGGCGTGTTAAAACCCACTTCCGGCAATATTTATTTAAACGGCGAAAATTTGCAAAACATGGGCGAGCGGTATTACGACAAACTCGGATATATGCCGCAGGACTTCGGCTTTTATCCCGATTTCACAGCCCGTGAATTTATGTTGTATATAGCGGCGATAAAGGGGCTGGAAAAAAATAAAGCGAAAACGCAAACGGATAAACTGTTGGACATGGTTAATCTGCATGATGTAGCAAACAAAAAAATCCGCACATTTTCCGGCGGAATGAAACAACGCCTTGGTATCGCGCAGGCGGAGTTGAACGAACCGTCAATCTTAATTCTTGACGAACCGACAGCAGGGCTTGACCCAAAAGAGCGCGTGCGCTTCCGCAATATTATTTCCGGCTTCGCAAAAGAAAAAATTGTTATATTGTCCACTCATATAGTTTCTGATGTCGCTTATATAGCCGACACTATTTTGCTGATGAAGCAAGGGCGGTTTTTATTGCAGGAACCGCTTGCCAATGCGGCTAACGGGGTAAAAGAATTAGAAGATCTATACCTCTATCATTTTCAAGACCAAACAACCGAAAGGAGTTGCAATTATGTTAATTAAATACGAATTTATAAAAATCGTGCGCAGAAAATCCACGATTATTGTTATGCTTCTTAGCCTGTTGGTAACTGCTTTCCTTTTCGGTCTGCCCATAATGCAGTTTCAAACATACAATCAAGACGGCGTAATTATGGGAGCGGCGGGAATTGCCCATGAAAAAGAACACGCCGCCAAAATATCTGTTCCCCTAACGGAAGAATTTGTCACAGAAACAATCAGGAATTATCAAAGGCTTTTTGAAAATCTCGATAACATCGGTTATGACGGAAACGAACGATTTATTATCGGCGGCGCATACTGGAATTTTGTCGCGCCTGTTGAAAATCTCATGATAAGAACGATTGCGCGTAACTTTGACAGACCGAATCAAATAACAGGGCTTGGCAGACTGCAGGATATGGATTTGCAAAACGGCGCGAATTTTTACGAACGGCGTAACGAAAAAATTGAAGAACTGCTGAACATGGAAAATCGCGGTATATCGGAAAACCAAAAAGCATACTGGCGTAATATTAACAGCAGGGTGGAAACACCTTTTCAATACGGTTATTACGAGGGATGGGAGATTATCTTTACAAGCTTTGAGTTGTTAATGTTTGTGATACTTGCGGTTTGTATTGTGCTTGCGCCGGTTTTCGCCGGAGAATATCAAGCGGGAACGGATGCTGTTGTTTTAGCCGCAAAATACGGAAAAACAAAACTGATAACGGCAAAAATAATTTCTTCATTCCTGTTCGGATTTCTTGCTTTTACGCTTCATATAATCGCGGCGTTTGGATTGCCGTTAATGGCGTTTGGCATAGACGGCTGGAATCTGCCTGTACAAATATGGAATACAATTATTCCTTATCCGCTTACATTTTTACAAGCTACGCTGATAAATACGGCTGTAAACTATACAATTCTGTTTGCCGTTATCGGGCTTACATTGCTGTTATCGGCAAAAATGAAAAGCCCGTATCTTGTTCTGATGATTATTGTACCTGTTCTTTTTATACCGCTGTTTATAACACCTAACGGTACAACGGGATTATATAGCATGATTGCGTTTTTATTACCTTACCGTGCAGCAACGGCAGAAATCGGCAGATACATTTCTTATGAAATCGGCGCCCTGGTAATCGATGTACACGTTATGAGGGCGATTATCTACGCGATGTTGACGCTGATTACAATTCCGTTTGCACGGATGGGTTTTAAAAAACATCAAGTTACGTGAAGAAATCAACAAAGGTATTAAAATTCCCGCTTTTTGTAAAACAAAAGCGACAGCCTGTATGAACCATACAAGACAAGAAGCAGCGCAAAAACAACAAGCGCAATGAGACTGCTTTCATTTAACACATTTGTAAATAAATTTTCAAGACTTTCTGTTATGGCGCCATTATCAAAGGAGGAAATCACAAAAAAACCTGCTGGTAAAGCGGCGAATGGAATCATACTTACAAACTTTGCTTTTGAATAACCCAGTTTAAAATAAAGAGGAAGCTGCAATGCTTGTATGACTAAAACCAATACAGCAAGAAAAAATATCGTCCAGATTATTTCGCCACTGCCGCTTTCAAAACTGGAAATACGCGTAACCAGCATACCGGCAATTGAAAAAGTCAGGAAAAACAAAATGGTACAGCAATTAATGGCAATTGCAAAAAGATATCTTCCCAAAACAACAGTTTTTCTGTTAATTGAAAGCGTTGAATAAAGCGCGTCCATATTGCTTTTTTCTCCTATCACAAAAGGATAGCTTAAGAATAAAACTCCAACCATCATTCCAATGCTGATACCCGATGACATGAAACCAGTAATTATAGTAAAGAAAAATGCGAGCGCCGCATAAATCAACAAATTTTTAAAAGTAAGATACGGCTTGACTGTAATAAAATCAAGGCGTACAAATGCCAATAACTTATTCATGTAACTGCCCCTTGTTTGTAAAGATAATAATTTCATCAAGAGTGATTTCTTCGGTAAGAACTTCTTTCGGCATCCTGCCAATGTTCACAGTTTCGACCATGCCTTCAAAACCGGTGCCGTGTTCACGATACCCGATAACAAGCTTTTTCTGCTCCTCGTTCAGATCCCCAAGCCCGCCTGTAACACGGGCATATTTTTCAAGATACGCATCTTTTGCGCCGGTGAACACGATGCTCCCGTTTAAAATAAATGTAATAAAATCGGCAGTCTTTTCAAGGTCTTGCGTGATATGCGTGGAAAATAAAACGCTTTTGGTTTCGTCCGAAACAAATTCACGAAGCAAGTCGCAAATCTCATCCCGCGCAACAGGATCAAGCCCGCTTGTCGGCTCGTCAAGAATAAGCAGCTGCGCGTTATGCGAAAGAGCTGCGGCTATCTGCAGCTTTATTTTCATGCCGCGTGAAAGTTCCTTGACTTTCTTTTTTGGTTCAAGGCCGAATTGCTTTAGGTAATTTGCAAATTTTGTTTTGTCCCACTGTTTGTAAAAAGGCGATACAGCCGAGGCGACATCGTTGACCGTCCAGTCATCGACATAAAACGGCGCGTCCATCACAACTCCGACATGTTCATTCTGAATAAGCGGATCATCGTGTCTGAACAATTTAACGCTGCCCGAGGCGCTTTGTATCACATTCAAGATCAACTTGATAGTGGTGGTTTTCCCCGCGCCGTTTGGTCCGATAAAACCCATGATATAACCGCACGGCACATCAAAGGAAACGTCGTTTAACGTAAATGAGCTGTAGCTTTTACAAAGCCTGCGCACTTCTAAAATATTATTCATGATCAACCTCCCATAATAAATTTAATCTATTGATGATTTCTTTTTTGGTAATTTTTTCCGCTTTTGCTGCCGCGATTGCCGCGCTAAGAGCTGACTCCATCTTGTGCATTGCATTCTCCCACGCAAGTTCCCTGTTCCGCGGAAGGATGTAACAGCCCTTGCCCTGAACATTGACGACAAACCCTTCCTGCTCCAAATCGCTGTAGGCGCGGGTCGTTGTGATAACACTGATTTTCAAATCCCGCGCAAGCTGGCGAATCGACGGAAGAAGATCGTTTTCCTGCAATTCACCGGAAAAAATCGCATGTTTTACCTGCTCCTTAATCTGCTCATAAATCGGCATGCCGGAGCGGTTTGACACTATAATTTTCATACTTTGCCTTTAATGTTTATTAATACTATATACAGTATATACTGTAGTTACATTATTGTCAATAGATCAGCGATATTTTTTTACAAATATTTTAATTTTTCGATGTAAATTACAAGACATCATGTAAGCCGTTTCTTTTTTAAGGCATTGCCGATAGCGTCAACATCCAGCATGGAATACAGGTGATCCAAAATTTTTGTGATAAACTTATTATCCTGATTAAAAGTATTCCAGTGGTTGAACACCTGATCTTCACTTACAGCCATACACCCGCTGATTAAAAACAAGGCGAACAATTCAGCTTCACGCCGCTTGAACTGCCCTGTTTCCACACATAGATTTGCAAGAAGGGTTTTACTGTATTCACAGACCCGCTTTAAAATTACCGAAGTCAGATTGTACCTGTGCAATATTTGGAAATTATAATTTTCACGTATAGAAGCAAATAGAATTGCGCAGATATCCTGTCTCTTTTTTGTGTCTGCCAAAGATGCATATACGCACTCTTTCATTTGATTCTGCACTTCCTGCTGCAATTCTCCCAAAACAGCATATACATCTGAATAATGTAAATAGAACGTGCAGCGGTTAATTTCAGAAAGCCGGCAGAGTTCTGAAACTGTAATTCTTTCCACCGGCGTGCCGCTGTCGAGCATTTTAACAAAATTGTCTTTAATAAGTTTTTGCGTGTACAATGTACGCCGGTCTGTTTTACGCGGTTTTTTTTCTTTCATAAGACCTCAAACTCCGCAACAATTTTTGATAAGTGTTGATAATTATACATTTTCATGTAAATTATCTATTGACTTATTACATGCAGATATCATAATTATTAATAGAAAAATAGTCAACACATGTTGATTAATTTATTTAACCTGTTTTAGCCTGACATTTATATAGAAGGGCTTTAACTTTAAGGGGGATGTCGAAGATGCCTGTAATTACCAATTCAATGATTCATCTTGATCTGCAAAAAAAAGCAAGAGCAATAAAAACCGCAAAAACTTTTTCTATTAAAAGAACAAAACTATTAAAATTATTATGCAGATTATTACGAGGCCGCCACAGCCGGAAAATGCGTTATGAGCAAAAACACATTACCCGGCAGGACGGTACCAAATTGCGGATATGTGTTTATACGCCGCATAAAATGAAAGAAAATGTTCCGGGTCTTTTATGGATTCACGGCGGGGGTTATTCAATCGGTATTCCTGAACAGGATGACAGCTATATCCTGCGGTTTGTGGAGGCAAGCGGTTGCGTGGTTGTAGCTCCCGATTATACGCTCTCAATTGATAAACCCTATCCGGCTGCTCTTGAAGATTGTTATGCCGCACTCCTTTGGCTTCGTGACAACGGCGGGAGTTATGGAATGTGCCCTGAGCAGATCTTTATAGGAGGAACCAGCGCAGGCGGAGGGCTTGCGGCTGCGGTTTCGCATTATGCCCGCGACAAAGCGGAAATAAAACTTGCATTTCAGATACTGATATATCCAATGCTGGATGATCGCCTAACAGAATCCTCAACTGACAATAATGCGCCGGTTTGGAATTCTGTATTGAACGAAGCCTCGTGGCGTTTGTATCTTGGTGATTTGTATGGAAGCAGTGAAATTCCGGTGTATGCAGCTGCGGGCAGGGCGGAAAATTTTACATCCCTTCCGCCTGCCTGTTTGTATGTTGGGACTATTGAACCTTTTTATGATGAAACAATGGCGTATATTGATAAGCTAAAAGCAAACAACATACCTGTTCATGTAAAAATATTTGAAGGATGCTTTCATGGATTTGATCAATTATGCGCAGATACTGCGGTAGCCAAAGAAGCCATTGCATTTTTGATGGAAAGTTTTAATTATGCTGTAAAAAATTATTTTGCCGCACAAACACAAACAAGGGAGGAAAATAATGTTATTTGAAATCAAAAATTCCACGCCTCGTATTGCGAATAACAAACATTGGCAGTTCTGCGTCGGCTCCGGACAGGCTGTACTTGCCATGAGGACGGATTATACAAAACAGCTTGCATTCGTTCAGCGGGAACTTGGAATCGAGCGCGTGCGTTTTCACGGAATCTTCGATGAATGTATGGAAGCCTTTCAGGGAGCGGACGGCTATCTGAATATCGGGCGGGCGAAGCATTTTAAGAATTACAATTTTTTGAACATCGGCGTTGCCTATGACAATGTGTTATCGGCAGGAATGAAGCCGTTTGTCGAACTTTCGTTCATGCCCGGGAGGCTCGGTAAAAGCAGAAAGGCAAAGTCGGAAATATCCGGCATCAACAATTCCATGCCGAAAAACGATACAGCATGGCAGGATTTTATAAAAGCTTTTGTCCGTTTTCTCATACACCGTTACGGGAAAGATGAAGTTGCAAGCTGGAAATTCGAAGTTTGGAACGAGCCGAATATTTTTGTTTTTTTTAAAGGAAGTAAAAAAGATTACTTTCATCTTTATGAAATAACAGTACGCGCAATCAAGGAAGTTGAACCCGCTATACAGGTGGGCGGTCCGTCTACAGCTTTGTGCGCATGGCTGCCTGAGTTTATCAACTTCACCCGGGAGAAAAATATCCCGCTGGATTTTATTTCAACTCACTATTACCCCGGCGAACCGCTTGGTCTTGGGCTTGTTTTTAAATATGTAAAAAGCATGCTTGCCGACAGTGTGGTAAAAATGCGCAAACTGCGAAGCGGCCGTGTATTAGATGCCGGGCGATGTTTTATGAACGATCAAACTGAAGACGAAAAGGAAATGGAAAAAGGCATGATGGGCAAGCATACAGAAATTGCCCGAAAAAAAATCGGAGAACTGCCCTTATACATTACAGAGTGGAACCTGAGCGCAACAATCACATCATACTCGAACGATACACGCAAGACCGCCGCTTTTCTTGTAAAATCAATTGTAGAAATGGACGGCGCGGTAACAGGTTCTTCGATATGGACATTCAGCGATATCTTTGATGAATTTATGCTCTTGCCCGATGAATTTTCCGGCGGTTTCGGCCTTTTAACCGTCAGCGGCATACCAAAGCCTCAATTTTACGCATTAAAGATGATGTCCAAAACGGGAGAACGAAAATACAATCTGCCTGTTACCAACGATGAAATTGAAATTGCAGTATATGAAAGCGATAATGAAAAACAGCTCTTTGTATTCCGCCACCGTATGAAAAATGTAAATGAGCCGAAGGAAAAATATAAAATAAAATTTGAACTTTCCAACGCTCCTTCATTGGTAACTCTTGAAAAAATTGACGAAGAACACTGCAATCCGCTTAAGTTATGGGAAGATATGGGTAAACCGGTTTTGAATAACGAACAGGTTTCTGATATAATCACCCGATCTTCTCCCGCTACCGAAGAAATTGAATTCGAATTCACAGAAGGCGCTCTATCGTTATCCGGTTCTCTTGGGATAAACGATATTCATTTTTATCGAATTTACCTGAATTAAATTTATAGGAGTAAAACTATGAAAAAATTTCTACCGCAATTTAAAGTTAAAAGAATTTATACTGATACTTATTCCATCTGTGATAATGGAATAGGCCAGGGCAAGGTATATATGTACCTCCTTGAGGGAAAAGAAAAAGCATTGCTCATCGACAGCGGCTTTGGGTTATTGGATTTAAAAAAAATAACGGCATCAATTACAGATAAGGAAGTAATTTGCGTTTGTACGCATGGGCATGTAGACCATGCACTTGGCGCGTGTCAATTTGATGAAGCATATCTTCACAGCAAAGATTTTGAAGTGTATCGCCGTCATACAGATCAGCAGTTTCTGACCGATATAGGAACAAAAGGGCTTTTAATGAAACTTCCTAAAAACAGATTGCAAAATTCAAGCTATATAAAAATGATTGAACAATTGGCAAACAAGCAATACGGACAATTGAAAGCTCTGGATAATATTGAACAGTTTGATCTTGGCGGAAGGATTATAACATGGCATCTGGTTCCCGGCCACACACAAGGCAGCGTCTCTTTTATTGATGAAAAATATAACATGGCGTTTGACGCCGATGCCGCCCCTGTCGGCGCGTGGCTGTTTCTGCAGGAATCAAGCCCGTTACCGGATTGTATTGAATCGCTAAAAAATTACCATGCCTTTCTTGAAAAACACAATATTAGATATCACTATGTAGGGCATGCAGGGGTTAAACTTAAAATAAAAAGTATCAGGCAATTAATCCGCTGTGCAGAGTACGCCGTCGCAAAACCAAACAAGGGCATTAAGGTAGACTCAATGCTCGGAGAGGCGCGTATCATTTTTGCCAAAGGCTCATTGTTATTCTGCAGGAGATAAATCATGAAGTATAAAAAATTTTTTACATTGAGTTTTGATGACGGTCTTGAAATGGACAAAAAAATAATTGACTGCATGAGACGGCACGGAATTTCCGGCACTTTTAATATAAGTGCAGGTTTGTTTGGTTATTGCCCCCGGCATATCAACATAAAAAGATTACCCAAAGAGGAAATACGGAAAGTATATGAAGGTTTTGAAATAGCTTCTCATGGTTACAGGCATGAAATGTTTCGTTATATGCGCCCAAAAAAAATCGAAGAATCGCTTGCGCGGGATATTGCAGAGTTGTCCGATATCGCAGGGTATCAAATCGCAGGGCATGCCTATCCCTACGGCATGCATACCATGTCGGCGGAGAATTGGCTGCGTTCCAACAATATTCTTTATGCAAGATGCGGACCCGGTCTAAAATCAAACCCTTTCCGGTTTCCTGAAAACCCTCTGCGTTATGTGCCAACCTGCTGGTTTAATTCAAACAAAGCATTCAAGCTTATTGATGAATTTATAGAGGCAAAACCTGACAACGGCAACATGCTTTTTATGATGTGGGGTCATTCATACGAAATGGAATACGGTTTTCGCAAATGCACTCCAGCCCGTCTTGATCAAATTTTCTCAAGGATTGCCGGGCATCGGGATATCGTTTACTGCACCAACAAAGAAGCTTTTGCATATAACAAAGCCTCGTCGTATAATGTATGATACTTTCGGCGTTGTATTACAAATCACTTACAGTCTCATACGGCCAGTCAATAATTCCTCCAAAATCGTACACATTAGTATATCCTAGACGAAGCAACAGACGGGCGACATTTTCGCTTCTGCGCCCGCTCCGGCAATATAATAGAATAACAGTGTTTTTATCGGGCAGTTCTTTTTCGGCGCGGGCTTGAAGTTCAAAATCCGGTATTAAAACCGCCCCTTCGATGCGGCTTTCGCGGTATTCTTCTATTGTTCGTACATCAAGCAGGGTGTAGCTGTTTAAGCCCGCCATAATGCCATGCGCCTGTGCCGGAGAAATTTTCCGGTATTCTGCCGCGGCGGCAGCGCCGGATTGCGCTTCCGTTCGGGTGCATCCTGCAAGCGCAAGAAAGAGAATGACCAATACCGGTTTGGATATATTTTTCATTTGATACCGATGGTTAACTTTTGCAGGGATTTGCTATTTTTGTCAATGGTGTTTTTTTTAGGTGTTAGTTTTTAGTAACTATATGCGGGGTAAGTGGTATTTTTGCGGTTTTTTCATAAATCAAGAAAGAAAGTCATAAATTATGTTGACAAAAAACGAAAAAAGCGCTAATATTTCTTTATGAATCAACAAACTGTTAGTCTGGATAAAAACACTCGCAAAACTCCAACACAAAAAATGCCAAAGGCATTTTTTGTGAGTGTTCAACAGTCAACAGTCAACAGTCAACAGTCAACAGTCAACAGTCAACAGTCAACAGTCAACAGTCAACAGTCAACAGTCAACAGTCAACAGTCAACAATTATAATACACCATTTGTAAGAAATCGTGTCAACTATCTAATAGACAAGTATTTTCCACACATACAACAGTTTTCTCAGTTTTCTCATTTTTCTCATGTAATACTGCACACAAGGGTTGTTTATATACCAGTAAGCATTATACGTAAAAACAAGAGAGGAGCGATTTTACAGAAATTAATAGTTTCAAACAAACGCGGCAAATGGACAAAAGTAATTAAGGAATGTAACAAGGGAATAAATAAATTTCCTGATTGTACTGTAAAACTAATTAAATTTCGTGGAAAAGCATATTATGAGATTTTAAAAAGCGCGCTTGCTTTTTTTGCCCCTTCAAATGAATTGATGTATTTTTTTAATAGATCTTTTGATGATTATAGTACTCGTATATATGTTCAAATTATAAATTATCCTATAGCAAAAATTGACATTAATAAAATAAACGATAAAGTACTTGAAAATTTATGGGAATAACAGTGAAAAGAAAATCAAACAAGGAGAAAACCATGAAATTAAGGCTCTATGCCGCTTGCGGCGTTGCCGTTGTAATTTAACAGGAGGCTGCTAATGGAAACAGAAATCAGAAATGAAGAATTAACAAAAACAGGTTATTTAAAAAAACCGCATAGGGTAATCGGTTTGCTCAGTTATGCTTTTGGCGGGGCAGGTACGCTTTGTACAATACTGTACACGGATCTTCCCGATTGGGTAAAGCTGTTGGCAGGCATCTTGTATGGCGTTCTGATTGGCTCTGCTGTTATTTCCTTAATAAACCGCAGCGTCATCAATTATTATTTGGAAATAGCTGAAGAATTATATAAAGACGAAGATATAGCCAATATCAGGAAGGAAAACATTCTTCCGTTTTTTAAACAGGTTAAACGTTTTTATGTGGAAAGCGGCATAGCCGACATCAAAAAGGAAATTGCCGATTATTCCGAAATTATAAGTCATATTTCCGAAGCAAAAAGTGATATAAAAATCATCGTATATTTCGGCGACAGATTCATACTCCAAACAAAAAATATTCTCATTGAAGCTATTAACAGAGGTGTAAATGTTAAGCTGTTAATTGCCGAAAGAAATTCGGTTTTACTTGATGAAGTTTGGAAACTGGAAAAGGATGATAAATCCACCAGATGGGATGTAGCGAAAAGGGCGGTTGATGAGATAGAGGCGCAAACAACGAATGGGATAGGTACATTTTTATACCACAAATACAACACGCAATCGAGATATGCGTTAATTATGGTTGACGGCGTATGGGCTTGGTGGACTCCGTACCACCCCGGTATTGATGTCGGAAAGACATCATCTTTTGTACTTGTTGACAAAGGAAATAAATCAATCATCCGGCAATGCAAGGAACACTTTAAAAAACTGTGGGAAAAACATGAATCAACAAAGACAAGGAGTAACCCATGACCACTAAAACAACAACCCTAACCATCGCCCTTACAGTTTTTCTGTTTGTTCTTTTAGTGCCTGCGGCTTTTGGGCAGGCAGATACAAGTTTGTTGAGATCGAATGAATATGCAGAATTTTTCGGTTTTAGAAATAGAGTAATAGATTACACCAATCAAATACTTTGGAATTCGTCAGATGCAGACCATGACAGATTTGGCAATCTTGGCGGAGAATCACGGCAAACGCATGAAAGAAATCATTGAACAGCGGAGAACAAAACATTAGCCATAAACTCAGCATCGTACAGACATTTACGCCGTTTCCGCGCCAAACTCATTTTAGCAGGATATATTTTAAGTATATTAAGCGCAATACGGCGGATAACGGCAAAGTTTTCTGCTGAATTGTCCTTCCGTGTCCGGCAGTAATCCTCACGGAAAACTACATCCAAACACCAATGCAGGCTGTTTTCTATACCCCAATGAGCGCGGACCGCTTTCGCAAATGTTTCAATATCTGTCAAGGATGTAATAAAATACCGGCGTTCTTCCCTCAAAACTTCTTTCTCCCAAACTTTTGATTTGACCATCC
>Ga0099364_10007975_pt1 | contig 15000 bp, 17 predicted proteins | sample TergutTh196P3_FD_73070 | JGI IMG/M metagenome (GOLD analysis project Ga0099364, IMG submission 73070) | Microcerotermes parvus P3 segment gut microbial communities from Pointe-Noire, Republic of the Congo - Th196 P3 | ecosystem: Host-associated > Arthropoda: Insects > Digestive system > Gut ... | reverse complement strand
GACTTCCGTCCATTGTGGAATATTCTTAGCTGCTGCCTCCCGTAGGAGTCTGGGCCGTATCTCAGTCCCAGTGTGGCCGTTCACCCTCTCAGGCCGGCTAACCATCATCGCCTTGGTAAACCTTTACTCTACCAACTAGCTAATGGCACGCGGGCCCATCTAAAGGCGGGGCATGAAGCCCCTTTCTTTACCTGATTGCTCAGGTAACATTATTCGGTATTACCCGCTATTTCTAACGGCTATCCCCAACCTAAAGGTAGGTCACCCACGCGTTACTCACCAGTCCGCCGCTCTCATAGAGTGCAAGCACTCTACTACCGCTCGACTTGCATGCTTAAGACGCGCCGCCAGCGTTCGTTCTGAGCCAGGATCAAACTCTCCATGATATTATTCATTCAGTCCGAAGACTGAATTATTACCACTTCAAGCCAGTATAGCCGGTTAAATCATTATTACTTACCGGTTATCCTTTTCGGCTCCTTGGTCCCTGCCTTCCTCGGCAGGGTCGATACGCTGCTCAAAAATCCTAAGCTAACCAAAGGTTAGCACGGATTTTTAAGCTTGGGAGTTTCCACTAAAACGGAAACTCCATGCTATATACTGGAAAAGGATTGTTAACCTAAATCAACACCTTCCCCAGCACTGCTTTATGGCGTGCTGAATGTATAAACATCCAGCATGAGTTTTCAATCTACGATTGAAAACTCAAAGCTAAAACCCGCTAACCTTGGTTAGCATGGGTTTTAGCAAAACCCCCATCCCTAATAATGACAAAGAACTTTTTTGCATCAAGCCTAAAAAATATATCACCTCTTTACGCTTTTGTCAAGTGTTTTTACTTTTTTTTATACAAAATCGTAAAATAATTGCCGGTTTTAAAGATAATCCAGAAAAAAGCTTACGTATGTAAATATATAAATTAAGCTGTAAATTGTCAAGATTATATTATAGAAACAAAAAATTTATAATAAAGGTAAAAAATGATTGATTCTTTCCATATAAAAATATATAATCGGCTTTAATAATTGTTAATTAACAGGATTGGAGATCTATGCATAAAGTTTTTCTGTGTAAAGAATTAATCAAAGAAGAAACACGAGCTGCACTAGTCCCCGCAGATATTAAAAAACTGCTTTCTTTGGGATATGAAGTAGCCGTACAGGAAGGAGCAGGAGCCAAAACCGGCTATTCTAACGAGGAATACAGCCTGGCAGGGGCAAAAATCATTAATACCCTGGAAGAAGGCTATAATTTTGCAGATATTATAGTGAGGATTAATAAACCGGACAGTATAAGCGGAATACGAGAAAATACCCTTCATATAAGTTCATTCGATGTTTTTAATGAAAAAGTAGCATTAAAAGACTATGCCGAAGCGGGGATTAAACTAATAAGTCTGGAAATGGTTCCAAGAAGTACCTTGGCGCAGAAAATGGACATTCAAAGCTCACAAATGTCTTTGGCAGGTTACTATGCAATGATACTGGCTGCTTCCAGGCTGCCCAAAATTTTCCCCATGATGATGACACCATCCGGAAATATATCTCCCGCCAGGGTTTTTGTTATTGGAGTTGGGGTTGCGGGTCTTCAGGTAATTGCTACTGCAAAAAGGCTAGGTGCCAGGGTGGAGGCCTTTGATACAAGACCCGTGGTAGAAGAGCAGGTAAAATCCCTTGGAGCCAAGTTCATAAAAATAGACCTTGGCGAAATGGGCCAAACCGAGCAGGGTTATGCCAGAGAACTCACTCAGGAACAGATAGAAATTCAAAGGAATGCACAGGCGAAAATTTGTGCCTACTCAGATGTAGTAATAACAACCGCAAAAGTATTCGGACGCAGAGCTCCATTACTCCTGACAAAAGACATGGTCTCTCAAATGAAAAGCGGCTCAATAATTATAGATATGGCTGTAAAAACCGGAGGTAATGTTGAAGGCTCCGATCCTGAAAAAGATGTGCTTCTGGATAATGGGGTTACAATAATAGGCGGTGACAGTCTGGAACGCTTTGTACCTAAAGATGCATCCAATATGTTCTCGGGCAATATTTTTGCCATGCTGGAACATTTTTGGGACGGCGAAAACAAAACATTCAAAGTTGATACCCAGGATGATATTATGAAGGGTTGTTTAATTACTTCCGACAAAAAAATCCTTCACGAAAACTTACTTTCTTAAATTAATAAGGCAGGCAAATATGGAATTAATGCTTTTAGTTTTTATTTTTGTAATGGCAACTTTTTTGGGAACAGAACTTATATCCAAGGTTCCCTCACAGCTTCATACCCCTCTTATGTCAGCGACTAATGCCATTTCCGGCATAACCATAGTAGGGGCTGTAATTGCATGTGCGGTTAACGCAGTTTCATTTAACGCACAGGGAAGCCTGGGCACTGTAATTTCTTTTATCGCAATTATTCTTGCTGCAATTAATGTGGTAGGCGGATATGCAGTAACACAGCGAATGCTCAGTATGTTTAACAAGAAAGAGGAGCAGGGCAAATGATCAACAATATTGCTTACATTGCCGCCTGTATCTTTTTCATAATCGGAATAAAAAAACTCAACAAAGCAGCTACAGCAAAACAGGGTAATTTCCTTTCCTGCATAGGTATGCTTATAGCAGTAGTTACGGTTCTCTTTGAAAGCGAAGTAATACAGTCCTGGAATAACATTGAATGGATACAAAATGGATACCTCTGGATAGTTGCTGCCATCATAATTGGTTCAATAATAGGTGTTATCTGGGCAAAGAAAGTAAAAATGACAGGAATGCCCGAACTTGTTGCACTCTTTAACGGCTTTGGCGGGCTTGCATCAACACTGGTGGCATACTCCCAGTTTTTAAGGAATCCTCTGGAAGAAGATCCTGTTAATGCCGTTTCCATAGGTTTAACCATCTTAATAGGCTCTGTGGCATTCTCCGGCTCCATGCTTGCATGGGCAAAACTGTCAGAGAAAATTCCCGGGAGAGCTATTCTTTTTAAAGGTCAGAAATTCATAAATCTGCTTCTTATTCTTGGAATACTGACTGCAATGGTATTATACGCCATACCGGGTCTGGATCCTGAACTCAAGTTTACCCTGGTTGCTTCTTTAGTGGGAGCGTCCTTAATTTTTGGTCTTACTATAGTACTACCCATAGGCGGCGGTGATATGCCTGTGGTAATTTCGCTTATGAACAGCCTTTCAGGTCTGGCTGCCGCATCTGCCGGTTTTATTATTTCCAACACAGTGCTTATAGTATCCGGATGTCTTGTAGGTGCTTCCGGCATTATTCTTTCTATCATTATGTGCAAAGCAATGAACCGTTCCATAGGCAACCTATTGTTCAGCGGCTTTGGTTCAAAAGACACTGTTTCCAATAAGGGCCCGCAGGCAGAACCAAAGGCAATTTCGGTAGAAGATGCATTTATGATATTGGAAGCAGCACAATCTGTGGTCTTTGTCCCCGGCTATGGCATGGCAGTTGCCCAGGCTCAGCACGTTGTAAAGGAACTGGCAGAAAAACTTGAAGAAAATGGTGCAGAAGTAAACTTTGCTATACACCCTGTTGCCGGTCGTATGCCCGGCCACATGAACGTATTACTAGCAGAGGCTGACATCCCTTACGAGCAACTAAAAACCATGGATGAAATGAATCCTGTCATGAAGACTCAGGATGTAGCCATAGTAATAGGCGCCAACGACGTAGTGAATCCTGCAGCAGAAACAGACAAATCTTCGCCCATATATGGAATGCCAATAATTAAAGCTTACGAGGCGAAAACTGTTTTTGTGCTAAAACGAGGAAAGGGCAGAGGTTTTTCCGGCATAGAGAACGATTTATTTGCAAATCAGAATACATTGATGATTTATGGTGATGCAAAGAGTACAATTTCTGCTATTGGTACAGAATTTAAAGGTGATTAATATAGCAAGTTGACACTTGTATGCAAGTTGACACTAGCATATGCATTAGGTAAAATGTTGATATTGTGCTTTTTTAATTGCGAGAGTGGTGGAACTGGTAGACACGCTAGACTTAGGAGCCAACTCGCCTTGATTCAAAGCATTTTATAACTATCTTAAGTCCTTACATTACAAGGACTTAAGTATAGGTTTAAAAAACTGAATCTGGATCGACTAGCATTGTGCGCTTATTGTGCACTTATTATTCCTCACCTTAAGGAGAATAATGCTATGGCTCGACCTAAAAGCCCCTATACTTATAAAAAAAGAAATAAATCTTATCAGTTTACTCTTGATGTATCTTGTGGTCTCTCTAAGCGAATTTGTGATCAATGGAAACGTAAAAGCTTTCAGTCCTTACCAGATGAATTAGCTATTTACCGCAACCCCAAAAGAGAGGCTAATGTTAAAGTCGCCTTGAGTGCATTAATTGAGTACTTAAAAGCTCAATTAGAAATTAATGGACAGAAAACCTTAATAAAAGACATAACTGTCCGTGACTGGATATCAAAGTTTACAACAATAGAGACAAGCCCCCGCACAGCTATTCTTAACATTAAAAACCGCCCGCCCTCTTTAAGTACTTTTGATACTTACAAGTCCTATTTTAACCACATAAAAGACGATCCTCTAGCCGATCTAAAAATGTCTGAGTTAGAAGAGGATGACGTAACCTTTTTCTCTACCCGGCTGTCTTTAGTAAAAAAACCTGATGGGAGTCTCTTAGGCGGGACCCGGACACACGCTGGTATAATAAAATTCTTGCGTATGGCGTTTAAAAATTATCAGCGCAAATTCCCTAGATGGTTTAACCCTTTTACTGGTCTTGAGGCACCTACTATGCCTTATCATAAACGTGATGCCTTATCAGAGGATGAGGTAGCAAAACTTTTTAGTCCAGGGGTATTAAAGACGACTTTAGAGCTTGCAGTGTGTTCCTGTATTTTTTTATCAGGTCTGCGCCGGGCTGAGGTCGCTGCACTTAAGCCAGAGGATCTTGACTGGCACACACCTAAAATTGTAGTTAAAAGGACATGGCAAGCTTACGCAAAAAAGAAAAGAGTACTAGGGCCGCCAAAAGGCAAAAAACATCGTGATGCTCCTTTTGACCCTATTTTGCAAGAGGCAATAAAAAAACTATGGATGGAAAATGACGAACGTATCTCATATCTAAGCAAAAAAATAAAACGGAATGAGAAAGAACAAACTGAATTAGAGAATCTAAAAAAGCATGAATGGGTTTTTACAGTCAATGGCAAGTTTATTAATTCTCAATGGATATTATACCGATTCCCTAGATGGCTTAAAGATGCCGGAATTGTGCTTAACGGGAGAACACTTGTTCCTCACAGTGCCCGCCACTCCTTAGCCTCTATATTAGAGGAAAGAGGCACGCCAATGAGACACATACAGGAACTGCTAGGACATTCTGACCTTATTACTACAAAAGGGTATCTGCACAGCACAGAAAAAACTATCAGGGAGATAGGTAAAAAAATTACGGAGGCTATGGAACCAGCAGAAGAACCAGCAGTTTTACCATTTAACAGGGTGTCTTAGCCCGAGAGCTAAAGGCTCTCAGGGCGAAACGGTGAATTAGAAGCATTTTACTGGGTTTTAGACATATTTAGCGTGCTGAAAATACTTGACAAAAAGCTAAATTAGGGTATATTATCCTGTATCTGGGCATGTAGGATTTATAGGCGTATTATACCGATAATTGGTATATAAGGAAATAAAAGGTTGGCTATGATAGATATGGATGCCGCTGTAGCAGCAATAAGGACGTGCAAAACACGTCAAGCACTTGATGATATGCTCAAGCGTTTTGAACTTGCAGACACTCAAAAAATAATTGAATGTTTAAATATTTGTATGTACAACCCTGTTCGTTGTTTCTCCTCAGATATTGCTATTGAGGATGAACTTGAACTGACAAAACAAATTTTCCTAACAGGAAAATGGCGCCTTAATGAGTTCTATGAACGAATGGGTATTCCAGCGAAGGAAAAACCGGAAGCAGCACTTGCCTGATTTTATAGTAACCCAAGAAATAATTAATAAAATTTCTAATGTTTTTGATGTTCCTGAAGAACGTGTAAGAGATTTGTATGAAAATAGCTGGAAAATTATTTCAGAAGGTATGAAGCGTCATTATCTAGCTCATGTAATTAGAACAATGGAAGAAGAACTAAGAAAACTTCCCGGAAATGATATGTTTCAGATATGCTGTACCCCAGTTGCTGAAGATTCAAGAGATATTGGCATAGCAAGTGCTCATTATTACAAAGGACGCTATTTTTCAATTTATTATCACCCAAAAACTGATGGAAAACAATTGCGAATAATGCTCGCCCACGAGCTGGGGCATTTATTTTTACTTGAACTGATTAATACTGCCGGAGGCTATGATTATAATATAAAAACTCAAATCGAGCCTATTTCAACTATAATGGGTATATTTACAATATTAGACAAGAATGAGTTTTATCATAATAAGACAGTACCTTTTAAACATACATCACCAGATGATGTAATAAAAGATTTTACACTTTTGCTTAACAGAAGAAAAAATATAATTAATATTTCTTAATGCTCCTACTTAGTAGCAAAAAAAGAATAGACCAGTACCAATAGCACCATGCCAGTGATCAGCAATAGATCCACTACAAGACTCCATTCACTATTTCTTTCACTGCTTTTGTTTTTATATACTTTTTTATCGCCCATACTATTCTAACCGCTTTAATCAAGATAAGGATTCCGCAGAGTATCCTCCAAAACCACAGATTCTTGTTGGCTTGATCTAATCTGTCCTTGTAATAATTCATAAGCGTCAAGGAGCTCATATACGATTGATTCATATTCTCCATAGAGATAGATAAGTCTATCAACTGAGTTTGCAATGCCTCCCGCTCGGCTTCGGACATCATCAAGTCGTTCTCCCATGTCATCGAGGAGGTCTCCAATAAAATCGTCATACTGTCCAAATCGTTCTGTAAGGTCGTCAATTGTTCGCTCAAGTTCCCAAACTCTTCTGTTATGCTCAAGGAGAGTGTCGTCAGGGATTGCCTGTACTGAGGTGCATCCGTTGATTGCGATGCTAAGGATGATAAGGGCAAAAGCCAACAAAATAGCAAGAAATACATTTGTTTCACGCATTTAATCTCCTTCTCTTAGTCTTTTATGGTGCTGCTTGTTAAAGCGTTCATATAACGCTCGCTCTATCTGGTTGTAGTGATGCTGTAACGGGTAGAGCCGCCATGGCTTACCTATCATTATGTTTTTGCCGTAACGCTTAAATCTCAATAAGCCCATCCAAGTAACAGGATCCCAGTAGTTAATTACAAACTGCGTACAGGCTTTTAAAGCCTTACGGTATACTTTAGGCAGCCACCGCCAAGGGTTTCCGCAAGCGTAAAAGATAGCTTTGATGTCTCTATCCTCTTTGCCCTCTATATTAGTCCATCGATGCAAGCAGTCCTGTACAAATATCTGCGTCCATGAGCCGCCCAAAGAGTAACCAGTACACCTTATGGCGTAGTCCTCGTACTTATAGCAAAGGTCTAACAATATTTTCCTAACAGATTCGTACTGCCGTAAAAAGCCGTTATGCACTCTCGGGCTATTACGAGAGGGGAACCATTTCCTTGTCTTGTCTCTCACCCTAAAGTCAAAGTTATCCAACCAGTCTACACCCTGAGATGTAGGTCTGCCGATAACTAAGATAACTTTAGCTTCATGATCAACCTCTACTCTGTAGTCGGTGCGATCCTCTTGTTTCCAGTATTCCTCGCTTTTTACCGTAGACTGTTTAAAATGATCTATGCTAATTTCAAATAACATCCCTCGCCTCCTCTGGCGTTTTAAAAAAATGTCCCCACTTAACTGCTTCTGATCCACAGGGCTTAAACCAGTCAACAAACTGTGTCCAAGATAACTCAATATCGTTGCCTGAGCCTTTCCAGTCATTCAAAGTATTCCCATAGGGATCATCTATAATTACAGTGGTAGGTCGCCTTAAAAATATATTCATATTCCAAATTGCGCCTACAAGACAAACAATATGCCCTAACGGAGCTAGTCGCTTTGTAGGCACTCCGGGGAAATCACCTGATAATACAACAGGCTTATTTTGTTTTAACTGCTCAAAAATGTCATTTATAGGTCTTATAGTAGCAAAGTCAGTAACATTTTTACCCATCCACTTATTCACTCCAAAGGAAAGCTCTGCATGTACCCAAGGTCGAAGCTTAAGCTCCTCTGTAATAAAAGCATGACAGTTATCCTCTGGCTGCTTGTATTTGCCATCGGGGAACTTGTACCCAAGATAGCAAAGAGCCATAACCATACTTGTAGTGTTGCAAGTAAAAAGTGGGTCTCTCTCATTATTCCTTTGGGAGTAATTAACTTTTCCACTTGATATATTTATGTGCAATTAGATATCCTTCTTGACATTTAAATTGGCACCTGCACTGAGACTGGCTTTGACCTCTGTATTTCCGATTAATTTTGCAAAGGAATCTCTAATTAAATCTCCTCCATAATAAAGGAACATAGCTATCATGAGGCATACTCCCCAAAAAATATTATTAATTCCTGTATTTAACTGCCAAACAATTATTAAAACAGAAACAGCCCATATCCAAAAACATCTACTTGTTAATCTGCGAAACAAATCGAACAAATAGTTTTTAATAGAATCCTTTACTGTAACCTTTACATCAGCAGTTAATTCATCTATTTCCTTTTGAGAAAATGCCCCGTCCATACTACCTCCCATGCCTATCCAAAAGTGATATATAATTTTTATTCTTAGTTATGCAAGCATTAACAAAACCAGTCCTAAACTCATCATTTTTAAACTCGGGCAGATATTTTTCGTATACTTCTATTTTTTTAAGACAGGTTTTAATTACTTCGGTTACTACATCATTAACCCATTCATACAAAAACTGCTTTATCATTGTCTTCATGGAGTCATCAGTTCCATCCCATGCAGGGAGAGTGTTTTCTTTTATGCAATTTATTCCTATGATCGAGCCGCTTATTGCGACATATTCATCTTGTATCGAACGTAAAAGCCCATCTATATACGATTCTCTCTTTTCTGGTACTAAAACTGTTGTAAAATGATTATTACTTGCAGAATTATACAAAGGCATCCTGACAGAATTAGAGAGAGCAATCACTACAACAGGACAAGTTCTAAACGCATAAAAGATATTGTTTATCCTTGTTTTCATGGACGATGTAATTAAGCGTATTTTTAACCTTAACTGAGCATCGTGTTCATCGTTTTCTGCGTTCATGTAGTAAACTTCGGTCTGCCCTTTATGCTCTTTGTTTAAGTCTACCGGCCCTATCTTTTTAACATACTTTACCAGTACGAATAAAATAATACCCACTAATAACAACACTGCAATTATTACAGTGATGAGATTTATATAAGGGATGGTTGACAAATTAAGCTCAACACCAGACTGTAATAAAAATAACATCATTTTATTCTCCGTGGTTTATTACCTCGTCTCTTTGACTTTTCTCTGTGTACCTCATTAGCTTCCATGCCACTAGTAATTAATTCGAGAACATACTTCTTAAAATCCTCAAGATTAATTCCGAAGTCAGTCAAACCAGCAAGCTCTCTATTTTTATCTTTATGCCCAAGATTCTTAACGTGGTCAGTAGAATTAACACCTGAGAAAAAGATAGATTCAATCTGCGTGCCGAATTTCATAGTTTTGCTCGAACCCGATATTTTCTTGCCGTCAATCTCGATGTCATTATTCGGCATCGTTACTTCGGCATCAGGGCAGATGTTTTTAAGGTAATGTGCAATGCGTGGCTTTAAATAATCAAGAAACGGAAACATTCCAACACTGTACTTGGTAAAGAAAATCAAAAGGATGTCACCCTTATTAACTAAGATTGCACCGCCGGGTGTCGGGAACGGTGTAATTGGGATATTGTTCTTAACACAATAATCCCTATTCGCATAATCACCACCAGTACCTGCATACATTTCAAGTCTCTGTGGTTCTAGGCAGATAAGCTTTGTTTGTCTCTTTTTAATAGCCCTTGCTGCCATAGGGAATGACCATGCGAAATCCTTGGACTCAATCAGGAACTGGTCGTCATAATCAGTAACATCAACGTTTTGTGCTTCAAGAATCTCATTGCCTTCTCTTAGGCATTTCAGAGCATCTTTTGTCGTTTTGATTTTTTCAAGAAATTTCATCATAACATTAGTCTCCCTATATCTTTAACGTAAGGTATTATAATCAGACTTCCGCCCTTAGAACCAATCAAACCAAGAGGTGTGACCGAAATTTCATCCCCTGAATGTTCGCACACATATTTATAATCCATGGCAAGGGACATTAATTTTGGATCAATCTGATCGACAATCATAAGCATTTGGAAAATCTCTTCAAGATAAGAATAGATAGTCCAGTCCTCTGGATTCTCCAAGTCTATGTAGCTATATGACTGACAGTACTGATTGATTTCCTCGAACATCCATTCCATTGAATCATACATATCCCCAGGTGACATTCCAAACAGCTCCTCAATCGGCTCAAACATCTTCCGAGTAAGAGCAATGTGAGTTTTAAGTTCTTCCCCTTCAAGACCTTTAGAATTTAGAACATCCCAGAAGGTAGCTTCATATTGAATTTGTCCAGACATTGAATAAAGCATTTCGTTATGGACTATCTTGGCACTATTGCCAACCCATGAACAGAGCATGGAGTCTGTGTTCTCTTCAAAATCAAAATTAGGTTCAACTGGAACATGGATTTTCTCAAACTCAAACGGACTATAATTAGTGTTCAGACCACCAACTACACCACAACCATTTAAGGAGCTATTATTCATAATCCAGAAATCATACCCTGAGAGATTGTCATGCCCATAACCATCTTGATCGAAAGTAATATTAACTGGTTCTCCATAATAAGTACCCTCTAAGATGTATGGAAGTCCAACTTCTAAGGGAGTTCCATCTGTTCGTCTCCAACCATACCATTGCTGAGAGGAAGCCCAGAAATTAATCCGTTCTATGTCGAAAGACTTGTAATTAAGAGATGAACCGCCTGAACCGATGTGAATAAAACCACCAACATCGACATAACTGCTTCCAGTATTTTCAATTACTAATTCACCGTCAGCAATGTGATAACTGAGACCATACGGCCCATTACCACCTCCACCAGTGTAAGCAAGATAACAATCAACCGTCTCCCCTGAATTACAGAGACCGACTGGAATCCAACTAGCCCACGTCCCGCCCTGATTACCTATGGAGAGATAAATGAAATAAAGTTCTTGATGTGATATTTTATGGGAAGGGCTCGATATACGGGCATTACCATCACCAGTTTGTTGAGATATCTCGAAATCAGTGATTCGGAAATGTCCACCAGAGCCGGAACCACCACTTCCACCTGTTCCGATTTCCTCGCCATCAAACATAAGCTTGCCGTCTTCGACACTGATGGTATGTTCATTACCATTATGATCTGTAAACTCAAGAGAGTCGGAATTTAATTGAGTCATCTTACCGCTGTTATTATCACGGATCGAAAGATACCAAGGAGATACCTGAATTTCAGCATTGGGATTTGTGGCTTGATTAACTACCCTTTGAGTTCCTGTAAGAGTATTACCACCATTTCGATTTGCTTTATTAAGGTCTAATTGCCGACCTTGTGCCGCGGATAAAGGTTTAGTTGCTTCCGTTGATGTAAGATTATTAACCACATCGCCTTCGACAAGTACCCCGTCTATAGGCGTTAATTCGTCAAACTTTTCGTCTATGTACTCATCATTATATGTGGATTGATTTAATGTCTTATTATGTAATTTCCCTTTCATTACACACTCCTGTAATCTTTCAAATCTAGTTCTAAGGGCAGGTAATCAACCTCCCAGCCAATATCTCTTAAAGCTGCTACTGTAAACTTACTTACCCAGTCATTTTCGTGTGACCCTTCATTGCTCCAACCAGTAAATAATTCATCTGCAAGGTGCCTGCCTTTGCTGTCAAATATGTTAAGACCGCCGATTGTGCCAGTCGCACTGGTTTCTTTCCAATGAGCAAGAGCCGTACCGCCAGTGTTAAAGATTGTATCTGTCGAGGTCATGCGTCTCATCGTACCGTTACTGTCTCGTCCATAGTTTTCGATAGGTATATAAGCGGCGTTTTGTTCGCCGACCATAGTCTCACGCCATGCTGCCAGAGCTTCTGATGCAGTATATCTAGGATCATCAGGATTACCTGAGCCAACAACATTATAATTAAACAGCGTAGGTAATCGAGTTGGCCCGATTAAAGGTACATTAGCAATAATTCTAAAAGCACCATTCCACAACGCACCCAAACCTAAACCGTGTAAAGCCTCGTGAACACAAACATTAAAAAAGTTCTTTTTCCAGTTGATATAAGTTTGTGTAGTAGGATTCACCTGAAAATAAGTAGTGTCGAACGCCATCAAAGCATATAAAGGTCTTGCAGTACTATCAGATAGATTAAGAGCAGTTAAAAAATCCATCGGGTTTTCTGTACCATTGCCGGGACCGCACTGTGCAAGATTTCCATTGAGCGGCTTAAATTCAAAATTCATCGTTAAGAATACTTTCTGAGTATCATTACCTCTTATTCCTGTAATAACCTGTTCAAAGTAGTTTTTCATATCTAGTATCCAGTAATAATATTCAGAATCCCGATATGCTTGAGGAACCCCATCCCAGTTAATGTTCATTGTAAAGTTAGAATCAATAGGAGTGTGTTTGACTGCACAAGGGACATTATTCTTGCCTACAACCTGCCGAGTACAGCGTTTGTAGTGTCTGCCAATCTTGTGCAATACATTTGTCATAACGGGATAAACTCCCACTCGTCTTTATCTGCCTTCTCATTTTCCAAGCGTGATAATTCTGTCTGTATTGCCGTTTGAAAAGTAGTAAAGGATACTGTATCCACCTTACCTGACAATAAATTGTTAACCTCTGTCTCGGTCAGATAGTCGGTAAGGTCTACTTTCTCGGTCTCAAGCTTTTGCGCTTGTGTGCCGTCCCACCAGTAATCAGGCACGTCAAGAGCTAAGATGTATAAGTTATCACCGATGTTAAGCTCGCTACTATTATCAGTAAGCCATGCTGTCATAGCGGCTTCGGTCGCAAAGACTTTAGCTTGAGATCGTCCCTCTGCTATTGATCTTGCATCATTTACTGCCTGTCGTATATCTGCGTGTGCGGCGTTACTGGTATTATGTGTCGTTAAAGCTGTACCTGCATCGGTCTCTACCTGCTCTATTTTACTGTCAAGAGTGGTTATATCACCCTTTACTGTGTTTAAGTCTTGGTCAACACCTGTTTTCCAGCCAGCAGTTACTCCGCTATTCATTGCTGCGCTCTGGTCGGCGTTAGGCGTAAAGCCGCCACTGCTTGACTGCGGGACAAATAATTTCTGTTGGCTGCATAGCTCTAAAGCGTTATTAGGCTCTGTTGAGATCAAGTCAGCAGGGTTAGCACCAGTACCCGGATCACCCTTTTCACCTTGGTCGCCTTTCTCACCCGGTAAACCCTGCTCTCCCTGTATGCCCTGTAGTCCTGGTGTGCCCGGTTCTCCTTGAATTCCCTGTTCACCTCTTTCTCCGGGATCGCCCTTTTCTCCTTTCTCACCTTGATCACCTTTTTGCCCTTGCGGGCCGGGTATAGGAACTTGTCCTGCCTGATACGCCAAAGATCGTGCATATTTTTTAGCTTCTTCTAGGGTTACTATTTCCATTACAGCACCTGCCATCCATTAGTCATCAAAACATAATTGACTTTGGTATCACAACAGATCGCTATAGATCCCCCGCCAACATTTTCAGTAGGTTCAGGATATAAATTTCTAAGCTCATTTAAGTCTGCCTCTGTGTCAAGCCAAAACTCCATAGCTCTACCAACAGCTCTATAAGTAATTTTTGGATCAAATGCCGTGCCTCTTAACTGTGCGTATATCATAATGCCCTCCCGCAACTATAAAAACAATAAGACCTACTTTTATTTAACACAATCCCGTCAGTAGTGACGGGTACACAAAAAAAGGCGACAACTTAGCCCTCTGTCTCCAAAGAGTTAAATTGTCGCCTCCGTATCTCGGTCAGCTAATTAAAGATACTATGGTTATTAAAATTTGTCAATAGGAGGCAATACATGATTTACGGGTACATAAGAGTAAGCACAGACAAGCAAACAGTGGAGAACCAAAGGTATGCTATTAAAGAATTCTGCAAGGGTGAGAAATTAAAGGTCGGCAAGTGGATAGAGGAAACAATTAGCGGCACCAAAGCTTTAGCAAAAAGACAGCTTGGTGTTTTACTTGAAACGGTGCAGGAGGGGGATATTATTATCTGTTCGGAATTATCACGTCTTGGCAGATCGTTTTTTATGGTTATGAGCATCCTCTCAGGTTGCTTAGATAAGGGAGTAAAAGTTTGGGCTGTAAAAAATAATTACCGACTAGGTGACGACTTACATAGCAAGATGCTTGCGTTTGTCTTTGGTTTATCCGCAGAAATTGAACGTGATCATATAAGTGTGAGAACCAAGGATGCACTGGCTAGATGCAAGGCGCAGGGGAAAGTATTAGGCAGGCGACCGGGACGTGCGGTTAATGTCAAGCTCACAGGCAAGGAAAAGCAGATAAGAAAGATGATCCGTGAGGGGAAAAACAATGTGGAAATAGCTAAACATTTCGGTGTGCATCGGGGTACTGTGCGGGTTTTTCGGCGGGAGCGTTTAACAAAGTGGCAGTTGAAGAAGCTGTTTCCGGATGGATAGATGTCCAACTTGGCGGGATGGTACAATTTAAACCGACATTATCTCCCCAACTACAAAACATACCGCCAATTCCCGAGTACTCTTTAGCTATCCTATCATCTTTATTTTCTTCCATAGTGCATTATAAGATAGTGGTGTAAATAAATCAACGTTTGTATCGGATGGGGTGCAGTCAGGGCGCATACCTAAAATAGAAGGAGAGACAAGAATTGGATATG